>Ga0182027_10012132_pt1 | contig 12123 bp, 4 predicted proteins | sample 712E1DmetaG_FD_121300 | JGI IMG/M metagenome (GOLD analysis project Ga0182027, IMG submission 121300) | Permafrost microbial communities from Stordalen Mire, Sweden - 712E1D metaG (Illumina Assembly) | ecosystem: Environmental > Terrestrial > Soil > Wetlands > Permafrost | place: Sweden...
CGAGCAGGCAAAGTTCGTGGCTGCCGTTGATCCATCACCGCTGACATTTTCGACAACAGGAAATGCTGTTCCTTTTATTTCCAGACGGTCTGGGTTGAAGGGAACTGCGAGTAATACTCCGGCGCGCTCATAGACCAAAAATCCGTTTGGCAAATAGCGTGCAACAGCAGCTCCCTTGAGGATCACGGTCTGCTTTTTAGTTTCGAGATTGACGGCCTCAATCGTTGCATTATCATAATAGTCGGGAGTTTCAATCTCACCGACCGTAAACAAAACTGTCTTTCCATCGGGAAGCAAGCTTGGCCAGCGATGAGTACGTTCTTTCCGGGTGCTGTCGGGAACGGTGATGATGTCGACCAGTCCTCCTGCATCGGAAATGCAAGACAATCCGACACTCGACGTTGATACAAAAACAATCTTGCCGTCTTTTCCCCAAACGCCACCACGATTGTCGGCAGCGTCTGCAAGGTCGATCGGGGTGCCGCCGCTGACAAGGACCTTTTTCAATCTCCCTCCGGCAAAGAACCCGATCCATCGACTGTCCGGAGAAAAGAACGGAGATCCGGCATATTCAGTGCCGGAGATGGGTGTTGACACGTAGCTATTCAAGTTTCTCAAATAGAGCTGGCCATTCGCTCTATAGACTATACGTGCACCATCCGGCGAAATTGCAATCGCAGGATAGACCGAAATGTTTAAGAACTCATCCTTTGGAAGCGGAACAACCAGCCGTGCCACGATGTTTTGTTCGTTTCCCGACCTCCAATGCATCCAGAAGAGAGCAATGACAACAAGCGCAAGTACACCGGTTAGTAGAGGCCAGAAGAACTGTTTCAGCGAAAGGGGGGCGTTGTTACCAAGCATCTGTTCTTTCTCTGGCGTCTTGATCGATTGAATCGTTGAGAATGTCTTGCTCATCCTCGCTCTGCTCGAAGTCCGCTTAAACCTGTTCAGATCGATCGCCACCTGCTTGATCGATTGCATGCGCTCGTTCGGGTCTTTCTCCATGCACTCGAGGACGATGCGGTCGAGTTCGGCATCGATCTCGGGTTTAATCGTCGACATCGGCGGGACATCCACGTTCACGATCTCGTAAAGTATCGCACTCTCATGCGCGCCGTTGAATGGAGACCTTCCCGTTAACATTTCGTAGAGTAATACTCCAAACGAAAAAATATCTGATCGATGGTCGGTCTCTTGTCCCTGCACTTGCTCGGGCGACATATATCCAAGCGTTCCTACCGTGGCTCCCCGCTTTGTTAACCGCGATACGCCCACAAGTTTTGCCAAACCGAAATCCATCACCTGGACGATTCCGTCTTTGCGAATCATGATGTTCTCGGGTTTTATATCTCGATGCACAATCCCTTTTTCATGTGCGGCGGCAAGTCCATCAGCGATCTGGATCCCGTAATCAATTGCCTGCTTTTGCGTCAGCGATCCCTTCTTCTCCAGGAGAGTCTGGCCGTCGATAAACTCCATCACGATAAACAGTTGCTTTCCCCCTTGGGGGTCTTCATATTCCTGAATATCATGGATCGTACAGACATTCGGATGATTGAGCGCCGATGCCGCTTTTGCTTCTTGAATGAACCTCGCTTTATCCTGTTCCGATGCGGCAAGATGTGCAGGAAGAAATTTGAGCGCGACAAACCGGTCGAGTTTCGTGTCCTGGGCTTTGTAGACCACGCCCATACCTCCCTCACCGAGCTTCTCAATAATTTTGTAATGAGAAATTGTAGAACCAATCATAAAGTATGCTCCTAAGTCCCGCCATACAACGGCGGGATTCTCAATATTTCTACCACTCGCTGAAAGCGCTCGTGGGAAATATTGGAATTTGTCCGATCATTTCGTTAACCCTACTTTTTTTGTCAATGCAATAAAACGCGGATCCGTCCGGAGATCATCCCACACAAGGTCGATCAGGAGATTTCCGATCCAGATGCTGCGGTCGTTGAGGTCTTGGTTGAGCAGTTCCAGGGCTTTGTCTTTTTCCCCAAGGCCTGCGTATATTCGGGCGATGTTGTATGCAGAACCTGTTCCTGTACGATAGCGAAGTTCATTTTCTTTCAGCAGCTGGAGTGCTTTTTCACGCATTCCTCTTTTGGCGTAGAAGTATCCGAGAGAAGAAATGCATTCGCTCGACCGTCCCGATAACTCAACCGCCTTTTCAAACTGTGCCTGCGCTTCGGAATATTTTTTCAGCCGATAATAGGCAATGCCCTCAAATTCATAGCCGGGCGCAAATGAGGGATCAAGCTCGACGGCTTTCGAAATATACGCGAGCGCGTCCTCGAATTGCCCGCGCACCATGGGTATAATACCGACATTGAGAGCAATGACAGCAGAAAATGGATCAAGTTCGTGTGCCTGCTGGATCATTGCCGATGCCTCTTCAAGCCGTCCCATTCTCAGCAGCATGATATTATACCACTGGTACGTTGTGCCGTACCGCGGATTCAACGCAATGGCTTGTTTGAATTCCCGCTCTGCATCGTCGTACTTCCAGTCCTGATAGTAACAGAATGCTATTGTGGTATGGGCCTCCGCCACCGAATTGTCCAATGCGAGTGCGTGACGGGCAGATGCCATCGCCATGGGGACCGTAATGCGGGTCGGGATTCCGGAGTACTGCGATTGGATAATGTAGCTGTCTGCCAGCCCGGCATAGGCAAGCGCATACGTCGAGTCCAGGGCAATCGCCTGATTGAAATAATCGATGCTCCGCCCGATGGCGACAGTGTTGCGTTTGTTCCAATAGTAACGCCCCTGAAGATAGAGCTGATACGCCTGAGTGTTGGCCGTAGACCGTTTTGCCAGCTTCTCTCGAGTTTCCATCGAGAGTCCAATGCCAAGCCTCGAGGATACGTCATCGGTGATTTGCTGCTGCAGGGAAAGAATATCCGTTGTCGAAGAATGGTACAGATTGCCCCACAATTCCGATTGACGATTGACGTCGATAAGATCGACTTGAACATCAAGGACTTGATCACGGTGAGTGATCCTTCCCGACAGCACGGCGCGGACATTCAATTTCGACCCGACTTCTTGAATATCCATTTCCTTTCCTTTGAACCGGAACACTGTGCTGCGAGGAACGACCCTGAGCGAAGCGATCTTTGTGAGGTTGTTGATGATACTCTCCGTGAGGCCGTCTGAAAGATATTCTTGTTCCGGCGATGCACCGACATTTTCGAACGGCAGCACGGCGAGTGAATCGATGCTCTGCCCGCGATCGGTATAGAGATAGATCGCCAACCCGACGGCCAACAGCAAAAAGCCGATCGAGCTAAAAATGATGGCCTTCTTTTTTGTTGAGGTCTTTTTAACAACGGGAGAACTCTCTTCGGCCGAAGGAGGTCTCGAATCCGGTACAGACAGACGTCCGATTTTTGTGGTTTTCTTCCGTTCGCGCCGTAATTCGCTGACCATGTCGACAACGGATTGATAACGATCTTCCGGAACTTTCTCAAGCGCACGTCCTACGATGCGTTCAAGTTCCTGTGAAAGATCGGGTTGATACTTTGTCAACGGCGCCGGTTCCTCATTCACGATCGAATAGACCATTGCGGCTTCATGTTCACCACGAAAAGGGAGCTTGCCGGTCAGCATCTGGAAGAGAAGCACGCCGAACGAAAAGATATCGCTTCTATAATCAACTTCGCCTCCCTGAATCTGTTCGGGAGCCATGTAGCCTAACGTACCTACTGTGCTGGAAGTTCGGGTGAGCTTGAGCGACCCTTTCAACTTTGCCAGCCCAAAATCCATCACCTTTGCCTGTCCCTTTGAGGTCAGCATAATGTTGTCGGCTTTGATGTCTCGATGCACAATACCCTTGGCGTGTGCCTCCTGAAGCGCTTCGCCAATTTGAGTTGCTATCGTGATCGCGTCATCGACCTTTGAGAAGGGAATCTTCTCACTGAGGGTTCCGCCTTCGATATATTCCATGGAGATGAACAACTGTTTGCCCCCTTGGGGTCCCTCGTGTTCCTCAACTCCGAAGATTGTACAGATATTGGGATGATTGAGGCCGGCAGCAGCTTGTGCTTCCTGCAGAAAGCGTGCTTTTGCAGTTTCATCTTTATTCACCTTATTGGGGAGAAACTTAAGGGCGATTGTACGGTTCAAAGTTGTGTCGTGGGCTTTATAGACGACGCCCATGCCACCTTCGCCCAATTTTTCAATAATTTTGTAGTGAGATATCGTTTGTTCAATCATAATTGAATCTTTCCGCTCCCGCCAAAAAACGGCGTCCCGCAGAGCGGGATCAAAATCACAACGACTCGTGGCGAAGCCATCCCTTCGGGACTGAAAACGCTCGTGGGTGATTTTGGAATTTCGCCTAGCTTCTCAATAATTTTGTAATGTGAAATTGTTTGCCCGATCATTTTCTCTATTTCCCCTTTATCCATTCAATGTACTCAGGCTCGTTGCGGATGTTTTCTAAATCAGTATCCCGTTTGAGCCATTCATAGTTCTCGTATCCGGCGGCAAAAGCCCCCTTCAATGTTCTGATCGCGAGTTGTTTCTCGCCGAGCCGGGCATAAAAGCACGTTGCATTGTATAACATCAGCGGGTCGGAGGGATTGAGTTCGAGAGCTTTTGCCGCCTCCCGTTTAGCATCGTCAATCCGGTCGATTATCCCGAGGGTGAGTGCGAAGAACATATGTGCACGTGCATCTTCAGGATGCTTGGCCAAGTAACGGGGAAACATCACGAGGCTCTGTTGGAGCGTTTCGTTCCACTTATCCTTCTCGCCGAGCCGCTCATACACCATGCGGAGGTCGCCATAGGCTGAGTAGAAATCAGGATTAAGCGCGATCGCTTTCGTGAACAGTTCGACCGACTCACGATCGCGATCTGTGCTGTGATAAATTCTTCCCAATATCCAATAGGCAATGTGGTTATTCGAATCCAGCTCGATAGCACGGTGTCCGGCCTTTACCGCTTCATCGATCGACTTTTGATTGAAGTATGCAAGCGCCAGCGATGCGTAGGCTTCAGAAAGCGTTGGATCATACGCCAGTGCCTTGAGCCCCGCCTCCACAGATTTTTCCAGCCAGAGCGCATTGCGCTCGTAAAAGAAATAGAGTGAGCCGTACGATTCGCTCATCCCGGCATAGGCGGCGGCATATCGTACATCGAGTTCTATTGCACGATTGAAGAGTTGAATGGCCGCGTTGATGTCGTTCTTCGATAACCGTGTAAGGAAATTTCTTGCGCGGAGATTGAGATCAAAGGCTTCGGGATTATCGGTTGAGCGTTTCCCGAGTACAACTTTTTCCGTAGGCGTTAACTTCACCATCAATGCATCGACAATCTGTTCCGAGACCTGCTCCTGAATATCAAAAATATCTGCGAGCTTCCCTTTATATTTCGCAGCCCACAGCTGAGCATCAGTTTCCACGTCGACCAGCTGAGCTGTAATCCGCAAGTCGTCCTGAAATTTCCTTACACTTCCTTCAAGGATGTACCGGGCGCCGAGTTCTCTCCCGATAGTTTTAATATCCTTTTTGGTCCCTTTGTACTGCATTGTGCTTGTCCGTGAAACCACCCGAATATCCTTCAACCTCGATAAGCTGAGAATTAATTCTTCGGTAAGGCCATCGCTGAAATAATCACTGTCTTTATCCGGACTAATATTCTCAAATGGAAGGAGGGCAATGGCTTTTGTCTTTCCCGCCTGAGTGTTGTTCTCGATCTCGTTATTCACTTCCCGCAATACCGTGACAATTTCATCCATCGACTGAAATCGCTGTTCACGGTTCTTCTCAATCATTTTGAGCACGAAGGAGTCTATCGAATGCGGGATCCTTTTATCAAGAGAACTCGGCGCCACCGCCTGTTCATTCACGATCAAGTACATCAGCCCGGCCTCGTGCTCGCTTCTGAACGGTACCTCACCAGTCAACATCTCATAAAAGACCATTCCAAGTGACCAAATATCGCATCGGTCATCGGTCGACATTCCTTGTGCCTGCTCAGGCGACATATAGCTAAGAGTTCCCAATGAAGTCCCTGTTCTTGTAAGCCCCGTCCCGCCCCTAAGCTTGGCAATTCCAAAATCCATGATTTTCGGATTACCGTCCCTGGTCAGCATGATGTTTTCGGGCTTAATGTCGCGATGGACGATACCCTTCTCATGAGCGGCTTTCAGACCTTGAGCTATTTGAATTGTCCAATCGATTGCCTTCCGAACCGAAATGCCGTCCCCTGATTTTAAGTTGAGGATGTAGGATTTCAAGGTTTGCCCTTCAAGATACTCCATCACCAGGAACATCCCGTCCTCCTGCTCGTCGATCTCGTAAACGTTGAGGATGTTCGGATGATTGAGCGCCGCCGTCGCTTTTGCCTCTTGCAGGAAACGTGCTTTGCTGTCAGCAGAAGCTGAAAGATGGGAAGGAAGAAACTTGACGGCAACCATCCGATCTAGTTTCAAATCCTGGGCTTTATAGACTATACCCATGCCCCCTTCACCTAATTTTTCTATAATTTTGTAATGCGAAATTGTTTGGCCGATCACAGGACGATGCTCCTTCCGCTCCCGCCAAAAAGCGGCGGGATCCTCAAAGTCGCAACGACTCGCTGAGAATCGCTCGTCGGCAACTTTGGGACTTCGCCGAGTTTTTCTATGATTTTGTAATGAGAAATTGTTTGACCGATCATGCATTTTGCCTGCTTTTATGGTTTTTCAAAGATGATTATTTACCAACGTTTGAAATCTTCTATTCTCTCTGAGTGAAGTCCATCTCGGGTCGATCTTTAAGAACGTCGCAGAAACTTCGCATGGAATCGACAAGAGACGCTCGAGCGCATCAATGGCCATATCCTGATCGCCCGTCATTGCATATATCCGTGCAAGGTCAACAAGGCGGTATGAACCCCGCCAGGCTTCTTTTTCAACAGGGAGCAAGTCAACGGCATGCTTCCCGGACCGAACGGCATCTTCCTTTCGGCCCAGGCCTGCGTAGGCTATTCCAAGTGCGCTGTACACGCGTTCATCGGCCGGGTGCGCTTTTTGCTCACGTTCCAAATGGACGCGTGCGCTGTCATAATATTTTCTGGCCGCGGTTGTATTGCCGTGCATTGTTTCGAGCTGCGCACGAAGGAGCGACGAAGGAGCATATCGAAATTGATCATTCACGATGACATCGAGGCTGTCACGATCGAGCGCGACCTTTGCCCCCTCATAATTACCGGCCAGCAATTCAACTTCGAAGATCATTTCAGTGAGGAAGTATTCCGAACCGCTATCCTTACCTCGACGGCGGCATTCTTCAACAACTTGACGCGCCTCGCTGATATCACCTTTCCATAGAAGGATATTTTTGGCCTTTTCCCAATAGATCGCGGTAACATCCGGCGAGAGTTCAATCGCCTTGTCATAATTATGACTGGCTTCTTCATAATCGCGGAGCAATGTTTGAGATTCTCCGAGCTGGCGTATCAGGTCTGAAGCCCGCGGATTGCCAGCGATCGATTTCTTAAACGATTCAACGGACCCGGCCATATCTCCCTGACGCCGCAAGACCGCAGCAATACCATAGTGGACATTCGAATTGCTCGGCCTGTACTTCAGGGCGAGGGAGAATTCTTCCAATGCACTTTTGTAATCGAGCTTGGCGTGATAGTAAAACCATCCCATCGCTTCGTGCGCTTCCGAAAGGTCAGGGGCCAGCGTCATGGCTTTTTCGGCGGCTGCACGGGACTTCTCGATCCGGCTTTCCGTGTGGTCATAAAAAAACCAATACATGTTCGAATGAACATACGAGAGTTTGGCGTAGGCTGCCGCAAACGACGGGTCATAACGGATCGCCCGCTCGAATAACTGGACGGCGATCTCAAAATCTGATTTTGAGACTGTCCGTTCCGAGTACTGGATTGCCTGAAGGTAGCAGTCGTAGGCTTCTGAGTTTTCAGTGAGAGAAGTTTCCAAAGAAGTCTTTTCAGTCTTTGCCAATGCAACATCCATCGCGCCGGCAACTCTGCTGGCGATGTCGGACTGTAATTTGAAGGCACTCGAAAGAACAGATTCCATTGACTGCGACCAAACCTGCGTTCCGTCTTCAACTTTGATGAGCGTCGGATTAACACGGACATGAGTCTCCCCGTCGAGCATTTCCCATCGGACGGTCCCCTGCAAAATATAATTGACGCCCAGCTCCTCTCCTATTTGTTTGATGGTCTTCGTCGTTTTTTTGTATTGGTTCGCGCTCGAACGCGCGATAACGCTCAATCCGGATAATCCCGATAAGCGGCTTGTCACTTCGTCCGACATTCCGTCGACAAAATAATCTTTATCCGCTGAGCCTAGGTTTTCAAATGGGAGAACGACAATTATTTTTTTATCATTCTTTGTCGTGAACCTGGAAAAAATAGCATCCTTAAAAATGAATCCGGCAATGATCACGAGAGCAACGATCCCCGAACCGATCAAATTCCTTCTTGAAAATAATCTGTCTGTAGGTGCTTGAGGCGCTGCCACAGGCGATGGCGCTCGTAGTTCTTGAGGAGGATGAAATTCTTGTGTCCGGACGATTCTCGTCGACCCTTTTTTCAATCGGCGAAGATCGACGATGATCTCGGACATCGATTGGTACCGGTCTTCCGGATCTTTCTCGAGGGATTTTTTCAGGATATGGAGCAATTCCGAAGGAATATCGTCGCGATATTTGGAGGCATCTTCTGGTTCTTCATTCACAATAGAGTACATCATTGCCGCTTCATGCTCACCGCGAAAGGGCGTCTTCCCGGTGGTCATTTCGAACAGCACTATGCCAAACGAGAAGATATCGGACCGAATATCGGCCTCAATCCCCTGAATCTGTTCCGGAGACATATACGCAAGAGTACCAATGGTGCTGGATGTTTTGGTCAACTTCAACGAGCCCTTCAGCTTTGCCAAACCAAAATCCATCACCTTGATCTGGTTCTTGGAGTTGACCATGATGTTCTCGGACTTGATGTCGCGGTGGATGATCCCTTTGCTGTGCGCTTCCTGCAGGGCTTCACCGATCTGTATTCCGAATTCGACGACTTGTTTGATGGTGAGCGGCGAAGTTTTTCCACCGGCACTCTCGGCAATCCTATCGCGAAGTGTTTCGCCGTCCACAAGTTCCATCTCAATAAATTGCTGGCTGTTGTATTCATCAATTCCATAAATGGTGCAGACGTTGGGATGATTCAACGCCGATGCCGATTTCGCCTCCTGAATGAACCGGGATTTTTCTTGTTCCGATTCGGAAACGTGCGCCGGAAGAAATTTGAGCGCGACAAGGCGGTCGAGTTTTATATCCTGGGCTTTATAGACTACACCCATGCCGCCTTCGCCTAACTTCTCGAGGATTTTATAGTGTGAAATCGTTTGTCCGATCATGCAGTATCCATAGAGAAAGAATTAGAAATATAGCATCACGCAAATCCCAAAGGTCCGAAGGACTCCTTCGGAGTGTGGCTTCGCCAGGCGCAAAGCCGCTAAGTTGTTTACATAATTTTTTACGCCTTGACGGCGTTGCGTGAGACAGGTTTTGCCGATCATTCCATCGTTGCCTGCCATACATCCGATTCGGATTCGACCTTGATATAATAGAACGTCCGTTTGTCGATTGACAGCACATGAAATATATCGATGTCGACGTGGAGCGAAGCATCAAGCTCCTTCACGGTATTGTCTCTTCTCCTCAAGAGAAGTATTTTCCCCTTGTAAAAGAAGAGTACCTTGTTCACACCGTCGATCCAGACCGGGGAAGTTCCGTAGTCGATTATTTTCGTAAATTCATTCGTATTCAATGAATACGTGTAAACGCCGTCGGCGGAACCGCCGGAAAAGATCTCCGACCCGATCAGAAGCTGATCGTCCGGGGCGATGTCGGTGACGGCAAAACGATGATTCGTACCGGGGATTGTCGGCAATGTTTTCACCAATCGTTGTTCAATCGGTTTTGTCATGTCGAACATCATGATCGAATATTGACTTGCAGCAATGAGATTGTGGCCATCGGGGAAGAAGTGCGGATTGTTGACATTTTGCGCACACTTAGTCATCTGCTCAAGCCCGCTTCCATCCAGATTTATTTTCCATAACTCGTATTTCCCGCTCCGGTCGGAGTATGAATAGACGGCTGTTCCGTCATGCGACCAGCGCACGCCGCGGTCTTTCGGCTTATCGTTCGTCAGGCGGCGGATGTTCGTCCCGTCGCTGTTCATTACGTACACATCTTCTTGCACACCGGAACTTGCGGTGGCGATCTTTGTGCCATCAGGCGAAATGTCCAGCCAGCTGTACGTCTTCGAACCGGTCGTGACCTGTACCTCAGGCTTGACGAATCGTTCGTTCACAGGGTCGAAACCCATTTTATAGATATTTGCCCGCTGCTCTAACGACGAGTAGATCAATTTCTTGCCGTCATGTGAAATCGCCAGCCAGGAACAATTCGATGCGGGAACCGTCACTTGTTCCAACTCACTTTGTGCTTCGCCTGATTTTTCATCAACAGCCATCCGCCATACATTCATGCTTCCGCTACGGTCGCTTAGAAAATAAATATAATGGCCGTCGGGCGACCATACTGGATTCCAGTCGATCGCCGGGTCGTTGGTAAGCCGGACTTTGTTTTTTCCGTCGCTGTCGATAGTCCAGAGATCTCTCCAGCCAGATTCGTGAGGTAATCCCCAATAGACGATCCGGTTTCCATGCGGAGACCAACGGGGTTGAACGGCATCTCCTGAATCGATCAGCGTTGTGGAACCATCCTGCACGGAGACGCTCCATAACTGGCTGAACGTCGTTCTTGCTTGGGCAATCGTAATTCCTTCCGTTGCATACGCGATCTTTTTTCCATCCGGCGACCATGCCGGATTGTAGCCGGTCTTTGTCAATCTTCGGACAGATTCGCCCGTCGACCCCATCAGATAAATCCCGCCTCCATCTCTGTCTGAGCAAAATGCTATTTGGTCGCCGTTCGGCGAGAACGCGGCGTAGTTGTTCTTTGAATGAGAGTCTTTGGTGAGGTTGATAGGATTCCCTCCTCCGATTCGCTGGAGAAAAATATCCTGATCTTCTCCTTGGTTCCGCGTAAACACGATAAAATTTCCGTCTGGAGAGATGTCGGGATACAATTCTTCACCCGGCATATCCGTTATCTGAGACACAGTGACCCGAGTTGGCGTATTTGTATTCCTGCCGAAGAACAGAAGGCCTGCGACAAGGATAACTAAAACACCAAGAGCGATTTGAAGCATTCGCGCCGAATTCCACGGCATTGTTCGTGCGAGCGATTGCCGATCATGCGCTGTCGAAGAAGCTGGGACGGGCTGAAATCCGGAGGCATCATTTTGAATGGATCGGATTGACGTAATTTTTGATGTTTGCTTTTTTAATCGCCGGATGTCCACCGCCATATCGATGGCTGTTTGATACCGTTCATCCGGATTCTTCTCCAACGCTTTTTCAAAGATTTTCGACAACTCCTCTGGTGCGTCAGGAAGATATTTTGTGATCGGCTCGGCAGGTTCATTGACAATAGAATAGACCATCGCCGCCTGGTGTTCGCCGCGGAAGGGCATTTTCCCGGTCAGCATTTCATAGAAGAGAACGCCGAATGAAAAGATATCCGACCGCGAATCGACTTCTCCTCCATTGATCTGTTCCGGCGCCATATATGCAAGCGTACCGACGGTGCTGGAGGTTCGGGTGAGCTTGAGCGATCCTTTCAACTTTGCCAGGCCAAAATCCATCACTTTGATCTTGTTCTTTGCCGTCACCATTACATTATCCGCCTTAATGTCGCGATGGATAATGTTCTTGGAATGCGCTTCATGCAATGCCTCGCCGATCTGAATCGCGTACTGCGACGCAGTTTCGAGCGAGAGGGGTCCTTCGGCAAGTTTTTCGCGGAGCGTCATTCCTTCCATATATTCCATCACGATGAACTGACGCTTCTCCCCTGACGATTCGTCCTTCTCTATAGAATAGATCGTGCAGACATTCGGATGATTCAAAACGGCCGCCGTTTGCGCCTCACGAAGAAACCGGTCATTGTCCTGCTGCGAAAGGGAGTTTTGCGGAGGGAGAAACTTTAACGCGACGATGCGGTTGAGGTCTGTGTCCTCTGCCTTGTA
>Ga0182027_10012133_pt1 | contig 12123 bp, 10 predicted proteins | sample 712E1DmetaG_FD_121300 | JGI IMG/M metagenome (GOLD analysis project Ga0182027, IMG submission 121300) | Permafrost microbial communities from Stordalen Mire, Sweden - 712E1D metaG (Illumina Assembly) | ecosystem: Environmental > Terrestrial > Soil > Wetlands > Permafrost | place: Sweden...
GGTGCGGCGGACAATCGCGCTGATGCCCACCGCGCCGCCCGCCCAGTCCACCCGAAAGAATATGTGGTAGCTGCCCACCTGGCGCCGGTAGCGGTCCGCATGCCCTTCGAGCTTCACGAGATCGCCCTTGAATGGAGCGGCTGCCATTGCCAGGACCGCTGCCGTGACTCTATCCCTACCGGGAATTCTAGCGAGCTGCTTTTGCGCCGTCTGTGCGACGAGAATGGTCCAGGTCATGGAGAAGATCGCTCAAGTTGACGAATTCGCCGCGCGCTATCTCGGCTTCGCCCCTGCGGATAGCGGCGGCCTCGCCCCTGGTGGGCCTGTAAGCCGGCTGGCTCGCCGTGATGGTGATCCTCCGGGAAGACGCCGTGAATTCCAGTTGGTCGCCGGGCTTGATTCCGGCTAGCCGCCGGATGCTCCGCGGCACCATAATCTCCGCTTTGCCCGCGACGATGGTCGTCATTCTTCAAGAGTAGCGGAACGGGAGAACTTGTCAACCCAAGTGGGGGTTTCGCGCCCAGGCTCCTCACCGCTCCTTTCGCCGCAATTGCGCCCCTTCGACGCACTCATACTCACCCGCGGCCACCTTCGAAAACTCCTGCACCGCGCCGCTGGGCCATTCCACCACCACCCGCGTGGCGGAATCCCGGGGGCCGAGGCCGAAGGTGAGAGTCAGCTCCGATTGCGACAGGTAGCTGGACCCGGTCTTCACCGTGCGCATTTGCGCGCCCTCCGGCGTCCAGAGGCGGACCACGGCGCCGATGGCGTCGCGGTTGGATTTCGTGCCGATGAGCCGCAGCCGCAGCGAACGCACCCCGGGCGCCACATCGTTGCGGTACAAATGCGCCGCGCCCTGATTGGTGGTGAGCAGGATGTCCAGATCGCCGTCGCGGTCGAAATCGCCGTACGCCAGGCCGCGCCCCACCTTGGGCACGGCGAAGCCGCCGCCGGCCTGCGCAGCCACATCCTGAAACTGGCCGCCCCCACGGTTCAGAAACAGGTGCGGCGGTTGCGCGTAACCGGCGTTGCCGCGAATCCGGCGGACGGTTTCGTCGATGTGGCCGTTGACCGCGATCAGGTCGAGGCGCCCATCCAGATTGATGTCCAGAAACGCGCATCCGAAGCCCAGACTCTCGCGCGAGGCCTGGCCCACGCCGGCGGTCATGGCCGCATCGGTGAACATTCCGGGGCGCGAGGGACGGTACAGCGCCATCATTTCGTTATCGAAATTGGTGATGGCAATCCCTTCCACGCCCGAGTTGTCGAAATCGGCCGTATCGATTCCCATTCCGGCGCGGGCCTTGCCATCCTCGCTGAAGGCCACCCCGGCGCGCACGGCGACATCCTCGAACGTGCCATTGCGCAGATTGCGATACAGCTTGTTGGGCTGCGTGTCGTTGGCGATCAGCACGTCCGGCCAGCCATCGCGGTCGAAATCCATCAGGGCGACCCCCAGCGACTTCGAGGTGGGGTCGAAAATGCCGCTCTTCGCCGTGACATCCTCGAACGTGCCGTTGCCGCGGTTGCGAAACAGCCAGCAGGTGTCGCCGTGATAGGCCTCCGGCGTGCAGTAGGACTTGCGCTTGCCGTCCACGCTGCAGAAAACGTCGAGTTCGGGCGACCATTTGACGTAGTTGCAGACCAGCAGGTCCAGCAGACCGTCGCGGTCGAAATCGAACCAGAGCGCCGAGGTGCTGAACCCGTTCCGCCCGCCGAGCCCGGCCTTTTCGGTGACGTCCACGAAGTGCCCCGCGCCGGTATTCTGGAACAACCGGTTCTGGCCGACGGCCGTAATCAGGATGTCCGGGAAGCCGTCGTTATTGAAATCCGCCACGGCCACGCCCATGCCGTACAGTTCCACCCCGAGGCCGGCGCGTTCGGTGGCGTCGCTGAAGGTTCCGTTGCGATTGTTGCGATACAGATGCAGCGTGCTGCGCTGGCGCTTGTGGCCGGGCCAGTCCATGCCATTGACCAGCAGAATGTCCAGCCAGCCATCGCCATCGTAATCCAGAAAGGCGCAGCCCGGCCCCATGGTTTCGGGAAGGTACTTGGCGCCGAAAGCACCGCTATTGTGACGGAAATCGATGCCGGCCGAGGCGGTGACGTCGGTGAACGAAAAGCCCGGCCCCGCCGGCGCGGACACGAGCGGCCGGGCAAGCGATGCTACGGCGCCCGCCAGCAGAGAACGCCGCGTCACGCGATGCTCACCAGGCCCTGGCGGATGGCATAGACCACCAACTCCGCCGTGTTGTGCATCCCCAGGGCCTGCATGATATTGGCGCGATGCACCGAAACCGTATTCACGCTCAACCCCAACATGGCGGCAATCTCCTTGTTCGACCTGCCGTTCACGATGAGCTGGAGCACTTCCAGTTCCCGGGTGGTCAGACTGGGCTGGCTCTCCGGTTGCGCGGCGAGCGATCCCAGGCGCGAGTCGAGCACGCATTCATTCGCCGCCACGCGCTTGACCGCGGCCACCAGTTCCAGGTCCATGGCGTTCTTCAACAGGTAACCCTTGGCGCCCGCCTCCAGACAAGTCCGCACATAGGACGCTTCGGAATGCATGCTGAGCACCAGCACCACGGTTCCCGGGCAGGATTTCAGAATGTGGCGCGTGGCCACGGCGCCGTTCATGCTGGGCAGGGCGAAGTCCATCACCACCACGCGCGGGCGGAGACGGCTGGCCTCCTCGACCGCTTCGTGGCCGTCGCTGGCTTCGCCCACCACGCGAATTCCGTGGTCCTCCTCCAGCAGCCGGCGGAAACCGCGGCGTACCAGACTGTGATCGTCTACCAGAAGGACCGTGATAGGAGCGTCGGACATGGTTCGCAGTTCCTCCTTATCGTACGCCAGAGGCAGCCTACTCCTCAATCGCGATGCGCCGGACGCTCCCCGGTGCAAGGCCGGGGGCTCCATAGTGGAGCGGGATGGCAAGGATCGCCCCGCCTCGCTCCGGCCGGTGAGTCCGCATCCACGCCGCGCGCCTGCCGGCAGGCGGGCCGCCGGCGCGCTTTCCCGCTACGCTATACTCGGATGAGAAGGATCGTCTCCATGGCCCGTAAACTACGCTCTTTGCTGGCCTTACCGCTGATCGTCGCAGGCTGCACCCTGTTCGGGGGGTACTACGGATCGCGGGTCGAGGAGGTGGCCTCCGCGGCCGCGGCGGACCCGTACGCTCCACCGCCGGAACGGGACATCGAGAAGTTCGTCAGGACCTACGTCCTGGTCGGCCGCAACTCCGCCGACCCCGTCAGCCCCGCCAAGGCCATCTACAAAGGCGCCATTCCGGGCATGCTGCAAACCCTGGATCCGCATTCGAGCTTCTATGACCAGAAGGACTACAGGATGCTCCTCGAGGATCAGCGCGGCCGGTATTCGGGCGTCGGCATGCAGGTGGGGCCGCGCAATGAAAAGACCGTGGTGGTGGCGCCGTTTCCGGACTCGCCGGCCTACCGCGTGGGAATCCGTCCCGGCGACATCATTCAGTTCGTGGACGGCCGGTCCACCGAGGGCCTGACCACCTCCGAGGTGGCCGACATGCTGAAAGGCGCCCGCGGCACGCTGGTGAAGATCGTGGTGGCGCGCGAGGGATCGCGGGATTCCCTGAGCTTCACCATCGTCCGCGAAGACATCAGCCGCAAGACCGTGTCGGACGCCTTCTGGCTGAAGCCGGGCATCGGATATCTCAAGATTCTGAGTTTCGGCGAGAACACCGGCCGCGAGCTGGACGATAGCCTCAGGAGCCTGGACGAGAACCGCCTGAAGGGGTTGGTGCTGGATTTGCGCGGCAACCCGGGCGGCCTTCTGAACGAAGCCGTGGACGTGGCCGACCACTTCCTGCGCAAGGGCCAGACGGTGGTCTCGCACCACGGGCGGATGTCGGCCGAGCGGACCCTGACGGCCCGCACCGGCAATCGCGGGCGCAGCTATCCCATGGTGGCGCTGGTCAACCGCTATTCCGCCTCGGCCGCCGAGATCGTGGCCGGGGCGTTGCAGGATCACGACCGCGCCTGGATTCTGGGCGAAACCACCTTCGGCAAGGGATTGGTGCAATCCGTCATCGCCTTGAAGGACTCGACCGGCCTGGCGCTCACCACGGCGCACTTCTACACCCCCAGCGGACGCCTGATCCAGCGCAGCTATTCCGGCAAGACCCTCTACGATTACTACTACCATCAGGACGGCAGCCCCCGCGACTTGACCGACGTGAAGATGACCGATAGCGGCCGCACGGTCTATGGAGGCGGCGGCATCACTCCGGACGAGGACTACACCGCACCGCGACCGGACACCCTGGAGGCCCAGTTGTACCGCACCGGCCTGTTCGACTTCACCCGCGGCTACTTCGCCGCTCACCCGCCCACGCTTCCACCGGGCTGGATGCCCGACGACGCCATCTTCCAGCAACTCCACGACTTCCTGCTGCGGCGCCAATACCGCTTCGCGGAGAGCCGTTTCCAGGAAGATCGCGCCTGGATCTCCCGCTACCTGGCCCGCGAAATGTATATCCACGCATTCAATGTGGACGAAAGCGACCGCGTGTTCGCCATGACCGATCCGGAAGTGGAGCGGGCCGTCGACGCCATGCCGCGGGCCGCCACGCTGGTGGAAGCCGCCCGCAAGATCATCGTGCAGCGGATGAGAGGGCAGTAGCGCGGCGGGGCGGCCGGGGAAGAAAGCCGGTCAGGAAGCCCGGAGTTCCGGCACGTATCGTTTGACGGGGATATCCTTTGCGTGCCGGCGTGTCTTCGCAACATCGTAGGCCAGTTGCATGCGGAGCAGGTGGTTCATGTCGGGGCCGAAAGCGAGTTCGATGCGCAGGGCCATTTCGGGTCCCACGGCGGATTTGCCATGAAGCAGGTCGGACAGCGTGGCCCGGCGGACCTTCAGGATCTCCGCGGCTTTGGATATGGTCAGCCCGAGGGCTTCGATGATCTCGGTTCGGATCAGGTCGCCCGGATGGGGCGGGTTCTTCATGGGCATCGCAATCTCCTAATGGTAATCGACCAATTCGATATCGCTGGCGGTGTTCGCAGCCTCGTCGTAACGGAATATCAATCGCCAGTTCCCGGTGACCGTCAGGCTCCGAAATCCCTTGAGGCCGCCCTTGAGCGGGTGAAGATTCCATCCGGGAAACCGGCTCATCTGCTCCAGGCCGTCGGCGGTCTCCAAAGCGAACGACAGCTTGCGCAGTTTGTCCGCCATTTCGGGCGGCACTGCCTTGGGGTTATCCTCCGAGTGGAACTGCCTGAGCCCCTTGTGACGGAAGCGGACAAGTCGCATCGGTTCCCTTCATGAGTTCAGTATGTACGGTATTGCCGTACGCGTCAAGCGGGGCGCGCCCGGCTCAGGTGGGAACGCCACTATGAGATTCGGCGGTAGAATGGAGACATGGCAAGCGCCACTGCCCGGACATCCCGAAAGAACGGCAACGGTGCGAAGCCGTCCGTGTCAAGACTCGGACGGGATCTGCGCCGCATCGCCGAGAAGATCGCCGCGTCGGGTGAGAAGCCGCTTACCCGCCGGGATCTCGAGCGCGAGATAGCCGACCGCCGGGCCGGCAATTTCTGAACGCCCGATGATCCGGACCTTCTTCGATTCGGGCGTACCGATCGCCGCCGCTCGATCCGTCGGCCCCGACCGGGAGCGCGCGCTTCAACTTCTCGAAGCTCCCAACCGTTCGTTCCTGACAAGCCCGTTTGTGCACCTGGAGGTTCTGCCGAAAGCCATTTTCTATGGGAAGCGGCTGGAGCGGTCGTTCTATGAAAGGTATTTCAGGAACGCGATCTGGTACCGGGACGTTGCCAGGATTGAAGCGCTCGCTCAAGTCGAAGCAGCTAAGGCCGGCCTGGGAGCGATGGACGCTCTCCACTTGGCCGCCGCTCACCTGTCTCGCGCGGACGAGTTCATCACAACCGAGAAGCCGCCCAAGGCGATTCATCGTTCCTCGATTGTCAAGGTCGTGTGCTTGTTCGATTAGCCCCGAATGCGGCTGAGTCGTCTCGGCATCGGTTAACCCCAGCGCCCGGAGATCCTTGTCCCAGGCGCCGGCCAACATGATCATCAGCCCGGCACTCTTCGGATTCAGGACACGAAAGCACCCTCGATCGGGGATACCGGGATCAGGTAGCCGCCGATTTCAGGAGATCCCGCAGCCATTCGCCCGCCTCGGGATAGTCGTCGCAATCGAGAACGAATTCCTGGCCCCGAGAGACACAGTCCAGCGTCACGCCTGCCTTCGACGTGTGCCATCGGGAGAGTTTGCCATGATAACTGAGAACGGAAGCGCGGCCCTTAGGATGGAACCACTGGGGCAGCAGCCATAGGCCTGGGCGGCTGCGCTGCGGTTCGGTTAGCCGAAGTTCCGGCCTGAAGCGGGGGAACAGCCCGGCGCCCGGAATTGCACACGGCTTCATACCGGGCAGCGCGAGGCGCTCGGCAGCGACGTAGACGACATTCCTAGGGTGCTGTTCTCGCCGAAAGTGCGGATGGTAGAGCGCCCAAGCTGCATTGGTGGGCCAGTTTGAGACGGCGACTCGTTCAGCAACCTGGAGCCAGCCAAAGATTACGTGCTTGGGACGGGAGCCAGGAAGGTAGCGCCAACGGTGTGCGAGTCTTTCGACCTCACGAAACAACCCAAAGAACAGAAACACGTCGCCCGTGCCAACGCCCTGGTTTTCAAGGTGGCTCTCGGCGGCGCCCTCCTGCCCGAACAGCGGCCGCCACCCCTGGCGCCTCTGAATTGAATGCGCCGAAAGATCGGGGTCCAAATGGGCACGGTGCGCCGACGGTCTGGCCGCAAGGTCCCACACCAAGTCCCCGACCGACGCGGAGGCGTTCCCTGCAATGTCCTTGTAGATGATTGTCGATGCCTTGTCCGGAATCGGGAGCGAGATCATCGAGCCGTCAAGGAAGATCGGGCTCGGGACGCCACCGCTCGAAGAGTCGAATCCCTTGCGGCTGAGAATGAGCTTCATGCTCCTCCACAACTTCCACCATGCCACGGCTCGTCGTTCCGGGGCGGACGGTGGGGCATCGCATGTACCCCCGTTTCCCACTTGGGTACGAAACAGTGGATGAACTCCTCTACCAGCGCGGGCAGGAAGCGGCATTTGTGACCTCTTTTGACCTTGAGATCTTTGAGTTCATCCGGCAACTCCACCGCCTCCGAGCCGAAGTAGACGAAGGTTTCAGAGATCAAGACCCGCTCCCCCCTAAGATCCCTCTTCATCGCCTCGCGCTGTTCACGCTTCCGTAGCGGGGGGCTGGAATGTGGTGACGGCAGTTGGCTGAACCTGCCGCCGCCGCTCGGCTTGTAGATGTTGTCGCCAGTCTTGAATTCGACCCCGGCTCCAAACCTCGGCTTCTTCTTTCCAAACCTTGCATCCCGCCAATAGCCATCGATGCCCAGGATTTTGTCCACCCTCATGAAATAGACAATCCGGTTCCCCCTGGCTGCCGGCGTAAGCCCGACGATCCAGTCGCCCTCCTTTGCTCGGCTCCTGATCACGGGCTTGCAGCACGCCAGCGTGCAGTAGCCGAAGTACGGGTTCGGTGCAAACCCGGTATCGTGCTTGACGATGTACGAGTACAAGGTCATGGTCTGCTCGCTCTCGCATCGAGCCATGCCCGCCGACTTGCTAGCCGCTGGTGTGCCTGGCTCCCTCCGGCCCCCTACTTACACGCGAACGCCACCGCCCCGCTCCGCAGCCCCGCCGACGTGGCCGTCACCCGCACCTGCCCCGGCTTTCCGGTGGATTGCAGAATCGCCAGACACATCCCGTTGAACGCCTTCCGCTTGCCAGCCTTGTAGTCCTCGTGACTCTGCGGATCGCCGTTGTCGACGCCGATGATTCGCGCCTCGCCCTCGACCGCGAATGTAACTTCGTTGGACGCGGCGGGCGCCATCCGGCCCTGTTCGTCGAGAATCCGCACCGTCACGTGGGCGATTCCCTGGCGGCCGGCGGGGATGACGTCTCTGTCCACGGCGAGAACCACCGCGGCGGGATCGCCGGTGGTAGATACCTCTTCCGTGCAAACGACCTTTCCATCCTTGGTCCCGACGGCCTTGAGAGTGCCGGGTTCGTAGGGGATATCCCACGTCAGGTGCAGATCGTTGGTGGTGCGGGCGGCGCGCATGCGGGCGGGGTAGTTGCCGTAGCGGCCTTCCATGCCGCGGCGCGGGAAGGCGTATCCCTTCACACCGGCCGACTTGCCGTTGATGAACAGCTCCACCGTGTCGCAGTTGGTGTAGCAGGTGACCGGGATGAACTGGCCCTCGCGTCCCTTCCAGTTCCAGTGCGGGAAGAGGTGCAGCATGGGCCTGGCGGTCCACTGGCTCTGGTAGAAATAGAAACCGTCCTTCTTGAAGCCGCAGGTGTCGATGACGCCGGAGGTCGAGCCCTTGCCGGGCCAGCGGGATTCGCCGAGATAGTCGATGCCGGTCCACATGAAATCGCCGGCCACATAGTCGTAAGTGGAGACGAACTTCCATAACTGCTCGGTGTCGATGCCGCGGCCACCGCCCGCGCCGCCGCGCACGCCGCCCATCGAGATGCTTTCGGTGCCGATGACGCGGCGCTGCGGGAAGGCGGCTTTGTCGATGCTGTAATACTTCTCGGCGCGGTCGCGCCAGCGGTCCACGTAGTTGTAGCCCACCACGTCGAGCAGCGCCAGAAACTCGGGGCGCGCGGTCTCGCTGGGCGGCTCCGAGGCGATGTGATCGCAGCCGCAGGTGACCGGCCGCGTGGGATCTTCGCCGTGGAACACGTCCAGCAGTTTGCGCAGCGTCTCCGCGCCGTGCGGTTCGCCCTGATCGAGGATCTCGTTGCCGGCGCTCCAAAGCACAACCGAGGGATGGTTGCGGTCGCGCCGCACGAAGTTGCGCACGTCGCGCTCGTACCATTCGTCGAAATAGTTGGCGTAGCCGTAAGGACCGATCTGGCTCTTCCCCACCTTCCATTCGTCGAAGGCCTCGTTCATCACCAGGAAGCCCATGCGGTCGCACAGGTCCAGGAACTCGGCGGCGTAGGGGTTGTGGCTGGTGCGGATGGCGTTGCAGCCCATTTCGCGGAGGGCTTCCAGGCGGCGCTCCCAAACGCGCTCGGGAACGGCCGCGCCCATGGAGCCGGCTTCGTGGTGAAGGCACACGCCGTTGAGTTTGACGTGCTTGCCGTTCAGCAGGAATCCCCGGTCCGCGTCGAAGAGCGCTTCGCGGATGCCGACGGGCGTGTCGCATTCGTCGAGCACGCGCGCTGGGTCCTTCAACTCGCTGTGGACCTTGTAGAGGTATGGGTCGCCGTCGCTCCAGAGGTTCGGCTTGTCGACGCGGACCTGCTGCACGAACTCGTACTCACCGGTAGCGCCGACTTCCTGCGTGGCCTCGATTGTCTGGACGGTCTTGCCGTCCTTGTCGATCAAGGCTGTAACCAGCGTGCAGGTGGAGGCGGTCTTGCCATCGTTGCGGACGCGGGTCTTCACTTGAACCGTGGCGCGCTCCGCGGTGACGCGCGGGCAGGTGACAAAGACGCCCCACTCGGCTACGTGGACCTTATTAGTGGCCAGCAGCCAGGTATGGCGGTAGATGCCCGATCCGGAATACCAGCGGCAATTGGATTGCTTCGAGTTATCCACCTTCACGGCGACCACGTTGTCGCGGCCCGCGGCCAGGTACGGCGTGATGTCGTAGTTGAACGGGATGTAGCCGTAGGGCCGCTTGCCCAGGTACTGCCCGTCGATCCAGACTTCGCTGTTCTGGTAGACGCCGTCGAATTCGAGCGTCACGCAACGGCCCGCAAAGGACTCCGGCGCGCGGAAGCGTTTTCGGTACCAGGCGATGCCCGTGGGCAGGCTGCCCTGGGCTTTCTCCTCGGCGCTGTAGGGGCCTTCGATGCTCCAGTCGTGGGGCAGGTCGAGCGAGCGCCAGGCGGAGTCGGAGTAGCCGGGTTCCTGTGCGCCGGGCTGGTCGCCTTTCTGGAACTTCCAGTCGAGGTCGAAGGACTCGCGGATGCGCGGCGGCGCGGGCGCGGTCTGCGCGGAGGACGGGTGGATGGCCGATACCAGGGCCGCGGCGCCTACGGCCTGGGTCAGCAGGCTGCGGCGAGTGATGGATTGGTCGGGCATAAGTGGCTCAATGTCTGGTGAACTTATCGAAAACCGTAATTACGGGAAGAACGTTGAAGTCGCGGTCGAAGAAGCCGCGCGCGCCGGTGCCGCCGGCGACTGCGGGCTCCCACCAGAAAACGCCCGCGCCGCGGCCATCGGGAGTGGACTGCACCACGCGGTTCACCTCTTCCAGGAACTCCTTCTGGCCTTGCGGGGTTTCGGGGAACGGCGCGGGCCGGGTGCGGTAATTGCCGGGCATCCAGTTATAAGCCGCTTCCACCACCATGATGTCCTTCGCGTACTCACCCGCGGTGAAGATCATATTATCGCGCAGATCGTTCAGGCTGCCGTGCCACCACGGATAGTAGGACTGGCCGATGACGTCGTAGTTGACGGAGTACGCGTTCAGCTTGTCGAAAAAGGCCTTGGTGGCGATGCGGTCGCCGCCCTTGTCGATATGGATCATGATGCGCGGCCGCGGCTGGCTGCCTTTGCCGGCCTCCACTCCGGCGATGCCCGCCTTGACGAACTCGGCGAAGTTGTCCCAATTGGCGGGCAGTCTGGCATCCGGCCAAAGCATGCCGTTGGTGATCTCGTTGCCGATCTGGACCATGTCGGGCAGCACGCCGGCATCGCGAAACGCGGCAGTGGTATCGCGAGTGTAGTGGAACAAAGCCTCCACCATTTGCGCGTGTGGCATGCCTTCCCAGGCTTTGGGGATGAACTGCTTGCCGGGGTCGGCCCAGGTGTCGGAGTAATGATAGTCGAGCAGGAAATGGTAGCCCAACTGCTTGGCCGCTTTGGCCAGTGCAATGGTGTATTCCAGGTTGTTGGGCAACTGGGTGGGAGTGTGGAAGAGGCGGAGGCGAATCCAGTTGTAGCCGTGGTTCCTGAAGATTTCGAGCCCGGGCTTGGGCTGGCCATCCTCCTTGAACCGGATGCCGCGGTCTTCGGCTTGTTTGAGGAACGAGAGGTCCGCGCCGATGGCGTAATCGGACGCGCGCGCCGTGCCTGCCGAACAGGCCAACGCCGCAATCGCCCAAAGCGCGTGTTTCATGAGGTGGATCAGCCCATCATACGCGATTGCGCGATCCGGCGGGCTTTGTGGGGCGGACGCCCTCGTCCGCAGCCGGCCCCCTGGCCGGCTTCTCCGGGCAAAGATCGGGACGGGGCCGTCCCGCGCGGACCCGGGAGTCCGCCCCACGATAAACGCAGGCTGTCCGGCTGAAGGACCTCCGTCAGTTCGATATCGAAATCAGCAGGCTCTGCGTGCCATTTGTCCCACCCAGCGAGAAAGTGAGCGGGACGGTATCGCTGGCGGCGACGTTCGGCACCACGACATTGAACTGATAGAGTCCCAGGTAGCCGCCCGTCAATCCGGAGAACGACACCGTGGCTGGCGTCCCGTTGAACCAGGCCTGGTAGTTTCCGTTGAGACGGTTGGATTGCGTCACAATCTGTCCCGCGGGACTATTCGGCGTTACCGTTCCAAAACCAACGCCATAGAACACGATAGTGTCGCCGGGCTTGGCGCGGGCCGAAGCAACGCCGGAGACCGATCCGGGAGGGAGGACAAAAGTGACACCGTCCGAGAACAGCGCGGCGACGTATTGTCCAGCCTTCAGATTGAATACCGCGGGCGCCAGCATCCCCGGCTCGGTCACGTTCACATTGATCGAATAGGCCGCGCTGGTTCCGCCCGGCGTCGCGACGACCACCGACTGCGATCCTGGCGAGATATTCGAGGGCACCTGGGCGTTCACCTGGGTGGGGCTGACATAGTCGATGAATGCGGGCTGGCCGCCGATGGTGACCGTGGTTCCCCCCAATCCGGTGGGCGCGGTGTTACCTTTGAAATCCGAACCGGCCCAGAGTTGGGAGGCGACGTTCGCCAGATTCGTGCCGTAGATCTCCATCCACGTTCCAGGCGCAAGGGAGGAGAACCCGCCGTAGGCGCTGGCGCTGATGACGCCCTGGGACGTCCGGATCACGGGCGTGGCGTCGAAGGCGCCATGA
>Ga0182027_10012134_pt1 | contig 12123 bp, 16 predicted proteins | sample 712E1DmetaG_FD_121300 | JGI IMG/M metagenome (GOLD analysis project Ga0182027, IMG submission 121300) | Permafrost microbial communities from Stordalen Mire, Sweden - 712E1D metaG (Illumina Assembly) | ecosystem: Environmental > Terrestrial > Soil > Wetlands > Permafrost | place: Sweden...
CCGTGACTGTGCCTCCCTGAACTGCCAAACTTGTGGTTATTGCGAGCGGATTGCCGCGCAGGCCGTTTCGATTTCGCCCGAGTACCGCGCCAAGGTGTTGAGAAAGTACGCGGAAATAGGCGACATCATGGCAGCGGGAGAGCTCTGGGGTATCGAAAAGCGTCTCCCCTAATCCACGGTAGGGTTACACCCCATAGCACACGGCCAGCCCACAGCGTAGTGTGTTCCTCGTCGTTATAATCAAGACAAACAACGCAACAATCGAAAGAAAAAGCACAATGAAAATGAAATCAACTTACTCGCTCGCACTCATCATGGCTGCGGGTGCCATATTAGTCACCAGCCCATCACTACGCGCCTCCGATACGGATAGCCGCATCGAATCATCCGCCGCAAAGTCGTATGTGTTCAAAACCTACCTCAAGGACGATTCGATCACGACTGAATCCAAAGACGGCATCGTCACCCTGACCGGAACGGTGACCAAAGCGTCCGATAAGTCCCTGGCCGAGGATACCGTGGCGAGCCTGCCTGGCGTCATAAGCGTGGACAATCAATTGGTGGTCAAAGGTGAACAACCCGCTGAACATTCAGACACTTGGATCGGCCTGAAAGTGAAATCCGCACTCCTGTTTCATCGCAATGTGAGCGCCTCCGGAACCACCGTGTATGTGAAAAATGGAATCGTCACCTTGCAAGGTGAAGCCTCTAGCATGGCCCAAAAGGAACTCACCACCGAATACGCCAAGGACGTTGACAACGTCAAAGAGGTCAAGAATGAGATGACGATTGCCAAGACTCCGGCAACGCCAGACGCAACCATCGGCGACAAGATTGATGACGCCTCCATTACGGCGCAGGTCAAGTCGTCGTTGCTATCGCATCATTCGACCAGTGCTTTGCACACCACCGTTTCAACGACGGACGGTATCGTCACCTTGAGTGGCATTGCCAAGAATGATGCGGAAAAGAGCCTGGTTACCAAGCTCGTCACCGACATCAATGGTGTGAATAGTGTGATCAATAACATGACCATCGCCGTGCCGCCTGTAGCGGCCAACTAATCTGGCAGATTGCTGTTGGCTGGTGCGAACACGAAAACGCACCAGCCTGCGGCGGTTCCAGAGTAAACTGAAAGGAAAATCATATGTTGTGGACAATTGCGGTGATATTGCTCGTTCTATGGCTGCTCGGTCTCATAAGCGGTTACGCACTGGGTGGATTCATCCATATCCTGCTGGTGGTTGCCGTCGTCATGATACTCGTCAATTTTATCTCCGGTCGTAGACGAGTGAATTAAGAAGCCGTTAACCAAAGAAAATAAACTAAAGATCCAATATGAATACAAAAACCATTGTTGCAGTCCTTCTGGTCACTCTGGGTATCGTGGTGCTCGCTTACTCGGGCATCACCTTCTCGACTCCGGGAAAGCCTGTCGACTTCCTTGGAATGCATTTTGAAACCACAGTCAGCCATTTTATCTCACCAGCCGTCGGAGCGCTCGCGCTCGTTGGCGGGATTATGCTGCTGCTTGTGAACCCCAAGCGGGTCTGATGAACCAAGTCGAAGTCGAAGCCAGTGCCCAAATGAAAGGCCGCCCAGATCTTCGTTAGCCAATCAGTTTGTGGAAGTTGGTTCACGACGCCAAATATGAAGCTCGCTGCACTCTTTCTCTTCTGGTGCTTGACCTGTCACGCCACTGATCGGGCGTCGTGGTACGGGGAGGAGCATCGCGGCCTGCCGATGGCCAACGGCAAACCATTCAATCCCGACAAACTCACCGCGGCGTCGTGGTTTTACGATCTAGGTACGCTGGTGATCGTAACACACGCAGGGTGGAGCATTATCGTTGAAATCACTGATCGCGGCCCAGCCAGACATCTGGTCGACGAGGGTCGAAAGATCGACTTAAGTCACGCGGCGTTCGCCAGGCTGGCCAATACCGACCTCGGCCTTATTACCATAACTGTTACAAAGTTGTAATGAAGGTTGTCTTGTGTTGATGTTGCGCAATTGGAAATAAGCTTAAAAAAGCTATGCACCAGTTGGTCAAAGGTGAAGCAGGCGATGAATCCGGAAGCCACGAAAACAAACAAAATGAAAACCGAGTGATCGATGGACTTTTCATTCGGCCAGCGGATGATCTGGCGGCGCCTGTGGAACTGGAAGATTTATCCCGATTTGAAGGGGAAGGTGGACCGGAAGCGCCGATCCCCGATCTGGTTGATGTTCCTGTTCGAGAACGCCATTTGGCGGAGACCCGCGCTCGACGGGACAACAAACGAATGAAAAGAAAATGACTCTATGAAACTGAACATTAATTCCACTGGGAGAAACCGTGAAGCGGAAGCGCTTCCAAGAGGCCGCGTTCCGAGACGCTTCCGGCGTTTGAAATGGAATGAATTGGTGTTTAATGGCGACTTCGTGGCAGATGAACGCCTTGGACTTGAGCCGTGGGAAGGACCGGGCGGGTTCCGGGCCGATTCGTTCATGAAACCAATTTACCGGCAGAAAAAAAGCCGCTCGACCGCAACCAAAAATTAAAATGAACAGATCAAGATGTCCTTACTATCATGAGGAACTGAAGCACAACATGGCACGGCTGATTCCACTTTTCTTCAGGATAGTGCGCTTTGTGGAAAGTAAACGGGGAAGCTCAAAATGAAAGCAAAAGTATTCGAAGTCGCTCTTCATAAGCTGCCCTCCGGCAAGTCACCTGCGACTGCCCTTGAAGAACAGCTTAACGGATTCCTCTCGCAACATCCGAACCTGCGGTTAGTGACCACACACATGAGCACCCTGGTCACGCCCGCCGAGCCGAATGCCATGCCCAGAACTGAGGAATCATCCATCGTCATTTTCTGCACGCTGTTCTATACCGACTAGAGAGCGTGAGCGATATCACTCAATGCACACACTGAAGCTCATTGGCCTGACAATCATCCACCTGGTTAAACAAGTCTGGTTCCTTCCACACTCCATCGCGAATGCCGTCAAACAAAGGCGGCTGCAGGTAGCTCGAAACGAGCTTGAAGTCGAACGGCTCGACCGGATATGCAACCCGTCAAAGTACCTGGGAAAATGATTGGAAATTCGGCCTGAATGAACGAGTCAAAAAACCAGTTCAAAAATGAACCGTCATGAACGCTAAAGTATATGTGGATATTGCCAGTTGCTGGCAGTCATCGCCGGATTGCCAAGGCGGTATGGATTGGACTAACCTTTCCATGGCGGGCGCTTGGCGCAGTGGCTAGCGCGTCTCGTTTACACCGAGTAGGTCGGGGGTTCGAATCCCTCAGCGCCCACCATCCTTCGCTCTCCGCTTCGAGTAAGCGCGCAGCCAGTTGATGGCCATGTGAAATTCGGGCGGGAAAAAGGACAAACCTATTCAATTTGTTCTCAAACCGTCTGCGTGCTTACTATAAAGATTGGAAGTAGCCGGGGCGGTGAGATTTGAATTTACGACCTCTTGTCACGAAACAAGCGTGCCAGCCAAGCTATGCTGCTACTTCAGAGCTGTGCGGGTTGACTTCAACACAAAAAGCAATGCGAAACTTCAAGAAAGCATCTGCCACCTTTTGTTTTTAGCTTCAAAATGAATAGCTGATGTTCAGTTTGATGATAGGCCAGACCGGGAATTTATTTGCGGCATTCTGCACCTTACTCCGTTCGGCAGCCACATCCGAAGTAGAAATGATGCCGCTCGAATCGGTGAATGTCGCATCCCATTTACCATAAGCCGCGCCGAGTTCGCCGCCCAACGACCAACGATGCGTGCGTTCCAGATAAATGTTTCCGCCCAAGCTGGCGTACGGAAGAACGAACGGTTGTTTGAGTTTGAGACTTAACGCGCCTGCAGGGACGGTGTAGGTATTACCGTTCACGGTTATGCTTTCCGCGCTGCCGTTGGCACCGGTGAACCGGTTCTGATTAATCAACGCGCCCACGCTGAAGTGGAACGAACTCTTTCGGGAGGGAAACCACTCAAACGCCACCGGCTCGGACATCAAGCGAAATTTGAGATTGTATTGGGCGTCCTGCATACTGCCGGAATAGGAATAAGGGAAGTAGTCCAAGCCCGCCCGGACACCGAAATGATCCGCAAACCGCCAGCCGAGTGTGGCGCCAGCCCCGGTGGTGCCTACTTCGGGGCTGATGGTAAATGGATGATAGGCGACTTCCGCAGCCGTGGTATCAATGGTTGTTTTAAGCGCCGCATTGTCGGGGACGGTTTGAGCATTTAATCCGAGCGCGCCGAGGCTGAAAAGAATGACTGCGGCCAAGTTGAAGTTTCTATTGTTTGTTGTCATGTGGACACATTCAAATTTTGGTTTTCGGATGGATTTAGGTCCGTTTTCACGATTTTTTTTAAATAATTGTATGCTTTTAACCTTTAGGTAGGTAAGCGGGTTCCATGCCAGAATCATGAGTTGTTGATCCGGGTTGAGCCATTCAAGGATGGAAGGCGGTTCAAGACGGACTTGGAGAAGAAGTTGCTATTCCCAGTGAAATTTTGCCGGAAACCCGTAACACCGCTTCACGCGTGCAGAGTCGGCAATCGAAAATTGAGAATGGTCGGGGCGGTGAGATTCGAATCTAAAACGCCATTTTCGGCATTATTCGGCGAAAGTGGTTTATAAGCCCGTTATTATTGGGTGAAACGACGTTTTCACAATTTTCCACGTTCGTCGTCCGACCACCCCAAAACGAACTTTTAGTGTTAGGATTTGTTAGGATTTTTTTCATGGTTGATGGTCAAAATCGCTCCGCCAGCAATTAATTTCAAAAGTTGCACCGGCGCGAAGACTAGCACCGGCAGAGGGATTGGAACAAGCAGAACAATTCCAGAAATCACCTACCACAAGACTGTGAAAGTCTGGGCGAGGCTTGAAGAGAGCGGCAGTCCGCTGGCGAACGGTGGAAAAATTTAGCCGACACCGTCTGGTCTAATTACGAGGGTGTAAAACGCCACGCCGACAAACCTTAAAATTCGCCTTCAAATGTTCCAACACCTCCGGCCAGTGAAAAAGCACCACGCTGGAAATTTTTATGTAGGGCAAAAAGCCGTCGCGCTGCCAATTTTCGATTGTCCGAATCGTGACCTTTAGCTTCGCGGCCAGTTCTCGCTTGGTGAGCATCTCGTCCTGCGCAACATCATCCGTCAGACAAGAGCGCCCTGATGAGTTTTTTGTGGGGTAGTCGCTATTCATGATGCGTGCCTGGTAATTGCCGGAGATTGAGGAATTCGTTCATCAGGGAGGAAATCCGCCTCGGCTGGCCGTCCGACTTGGCGGCCAGCACTTTGTTGACTTCAGTGTTCATGTCCTTCCTTGGTTAAAGTAATGGAGACGGCGACAACGTGAGTCTTGAGCGAGGCCGCGAACCGCCGGTCAACTGCCTTCAAAAAATTCAAGTCACACTTCTGAATCTTCCGCGCGACGGCTTGGAGGCCACTGCCCAGCACCGTGACTTCGGCCACGGCAAAACAGATCAACAGCTTTTCGGGCGGCGCATCGGCATTCTTTTCCAGTGCTGGATTCGGAATCGTCTCGGCATACAGCAATTGCGCGTAGGGCAGAAAATAGCTGTGCTCGTCGTCGGCGAATACGTTGAGCGCCGCCACGTTCGGATCACCACCGTAGCAAGGGTTGTCACGCGTGCTAGACACCGATGCTTCGTCTGGGTTGGTGTTCATAAGATATTTTACGGATTTGTTCGATGCGATTGCGGGGTGAAAGGGATTGCGTCATGCGCTGGCGGAATTGTTTCAGGAAACGATGACCACGTTCCATGACCCGCAGGATGAATTTCTGCCGGCTAAAATGCGGGACCACTTCCACGGCGGCCAGCCGTTCGCTGGAATGGGTGACGTGCGAACGCAACCGCTCGCTGTCATCGGTGAAAATCTGGCAGCGTTCACGACCGCGCGAGACGCTGACGTAAAATTGTTGCTGATGGACGGCGGCCAGCGACCGCGACGACGCCACGACCAAAACTTCATCCACGGTCTTGCCTTGGGCGGCGTGTGACGTTACGGCGTAGCCATGGGTGAACGTGCGGTAATTTTGAGGAATAACCCGGCCATCGGCCAGGACCACGGAATCGCCCTGAATCGCCCGAACCTCGACCAGTTCACCATTGATAAACCGTTTGCCGACCGTGTTGGCTTGCAGCAACAGCTTGTCGCCGGCAGCGATTTTCAATTTCCGTTTCTCTCCCACATCAAAGCAGGCGCAGCCTGCACCCAACGGGAAAAGATTTTCAGAACCATCGTCACGCTGAACTTTGATCGAATCATTTTCGACTGCGACCACCGCGACCGTTTCGTCTTTGGCAAAATCATCCTTCCGACGGTGAAACCGTATCGCAATGCCGGGATGATATTGCCGCGCGTCTTGTTTTTGCGCTTCCGTCCACGACAGCGAATCGAAAACATCAAACTCCTTTTCCTCACTGGCCAGCCGGCCAGCCGTTTTCATTGCGGCTCGGACTTTCTCCGTGACCGCCTCGATTTCATTCCAGGTCGGCGCAACAAGCAGCGCAGACCGGTTTTGTTCCAACGCCTTCAGGTATGACCGCGCAGCCTTGTCATGCAGATTGTCGTTGGAAGATTCAGTGATCGCACCGATGCGTTCCAGTTGGGCGAACGCCTCCAGCGTCCGCTTCTGCGCCGCCAGTTCGACCGCCTTGCGATACTCGGCTTTGCGTTGGCGACGGATGCGGGTCAGTTGGCCGGATTGAAAATTGGAATGTTGCTCCAGAATCCGCAACGCATCAGCGCGCACCACCGAGGCGTGCTGGCCGGTGTCGCCTGAAAGCACCACGCGGGCGTCACGCGCCAGGTCAAACAGCCGTTTCATGTCGTCAATGCCCACCGCCCCAGCTTCATCCAGCACCACCAACCGCCGTTCGTCCAGTTTCGGTTTCGTCAGCAGCAAACTTTGCAGTGTATTCGCCTCGAATCCTTCCTTGCGAAGCACATCCGTCGCCGCTGCCGTCGGCGCGCAAAACAGCGGTTCGATTTTCACTTCGGCGCAGGCGGCGACCAACTCGCGTAACGCCGTGGTCTTGCCCGTGCCAGCCAGACCACGCAGGCCGGTGATCCGGTCATGGGTGCGCAAAACATGATAAATGGCCCGTTGCTGATCCTCGCCTAGCCAGTCGGCGGGCCGGTAGCTGGGATGAATCGGTGCAACAGCATCGCAGGCCGAATTGACTGTCTGAATCAAATCCAGTTCCGTTGCCAGAATCTGTGGCGTGGATAATCCACGCTCGGTTTTGACCAGTTGCTCTGAATACTTTGCCGCCTCTTTCAACGCCGGCAAATCCAGTTCACCCGGATGTTGCGCCAGCGCCACGCCCAACAGTTCATGCTCTGGCACGACCGACTTGCGCTCGAAGACATGGGCGAGGGCGTAATTTAGGGCTTGGTTTTCCGGTTCAAACCGGCGGACTTGCCGGACGGGTTGAACCGCCATGGAGAGTTTTTGCAACGCCTGCAATTCATCAGGCTGCAATTGTGCCACCTGCTGCTCACGAACCTCGGCGGTCGAGATACCCTTGATCTTTTTCGCACGGCTCTGATGCACAGCCAGGGCGATGGCATTGTTTGACAATTTGCGGCCCAGCTTTTGTTCCAGTTCCCGGACCACCGTATCACGTTGCTGGGAGCGTTTGGAAAACCGTTTCAACACCGCATCGCTGACGCCCTCGATTTCAAAGCCGTGTTTCGCCGGACGAATACGATAGCCGATCTGTTGAACCCGTTTCGCCAGTTCGTTGCGATAAACCGCCGTGCCGTAACGAATCGCGTCATACATGCCGCCCGCCTGCAATGCCTTCCAGCGCTTTTCCGTTTCATCATAGGTAGCGTTGAACACCGTGAGGTGCGTATGCAATAACGGGTCGAGCGCCCGACTGCTCGTGTGCGTGAACGCGGCAGCGACCAGATTGCCGGTGGTGCGGTCACGTTGGTTGCCCTGCTTGCGGACCCGCGTGGCCGCAAATGTTTCGAGTTCGCGGAATGCAACACGCGTTGCCTCTTCATGTGCCGATACGAGCCGGTCATCATCCATCGTCACCGCCAGCACCGAAACCGATTTCGGTGCGGAACAGGTGAAATCGTAAAAGACGCGTCGTTGATTGGTTTTTTCCTGCCGCAGAGTCAGACGTTTATCGTCATTCGGATTTTTATTTTCACACAGGGCGTGAAATTGTTCACGCGTGACGGTTTGGTTTAATCCCAGCCGTTCCGTGCCCGCACCGATCCACTGGCCGGGCCGGATTTCACCGGCAGCGTAGTAATCGTTCTGCGCCAGATGCTCGTCGAAGTAGCCTTCGGCATCCGCCAGATTTTTCTGTGCGACGGCTGTGAACATAGCGCCCGATTTTAGCGATTTTTCAAATGGCGTTATGCCCGGTTGGCACAATCGTTATTTTCTTTCTATCATTCATTTTCCGGTTGGTCATTCTGCCTGAACCCATTTGGCGCAAGGCGTGCCTGGCACACGAAGCGTGGTTCAACCACGGAACCAAGACCGATTCCGGTTTCATGTCTGGCAGTTTGCCTGAGCTTTCCCCCGTCGTGGTGTATGTGATACACTTTATGCACTTGGCCGGTGATTTTCTTCATTCGGCAACCAGTTTGGCTGAGAAAAAGCCCGCTTTTGTGCAATCTTTACACAAAATGAAACTTCACTGTTTGGCTGTAAAAGCGCGTATCTACATTGATTCTATTGGGGATAATCGCTTTTCATCCGGCAGAACCTGAAATTTTGTTGAGGCCTTCGCATCTAAATGATGCTGCCCGGCGCTTTGACTGGCCGGCTTTCCTGCGAGCGCTCGGAAACCGGCCAGACAAATCGCCAGCAATGCGAACCTAGACGGTCGAGCACTCAACGGGCGTTTTGAAAATCCCGCGACTCCACAGCCGTTCCGTTCGCTCCGATTTTCAAAACGCCCGTTCAGTGCCGGCGCAAACTTGATTCCGCCCCCGGATTACCCTATTTATTTCTTGAGTGAAAAAGATGTCCTTCAATCAAATAAAACGGCAGGAGGCCCAAAGCCGCATGGCGGCAATACGCAGGGCACGCCGCAGTCCGGCGGCTGCCGCAGCCGAGCAGAAGCGGGCATCACTGGTTGGTAATGGGGCCAAATGGCGTATCACCAATCTCAATGAAGTCGCGCGCGATTGCCAAATGGGCATAGCCTAAATTTCCACCCCGACAATTTCCAATGTTGAGGTGTTGAATTGATTTTACAAAATCCGAATGAAATCATTCTCGCCCACCAATCTCTACTATTTGATTTCATTCGCCTGCAACGAGCGATGCACTAAATGTCATCACTGGGCCATTCGTCCGGCATTCACGCCTCTGGATTCGAGCTTGGTCGCCCACGCGATTAACTCGCTGCCTGATCTCACAGAATTTTGCATCGTTGGCGGCGAGCCGCTGCTCTTTCGTGACCGGATTATCAGCCTCCTCACCGCCATCAAGAATCATCCCTGCCGCACTGTCTTGATAACCAACGGAGTGCTGATGGACGCAGCGTTCATTGACCGGATCGCCCGGCTGAAAATTCATATCGTGGTTTCGATTGATACCGTTGACCGGAAACACTGGCAGTTCGTCCGGGGCCGCGACACGATGGACATCGTTCTTGGCAATTTGCGCTACGCCCGAAGCGTCTTGCGGCCAGACCAATTGAGCATCCAGTCCGTGCTGTCCCAGGAAACCAAAAATCATCTGGCTGATGTCAGGGCGCTGGCCGACGAGCTTGGGGTGTATCACAGCATCCAAGACTACATGGCGGAGGGTTTTGGCGGCGAGTGGACCGCGATGCCGGCACAAGAGAAACGGGTGCCGGAAAATGCAATCTGTCATGCCGCAGGTAGAAATCTTTCAATCCTGCCCAATGGCGATGTTTTCACCTGCTTCCAACAGTCATGGATGCTGGGTCGCCAGAAACCATTGGGCAATTTGACCCGCGACCAAATTGCTGGGATGATTTCCAGCGACTACGCCACCGGCGTCCAAGCAGCCATGCGTCAATGCAACCTTCCTTGCAAAGTGCTCAAATGCAATCAGCGGAATTGACATCAATGATCCAGCCACGGGAGCTGATTTTGGAACTCAGCCACAACTGCAATCTTTCGTGCATCATGTGCGGTTTTGTAAAGGAACGAAATCAGCCGGGGTATTTCATGACCGAGGAGACGCTCAATCAGGCACTGGCGGCATTCAGTCATCCGCCTGAAATCGTCCGGTTGAATGGCCGTGGCGAGAGCACCATCCATCCGAAATTTCCGGCGTTTCTCAAAACCATTCGTGAAAAATGGCCGACAGCGGCGCTTCACCTGTTCACAAACCTGAACATTCGTGACAGCGAGCGGGTGGAATTATTAAAAACTTTCGGGGTGCAACTTTTCGTTTCGTTGGATTCATCCGACCCGGAGGAACTGGCGCAAATCCGACGCGGTGCGCGGTGGGAATACATCGAGCGCAATCTCAGGCTGCTCGCCGATCATCAGCCACGACCCTACTTCGTGTTCACGCTCCAAGCCAGCAACATCCATCGGATTGCCGATATGGCTCGTCTGGCGCGGACATTTAATGTCGGACTGATCTACAATGTGGTCAGAAGCGATGTTCCAGACCACCGAGTGCTCAATCGCGTCATTTCGGAATGGGCTGCGATTCGCAGTGCCTTTGTTGAAGCCAAAGCATTGCTGGATTCCGCCGCTCTGCCATGCCTGATTCCCGACCAGATTCAGGGCGTTGAACTTGATTTGACCACGTCAGCCAAATCGAATGGCTCCCGTTCGTCCTGCCCCGCATTGCACCGTGAGACGTGCATCCAGCACGATGGTTTTGTGACGCCGTGCAATATGTTTCATCCCCACAAAATGGGGCATATTCGGGACGGAAATATTCTGCAAATCCTCAATTCTGAACCGGCGGAAAAGTTTCGCCGGACACACAAGCAGGATGCTTATTGCCGGAATTGTGCCTGGCTGGGAGGTGACGCGTGAGTTCCTTGGTGCATCTGCCCAGCGGCGATACGCTCGATTACTGGTGGGAGGAAATGCGGGGGCGTGCCGGTCGAAAACGATTTCTCCTCACCAAAGTGCTGGAGGTGATTGCCTACAAAGCATCAAAAACCGGGCAGGTGAAAGCACGTCACCCTAAGACTAGATCAATTCTTGAGCTGCAACCAAAAGTTTTGCGGAACGGTGTGACCAGCCAATCGCGGGCGGTGGTGGTCATTCCTGCCAAGTGCTCCTCGGAGTTTCAGGCGGATTTACTGCGACGGGCAGTCGGCAAAATTGTGGACCAAGCGGCGACTGTGATTGTCGTCAACGATGGCTCACCACTCTGGCCCCAACTTCCGAGCGCAGTTCAGGTTTTGAACAGCCCGACATCGAAAGGCCCGGCAGCCGCACGAAATCAGGGTCTGGATGCCGCCTTGGATTGTCAGGCCGATGTCATTTTGTTCACGGATTCAGATTGCATCCCTGAATCAAATTGGGTTTCCGAGGCAGTCAGCGGATTCGTCGGGAACCCATACGTTCACTGTCTTTCTGGTAGAACCGATTCATCAAATTCCACTTGGTTTGACAAATATCACGAAATCAATGGAACCCTGAACGGCAGATGTTTCAAGCGCACCAGCATCCTGTTGTATGGGCCAACCTGCAACTTTGCCATCAGCCGACCGGTCGCCGAAAATGTCAGGTTCGATGAGTCATTTCCTGATGCCGCCTGCGAGGACATTGATTTTTGTTTTCGCCTCATGCAGCAGGGATTCAGAACGATTCATCGGCGTTCAATGGTAGTAAGGCATGATTACCAATACGAACATGGCAGGTTTGTCACGAATGCCGCCAGGTTCGTAAGACAGTTCAGAAAATATGCCAAGGCTGAGGCGGTATTGCTGGCCAAGTTCCCGGATTATTATCCCTATTTCGGCCAGACTGAAGAGATTGGCAGGTTCAAATTTCCCGGCAACAAACTTCGGGAAAATCAGGCAGCGTTAAGGTCGGCGCTTTGACTGGCCGGCTTGCTTCCAGGTATTCAGCAACCGGCCAGACAAATCGCCGTGATGGAAACCTAGACGGTCACG
>Ga0182027_10012135_pt1 | contig 12123 bp, 10 predicted proteins | sample 712E1DmetaG_FD_121300 | JGI IMG/M metagenome (GOLD analysis project Ga0182027, IMG submission 121300) | Permafrost microbial communities from Stordalen Mire, Sweden - 712E1D metaG (Illumina Assembly) | ecosystem: Environmental > Terrestrial > Soil > Wetlands > Permafrost | place: Sweden...
AGCTCGAAGTTCTCTGCAGCCTCCGATAGCTGCCGATCGTTAAGCCGAGGAACCAGTCAGCAAACCTCGTCCACGCACGCTCACGCCACGATTCCTCGGCTTAACGAGATGCTCGGCTTAATCTGAATGGAAGATGAGCCCCGGTTCTGGCCGGCGCAGATCGATCGCCATCTGCAGCGCGTCGCAGACGAGATCGGCACGCATGTGCTCGGCCATGGCAAAGCCCACGACGCGCCGGGAGGCGAGGTCGATCACCGTCGCGAGGTAGAGCCAGCCCTCCCAGGTGCGCACGTAGGTGATGTCGCCGCACCAGGCGGTGTCGATCTCGCGCACACCGACTCCGAACTCGCGACAGATGAGGTCGATCGCCTTCGTCTCTGCGTTTGGGTCCGGGATCGTCGTTCGCTTGAACCGGCGCCTGCAGCGCCCGACAAGCCCGTGGAGTGCCATGAGGCGCGCGACGCGCTTCTTGCCGGCACAGAGTCCCCGGTCTTTGAGCTTGCTCGTGATCCGGGGCGCCCCATAAGTCCCACGGGAAGCCTTGTGGATCTCGATGATCTTCTCGAACAGCTCGGCATCGGACAGCTCCCGGGCTGATGGCTCTTTCACGGACCACTCGTAGTAGGCGGTTCGGGAGACCTCGAGCAGCCGGCACGCCATGGCGACGTTGCCGTCCTGCTCAGCCTTTTCCGCCTCGACGAACGGGTAGACGTTCACCGGGTCTCCTTGGCGAAAAAAGCTGTCGCGCGCCTCAAAAGGTCGCGCTCTTCGCGCAGCACCCTGTTCTCCTTGCGCAGCGCCACCAGCTCGGCGTGCTCCTCTGTCGTCAGCCCAGGACGTCGGCCGGTGTCGATCTCGGCCTGGGCGACCCAGCGGCGCACCGCCGTCTCGCCGATGCCGAGATCACGGGCAACCTGACCGATCGACTTGCCGCTGGTGCGGCACAGATCGACCACCTCGGTCTTGTACTCGTCGGAGAACGACCGTCGTGGCCGCCTCCCGTTTCCCATGTTCTCCATGATGGACATCCTTTCCGGGCGATGTCGCCCGATCGTGGATGTCCGTCAAAGCGGGTCAGGCCCAAGGGTCGGAGCCGCCAGGAGGGAGAAAAAGGGGAGGAGGCCGTGGAGGAGGAGGAGGGAGAGAAGCCGGCGAGGGCGGCTGGAGGTCCCGCCCGCCCCCCGGTGCGCGGCGACCTAGGGGGGTCCGGGGACTGCCCACCCGCCGGCCCGGACGACGCGGGTCGATCCGTGGAGACTGCCAGAGGGTGAGGGGTTTCAGGGGTCGGCTCGAAAAGCAGAAGACTCGACTGAGTGGTGAATGCTACGCGAGGACATCCGGTTCGTACTCTCCGGTGGCGGTGGGGAAAAGATCGAACGAGTGTTCGTGCATGGCAAGGGCCATCATGGCATCGAACAAACTGAGTTGTTCGTCGGTGAGACTCCAGGCGATGGGTAGTCCAGATCCCAGAATCGCGGTGAGAGGTGGTTGAGCGCTCGTGTGAGCTGTGATCGTTCGGTTAGGGAGATCGATCTCCAAGTGTCGGTCCTCCACTCGGAGCGACGCTCGGCGTACTTCCGGTGAGCCGAGCGCTCCTTCCAGGTACGCAAGCTGATCGTCGCCTGCAACATCGCCTTCGTTCTCGGTCCGGTACACAACGACACGCTCACCATTCGATAACTCGACGCTCTCCACCTGGGTCGAGCGAGCCCGTCGGCGCAGCTCGCTGAGGGACACTGATTCCACATTGGCATCGGACCGGATACTCGACAGTTCTCCGACCTCTTGCGCAAGGTAGGCGGTAAAGTTCTCACCGGACAGCCCAAGCAATTGGTGAGCGATTCGCCAGACCAGCCCTCCAGACTCACCAAGCCGCGGCTGGTCGGCCACGACTTTGCATGCTCTGGCCCAAAGATGATCGAGGTTCGCTTCGACTAGGCGGCTGAGGTTAGGAGGGGAGCCTGAGATGCCCAGTCGGGTAAGACGCTGCAGTGTCAGTCGTTCGCCGATTGCTCGCCAGAATGTTCTGTCATCGATCTCCTCACCACCTAGGAGGTATTCGAATGCGTCATCGCCCGGATCCTGCACGATGGAGCTCTTGATCGGGAAATCGTTTGGAGAGGCCCCCGACGCCAACCACATCGCGCGCAGGAAACCGACGACTCTCGTGTTGTGCTGGCTATCAAAGAAGTGCTCAACCGTCGCAGCTGCCACCTCCGTTCTTCCGGCATCGCCTGATCTGGCTGCGTCGAAGCCGTCGGCTATTGCGCCTGAGACCGCGCTTGCGCCCGATTCGTCGACCAACCCGCGACCACCCTGGAAGACGGTTCTAGTTACGTAGCTGTCGATTCCGGACCCTGAGGCGCTCTCAGCCAGAACCGCAACTCCGGTGGGGTCGGTGACGAGCGTCTGCTGCAGCTGTGACTCGTCGTCGAGATGAGTACGCGGCCCCAATTCACCTCGTAGTGGTCGCAGTCCGTACACGATCGGTCGGCGGTTGCTTAGTCGAGGAAGCTCATCGGCTATCCACTGCGGATCCTCGTTGAACCGAAGAAAGACGTATCTCTCAGGCTTCTTAGGTAACAAGGGCCAGCTGAGAACAAGGTCGGGTGCGAAGGAATGGTTGAAGTACTCGGTCGTTTCAATGCTTGCTCGGTCGTCGACCTCATGAATTGAGCGGAGGACAGCCCGCTTGACAGCAGCGGTGCTCTCCGAGGTGCGCGTGATGGCCAGCGCCAACTCGATTTCGGCAGCGACGTCAGTCATGGCTTCTTCGCCCTCTGGCGCTGACTAGCGATCGCGGCGTCGAGATCAGGCTCCTCGATTACCAAGTTCTCTTGTCGGTCGGACAATACGATCAGCCAGAGGCGATCAGCGATCTCCTGACAGACCGCCTCGTCCAGTGCTGCCAAACCTAAAGCGCGCTCCTTCTCACCGCGAACCGCGTCTTCCACCTCCTTCGCTGTGCAAAGGCGGGTCCATCTGGTGACAGAAAACGGATGCCAAGTAATCCACATGAAGTGGTCGCACCTCGCAGGGGAACATTGATAGGCGCAATAACACTTGGCGAGGTACTCGCGGTAGAGACTGCCTTGATCGCTTGCGTTGGTGTACCTCTTCACCTCGGCGAAGAACTCTTGCCCGTGCACGTCACCCCCGCGAAGCGTTCCTCCGAGGTCGAACGAAAAAGTGCCCTTGCCTATCCACGGGAAGGAAAGCTTGGCGACGTGGTCAGGATTGACCCAAGGCACGTCCACCCGAGTTGTCGCCTCCAGCCAGCGCTTTGCCCGGATGGCTCCGTCGCGACCCACCTCATGTAGCGACTCTCCCGGCATCGCTAGAAAGCTAGTCCCGCTGCCCTCGTCGGACCACGATGCGCAGCCAGCTTTCACCTCAACGGAGTATGACGAGAGGCTGTGACGGTGGCGGACCCGGGATCCGCAGCTCGTGAGAACGGTGCGTGTATCGGATAGATAGACCCACCATCGCTGCGCCCTGTCGTGCGCGCAACGCGGGCACTCGGTCATCGCGCGGTCTCAAAGCGCACGAAACGGTCGAGGGCCTTCTTGTGCCTCTCGGAGCAGGTCACCGACGGATGACGCCGAGCGGGCTTGTCGCAGCCCGGGACGGCACAGCGGCGCTTGTGCCTCGAACGTTCGGCGAGGTAAGTCGCGAGCGCGGTAGTCCCGCCCCTCTCGAACTCAGAATTTGAGCCAACGCCCCAAGCCTGCAGCTGCTCAGCCGCCCACTCGGCCGCTGTGGCGAGCAATATCGCCCGAGTCGGGACCCGAGGGAACGCCGGATCCTTCTCCCTCAGCAGCTTAGAGATGCTGGCCCTCCGCATGCGGGCACGAGCCGCCGCGAGGGTCGCCGTCATGTCACGGAGAACCGGGACAACGAGACTCTCCCAGGCATCGTCGCCGTAGACGGTGAGAACCTCGTCGAGGTCCTCGATCTCGCCAGCCTCGACCTCCTCGATTTGGTTCGACTCCCGGCCGACGTAGCGCACCACGCCAACGCGCACCGGCCGCGGGCTGAGGAGCCCTCTCGTGAAGGCCCGGCAGGCCGCGCCGTCGGGGCCGAGCATCTTCGTCTCACGATGGCGAAGTCGCTCGGCCCGATCGCAGAACACGTCGCCCACGTCTTCGGCAAGGCGATGGACGGCACCTGCTCGGCAGCCACCCCGCTCGCGTCCCGCCGCCATCGCGACGCGCAGGCCGTCGTGAAGGCGCGCAAAGTCGAGGCGTCTCGTCGCGCGGCTGCAGGCAGGGTCCTCCAGCGCGCAGCGGTTCAGCCGGCAGCTCTGCCGCTGTGGACCTGCCCTGATTGCGGCGCCGTCACGAACCCCCGCCACGTCCGCTGCGAGGCGTGCATCGCCGCAGACCCAGCGCAGGCGCCCGAGATCAGGGGGCGGCGTGGCGCTGCCATCGCGGCCCGCAAGCGGGCGCTCTCTGAGTGGGACAAGGCCAACCCCGGCACTGTCTACGACCCTGACCTGTTCCGACGGGACATCCTACCGAGGCTCGCGGGCGTGAAGCTCACCGAGATCGCAGCAGCGGCAGGATGCTCCAAGGCGTACGCGTCGGACATCAGACGTGGGAAGTGGACGCCACACGTGTCGACGTGGGCAGCACTTAGCGCGCTGGTCGGGGTGGACGCCGTTCGACCCTAGAGATGGTTCGCTTCCCAGCAGCCGAACGCGCATAGCCTCGTCATTCGAAGGACGGAGGCACAGTTGCCCGAGCTGGTGTGGGAAGGGAAGTACGGACCGGACGGTCGCAAGGTCGCTCCGCTGCGAGTCGCGCTCCCGTTTCAGACCGTGGAGACCGTCAACGAGTCCGCCCAGGAGCGGCAGCGGTCGTTTGACCTGTTCACCAGCGGTCATGCCGCCGACTGGCGCAACCGTCTGATCTGGGGCGACAAGAAGTACGTCCTACCAGCACTGCTCGACGACCTCGCCGGACGGGTCGATCTCATCTACATCGACCCGCCCTTCGCCACTGGCGCCGACTTCTCGTTCTCCGCCGCCATCCCCGACAGCCACGAGGCCTTCGAGAAGCAGCCGAGCATCATCGAACAGAAGGCCTACCGGGACACCTGGGGCAAGGGGCTCGACAGCTACCTTCAATGGCTCAGCGAGACCGCCGATCTGCTAAGCGCTCTGCTGTCGCCGTCCGGCAGCCTCTATGTACACCTGGACTGGCGGGCCGTCCACTACGCCAAGGTGATCTTCGACGGGGCGCTGGGCATCGACTCGTTCAAGAACGAGATCGTGTGGCGCCGAGCCAACACCCATAACGATCCCGACGGTTACGGCCGGGTGCATGACACCCTGCTGTACTACCGGCGCCCCAGCGGCACCTTCAACCCCGCACATGGCGAGTACCGCGAGGAGTACTTGGCTCAGGCGTACCGGCATGTCGACGAAGCTGGCCGTCGCTATCGCCTCCTGCCGCTGCATGCCACTCACATGTTCAGCACCAAGGACGACAACACGAGACGCTTTGGCGACGCCGTTCTGAGGCCGCCCCCCGGCAAGTACTGGCGATGGTCGCAGCGCAAGATCGACGACGCAATGGCGTCCGACATGATCGTCATCTCGAAGAACAACGTTCCTCAGTACAAGAAGTTCCTCGACGAAGCCGAGGGCGTACCCCTTCAGTCGATCTGGGAAGACCTGAAGATGATGGCCCGGCCCGAGATGGTTGGCTATCCGACCCAGAAACCGGTCTCCCTGCTCGACCGGATCATCCGATCGTCGTCGCAACCGGGAGAGCTTGTCCTGGACTGCTTCGTCGGTTCGGGCACGACAGCCGTAGTCGCTGAACAGCTTGGTCGTCGCTGGGTGGCCTGTGATCTCAGCCGTTTTTCGATCCACACGACCCGGAAGCGACTCCTGTCGATCGATGACGTGACACCCTTTGCCGTGCAGAATCTCGGCAAGTACGAACGCCAGATGTGGCAGGCTGCCGAATTCGGTGAGACCGCGAAGGCGCGCACTGCCGCCTACCGCGACTTCATCATCGGCCTGTATCAGGCGCAACCCGTCCATGGCTACACCTGGCTTCACGGCTTGAAGCAGGGTCGCATGGTTCATGTCGGCACCGTCGATGCACCGGTGACCGTCGGCGACGTAAAGCAGATAGCCATGGAGTTCCGCAAGACGGTCGGCAAAGGCAAGAGCTCACCGTCAACCACCAGTGTCGATGTGCTCGGTTGGGATTTCGCGTTCGAGATCAACGAGGTGGCCCGCCAGGATGCTGCGAAAGCGGGGATCGAGATGCGTTTCGTGCGCATCCCCCGCGAGGTCCTCGACAAACGGGCGGTCGACCAAGGCGACATCCGCTTCTTCGAGCTGGCTGCTCTCGGAGTGCACGTGCAGAGCGCCAAACGGGAGGTGACCTTGACGCTGTCTGACTTCGTCATACCGCTCGACGACGTCCCCGAGGAGGTGCAGCGTGCAATCACCGACTGGTCCCAATGGATCGACTACTGGGCAGTGGACTGGGACAACCACGGCGACACGTTCCACAACGAATGGCAGAGCTACCGAACGCCGAAGGAGTCCAAGCTGCACCTATCCACGTCGCATGAGTACGAGCAGCCGGGGGAGTACACCGTCGTCGTCAAGGTCATCGACATCCTCGGCAACGACACCACTAAGACTCTTTCCGTGACGGTCCCGGGTCATGCCTCGTAGGAAGGCGAAGCCGGGGCCGGATCAGGCGAGCCTGCTCGAAGCTCTCGTCACTACGGCGCCGTGTGTGCCCGCCATTCGCAAAGCCGTGACCGAGTGGCGCGATCACAAGTACAAGGGCGCCACCGAGACGAGCAAGCTGCTTCTCAATTACTGGTTCTCGACCGATCACCGTATGCCGGGCGGTGACCCGTTTGCGTACTACTACGCCCAGCGTGAGGCCGTCGAGACGCTGGTCTTCCTCTTCGAGGTCGAGGTCATCCGGCGCCATCGTGACCTGATCGAGCGGTACGCGACTGTGCCCGGGATCCACGTCCTGCAAAACGACGATTTCGCCCGCTACGCCATCAAGATGGCGACCGGCAGCGGCAAGACCAAGGTCATGGCCCTGGCAATCGCATGGCAATACTTCAACGCCGTCGCCGAAGGTCGCGACGACTACGCGCGCTCCTTCCTGCTGCTGGCGCCCAACGTCATCGTCTTCGAGCGTCTGCGCTCCGACTTCGCCGGTGGGCGCATTTTCCACGCGGATCCGGTCATTCCGCCGGAGTTGCGGATCTTCTGGGACTTGGACTGCTACATGCGTGGCGACAGCGAGCGGTCCAGTTCCGAGGGCGCCTTGTATGTTGCCAACATCCAGCAGCTGTATGACCGTCCTGCGACCGAGTTCAACGAGCCGGAGGTGATGACCGACGTTCTCGGCCCCATCCCGCTGGGATCGGACGGCGAGGTGGAAGGTTTCGATGTGCGCATCGCCGCTCGGGGTGCGCCGTGCCTCGTTCTCAACGACGAGGGTCATCACACACACGACGAGGCGAGTGAGTGGAACCAGGTCATCCGCCGCCTCCATAACAGCTTGCCGTCTGGGCTCACCGGCCAGCTCGACGTCTCGGCTACGCCTCGGTACGCCAAGGGCGGGTTGTTCACCTGGACCGTCTACGACTATCCGCTCAAACAGGCGATCATCGACAATGTCGTCAAGCGACCCATGAAGGGGACAACGGCCGGCATCAAGGACCAGCCGTCCGACATTGCCAGCGTGAAGTACCGCGCTTACTTGACAGCCGGTGTGGAGCGTTGGCGTGAGTACCGCGATCAGTTGGTCCGCCTCGGCAAGAAGCCCGTGCTCTTCGTCATGCTCAACAGCACTCTCGAGGCGGACGACGTTGGTGACTACCTTCGCGTCAAGTATCCCGAGGAGTTCGGCGCTACCGCATCGGGCAAGAAGCAGCTTCTTGTCATCCACACCGACCGCAGCGGCGAAGTCTCAAGGAAAGACCTCGACGCCGCCCGCGAGGTTGCGCGTCGTGTTGATGAGGGCGTCAGTCCGGTCAACGCCATCGTCAGTGTGCTCATGTTGCGCGAAGGCTGGGACGTTCAGAACGTGACGGTCATCGTGGGTCTGCGGCCCTACACCTCCAAGGCCAACATCCTCCCCGAGCAGACCATCGGACGCGGTCTTCGGCTCATGTTCGGCAGCATGCGCACGACCTACACCGAGCGGGTCGACATCATCGGCAACGCGGCGTTCTTGAAGTTCGTCGAGCAGTTGGAACGTGATGAGGACATCACCCTCGAAACCTTCGATCTCAAAGAGCCGTTGGTCATTACGACCATCGCTCCCGACCCTTCCAAGGCTGACAAGGACATCAACGTTCCCCTGCTGAGTCCGATAGTTGCCAGGAAGAAGACGCTCGCTGAGGAGATCGCGGCGCTCGACGTCGCAGCGATGAAGTGCCCGATGCTTCCCAAGAAGGAGAACGACATCGCTGCCCAACAGTTCCATTACGAGGGCGTCGACATCATCTCGCTGCAGCGCCTGGTCGAGCGTGACTACACCATCCCCGAACCGCAGACGGCCGAAGAGGTGATCTCGTACTACGCGAAGCGCATCTCCCAAGACGTGAAGTTGCCGTCTCAGTTTGCTGCGTTGGTCCCGAAGGTCCGCGAGTTCTTAGAGACCAAGGCGTTCGGCGAGACAGTGAACCTAAGCGACAAGACGATGATCAAGGCGATCGCCACCAGTGTTGCGCAGTACGTGACGATCAAGACCTTCGCGACTGCACTGCGCGGATTGGTCGTCGAAGAGCTGGTCCCGACGCTGGAGGGAGAAGGTCGCCCGTTGTCAAACACCGAGCCCTTCCCGTTCTCGCGACCGACATTCGAAGCGAGCAAGACCGTCTTCAACCTCGTCGCCGCCGACAACGAGTTCGAGCGCGACTTCGCCCACTTCCTCCAGGACGCAACCGACGTGCGGGCGTTCGCCAAGCTGCCCCAGCGCTTTGGCTTCGCCATCGAGTACACCGACAGCGCCACCAATCTCCGCTACTACGAGCCGGATTTTGTCGCGGTCGGATACCACGGGGATCACTACCTGATCGAGACAAAGGGCCGCGAAGACGTCGACGTCGCTCACAAGGACCGGGCGGCGTTGATCTGGTGCGAGAGCGCGACCTTGTTGACTGACACCCCTTGGAGCTACATCAAGGTGCCCCAGCTTGAGTGGAACCTACTGCAGCCGGTCACATTGGATGACGTTCGGATCGCGTTCACAACCGTTCCATAGAAATGCCGTGTTGCGTTGTGTGAGCTGCTCGGCGTGGCGGAGTGTTGACGGAATCCGAAGGGTGGGTCAGCGCCGCCGGCGGCGGATCGTGTAGTCGGTCGGGTCGTGAATCAGGCGGTACCGGGCTTCCTCGAGCCCGTGTCTTTGGATCACATGTCTCTTGACCCCAAGAGGGCGGGCGTTGCCGTTCCCGGCCGAGGGCACCCAGCACGCCACCTCACACGCCTGCTCACCCTTCATTCGAATAACTTCCTCCAGAGCCGGAATGAGATCCGTGTCGGACGAGAAGAGCACTCCGACGTCGTACTCCTCGCGCATCGCCATGGTGACGAAGTCGAGGGCGAGCATTACGTCGATGCCCTTCTCCTTCGGCTCCCGAGGATCGCGGTAGTTGAGGGGCCGCGTTCGAGCGAGCACAAGGTTGGTGGCGTTCCAGAGGGACACCTGCCGGTAGGCCGCCCCGTAACCTTTTGGATCACTTTCGCTTGACGGCATCCCTCGGTAGACACGTACGCACACCAGCTGCCGATGCGAGACGCCCAGCCCTTTCAGGACACCCCCGACCTTTAGGGGATCAACCTGGCCGTCCACGTGGCTCGTTGAGTAAGGGCAGAATGCCGAACGCGCGCCCATGTACACGTTCTGGTAGTCGATGAAGACCGCTACGCGAGAGGTCACGTACAGCCCGCCTTCGTAAGAACTCCGCCACTTCGGGACAGCCGTAGCGTCCAGAAGGGCGGAGAAGATTCGTTACAGAGCATAACCGAATTTCTCTACGCCACATTCGCGGCAGGCCGAAAAAACCCAATGACGCGGAACCGCCCTTTCTGGCGCGTTCGTCTGGTTTTCTGCCCATGTCCTGCGAAGTTTCCCGAGAGTAGCCGCCCCGCCCACCCGGACGACAGGAGGCGTGCCGGCACACCTAGCCTTCCGAAGGTGGATGACCCGCTCCTCAGTTTCGAGCTGCACGCCCGCACAGTCGATCTGCTGCGCGCCCTGGTGAGCGCACTCGCAGAGATGAGCGGGGGGACAGTGGCCGGCTTGAGGCCGGCCAACGCGGCTATCTGGCCCAGGCGATGGACATTGCGGCCGACCTCGACCGATGCCCTTCTTGGCACATCCTTTCGTTATCCCAGAATTCGACGGCTGAACGGCCAGATGGACCCCAGAGAAGGCGACCGAAGCGTCTGCGCTGTTTCTAGTCCACGCGGAACTGCTTCGAATCGGTTACCCGTGTCTACGAGCACGGCGTCGCTTCCGACGGTCAAGGGGGTCTCCGGATTGTCGAGGTGGCAGACGTCGGCGATAAGGCGGTTCGACGCGTAGCCTGCATAGGCGTGGAGATGAAGCGCGGCGCTTCGAACGCGCCAGCCACTGCAGAGAGTCAATCCCACGTCGCGGGAGGCCGATCGACCCAACTCCGTGAGCGGATACGTTGGCCGTTGCTAGCTCTCGTGGTCGGAATCGGTGCAGCGATTGCCGGGTTGGGCATCGCGCTCAACCTGGCATTTGATTGGCGGGACATCTGGCCTTCCACGCTGCTCGATGTTGGCGTCACGTTCGCACTGGGCGGAGTCTTGGTCGTGCTCCAGCGCGCTTTGGTCGAGCGGGTCGATGAGGGCATAAAGCTCGTCGGTCGACAGGTGCAGGCGGTCGAGCATCGAACTGAGGCGATCGAACAGGAGATAGCGGATCGCCAACCGATCAGCTTGGACGACCTTCGAGCCATCACCGACTCTGTCTCGGAGAGCAGTCACAGGGCAAGAGGTGAGGCCATCGCGTCTCTTAAGGCGGGCCTGTCGTTCGCCAACATGGCGAAGGTCCTTGAGCTCGCAGTCGCACTCGGCGCGATAGGGCCAGGCTTTCGAGCACGATCGTCGTACCGACTCGATGGCGTGCGTCTCTCGGCCTCCCCGCTCTCGCAGTTCCTCCCTCGCGGGGAGAGTGCTGCAGTACCTGCCATCTTCCTGTCCGTTGTGCCAGTCAACTCGGAGCAGCCGATTCCCAAGCCTGTGGACTGGCAAGAGTCGCAGACCATTTCGCAAGTGGTGGCCGGCCTCATCGAGAGTTGTCGGATAGCAAACATCGAGTCGTCACCGCCTGCCTTCGATCCTCAGCTCGGGTTCCGAGGCCTCATCGACGCCCTTGATCTCGCCATCAGAGTGCGACAAGGCGACGGGACACCCCGGTTTCGAGGCGCTTTGATTGAAGTCATTGACGAGACGTGGTGTGTTACGACGGCCGGACTTGAGGCCCGCTTTCAAGGTGTCTTCGTTCCGCAGTACCAGTTGGTCCGCTTCGAGCTGCAGACGTTCATCGGTGGTAGCCCGACCTTTATCAGGTCTCTAGAGACGCCCGATCGTCCGGCCGACTGGATCTCAGAAGATGACTGGGCTCAAGTGACACAGATCGCACACTCAGCGCTGCCGAAGGAACCGCCTACATCCTGGTGGTCGAGTCCAGCGGACTGATGGTCGCCCTGACGCCGACCAACACGGCGCCCGCCACCCGCCCTACCACCCGCCCCCTACGCCGCCACGTGGGCGAACGTGGGCGCCTGTCGTGCCAACCACGGCCCAGGGAGGCACGTGGACCATCAGCAGGCCACCTCACAGCCCTAGCCGACCGCCCACCTATGCCATCCGGGATCTCGGGCGTCCGCTTTCCGGCCACGGATACCGATCTGTCCACCTGGCACCGTCTCTCGAGGTGGGCGCTGAGGGACTCGAACGCCGGACCTGCGTATTCCGATGATTCCGTACACCCAGTCCGACGTTTTCGTACGCGGGCGTCGGAGGCCGCGCAGCGGCCGACGCTTGGGGGCCTATCCCGTTAGCTCACCTCCTTCCCGGTGCTTGAT
>Ga0182027_10012137_pt1 | contig 12121 bp, 13 predicted proteins | sample 712E1DmetaG_FD_121300 | JGI IMG/M metagenome (GOLD analysis project Ga0182027, IMG submission 121300) | Permafrost microbial communities from Stordalen Mire, Sweden - 712E1D metaG (Illumina Assembly) | ecosystem: Environmental > Terrestrial > Soil > Wetlands > Permafrost | place: Sweden...
GGACTCGAACCTCAGTCTCTTCGCAACGCTAAGTCGCTCAATAACGCGGACTTAGTTGATGATTAATGTTTTAGAACGAGAAATAAGATGCACGTATTTTCAGAGAAGTGAAGGCAAAAACACAAATTTGGGCAACCTTTGGGCAACCTTTTCCGTCGACGGGGCGCCGCGCTTCGCGACCGACCTATAGATCAGGACACTGCAAATCTGAAACGCCGAATAGCATCGTCCGCACGCCAAAGAAGTTATTCTGAAGGATTGATTTCCCCGACGGCCCGCGCAGATATTGGGCCAGTGAAAATCCCGGAGCTCAACGACAGCGGAATCAGACAAGCCTTGATCCGAGAATTGATGAATCAGCCCGCGAGCCCCAGGGCGATCATCGAGGAGCTTTGGGTTCATAATGGGAGCGCGATCGCCGACGTGGTAGCACTCGAGAGCGAGGCCCACTGCTACGAGATCAAGGGCTGCAACGACAAGGTTGAGCGAATCCTCGTGCAAGGTGGCTATTATAATGCGTGTTTCCGCCGAATCACGTTGGTGGCAACTGATCGCGGCCTGGCAAAAGCCCTGAGGCTCTCGCCCCATTTTTGGGGACTCATGGTCGCCCGGGTCGAACGCAACGAGGTTCGAATTCACGAAGTTCGAAAGGCCCAAAACAACCCCAACTTCTGCAAGCACCTCGCCGTGCTCACATTGTGGAAGAGCGAGATGCTGGACTTGCTTCAGGACCACTCGCATCATCGCAAGCCGCGTGAAGCCCTGGCACGTTTGATCTCCGCCACCAAGGGCAAGATCAAACTTAGCGCTGACATATGCGAGCTACTGGTGGCTCGGCACCGAACGGTATCCTCAGAAAGGCAGAACCGAAACCATGTAGGTGATATGCGCGTTCACCGTGGGTTTGATCACTGCAGCCGGCGTGCAATAGCTGCCTAACCCTCGACCTTTCTCTTCCAAGTAGGTGTCACCGGGAGAGAATCCTTTACCTCGAAAAAAACTCTTCCCGCACAGCGTCTTGGCCATCCCGAAATATTGGCCGTAGTCGCCCTTAATGCGTCCCCCACGGATGATGAAATGACGACCTTTCATCGTGTAGATGAACCGGGGCGTCATCATCGTCTGCAGCATTTCGGGAGGCAGCGACACGTCGGCGTAGTCCGGGCTCACGGTTGCGTAGTCGCCGAACACCAGCGCCGTGTGATCGTGATCCGGGGAGACTCTCTGAAAAATGGCTAGTTCCATCCGATCTATGACAAGGTCGGTTCGGACTTTCAGCAACGTGCTGATCGATGATGGAATCGACGAACCGGTCACGACCACGCGTCGAACCTGATACTCCGCGCAGAACTGCTTCGAAAATTTGACGATTGCCTTGCTCGCTTTGCCGGGATCCGCGCCGTCGCAGATGCGGCAATCAAACACCAGATCGAGGTCTTCAAAGAGCTCAAAGATCGGCGCAAGGGCGGCAATCTCATCCTCCACCGCACCATAACTCTCGAAATCCTCGAAACTGAGCCGCAGCGCGAGGTGAGCCGAGGCGATCTTTCCCTCCCCCTTTAGTTCCTTGACGGCGTCGATGCGCGACGGATCGCGGTCTAGCCCGACTACGGGAATTACTGGCCACTCCGAAAGGTATTCGAGCAGATATCGATAATTTTGAATGCCGTCGATGAACAGGGCGTCCGAAATGTCATGGGTATCGAAATAGAACTCCGCAAGATCGGGCATATGCTTTCCGAGCGCGCGATCAGCCTTAGCCACCATTCCCTTGAACTCGTCGGCCGTGAGTCCCTCTTTCTTCGGTAAATCGAAGAAAGGGCAGATGGCGGCGCGCACATCGGCGTCCAGGGCGCCGATCGCATTGACCTCGCCGGTCTTGAATTTCAGGAAGGGAATGTAGGTGATCATGGCTGGAAGACGAGGGCGCGCACATCGACCTCGTTCACGAGGTCACTGTAGCGGGCGTAGTCATTCGCCTCTTTGCGCAGGAGGCCGGCCACGAGGCTGGAATGGACGTGAATCTTCCGCGCAAACGCCACGACGGCCTCATTGCTTTGATTGTATTTGGGATCGCAATTGCGCCACACACTCCGCTCGACGATGGACGCCTTGGCCAATCGGTTTGCCTCAACTTCGATTTCATCCGTCCCGTCGGAATCGAGCTCGTCACAGATTGGTTCGTCGAGGAGCGCCGCGTGGCGGACAACGTGGGCGAGCTCATGGAGCAGCGTGAACCAGAAGTAATCCAGGCGGGAAAAGCGAAGGCTGAGCGCAATTGCAGGGTTCCCGCTCGCCAGCTTGAACACCACCCCGTCCGTTTTCATTCCTGGCAGCGCAGCCAGGAACACCAACACCACTCCCTTTCGAGCGAGTAAGGTAGGCAATTGCCGGATCACGCCGACGTCCACGCTGAGCTGCGCGATCGCCCGCAGGTCCTGTGTTGTCAGTCCAGCAAAACGTACTACATCGCGCTTGTGATACGCCAGCTCGGCCTCGACCCTGACACGTGAAAGCCAGACCGCGAGCAGCGGAGTCTTGGCCTCCTTCGATTTTCGGTAAAGCACGTGGTTCTTATCGGCATGAAGCTGAAAGAACAAACTGGAAAGGGCGCCGATGTCGTCCTTCGACTTCATCCACCCATGTTTCACGAGATCGGTCTTGGGCAGCGTATCGACATAGGCCATGAACGACTGATACGTCTTGAACAGGTCCCGGCCGGAGGGCGCGGACTTGGTGGTCGAGTGAACGAAGTCCTCCCAGTCGGCCGCGTTGAAGTTCTTTCCTGGGTTATTCATGCGACTCCCATGAGCTCAGTGGCCACGTCCGCGGGCAGTTCAAAATAGGCAAGAGAACCCTTATCATGCTCCTTGAGGTTAACCATCTTCAGCTTCTTGTAGTATACCATCGCCTGCGGAAGTGAATGGAGACAGAAGCCGGCGCTCAATTTCAGCTGGCTCACCGAATACCTAAGCGCTGCCCGCAGAAGGGCGGTCCCCACTCCTTTCAACTGTCGTTTCCGGATCGAACAATCGCGGTTCCACGGAGCCACGGCGAGAAAGTCGACGTAAAAGATATTGGCCTTGGAAAGGACGCTCTCCTTGGGGTGGTAGATAATGCATACCCCCTGAGGCTTACCCTCCGCAAAGAGGTAGAACCATTCGAAGCCCTCTGACTTGAGCAAACTCGCCTTGGTGGACCAATCCCAGTGGCTGTCCTCGGTCTGCATGCTCATGAGAACTTTCGCGAGCTCGTCCCCGGTGAAACCCTGATGAGCGATGAAATGGAAGAATTCGACCGTGTAAGCTCCCCAAAGTTTATCGCACTCCGCACACGTGTCCGGGCTCCATCCATTTCCAACCTCGTAGCTGACCTTGTGGCCGTCCGTGTGAAGAACCACTCCTGCGTCGATTGTCTTCATCGGTTATTCAAAGCGCGGGAGCGCGTTGTATTATCATTCAGACAGAATCGGGATGCGTTGCAACTTCCGCCTCGTCCGCTGCTCGTAGGCGAAATTGTCTGCGTCCGATCCGGGCTTCGATTCGGGAGCGGAAACACTTACCACCCCCATCGCAGCCAGCTCCGAAGCCTTGAACCGCTGACCGCTGGCAAGTGCGCTGTGGCGTAGAGGATTTCGCAGGTCAAAGCTCGTATCATCGAAGATGGCTCCCCGATTGAATACGCGCAGCATCTCGGCCGTGGCGAGCGCCCCGGCAATGGCTCCGACGAAACTCGTGGAAACGGATTTCCCTGCGATATCGATCGCCAGGGCACCGCAGACCTCGTCCACATCCGATGCGAAGAGCTGGGCGATCGCATCCGAAATGGGGCCTTTCCGGTCAGAGAACGCGCCCCACAGGCTATGCGCCGAATGTCGCGGGCTCGGGAAAGTGTGCAGATCTATCTGGTCGAAATCGGCAAGACTGCCGCCGAGGCCACACTCAAGGACGAGGCCAAAGCCGGCGGTGTCGAGGCCCTGCCGGGCCGACACGTTGTCGAAGCCGCAAAAGGCTATAGCGGGGTCGTCGTCGCTGCGGCGGTCGGCCGTCGTGAATCGGCGTTCCGTGATGCTGGTGGAAAAACCGAGCCGTTCGAGCCAAGCGGCGCAGTGCCGTGTCTTCTTCCGCCTGAGGGCGCCTTGGATGCAGATCACGCCTGAACCGAAGTTGGACTCGTCAATCTGGTCGAAATCATGCAGCAGAAATTCCACAGAGGCCACGTCCGGAAAGGGAAGGAACGCCAGACTCCAAAGGTACCCTTGTCCGAGATGGCCCAAACCAAGCATCCAATAGCGAATCGGGAGCTGCCTAAGCCTGACGCCCTTCACGGGTTGCCGCCAGTCCGCTGACGGGTCCCAAAGAGAAAGGCCGCAAGTCTGGTCGAGGCACTGCCCCGGAAGATGCGCAGCGCGCACAAAGCAACGGTGCACGGCGAGGGCGCCGGCGAAGATACCACCGAGTCCCAAGTGGTCCTGGTCGCCCATCAAGAACTTGGTCTCGTCCCTGACGTCGCCCGCGCCGCCGCGCCATGCGTCACAGAAAATAACGACATCGTCCGGCTGCGCTCGAGCGTCTGGTTCCCCTAAATAGAGGGTGCAGGTCGGGTTCGAAAGCGCGACGGAGGAAACGCCGGCCCACCCAAGCGCGCCATTGAGTGTCGCCACACCTGAAATGGAGACGACGAGAGGTATTTCATCAGGCAATTCCACCTGAACGCCGCCAAGGAACGCACGCGCGGCCGAATTGGCAGCCGTGAGGAGAGCGAGCTGTTGAGCCAAGGAGCCGGAACCCGGGAGGGTCCATACGAGGCGCAGGCTCAGGTTTCGCAGTTCTTCCTCTGCCTCCTGATAGCGGAGGCCGCGGGCGCGGGCAAGACCGATGGCCATCCGGTTGGCCCCGTCGAGCGTGAGCGTGGGGTTCATAGGCCAGAGAGGGTCACATTGAGGCGGATGTCGGACCACCGCCCATCGCCGTTGTAAAGGTAGGCACCGACACCAAGCATATGATATCGATTGGAACGGGCAAACGACGGGATGATGAGGGCAATATGGTCTGCCCGTGGCATCATGGGATGGTCGCGGTCTGCACCGCTTTGGCCCGTCCACGTGCCGGGATGTGTATGGACGTCGGCCACGACCGAGAAGCCCTCGCGCTGGCAAAGCTGCGTCAAGGCCACGTAGCCCGAGTCCTTAAACACGATGTAACCTTCGTCAAGGCAGCCAGGGCAGAGTTCATCGTAGTAGGCTGCCCGCTTGATCCGTCGGCTGCCTCTCGGCGCAAGCAGGAATGCGCCGCTCTCGCGACGGCCTGCGCCGCGTCGCTTAAGCTCGCCGACTAGACTGAACCAAAAGTGGCGCGCGAAATTAAGTTTAGCTGCCGTGGTAGTCGCTGGTGGCGAGAAGTTCATGAGTGAGGTGGAGGTACTGCACGATCGTTTTGGTCGGCTTCCAAGCGACTCCCGGAAATTCCGTCTTCCAGTTGGAATGAGAGTCCATCCCGGCTCGATCCCACGGGGTGTAGAGCGACGTTGCGCCGTTCCAATTTGTGCGAAAGGCCATCGCGACATCGCCGGAACCCTTCGGCCACAGGGTTGGGTCGAGCTTGGCGTTGGCCGTGACATCCCACGGCATGGCGGTCGGGCCCTTTTCTGGATAGTCCTTGAGATCGAACCGAAACACCCAGCGATCAGGACCCTTGGGCCGGGCGGGCGCCGCGATCCAGATCAGAACGTGGGGCCATCCCACGCGCGGGTCTTCGATTAGCTCCCAACGACCCGCCGCCACCCCCTCCTGAAAGGCGGGCGTGGCGACGTGCTCACGGAAACACTCCTTGGCAAGGTTCACCCCTGGATCCGGCATGTGGGAGCGAAGTAGATGGTGAGGCTGCAGTGGCCAGCCTTGACAAGCGATCCAACGTGGACCGCGTGCGCGAGGGGCTCGCCGTCTGCGCTCAGGCGAAGCGCATACTTGCCGTTCTGGTCCCCGCCGAAGGCGTGCTTTGCCCAGTCGAGGAGCTTGCCGATCGTGGCCCCGGCCCGGAAGACGTGCTCGCGCTTTTGGTCGGTGTAGAGGAAGGTCACGTCGATCCTCTGGCACCGGTGGGCGTGGATGCGCTTGCCGTGATCGGTGTGATTGAAGCGGTGGTCGCTGGGTAGTTCGTCGTCGGAGTCTTCCTCGAAAAAGAAGATCTCCTCGACCTTGCCTTCGCCGAGCTTCCCGGATTCCAAGACAAGCAATGCGACTGCGGCCAGGGTCAGGTCCTCCTGCAGTTTGCAGGCGAGCGTTTCGTCAGTTCCACCGAGGTGGACGTGGAGGATTTTATCTGTAGACATAAGTTTGAGAAAACGACCGAATTTAACTGAACAACGCTACCGTTAGCTAATATTGGCTTACATTCAATACAAAACTGCGTTTTAATATTAAGTCGTTATCTCACTTTGTTTTAGGACCGTAAATATCCCGCAACTTAGCGGCTATCTCCTCAGGAGTAAGTGTTCCCGCATTGACTTGGTCCACCATGGAGCGGAAGGCGAAGCCCAAACTCGGCGCTGCGTCTGCCATCCGCTTCAGTTCGTTGATGGCCGAGCGGGTATCATGTTTCTTCAGGGTCTCGAGTGCGACGCCGAGCTTCTGTGCAATGAACGCGAGAGTCTCATCCTTTGGGAACCGTCGTCCCAGCTCGACGTCCGACAAGAAGGGTGCTGAAATCTTAGCCTCCCGAGCTAGCTCGCGCAGTGAAATACCCGCGGCCTCACGTAGCTCGCGCAATTTTTTCCCCATTGTAATATTATCAGGCATGTGTTAGCTTATGACAGCTAACGAACCGTTGTCAAAACAAAATTCCCCTCGCATCCGAGTCCGATCACAGCAAATCGACCCTTCAGGGTTAAAGCTTGCGCCGACAGCGCCGATTTTCGTTAAATAGCACAAGCAACAAATCCTTGACAGTTTAAGGATTTTTGCTTTCCACCGCGTCCCCCCAGTCAATGTCTACCCAGACCCAGTGCCCCATCTATGCAAGCCCGATGGAAGTCGCCGGGAAGATCGCTGCGGCGCATGGCGAAAAGCCATCGGTAGTTTCCATCCCGATGATCGGCTCCAACGACGTCGAGTCGTTTGTCACTCAGATCCTGACTGCGCTGAGCGAGGCTCACCGCGTTGACCTGAACTTGGATTGACCCGAACGGCCTCCGGTCTAGCCTTGGCCGGATGTCGAGGTTGACCCCAGCCATTAGGGTCGAGTTCGTCGACCTTGCGCGCCCGAGGTCGAACTTTTTGTTCGTCGAACAGAACTTCAAGGCGAGCCAAACGCTCCGACGGATCTTCTCCCAGGCGCGGAGCGCCAAATGCACCTCGCTGGTGATCGAGCACGTCCCAGCGCATGGGCCGGTGGCGGATGAGAATGCCGAAATCGCTGCGCTCGTTTCGGACCACACCATGGCGGGCCTGCGGCGGCTCAGCTTCTGGAAGAAGCCAGTGCGCTCAGCCGCTGAGATCGATGCCAGCGCGGATGCCGATTGTTTCGGCTACGTTCTGGCGAAGCACGATGTGTGTCCCTCCCGCAAAATCGACAATTGGCATGTCTTCGAGGCGGCCATCTCGAAATACGACCATACCCATAACTACAGTCCATGCGCAAAGCCGGTTTCGTTCCTCGTCGGCTCGAAGCAATTTCAAATCACCTCGGTCCTCTACTGCCAGCAGAACGGCCTAAACAAGGCCTGCGCCCAAGTCGCGCTCCGGAGCCTATGCGCGCCCTATCTCGGCAACTTCGAGCTCACGTACCGACAGATAAATGATCTGGCTTTCGCCGGCGTCACGTCTCGGGCGCCGTGGGAAGGGTTGCGGGCGTACCAGATTCCAAGGGTTCTCAATGGCCTCGGGATTCCCTATTTCGAATTCGATTATCAGTCGCCCACCGCGACCAAAATGCGCGATTCCTTTCCATACCAGCGGATCGTGTACAGCGGCATCGAGGCTGGCGCCGGAGCCCTCGTGGCCTTCACGATGAGCGGGCCGACGGCCGGGGCGGGTGGCCACATGATCCCGTTTTTTGGCCACACCTTCAACGAGGACAGCTGGGTGCCGAATGCAGATATCGAGTACTTCAACGTCGGCTCCGCGATTCGCTATATCCCGAGCGACCTCTGGCTCAGCAGCTTTATCGTCCATGACGACAACTTCGGGTCGAACCTCTGCATCCCGAAGGCCTACCTCCGCCGCGATCTCGCGCAGTACGTCGTGGCACTCCTGCCGCTGGGCTACTCTTACAATGGGCTGTTCGCCGAGGTCGCAGCCTCGGACTATTTTTACTCGATGCTCGCACAAATTGCGCCGGGCGCATCGTCAAATGTCTGGATCAACCGCCTTATCACCTTCGCGTTTGACCGCCGGCTCATCCTGCGACTCGTCCCGATTACGCGCGATGGCTATCTCGACCATCTTCAGGCGGCAGAGGACTGGGACAATACGCGGGAGGATAGCACCACACTCACCAATCTCAAGTCGATCAAGATGTCGCTCATGTGGATGATCGAACTTTCCGTGCCCGATCTCTTCGCTACCAACAAGCGCAAGATCGGGGAGATTCTCCTTGATGCCACCGTGCCGTTCAGCCCCAAGGTCGACTTCAAGACCTTCATCCTGGCGCGGCTGCCCGGCAGCTATTATTTTTTCGATACCTTGGACGCCAACGGGCAGCCGAAATTTGGAACGGTAAGAAGCAACTTCATTTCCCACACCGAACTGCTGGTCCGCTAGTAGGCTGCTAAAGTATCCGCGCGGCAACGCTGATATACGTCCAATCCCGCAGTTCTTAAACACCGGTCGAGCCGGTCTTTTTGTCTAGCAGGCCGCCGGCTGCTTCTCTAGCCTCGAACAGGTGCCCCTGTTGAACGAATTGGGTCATATCCACAGGTTCACCACGAAGGATAGTTTTGTAGATGTCCGCCAGCGTCTCAACAGGCGTATTTTCGTCAACAAAACGAAATGCCGATGAGGCCAAGTATTCCAGACTTAGGTCGAACGCGAGCCACCTACGGCGCTCAGCCTCGGCAACCATTCCCGTCGTATTCGATCCGGCAAAAATATCGACTACGAGATCTCCTGGATCGGTAAGGAACCGAATGAAAAACTCAGGCAGCTTGGAAGGAAACCTCGCGGGGTGTTGATTGGCGCCGACCATCTTGCAGGCCCGGAGATACTGACCGTTGCTCTCGCTATTCGAGATCTGTAGAAGGCTTGAAGGAATTGCGCCACCATTGTCCTTTCCGAAACGGTCGGCGATTTCATGCCCGCTCGGCCGTTTCGCCGGCTTGTAGAACGCCGCCGGATCTGCGATCAGCTTCTTCATCCTCTCGCTATAGGGCAACAGGACCTTGGTCGTGTCAGCCCTCGGCCATTGGCTCTTCGAGAACCACCAGACCGTGTTTACAGAATCCTTCACGCGGAGCTTCCGTTTGTTCACCCATTCGATAGGCGACGGCAACTTGGATGGGTTATGCCAGAAAAAATCCTGAGCCAGCTTGAAGCCCAGCTCGTCGCAGAACTTGAGGAGGACCCGGTAGGGATAAAGGGACCGCTCGGGCGCTCCCTTCACGTAGGCGCCGCCAATGTCAATCACGAGGGAGCCGTCGTCCGCCAGCTTCTTCAAAACGATCCTACCGAAGCCAGCGAGCCAATCGACGTATTCCGCCTGTCCCTTGTTGCCTGAGCGGTCGAGATACTCCTTCTCCCGCTGAAGGGCGAAAGGGGGCGAGGTCACGACGAGATCGACGCTGCCGTCCGGAAGTTGCGCGAGCAGCTTCAATGAGTCTCCGCAAAATGCGGAACCGAGCTCAGTCGAGTATGCGGGCGTCTGATCAATCACACTCATAGTGTGTAGATTTTCATCGAGCGTTTGTCTAGGATAATGACTCCGTGTCTCACAGCGCCCGCCAAACATTCTCGAAGAACGTTAGAAGAGCGAGATTGGCGAAGGGGCTCTCTCAGGAGGATCTGGCAGAACGGGCAGATTTGCATCGCAATTACGTCGGAGGCGTCGAGCGAGGCGAGCGAAACATCTCCGTAGACAACATGGAGCGGATTGCTACTGCGCTGCGGACGACGATCGCCGCGCTGCTGGAGGAATCGCTGGCCGGAACGCAGCCTCCGAAGGGAGGCTCGCATGGGGCTAAAAGTTGATTCAAGCTTTCTGAGGTTTCTTACTATGGGCGCGCTCGGAACCCGCAGGGTTCACGAACTGATGCGTCGTGCAGGACTGCAGCCTATCGAGCTGGAGCGTTACTCCCGTAGCAACAAGATTTGGTCGACCAAGGTTAAACGGCTCCGTTTGCCCGACTTACTGTGTGTAAAAACGGGGCTCCGCGTCGAAGTACGGGCAAAGAGCAATCTCGCCATCAAGATGAGCGATGCGGAGACGAACCCCGCAAGAAGATGGAATTCTGGCTTGGCTCCCACCGACCTCATTGCATTCGTTCTCGTCCGCGAGGGCGACATAGGGAGGCTCTTGGCAGCGGACAATGCCGAATTCTTCTGGGTCAAAGATCTCGTTGCGACTGAGGCCCAAAGCCGGCTTGGGCCTCCGAAATCGGCCGGTGAAGGCGCCGAGCGAGATCGCGAATGGCCATCGATCGTGCCCAAGGCAAACGGAGTCGTTCAGGCAATCGCTAATGAGCGCATCGCAACTCTGCTTCAAGGCGGCCGGCGCCAAAGCTACGCGCTCAACGGCAAGAATTCCTATTTTGCAGCCACCGAGCCATTTCTGGCAGACAGCCAGTTTCTAGCTGGAGTCCCTCCCCACAAGGCATTGCTGCCCAATCCAGCTACCATTAAATGGGATCCGCGCGCATTGTTGCAGTCTTTTTCGCCCATTGATCGATACGTCGCGATCAAGGCTCTCGGGGTCGTGGGGACCGAGCCAGACATCGCCTTAGTTGCCAAAATTGCCGAAGGTGATCCCGAAGGACGTGTGGCATTGGAAGCGGCAGTTGCTTTGGCAAGATTGGGAGACGAGCGGGGGCTGGTTTTGATACAAAGCACGATCAACCAACCAAAGATCGATTTTCTTCGAATGGAGGCAGTACTGGCGCTCTCGGAGTTCAGGAATCACGCTTTGGCGCCTCGCTGCGCGGCAATGCTGGTCGAGTGCGCACGAAATGAGTCCCTCGTCGGTGACGAGGTGCGGCAGGCGGCGATCTGGGGTCTTGGGAAGGATGGGTTGCGGACATACCAGGCGCTATTGAGTTTTATCGACGCACCTGACATCAACGAACGGGTACATGCTATCAACGCGTTCGGCTCGGATTGCAGCGCCGATGTCACCAAAATGCTCGCGTCGATCCTTGTTGATACTGCAGCTTCGGCCCAGAGACGTTCGAGCGCCTCATTCATTCTTGGCAGTGCGATCCCACCCGAGATCGTCGCACCGTGGCTCGTATCGCTCAGCGCGCATTCCGACAAATCCGGCCGTAATTGGGTGCTTGCAACCTTGGGGCAGATGAATCCCACGGCCCTCAGGCCGTATATAATAAATTCTGCTCTTGTGGAGCAATTGGAACCCCTGCAGCTTTTTTCGCCTCAAACCAATTGGACGCGCTCGGATACAAATATTGATCTCCTAGCCTTTGTTCGGAAGCAGACGGTTGATTTGGACGATTGAGTTGATCTCACTCGGCGTTACCTGCCGTCTCCGCGCATCCTGTCTCGTGAGATGAACAGCGGCGGGCGGATTGGAACCACCCGCCGCCCGGAACTCACGCCTGGATGCGGACCGGGCGCATTCCCTGCGTCATCGCCTCAGTCTTGGCGGCATTGATGAACGCCCTTTGGCGGTTCTCCGCCGGCACGTTCCTAATCCGTTCCTCGACCTTGGCCTTGATTTCGGGGTGCTCTTCGACCCACGCCACGATCTCCTGACTGCGGCGCTGCGTCAGTTCGCTGCGCTGCATTTTTCCGAGCATCAGCTTGCGAATGAGCTGCTCCTTCGCGAGCTCCTGATAGTACCCGTAGAGATCGGGGTTCTCCTGAATGAACCGGTTGATCTTGGCATCGATCTCGGGATTCACCCGGGGCGTGTTTTCCTGCGCCTTCTTTTCGGCGGTCTGTTTAGCGAGTGGCATGGAA
>Ga0182027_10012139_pt1 | contig 12121 bp, 5 predicted proteins | sample 712E1DmetaG_FD_121300 | JGI IMG/M metagenome (GOLD analysis project Ga0182027, IMG submission 121300) | Permafrost microbial communities from Stordalen Mire, Sweden - 712E1D metaG (Illumina Assembly) | ecosystem: Environmental > Terrestrial > Soil > Wetlands > Permafrost | place: Sweden...
ATGGCCCGGGTCGTTCCAAAAATCCGGGGAATTGATTTCTTTTTCTAGTTCAGCCAGTTGGGATTCTTTGGCGGGTAAGTCAAAGACGCACCATGAGTTGGCGAAGGATATCCCCCGATGTTTGTAACCGTTCAAGCAATTCCTGCATTTCTGTTATCCCTTCTATTTACCAGTTTATTGATGTTTTCCGGCTCTACCTTTTTTCTGGAAGATTTACCCTAAAGTCGCCAGGGCACGAAAATTATTGGGCATTCAGCCAAAAAAACTTCGTTTCTTCGTGGCCTGGTGGGTAGTTATCCTTATTTTTCAAAGTTAAAACGGAAGAGCCTGTTTTCCTTTACAATCATTCCGATTATTATGGAAAAATCGCTAGTCCGCCAGAATGCCTTTCACAAATGCATCCGGGTCGAAAGGAGTAAGGTCTTCGGCTCTTTCGCCCAGGCCGGCAAAAAGGATCGGGAGTCCCAGTTCCCGTTTAATAGCGAAGGCCATGCCGCCGCGCGCCGAAGAATCCAGCTTTGCCAGAATGACCCCGGTGACACCAACCGCCTCCTTGAAGGCGCGTGCCTGTACCAGGGCATTTTGCCCGGTGGTCGCATCCAGTACCAGCCAGACGGCGTGCGGAGCGCCTGGCATGGCTTTCCCGGCCACGCGTTGCACCTTCTTGAGTTCTTCCATTAAATTATAGCGGGTATGCAGCCGACCGGCGGTATCCACCAGTACCAGGTCGGTACCCTTCGCAAGCGCAGACTGGATGCCATCATAGACCACTGCACCCGGATCGGAACCCATCTGCCCGGCCAGGATCGGGATCTCCAGCCGTTCCGCCCAAACCTGCAACTGGTCCACAGCCGCCGCCCGGAAGGTATCCGCCGCCACCAACAGGACACGCTGCCCCTGGTCGGCAAAGCGCCGGCCCAGTTTGGCAGCGGTGGTGGTTTTGCCTGAACCATTAACGCCAACCAGTAATATTATGCTCGGATGTGCTGGCCATTCCAATGAAGGGACCATATCCAGACGGGAACGCAGTTCGGCTTCCAGCATAGCGCGCAGCTCATCCGACTTTGTCACGCCCTGGGTTCTGACAGCTTTCTTAAGTGAATCGAGCACTGCTTCGGTGGTTTCGAGCCCCAAATCGGCTTGTAGGAGCAGGGCTTCCAGTTGTTCCCAGGTACCGTCGGTAATTTCCGTTGTTCCAAATATACCAGCCAGCCTTCCAAAGGCGGCTTTGCTGCTGCGGGCAAGCCCGGTTTTCCAACGCGAGAAAGTGTCTATCATAACAGGGGGATTATACTGCATCAAACGCAAGTTTCATTCCTCGCCCTGTTTATTCAATGTGCTTTGATCAGGTCTGGATCTCCCTGTGGGGGAAATAGTACTTGTTGAGGGACGATATCCTTGCTTGCACCCGGAGGAGTCCAATACAGGTAGATGTGGGTATAGCCGGTCTGGTCGGTATAACGGATGCGGATCGAATGGTATCCTGAAGTCAGGATTATCCCCGCTTCCTGATATTGACCGGGCGTCTGGTCATCCAGTACTTGGCTGCCATCAATCCAAAGCTTGGAGGCATCAATGGACTCAATTCCAAAAAGATAGTGCCCGCTGCTGGGGATATTTATATCTCCGTCCCATTCAACAGTGTAAGGTCTAGGCAATGGCGTAATTTGGAAATAGAAATCAACCCAGGGATCGACCTCGGTGAATGCGGGCGCTCCACCCCACTGTGGATTGGCATAGAACTTTCCGAGCAGGCCGTTATTGGTGATAGGTGGCAATAAAAATACCGAGCGAGGTATGGGGATTTCATTAACTGTTTCATTATTTTCAGATGGGGGCTGCCAGTCCAGTTCGTAATGACCGGCCATTCCCTCAGTTCGAATCGTGATCGCATGGTCACCCTTCGCCAGAGTGATCTCGGCCGTCTTCTGGTCGCCATCTGTTTGAAAGGTAATTGGTATATTATCTATGGTCAATTCAAAGGGAGCCGGAGAGCGCATAAAGATATGGTAATTGCCAAATATGCTTGCCAATAATACCCCCTTCCACTCGACGCTGAACGGGAAAAGCGCCGGGTTACCATTTTGCCAATCGAAGTCCAAATTTCCTTCATTACGTACCAGGAATGGCTGTCCCGACCAGTTTGTCCCGTGATAATAACTGGCAGTCAGGCCCTGGGATGCCAGAATATCCGATGGGTGCAGATAAATTTCATACAATACAGGTACGCCATTAGGGGCAGTGAATACATTAAAAGTAGCCGATGGATAGTACCTTTTTGCCTGCATGAAAAGCTCGGTTTGGGTGGCATCGAAAAGAAAAACAATTCCTTTCTTGCCATCCGAAGGAACAGGCAGGGTGACATAGGAATCCAGCCGCTGGTAGTCGGTAATCGCGGGGGCTAAAAATTGAATGGTTGGTACGTGGTAATAGAAAGCGCTGATATAGTAATCGACTGAGTTGCCCATTTTGGCCATGATCTTCGCTGCAATGGTCTCAGGAGTGGAAAAAGCCGCCCAACTATCCGAGGATACTGCCTGTTTATTAAAATAGATATTGTAGTTGATAAAACCAGAGATGCCCAGCACCAGCACAAGTGGCACGAAGAAGAGGTTATTTAGCCGGTTCTTGATATTTTTTTCCCATTCCTGCCATAAGCCATGAATTGGGAGCGCGGCCAGGAGATAAGCTGCTGGCATACTGCCGATGGCGCGCAGTGATTGAGGCGCCTCAAAATCCAAAGAAAAAATGCCCGGTGCAAGCATCAACAACAACCAGGCCAATAAAAGGAAATAACCGGGTTGGCGGATCCGCCACAGGCAAAGACCGGCCCCCAAAACCATTAAAGTTCCCATAATCGGATCCAGCATCGGCCTTCCCGGCAGGTTATGGCGGCCATTTGGATCCCCTCGGTAATTAAACATCAGGAGATGTTGACTCGTTGTCTTTGCGACGGCCTGCATACCTTCTTGGGGTGTTTTCCCTGCAAATATGGATACGGTTTCCATCCGGGAAAAGAATTCATCCGGTTTGAAAGCTACCAGGTAAAGGATGGGAGTTGCGGCAATGATGCCCCCCACACATAAAACAACCATACCACGCCAGGATGACTGGATCAAATCATGCCGGTTGATCCATAACACCACCAGAAATAGTCCCACCACAAGCGGAAAAAGGCGTAATGGGGTATAAAAGCCCAAGCTGAGCCCCATAGACAAACCTACCATGGCATAATCCATCAGTCGTTGACGTCTTAAAGCACGCAAAACCAGGCCGATCGTTAATAGTTCAAAAAACGGGACGGTTACACCATGCATTCCGATCCGGCTCCAGTTGACATCCCAGCGGGAAACTGCCATTATGAACGCTGCCACCAGCCCCATCTTGCGGTTGAAGAGTTCTCTGCCTGCTAAATAGGCTGCTGCAACTGTCCCCAGGCCAAACACCACACTGACCGCGCGTATGGAGAGGGTTGTATTGCCGAATATCCGAATAGACAGGCCCATCAGGTACAACAAATAGGCTGGCAGGGTATCCGAATCGACAAAGACAGGCAAATAGCCGGGCGTATTTAGAATTCTTAATGCGTTTAATCCGTTGCTGGCTTCATCGAACCAGGTCCCGAAGGGAACCTGGTTGAAGCGATACAGGCGCATAAATGCCGCAATCGCAAAGATTCCCACAAATATGCCAATTTCCAACCAGGACCAGGGCTGCGCCTTCGGTGTCTCTGGTATATTCCCACCATCAACCAAAGCGATGGATACGATCAGGATTGCAACACTGGTCAAATAAATCAGCCAGGGATAAATGGATGGAACGGGACTGGCAAACAGAACGAATGCCAGGATTGCCAGAATTACAGCGAAGCCGCCGGCTGCATATCCCCGGCGCAGCTTTTCCCCCTTTACAACCTGTTGAAAGGCCGATATTTCGACCTTTAGGCTAGGCTGCTTGCGCAATGCAAGCACAATCAGGACTATGGCAAGAGCATAGAAGATGGCTGCAGGGATCGGCCGGTTCAATTTCAATAAGAATTGACCGCCCCCTCCCAATACCAGGGCTATCAAGCCACACAATAAAGAATTTGATGAAATTCGTTTTATCATGGAGGTATGTGGACGGATTATTATTTCAGGTGATATACGACCGGTTGCGAAATCACTTGGGGGGATATCATCGTGCCATTATAGTCGGCGATGATTTGTTCAGCAATTTTTTGATCGTCTGCGCTGTAATATCCGCCTTGCTCTTGCGAGTTGAATAGTACGATATAAGAACCCGGATTTACCACAACTGGTGCTGAATTACCGGTGTCGATGGAGACAAAATGGTATTGGTCATCAACATATCGGATGGTAATAAGTTGAAAACACATTTCATTTGGCATCAAAATGGTAGACCCCCTCGGAATTTCAGAATTTATCAGATCGGTCGCATATTGACAGATCGTATTTTCGTATCTGGGGCCTTTCGTTGCAAGGTCTTTGGAGAAGTCAATAAACCAGGGAACACACACAATAAAATAGAGCAGGATGATGGTTGGCAAGAAATATTTTTGTAACCCGGCAAAGAAATGGGGGCCTTTAGTTACATATTTTAAGAATTCGGCCCCCTTAACAATGGAATAGGTTGCAAATAAATAGATCATCGGCAAAACAATATAAGCTCTCCACGCGCTGGCTGATCGATAGAGTACGACCAGAGGAATTAGAAGCAAAATGGAGAAAGTGAAGAGGATGATCCACCAGAAAGGATTATCTTTCTTTCTGATTAACTGGACGATCAGGATGATTATGCCAAGGATGCACAATACTTGAATGGCAGCGTCTATAGTAATTCCCCACAGCCCTCCCAAAGGAAAATTGGTCGAACCCGTTGTATAATCTTGATAAAGCAACCCTATTTGATCCGCGTAATAAGTCAAGGGCGATTTTGATGCTTCTGAAAGTGTAACATTCTGCTGAAGAAAATCAAGATGCCTCCCGAGCGATTGGTCTGGATATTTGACCAGTTTTGGGAGAAGAGGCGATAAACAGATTAAGAAATAGGCGGAAAATAGCACAACCTCTGTTAGCTTGGCCGTGGCACGCTTCCTAAACCAAACAATCGCCAGAACCAACCCGGCTGAAATAACTAGCAGGGCAGCTACATATAATAAATGAATACATATTGCAAGCAACAAAGCCAGAACAAAGAGTGTTCGGATGGTATATTTATCCGATCTTATTTTATATAGAAGTAATAATGCCCATGCAGCCAGCAGGGGATTGATATTGGTATTGGTATAACCAAGATCGGCCATATGAATGTCCCATGCTGAGACTGCCAATAAGAGCGATACCACAATTGCAGGCTTAATTCCTGCCAGTTCTTTCAATAACTCATAGGTAAAAATTATTGTGATCAGGCTGAAAATAACCCCTGTTAGCCTCACCGATAGCATGGGATTCTTGGTGATTGCCAATAATAGCGCGACCGGATATGCCGGGAGATTGGATGCATAGTCTCCCACAAATCCAAACGGGGAAATTGCCGATCCATTCAGAATGGACTTGGCTGCATCCAGCCAATACCATTCGTCCAGATACAGCCCATTATTCATGATAAAAAGGATTCGAAGGATGAGTGCCAGTAATAAAACCGGGAATAGAAATCGGAAAGTCGGGCTTGTTAAAAATTCCCGGCCTGATAGTTTGATCGAGGCAAGCAAGGATTGTTTTTTGGTTGAGTTCTGCGACTTTCCCAAAGTAAACGAATACAACCAGGCTGAAATTCCTCCCATCAATACACTGGTCAGCCAGAGAAAAGCTGCCCACCTGGTTTGATTGGTTGGATACAGGTAATCCGTTGAAAAATGGAGATAAAGGGAAACGAGATTAGTGACAACTGCGATAAATAATAATATATGGGCCAACACATTGGATGAGGGCCTGGTCTTCATGATACGCAGTTGTAAATTATCCACAGCCATCCTATTAAGAATAACTTCTTGGAGACCCATGATCAAAAAAGATAAATATTATTTTGGATCGGCAAGTTGTTTGGTGCTCTTTTGTCAAGGTCAAGTTTTAAAAAAAGAAGGCTTCCATCCCGATTATTTTACATTGATAACTTTGAATATCGTCGTGGTATTCGCCGTGTTATCGCCAAAGACGATTTGTATCTTACCCTCGTTGACCATTTCTTGAAATTTCGCAATCCCTGCTGGATCATAATATGCTCGCTCGAGATCGCCGACAATAATATATTGAACCTCGTATTCCTTCAAGAAGTCTTGTGCTGCCTGAATATCACCAGTGTTATAAAAATTATTGACCTCATCGATGCGCTTATCAACGTTAGCGCCATCCAGGAGCGAGTCTTGCTGTCGGATGTGCCAGCTCCATCCCACTACAGATGGCAAGCCGGTATAGATGGAAAAGCGCGAGCCCCAGCGATATTCCTCGGTATGTCCCTCAACGATCACAGGTGAACCAACCACATAGTCCTGCATATACGCAATTGCCGCATAATCTTTGCTCAGGTTTAACAACCGGTTGTCATCGTTGTAGATGGCAGGCTGTGTGCCTGCCGGGCTGCTGGCATCCCCCAGCATAAAAGCCGCTCCATCCAGAGTGTGAGGTGGGTTTTGAATATCCGGCCAGCGGTCGGTCATTTTTTCATTGGTGGCGATCAATGCATAACTGGCGGCGCATAGGACCAGAATTCCCAGCAGGATGCCCCATATGTACTTGAGCGGGCGGGACCAATGGGAAATTCCGGACAATAGATCAATTAAAGCCAAGCTGATTGCCAGCCCAAAAATAAACCAGGCCTCTTCATAAAACTTGAACACCGTGTTCGAGCGACCGCTATCGCCCGTCAACACAAACACTTCAACAAATAAGGTGATGGAAAGCCCGATCCCAAATAGGATCCAGGTTACCCGCCGCAGTGTCGACAACTCGCGTTTACAAAAGACAAGGTAAGCAATTCCAACCAGGATTGGGAGTCCAAAGGTCAGAACCTCATAATCCAAGTCCCAGAGCAAGATCATAACACCAATACTTATCAATACAATTAAGTAACGTTTGATATGCCAGAAGCTATAGACATCCCGGTGGCTTGACACGGAGATCCAATGCTGGAAACCCGTTTTCACTGTGGAAAACAGGTCTCTGATAAGCAGGCTGATCAACACGAAAATGGTCAGGCCAAATACGAATAGATAATCGATCAAAGGTGTTCTGCGGCCGGTCCAAAGCTGCAGGGAAGTGTATTCTGTCTTGAACCACTGTGCGAAGGGCCAGTAAAAGGCGATTGCGATTGCCAGGAATGCCAGCTCATACCCGATCGCCACAATAATGGTCCGTTTTATGGGGCCGGTTCTGATCCGCCAGGCATCCCAAAGAATAATCAAACCTCCCAACCCCAGGAAAGTTGGAAAATCCCAGGTATGGGATGCGCGGAACACGCCGAAGATCAGGCCCGCCGCTATCAGGTTGATGATTCGTGGGGGCCACTTTTTTTCAGAAGCTGGCCATAGGAACAGGCTTAGTATCCAACCTAGCGCCAGCGCATAGATCGGCATGGTTAACAGGTGTGCATGCAGGTCTCCATAGAGGAAGGTAAAATAAGGAAACTCTGCAATCGGCGTGTCCGGCCCATCGTGAAGGATTGGGCGGGAGGCGTCAAAATACCAGGTGCCTTTTCCTCCGGGCAGGCTGGATTGTCCGCTCAAGACTTGGATGGCGCCTCCGATCACCGCGCCAACATGCTCACTGAACGAGGTGACGGGCGTTCCTGAACCAATTGCATCCGGGAGATGCTCCCATAAGATTTTAACTTCATAAAGATTCCCTAAGAATAATACCGCCACCAGTGCGATAATTCCTGCCAGGTAGGGCAATCCTTTATTCGGGCGGGCTGGGTTAACCAGGCCGGTTTGGGAGGTTGGTTTTACTTCGGATGTTTCAGGCTCGCCCTGGTTGGAGTCCTTCGGGAGACCCGCTACCAGATTAAAACCAATACAAAAAACGCCGATCCCGGTCATTGCAAACCAACTGGGCAGGATCAGGTTAAAGGCGATCGTGGGAAGAATCCCCAGTAACTTGGTGGGGATTGAGGCAATGACATAACCGTAATAATAATAGTTGATGGTATGTCCTGAGAACCATGGATTTTCGGGTGGAAAATAAACTGATTTCAGGACCGCATTGAAGAACGAGAAGTCCATCGGCTTTTCACCACCCAGCCATGGGTTCCAAAGGTCCGGGTTGCCAAGCCGGATGGATAGGCTGACCAGGAAGAGAACCAGGAAAATTCCTTCCGTTACCAGGATATATTTCCAATGGGTTCGGAAGTAAGCGGCTAAAGCCTTCCGCTGGCGATAAGCCAGAACGGCGCTGAGGACCAATATCAATCCGGCACATAGCCACAGGGCCGGCGCGGTGAATGGCAGGATTTTCAAACTGCTCAGGAACCAGGTCAGCCACGCCATCAGAATTAACCCGGCTATGCGCATCAATGGGTATCCCCGGTCTGGAAGACCTGAAAAGGTCTGGAAGACAAACGGGAATACGATCAGGCCCAGCAAGAATATTAATAGATACCAGGCCACTCCGCCCAATGCCTCATTGACATTTAGCAATGCAGTTCTGCTGAACATGGAAGACCAGGTGCCGGCATTGGTCTGAGCTAGGAGGCGGTCCGCCGGCAGTTGCAGGGCGGTCGGATCCTGTGTATATTGCATCGGCGTTTGGATGACCACCTTGTTTAGGTCAACACTGTTCAATAGTGCACTGACGCGATCGATTGAAAAATCTTTGTCCTTCTTGAACACCATCACTTTGGGATGATCGTATACCGTAAATGATTCATCCGCAAGTTGATCGGGGAACACTAGCGGGCCCAGCGAGGGTGGGCTTTCAAATGTCGCCACCAGATCAAAACCCAGCGGGCTCTTGAAGGGCGCTTCAAGCCCGGCCGCGCGGCTTTCCATGGCATTTCCGCTGCAGTTGCAGCCAAACAAGGCCTGGTAATATTTCAACGTTAGCGGGTAACGCAAAGGCATCCTCGGCATCGCATCATATGCCCGATTTGATGGGATGACAATGTAATCGCTCTTGGAAAGAATTTGGATCATCGCATCCCGTTTTTCGGGAGTGTCTGGATCGTACAGTTCAAGATTCAAGGGGTTATAAATTCCCCCCTCGGCCTCATACCCGTCCACATTTAACGGCAGAGCATCATCCCAGGATGTCTCCAGAGTATAACTTTCCGACAACAGGCGCAGCGGAGTTCCATCCTGGATTTCATAGGCGATTTGGTAAACTTTGTTCCCGGTCACATCGACAGGCGGGAAATTAAAGGACGGTGTTAATTGCATCCCCGGCTTTGAAAAATCCAGCGTCTGTGAGGCTTCCGCCAGGGCAAGTCCGGTGTTATCCGCTGCAGAAATGCTTACTTTCAAAGTAGTTTTGGTCGGCAAAAATACCTGGTGGAAATTCCCAATCTCCAGACGGTTGATTGTTTCATCCTTATCAGGGGTTAATGGAATCGTGGCTTGATCCAACACCGGTGTTTGGGAAGTCAGGTTCAAATCGATCGGCAATTTTGTATTGCTCTGGTTCACATCCTGGAAAGAAACGTCCGAAAGAGAGAACTGGTTGCTGTTCTGTAATTTATAAGAGAAGTAATAGGTTTCTCCCTTGGTCAGCCCCAAATCGCCGAAGTTAATTTCCTGGTGTTGGTTCGGATCGTCATCGTTGACGGTCAAACGGCCTTCCGTAATGATATCCGTCCCTTTTTCATCCTTCGTTAGCCTGAAATAGAAATTCACACCTACCAGGCGCACATCTGCCGTGGTGATTTTTGAAGTTGTCCCATCTCGAAGGATGGTGATATTGGTTGATGCGGTATCGCCAGGCGCAACTACCTGTTGGTTGTCTACAGAGACTGGATAATTCCGATTCCCCAGAGGCGAGTCAACGACCACATTGAGTGGCCCGGGAATGTTTGCCAGTATCCATTCCGAGGCGGCAATCCGCGTCATGGGCTCATTATAAATACGGGTAAATGCTATTGCATACCCGAATGTACCGATCAGGACGATCCCAAGCGCAAGTAAGCTCGCCAGCCCTTTCCAGGTGCGCCGCCAGTCCGAGAATTTCAGCACAAACTTGGTTCCATTTGCCAGCAGGCGAGCGCGGCTTTCACGAGTAAGGTCGTAAATTTCCACCAATGCCCAGGCGGCAAATAGGATAATGAACGGATAGATTGGCAGGAAGTAGCGCATATAGCGCCAAAACTGGACATTTTGCCAGATAAAGTAGGCGCCCACCCAAACAAACGGCAGCAAATGGCGGCGCCAGTCTCCTTTCCATATCCGCCAGGCCGCCCACGCCCAGCCGAGCCATCCCGCCAGGCCAAGCGGCAGGCCTAAGCCCCAGGTCACGATGTTTGTCCACGCATAGAAGACGGAGCGGCTTGTCCAGTGGGTGTTCGGGGGCCAATCGGATTTGCCCGCCACCTGGTTGGTAACATCCTGAATTACCTTTAACCAGTCTTGATTAAGCTTAATCCCAAAGAAACCCGGTCCGGCAAACGCATAAGGTTGGAATACTCGAAAAGCCAGGAATGCAAAGAAACCTGCCAGGACCCATCCCAAAATAATTACTTTAAGGAGCTGGCTAAAACCGATTTTCTTCCAGTTTGCAATTATCTCAGCAAGCCCGGCCAGGCCAATAATCCCAAAAATAGGCAGAGTATTGACTTTGCATGCTACTGCCAGACCTACTACAAGGCCAAACAGGCCAAAGTAGATCAAGTTTCTGTACGAGGGTTTTTCTTCGGGAAATTTAATGGGGATCGCCAGTATTGCAAAATAAAAACTGGCAATTACAAAAACAGTGGAAAAGGAATCCACGGCAAAGTAGTGCGAGAGCTGGATCGGAAGCACCGCCGCCGCGCCCAATGCGGCCGCCAATAATCCGATTCGCCGGTCGTACAGGCGTTTGCCTAAGAAATAAAGCATCCAGACCGCAGCCAGATCGAACAATCCTGACATGGCTCTTCCGGCCAGGGTGATGGCATCATAGCTGGTCATCTTGAACCATTCTGCCACAATCCAGGTGAAAAACAGCGGGAACATGCCGTAGGTATACGAGCCATAGTTTAGCGGGTTTAAGCTGCTGGTCTGAGTATCAAAATACGCTGCAATACTTTTAACCCCGGTTAGTTGATTTGCAGTCATGCTGATAAAGCGCTCATCGGGATGTTGGTGCTGGTTTTGGTCCCAATTTAAACCAGTAAATCGAAAGTATGCCCCCACGATAAGGATTAGCACCAGTGCCAGGCTAATTTTCCAGGATGCTTTGGTTACTTTTATCTGGTTGTGCGAATCTATCTGGACGGCTGACTCTTCAGGCCCCTTATGAATGATTAACTCTTCTTTTTGGATTGCCGCCCTTTGAGGCTCTGTTACCGGTTCTTGTTCGGCACTCTTTTGAATTACCGGCGTTATCAGTATTGGTTCAGCCTCCTTTTGAAGTGCCGGCATTTCTGGAGGGTTGGATATTGCCGTTGCCGGTAGTTCTGGCACTTTTTCCTCAGGATGGAGAACGGTTACAGCCGGTAGGATGCGTTGCGCCACTTCTGAATCAATTCCCCACACCATTTTGAGTTGATCGATGGATTGATAAGGCCGTAGAGCAATGATTCTTTTTGCAAGGCGAGCGGAAATACTTAACCGCTCGACCAGCTCATTTTCACTGGCACTGTTCAAATCAATCGGGGACGGGGTATGGTTGGTCATCGATTATCCTTGAGAATATTCGAATTTGTGCACGTGCTATTATTTATAATCAAAAACCAATTAGCTTACCAGCCTATTCCCCAAGTATACCTTTTTATTCCCCAATTTTCGGCATGGTTCACAATCAGTTTGACACTTTGACTTCTGAAGTTGATTCTGGCAAAATAGGCTGTTCCATCAAACCTTTACGCAGGAGTCGTGCCATGGCAGCCCGAACCAATATGCCAGTGGATGATCGTCTCGCAATTGTCAACCAGATGTTGTCACCCCGGCGTCAGTATGGAGAAGCGACCGCACTGGCACAACAGTATGAGATCAGCCGAC
>Ga0182027_10012140_pt1 | contig 12119 bp, 9 predicted proteins | sample 712E1DmetaG_FD_121300 | JGI IMG/M metagenome (GOLD analysis project Ga0182027, IMG submission 121300) | Permafrost microbial communities from Stordalen Mire, Sweden - 712E1D metaG (Illumina Assembly) | ecosystem: Environmental > Terrestrial > Soil > Wetlands > Permafrost | place: Sweden...
CTTCGGTTCAAATCCGATAACGAAATTCAGAAAGTCGTAACGGGGTGTAAGTCCGCAAGAGTGATATGGGTTCGATTCCCATCCATAGATTTTTTATCTTATAAAAGAAAGGTTTCTCTACCATGAAGAAAATTCTCAAACCCAAGTTCAAGGTGCAGAATAAATTTTCCGTTGGTGATCTCGTCACCGATGGGAAGCGAAAATCCGTGTTCACCATTACCGACATTTCCAAGGATGGCGTTTATGCCCACATCGAATGCAGCATCGACCGAATCGTGGATGTGTTGTTGTTGAGTGAGTTGTATTTGGATCAGAAAGCATCGGTTTACCCGGTAATTTGACAACCCATCATATATGTGGTATGATGTTTGAGTTGATTTAGTTGATTTGAAATTCGTGATTTTCTTTTTAAGAAAGGTTTTTGTTATGTCCACCATCACTTCTTCTCGTAAATCTAAGAAATTCAAAATTGGTGATATCGTCACCATCGGCACTGCTTTGAATGGGTTTCAACCCGAACTCGGGAACATGAAGAGTTATCCATATTTTGAAGTTAAGGGGTTTTCAAAATTTGACGAGTGTTACACGGTCAAGGCAGTACCACAGTCCCCCACCGATACTCGGAGGGCTGATTATTTAGTATATCATAAGTCTTACCTTCATTCCACAGACATTGATTCCTTCGGAAACAAGTTTCCCCTGCTCAACAATCAGATCGTTTGTGTCAACTCTTTCTCCCGTCGTGAATACCTGAATCTTGGGTTCGTGTACACCGTGAAGAAGGCGTTCTTTGCCAATGGTCAATGGCGGGTTTTCCTGAATGAAGTCAAGGAAAACGTGCATTTCTCGGCGGAACGGTTTTTGAAGATGCCGGAATTCCGTTCATTTTCAACCGCTTTGGAGCGTCAGTTGGTGACGGGAGAAGATGTATTTTGTTTGTCGGATAAGAAGATCAAGACGGTGGTTTCTGTAAACGGCGTTAACGTCTCGGTTGTGGCTCCCAACACTTTGTCTCCCATCACAACGTTGTATCGCATTCAATTTATCTCCGTGGTCGATCTGTTGCTCTGGCTTGGGAAGGATAAGGCGGCGGATGGTTTGGCTGCATACTATGATGGTTTGGTGAATGGTAAGAAAGTTTCAACCGTCGAAAAGAAAATCGAACCTCTCACAAATACCACCGAAACCTTCAAGATCGGTGATGTTATCACCGTAAAACCGGGTCAACAGCAAGGGGAACGTTTGCTTCTTGGGGTGAATTATGTAGTTGAAAAAATTGGTGATGGCGGGAAAATGTTGTACATGAAGGATTCTTCGGGTGAATCAATGTCCGGTTGGTTTGCCTTACGATTTACGAAGGTTTCATTCCCTGCTGTTTTGACAGAGACACAGAAGAAAATCGAAACTCCCGTAAATCGTAACTTCAAGGTCGGTGATGTGGTGACATGCAACGGTGATTTTGGTGGGCAAACCCATCTGAATCTCACGAAAGGCCGCAGCTACATTGTGAAAAACTTGTCTGGTTTTACCCATGATGGAAGTCCTACAATTATTGATATCATAAATGATGCAGGCAAGAAAAATTCCTACATGGCTTACCGATTTGACTATCCTGGATCTGCAAATCCTGTAGCCGTAAAGAAGGCGATTACAACAATTGTTCATAGTGATGGTGAATCTTCCTATATTCCCCGAGATTATGCTGAATGGTTTGATATTCGCCTGAATGGGGCCGACTACAAGGCCACCTTGCTGATCACCAATTCTGAGTTTAATACCATAACGGCGGTAATGATGTGTGTCGATGGTGATAAGTTGCATTTTCTGACACAGGAAGTCACCGTAGATTCCAAGTTTCCCGATCACGACATTCCAAAAATCATCGAGAAAATGTTCATCGGAAAGACCTACAAGATCACCAAAAACTTCGTTTTGAATGATGAATTCAAGAAATTCTTGAACACTATCTGATTCTCGCTCACTTGCCGTCGTTTGAAAAGGCTGGTTCTCTGAAAAGAAACCAGCCTTTCTCTTTTATATGAATCTTCTCTAAATATTATCACACATGAAACCATTCTTACATTTTTTTACGGAATCCGCCACCCATAATCTTCATCTCGTTCATATCGAAGACGGAATCCTCACAGATGGCCTCGCGGGGGCACAAACGGCACTGGATTACCTCCAAAGCCTAGCAACGCCACCACGAGGCGGCAAAGGGGCAGGAAACACACTCAGGGTGAAGTCCGATGGCATCGCTTTCATCGCCGGATTCGATCCGATCACTGATCAATTCTTCGTGGGAACAAAATCCGTTTTCAACAAGAAAACTCCAAAAGTGAATTACACAAAAGAGGATATTCAAACCAACCATGGTGATAAACCGGGGTTAGTGAAAAAGCTGGAAGAACTCTTGATGTATCTGCCGGAAATCATCAAGTCGGGAATTTATCAGGGGGATTTTCTCTTCGATCATTCCGATCTCAGGATGTTGAAATTTCAAGGGAAGTCCTACGTTTGCTTCAATCCCAATACCATCTACTATGCCATTCAAGACTCCGATCCACTAGCTGAACAGATCAAGAAGGTGAAAATTGGCATCGCCATTCACTCTGAGTATCAGGGAAATTCTCTCGATGATCTCTCTGTTTCCCTCAGCAACGTCACATCCTTCAAAACCACCGAGAATGTCTACATCATGAAGACTCTCTTCGATGAACAAGAGAGATTCCCGGATGCTCAAGAGATCGTGCAGACCTTGCAACAGGCTAAAGAATGGTTGAAGAAAATTCCCCCCGAAGAACAATTTCTGACCTCACAGGTGAGAGATTCCCTCATGACCTTTCGCAATGAATTGGTCCGGAAGGGAATCGTAAATGATCTGGATGCCAGTCAGATGTTGGAAGAGTTGAGAGATTGGATTCAACAGCAAAAAACCACGAAGAAGATTCAGGCCGGTGAGACATTCGTACAAAACAACCGGGAGAATCTCCTGAATGTCTTCCAATTCATCATCCTCTTGAATCAGGCAAAGATGATGATAGTGACACAAATAGATGAACGCATGAAGAAGAATCCGATCAAAACTCTAGTGCATCGTGATGGTAACTTCGTGGAGACGGCACCGGAGGGATATGTCCTGAGCAACCCCAAAGTTGGGCAGGCGTTCAAACTGGTGAATCGTGCGGAATTCTCCAAGGATAATTTTGCTAATACTCGATGGGATCAATAGATATGATCGATTTTAAGAAATACTTGACTGAGGAAAATGAACGGAAAATCCGCCAGATTTTGATCGTGTATCCCGGAAGATTTTCCCCGCCGACGACCACTCATGCTGGAATATTTCAGTGGATGACCGGCTTTCATGATCCGGCTGGTTGTGACAATTTGAAATTTGTGATTGCCACTTCCAACAAGGTGGAGGCACCCAAGTCACCCTTCAATTTCTCCCAGAAAAAATTCATGTGGACCACGATGTTTGGCGTCAAACCCGAACAAATAATCCAGACCGAACAACCCTATCAACCCAAGGAAATCACATCGAAGTATGATCCCGCAAGCACGGCATTGGTGTTGGTGGTGGGCGAAAAAGATCGGGAAAGAATGGCGGGATTTGAAAATGGCATCCAGTGGAATGACAAGATGCCCATCGAAAAATCGATGGGTGAGGCGGTATATTTCTTGGTGGTCCCTCATGTGGATGGAATTTCCGGCACTGAGGCACGGGCAGCGTTGAAGAATGTGGGGAGCATGTCTCAACAGGCTAAAACAGAGGCGTTTGAAAAGGTATTTGGCAAGCCGGTGAATGATGATGTGGTGAAGATTTTGGATGGATCGATAACGGAATCTGTGCTGCACGAAGATCATGATCCCATCGCTACAGCATCATATCCTGCTGGATCGGGTGGTGGATTTTTGATTGATCCTACTAAGCGTAAGATTTATGACATGAAATTTTCCTCTCATATACAGTATCTCGAAAACCTAACCGGGGAAGATTTGTATAAGAAATATGGTTCCGAAAAGGGAATTTTTCTCAACTTAGTCTTTAAGAAAATGCACATGGTGCATTGTATCGTAGCATCACAATACAATGGAAAGAAAGACACCCCTACCATTTATTTGACAGGCTTGAAACAGGATATCGATAAGCTGATTGCATGGAGGGGTTTGGAGATCGTCAAGAATTTCGATCAAGTGATTATTTCCATAAATGCCCGGTTTGCACCGGGATATGTCGAATTTGATGCCGCTAAAAATATGCATTCTTTGACGAGATTGAAGCAGGAATTAGGAATCAAGATGGAATATGTTGTAAGGAATTTTATATCGAATTTCTTACAAGAAACAAAGGAGAAAACACAAATGAATGAAAACACTTCCGCCGATCTATTCATGGGCAGTACCGGTGGCTGGATCGACCCCAACAAGAAACAAGTGTACAAGATTCCATATGCTCAACATAAGGCATTCATCTGCTCAAAATTTGGATGCAAGCTGAATGATTATGTGGAAATATTACAATATGGATATGATAAATTAAATCTTGTGAGGGTGCAAATTTCCACGGTGGATGCCCGTGAGTGGTTGACAATGACCGGGAATTATGTTAATTTGGTGGCTGCGATTGAGGTTTATGGTAAGGAAATTGCCCAGTATGATAAGGTCATGCTGCAAGTCGCCGACTCTTGCAATCGAATCACGATGCCTAAAATCTCGAAGGATTTTGGAAAATATGGATGGTTGAAACTGGATATGGACTTGAATCATCATTCCGTTGCCGCCCTGAAACAAGCGGTCGGTATCCAGATGGAAGGGTAAATCGGAGGTAAGTATTTCTATGGGAAAAACTCTCGAAGAATCTGTTGTGGATATCATTCACCCGAAGGATAGAACAGACCCAACATGGGCCATGGTGTATTCATGCCGGGAAGAAGAGGAAGCGGCGTGGGTTGCAAGGGACATTCAAAAACAAACAGGAAGAGAAACGCAAACAGTTGGCCGGGGAGAGGATTGGCAGGTGTGGGTGAATGCTGTGGGTTTATCTCACAAACGGCATGAATGGAAAGCGGATAACAGTTATAACATTCCGAATTTGAATGAAAACTTCGACGGGGATTACGACTTATGCCGTAATTCTTATGGCAGTTGGATCGACACGAAAACATGGGAAGTGATGAAGGTAACGCAATTTGGCCATGCCGAATTTGTTGAACAATTTGCGGAAAAGAATCATCTGCAAATACCCGACTATCCTCAGTTTCACTCTGAGCCGGGTGATCTCGAAAAGAACTTCAAACATAATGAAAAGATGTACTTCTACGCCATGCACGAATTGCATTGGGTAAGGTTCATCAGCGGACTTTATAATTCAGCGGAACTTGCCGGTACACTTAAAGACTTGCAAAAATTTGTGCGTCACTTTGCCCGGTTGTTGGCAAAGTCTTATGATACTATTCATATTTTCAGCACCGACAAACTTCCCATTCCGGGATCGGGCCGCGAGTTTGGCACGGTAATTACGGCAAATATCAACAACTCGGCATTTCACTTGAATCATTTCATGAGTGGCGATTTAGAGGAGTCGGCGATGATACCCGTCATGCGTATGCATAGCAATTACGATCATATTTCTTATCTCGAAAATCTGTGTAAAATGTGGAAAAAAATGGTGATGGCATGGGTTGGGAAGAAGAAAATAAACTACGATCAGGAAGTAAAGCTGGAAGAAATCATCTCGGAGATCGGAGAAGATATCGAAGAAAATCGCGTAAAGGAAGCGGACAAGAAAGTTGATTTGCTGATGGGAACCGTGGAGGAATTTGGGTTGTTGGAGCCTGTTATAAAAAATGTAGAAGAATCAGATGTTCATGCGTTAAATTCCGGGAATTCTTGGGAAATGGTGCGAAAATACAAAGGGAGTGATGGTGGTGTATATGCAGATTATATATTGGGTGATCGTAAAAATGGCTTTGCAACAATAGAACTCGACAAAAAGAATGGATATAGAGTTCGGAATATATTTGTTGACAATCCATTGCAAAGAAAAGGATATGCCACTGATTATTATAATTTAATGAACCGTGAAAGTTTGAAAAAAACCGGACATCCGCTTCGTTCTTCAGAAATTGGTTATGAGAAAAAAACATCAGTTACATCAATGTCTAAGAACGCTCAAGCGATGTGGAATAAATTTGTGATGGATGATAAGGCAATAAGATCGGGAGATCATTACGAATACAAAAACACCACTTAAAACGGCACTTCCAGAAATTCATTCTGATTGCTCTCATAAATATATATTGAATTACTGTTGCCCTTAAAGGATAATACGAATGTCAAATATTTTTCGATCTGATGAACTAAATTCTGCAATCGCTGAGGCTTATAAGCAAGTGCAATTGAAGGAATCTGATGGCGGTCCGGATTCTGCTCAAAACTACAACCCCCATGAATCTGGGTCAGATGAAGAGGTACGGATCGATCCGGATGATGTTGGAGAACCAACCGAACCGGAAGAGGGGGATATCGTTCATGATGATGGTCAACGGAGTCGTGGGGAAGATGAATGGTTCCAATACGGGAAGCTATTCTTCAAAGGAAGCCGTGAGGGTTTGGCTCAGAAGTTAGCAGTAGATAATGATATGATGCCAAATATATTTCAAATATCAGATCATGGTAATTCCATATGTATATCTAAAGATATCTATGAACGAGTCAATGAAATTTTGAATTCATCAGAAGATGATCTTCACGAATCCGCTGATCCTTCACTGAAATCCCGCTACATTCGCAAAATTGCCAAGCCCACGAATTCCAAGAAACCTTGGGCCATTATTGGCAAGAAATCGGGCAAGCACCTTGGAACATTTTCGACAAAAGAAGCCGCAGAGAAGGCATGGCCAAATGTCATGAAACGAGTGCATATGCACGAAGAGGTCGGGACTCCCGGCACCGCCGCCCCGAATCAAACAGTGAAATGTCCGTCGTGCGGTGATCCAACGCCATTGCCCAACGGTAGCAAACCCGGAACAAAATTGACTTGTCCCACTTGTTCCTTTGCGTTCTATTTTGGAGCCGACCCAAAAACCAAAACCCAAACTGCATCCACTCCCTCTACCCCCGCCCCCCAATCACCCAACAGCATTTCCGGTCCCATCGCCAAGGCAGAATCGGTGAAACTCACCGGCGATTGGTCCAAGCTGTTGAAGGAAAATTCCACCGAGGCGACTCAGAAATGGATTCTTTTCGCCAGCAAACATCCGACCGGCAAGGTGCTTTCGGAAAACAAGGAGGGCATCACCGTGGAGTTCAATGATGATGGATTCCCCGCCGTGTTCCTCAACTACTCCGCGAAGGGAAAGTTGTGGGAAGTGGTGGATGTGATCAAGAATTCTGACGTTAAGAATGATGAAGAGAATGACGAAGATATCGACAAAAAATCCGAAATTCACTCGGATAGAACCGACCACGAAAATGGCATAAAAGAGGAAAACACTGACATGAAAAGTGAAGAATTGTACAAATGTCAAACCTGTAGTGGTATGACTCCGGAGAGTGATTTGGATGAAGATGGGGATTGTCCAGATTGTCAGAAAAATAAATATGACATGACTGAAACCCCCACTTTGGACTCCGTGGTTGAGGGTGTGTTGTCTGGGAAAACCAGTCAGGCATCCGGTCAGGACAAGAAAGACAAGACATCGGCAACATGGGCCAAACGTGCGGCACGATGGGCGGAATGGAAGTCCAAGCAGAAAGTCAAGAGTGGACCGGTGGATGGGAAAGTGGTTAAGGAAGGTCTGACTTCGGGATATGCGAATACCATCACGGAAATCTTTGCCACCAAGGTGTTCATCGACCCGAATATCGTGGCCCAAGTCAAGAAGATTTATGAACAAGAAGGTAAAGCTGACTTGGAATTCATCCTCGAACGCTATGTGAAGAGTCAATTGCTTTCACAGGTGGATTGGAAGGAAGTGGCGGAAGTGCTGCTTCCGGATGTGGATTCGACGAAGGAATATGTTTAAGGCATAAATATAGCTGTCTATCACTATTATAGGATTAAAAAACAATGTTCGATTATGTCAACCCCAATTCGATGAGTACCATTTCTGATTCGTTAATCCTTGCAGTACAAGGAGTTACGAGTCATAAGAAAAAGAACAGCAAGTACGCTCCTAAAAGTGTGTTGAAGGAAGCGGTGGAAGTGCCATCCGAGTCAGACCCGGAATTATGCCCAAAATGTCAGTTGTGTCCGAACCATTGTAAGTGCAACAAGCAGGAATCTTTGGATGAAGAAAACGAGACAGGGAATTCGGAAGATATGAAGTTGTTGAAAAAATCCGACGAAGAACTTGCTCAAATCGACCAATCATATGCAAACGAAAATGAATCGGATGAAGATAATATTGCAGAGTCATATGTTCATAATAATCCCTTGATGGAGTCGGTGTATAAAATCATGAATGAAGCTGAGGGGGATGTTGAATCTACCGATACTTCTCCAAATACTTCTTCCGCTGAGGCAGATGTTCAAAAGGTGAAATACGCCAAGTACGATAAGCCTCGTGCTAAGCGAGATTTTCCCCTTGAAAAAACTCGAAAACGTGTTGAAGGTGAAACTAAACTTCCTGCTAACGGAATTGAACTTTGGCGTGGTCCTTCACCGATCAACGGAGAAGAGTTGGTTTGCATCGCCACGATTCACGGAGACAATGTTAAAACCGGTGATGTAATTCAGACGTGGATTCTCGTTGCCGCCATGGACCCACTTGCGGCCATGAAACAAGGTTTGGATATATCTTGTTGCGGTAGTTGTGAATTCCGATCTGCTCATTCTGGTGGGTCAAACGTATGTTACGTAGAAGCGAAAAATGCACCTTTGGGTATTTGGCGTGCATGGAAACGCGGTCGTTATCCTCAATACAACGAAAAAGAATATGGCTATCTCTTTGATGGTAGAACACTGCGAATGGGAAGTTATGGTGATCCCGCACTTGTCGAACTTTCGATATGGACCGACCTTTTGAAACACGCAAGTAAATCCGTGGGTTATACCCACCAATGGCGGTATAAATTTGCTCAACCCTATAAAAATATTCTCATGGCCTCCACTGAAAGTGATGAGTCATATCTGGAAGCCAAGAAACTTGGGTGGCGTTCTTTCCGTGCGAAGATTCCCGGTGCGGCACTTCAACCCAATGAAAGAGAATGCCCATCGGAAACCTCCGATGGTAAAGTGAAGTGCAACAAATGTACCGCATGTTCGGGTACAGGTGGCAACCCCAATAAACGTGACATTACCATCACCGCCCACGGAAAAGCCGGGCAGAAATTTGTCCGTCTCTCGCACTCCGGTAAATTCCTGAATTCTCCCGCTGATGTATCGAAAGGCCGTGCACCTTTGGCGACTTCCGAGTCCATCATCCACAAACTTCAAGAATCCTTCAACACTGATCCCACCGTGGAACAAATGCGGGCATCATGGCTGGCCCCCGAAGCCAAACAGATCGGTGCAGATGAGTTTGACATCGAAGCGGCCATCTACTGGTTTGCCAGTGATTGGCACGGTGGCCAGAATTCCAACCTCTACTCGGCTCTCTCAACCTCCGAATTCACTCCGGGTCAGAATTCGGGTAGTGTGGAGTCCGAAGGTGAACTTGCCTCGATGTTGTACGATGAACTGGAAGCTAAAACTGGCCTTCACTCCGATGCTCAGGAAGAGTAAATCATGCATCTCGATGGCACGATGAAATTTGATACTCCCGAGGGTGCCGCCGATTACGCGGTGGCTCTCGGTTTAAGTAAGTCGTATCATCAAGTTGAATCGGGATGGTGGAGTCCCGGACGCACCGAAGAAGAGTTGCAGAAACATCTGAGAAAATCCGCCATCCATAATTTTGTGGAAAGTTTTCAAAAACAAAGGATTTGAATTTATCATGTCACCCCAACCCATTTCAGATTTTCCCGTTCATAAGCATGTTCTCAAAAAAGAGGAAACGCTCGTTTCATTATTTGAGACGATGATTGACCTCGCCAAGCAATTGCAGTCTTTAGGTTTTTCTGCACCCATGAAAGATCAGATTAGAGCGAGTCACGAAAACCATGATAGTTAAAACCCTCGTTGAAGTCACCGAAGCCATCATTGCCGCCAAACTCGCCGCCGATGAAACCGCCCGCATTGCTGATAATCTAGCCAAAACTGCCGCCAAAGTTGCACAGGATGCCATCGCTGCGGCGGAAGCTGCGGTCATCGCATCGCATAATGCCGTACTTGCCTCCAAGATTGCCGAAGAGGTTGCCAAGAAAGCATTAAAAGTTGCTCAAGATGTGGAAATCACCGCCAATTCCGTTGTTCATGCTGATATGGTCGCTAAAGATACCGCTACCATATCTACGAAGCTGGACATCAATCATCTTTCCGATTTGTATGAATCCCTGATTGATATGATTAAATCATCATCCGAATTAAATTCATCCAAATCTGCCATTTTAATTCCATCCTAAATATTCTCATGGAAACCACCATGCCCAAAATCAAACGCGTTTTAACCGTACCGTTTCGCACCTTCGCACTCCAAGAGGCCGCGTATGCCGCCAACGCCACTGGGAGGGTTGTAGACCTATTGGCGAGGCTGCTAGAGAAGCGGTTGAAGACGACTTTGTATCCGTTTGGTGGTAAGAACTTCGCCCAACACTTTCGCAAAGGCGATTCGGAAGGGATCGGATATCTTTTCTTCATCGGAGATAAGTTTCCCCTAAGAACCATTCGCATCAACTTTGAATTCGTAAAAACGAACAAAGATTCAGAAAATAAAGTTGTAAATTCCGCCGTCACCAGCATTGACATCTGGAACTCTTACCAGTATAATTCTCCCTCTTACACGGTCACTCTGCCACGCTCAGCCAATTCGGTTGAGATGGTGGGGTTGCTGAGTAAAATCATTTCCTCTCCGACAGTGGGAAATTTTCCCGTTGCGGAAGGGGTGGATGAAGCGATGGAGAATTTTACGATGATGCCTCTGTTGAACGAAGCGAAAAAGTCCGTGTCTCCCACTTATTTTTTGGTGAAAGCGGCGGAGATTTTCGGAAAGAAAGAAAAATACACCGGTAAGGAAATTCTCCAAACCTCCAATAAATTTGACCTGATGGTTCCCGCAAATGTGTGGAATGATCGGTCTACCGACCGGGTTTATCCGGTGATTTCGGTTGCTCCTGCCGTTGCCCCTTCTACTACCCCAGAAAAAAAAGCTGATACAACAGTTGCTCCCTCTGCCCCAACCGAAAATTCCGTGGTGGTCGCCAAAGGTCAACCCGAGAAAATCATCCCCTCTACCACCGAACAGAAAGTGATTGCGGGTGGTGGGGTTGAAGAACTCTTCTCTGATTTGGAAAATTTGACACAGACAGTCGTGAATGGCACCATTCCCAGTTTGGTGGTTTCGGGTGGACCGGGATTGGGAAAATCCACGGTCATCATGAATGTCATCAAGTCTTCGGGATTGAAGGACGATGAACAACACAGAAATTTCGTGGTCATCAAGGGATCGGTCACGGACATTTCTCTTTATGAAACCCTCTTCTACTATCGCAACTCCCTGATTGTCTTGGATGATTCCGACAACATATTTGATTCCAAGACGGGCATCAATCTTTTGAAAGCCGCCTTGGATTCATCGGGTGTACGGAAAATCTCTTGGAAATCCCGTTCCACCAAAAATGTCTCGGGCATGTCCCGGCAGCAACGTCTGACCTATTATGATCTCTTGGATGCAGAATTTTTCGGTGATACCGCCACGCCTTCATCCGGGGCTAAGGTGAAGTTTGGTTCCCCCAATATTCCCACATCACCCATCAACGATCCCGACGAAGAAGTGGATTCGGGGGAAGATGAAACCGAAATCACCCCCGATTCCCCGGCGGCGAAGCAAGTTGCTGAATTGGATGATGACCTGAAACTTCCAAGCGAATTTGAATTCAAAGGCAAGGTGATTTTCATCACCAATCTCTCCAAAGATGACTTGATGAAAAAAGGCATGTCAGCGGTGATCTCGCGTGGTTTGTTCGTGGAATTGGCTTTTGGTCCCAAGGAAATTTTCCAACGCATCAAGAAC
>Ga0182027_10012141_pt1 | contig 12118 bp, 8 predicted proteins | sample 712E1DmetaG_FD_121300 | JGI IMG/M metagenome (GOLD analysis project Ga0182027, IMG submission 121300) | Permafrost microbial communities from Stordalen Mire, Sweden - 712E1D metaG (Illumina Assembly) | ecosystem: Environmental > Terrestrial > Soil > Wetlands > Permafrost | place: Sweden...
CCGTCGTTTTGTGTCGAGCCATGGCCCAGCACCACCAGCGTGGCATCGGAGAAATTGTCACCGTTCACGCAACAAGGTTGGCGCAACGAACCGCCACCGGCAAGCCAGCTTCGAACCAGCATTTGGTAGTGAACCAGTTTGGTGTGGCGAGCGTACTCGCGAGCCGGAAACCGAATGAAAAATGCCCTATTTCGGCTCGCCGGGAGTCTCGCCCCACCAGTCACTGTGAAATTAACCCGTTACCTTTATTTGAAACCTTTTGACACCCCGGACGTTCTAAGTTCAAATTGTCCATGAAATCAACCGACCTATGAAAACAATGAATCCGATCAAACTCGCCGTTGTGGCTTTTGCCGCCACGTTTGGGCTGGCTGCCGTTGCTTCCGCCGCTGACGCAGCGGGCAAATTGCCACCAGCCTCGACGAAACAGGGCGTCACCTATGCCGCCGACATCAAACCCATTCTCGACAATTCCTGCGTCAAGTGCCACAGCGGAGACAAGCCCAAGGCCCGGCTCAAGCTCGACACCTTGGAAAATGCGCTCAAAGGCGGCAAGGACGGCAAGGTCATCATCGCGGGCGACAGCGTCAAAAGTCCGCTCGTGTTGAGCGCCGCGCATCTGGCCGGCGACCCGGATTTATGGATGCCGCCCAAGAAGATGGAAAACAAGTTTCCGCCGCTCACACCCGACCAAATCGGCGTGGTTCGCGCCTGGATTGATCAAGGCGCGAAGTAAAAAAATTTGCCGCCAAGAGTCGCAAAACGCGCAAAAACTGTAACTACGGATAAAACGGAGGGCCGCGCGTTGCTCCTTTGCGCGCATCAACATCGAAAAAGACGCGGAATTGACTACAGGCGATGTGTAACAATTTTTGAAATAGCTATTACAATAATTGTTACATTAAGAAAACCACACAAGCAGTTGAGGAGCCGCATGCCATCTGCGATCTGGATTTACGGTGAGTACGCGCGGTAGAAGCGCTGTAGGTTGTTCGTCGCCTGTGAATCGGTGAATTGGAACTGGCCAGGCGAGATTTCTATCACACCGCCGAGCGCTGTCCACTGGCTCAAAGGCAACGAGAGATTCGTGGTCGCCAGCACGCCGAACAACGCGCCGACACTGTTGGTAAAGGCAAACTGGAATCCATTAGCCAGTGCTTGAGCCGCGGTCAGAGTGGTCGAGACCGGCACCGGGACGCTGACATTGACGACGCTGCTGGTACTCGGGATACCGTTGACAAACACGGTGGCCAATGCATAGCCGGCCGGGAAATTCCACACCGGCAAAGAAGTGAACGAATTCTTGGACCAGTTGGTGATGAGCAGGAACACGGTCTGCTCGTTGTCCAAGCGGCGCAATTGCACCGGTGGATAATCCGCCGGTGAATCCTGAGAATTGCCTCCAGAACCTTCGGAGATACCACGGAATTGGGAGCCAGTGATGACCAGGCTACCGCCGAGATTGAGCGGCGAGGTGACCGTGGCAATCTGCGGCTGCCACGAATTGCTGAAGCCCAGACCGACATCGTAAAGTTCCGTGCTGGAAAGGCTTTCCGGGTAAGTGTCGACCTGACCGCCCGCGACGACCACCCGCCCATTGAGCAACGAGGTTGCCGTGTGAAAATAACGTGGCGTGGTTAGCGCGCTGTTCGTTGTCCATCTCGCAGTGGCCGGATCGTACAGCTCCGCGCTAGAAAGCATACTGCCATTGTAGCCTCCCGCAACCAGCACCTTCCCATTAGGCAGCAACATCGCCGTATGTTCCTCGCGCGAGTTGTGCAGCGCGCCGGTTGTCGTCCATCTCCCAGCGGCTGGATCGTACAGCTCTGCGGAAGAAAGGCAATAAGGGCTGGTGTAACCTCCTCCTCCTGCCACGATCAGCACTTTCCCACTTGGCAGCAACGTCGCTGTGTGTCGATCGCGCGCAGTGTTTAGCGCGCCGGTCGCCGTCCATATCTCGGTGGCTGGATCGTACAGTTCCGCGCTGGCAAGCCAACTGATGTTAGCCCCCCCCGCGACCAGCACCTTCCCATTGGGCAGCAACGTCGCCGTATGGCTACTTCGTGGAGTTTTCAGTGCACCTGTCACGGTCCAGATGCCGGTGACCGGATCGTATAATTCCGCGCTGGAAACTAAACCGCTGCCGCCGCCGCCGCCCGTTATCAATACCTTCCCGTTCGACAGCAAGGTCGCCGTGTGCCAACTCCGTGGGCTATTTAACGGGCCTGTTGCCACCCACGTCTCAGTGGCCGGATCATATAACTCAGCATTGGGAGGATAGATGAGGTTGACGCCACCCTCGATCCGCACTCCGCCCGCAACCAGCACCTTCCCATTGGGCAGCAACGTCGCCGTATGCGAGGAACGTCCGTTGTTCAGGGCGCTGGTTGGCGTCCAGTTGCCGTCGCGCGGATCGTATAGTTCCGCGCTGGAAAGACCGGTGCCGGTAAAGTAGTTACGTCCCCCCGCAACGAGCACCTTTCCGTTGGGCAGCAACGTCGCCGTATAAAGCTCGCGTTCTGTGTTCAGCGCGCCGGTCGCCGTCCACGTCCCGTTTGCATAATCATACAGCTCAACCCGGCTCGTAACACCGTTGGGACCGATGCCACCAGCAATCAGCACCCTTCCGTCTGCTAGCAAAGTCGCGGTGTGAGATTGATGCGCGATATTCAAAGCGGCGTTCGTTGTCCAGAAACCGCTGTTTGAATCATAAAGCTCCGTGCTGGAAAGAGAACCGCCTTTGGAGCCGCCAGCGACCAGCACTTTGCCATTAGGCAACAGAGTTGCCGTTTGAACCATTCGCCCATTTGTCAGTGAACCCGTAGCTGTCCAAGCTCCAGTTGATGGATCGTACAATTCCACACTGTTGGTCGCACCACTGCTGCCAGCGCCTCCTGCTACCAGCACTTGCCCGTCGGGCAACAAAGTCGCCGTGTGATTTTGCCGTCCGACATTCATCGCGTTAGTCGTCGTCCAGATCCCGGTGACCGGATCGTATAATTCCACGCTGGAGAGACCGATGTTGTTGATATCACCATTCCAGCCCCCTGCGACAAGAATCTGTCCATTGGACAACAACGTGGCCGTGTGGTTCCCACGCAGGGTGTTCATTGCGTTGGTCGCAGTCCACTTCCCGGTAGCCGGATCATAAAGCTCCACGCTGGAAAGAACGTTGCCGTTGTAGCCGCCAGCAACGAGCACCTGCCCGTTGAGCAGCAACGTCGCGGTGTGAAAATAACGCGCGGTATTCATCGGTCCAGTATTCGTCCACGTCCCAGTCGCAAGATCGAACAACTCGGTGCTGGTTAGATGATGACCAGTGTTGTCGCTGCCCCCCGCGACCAGCACCTTGCCATTGGGCAGTAAGGTCGCGGTGTGATAATACCGGTTTGTGGTCATAGTGCCGGTGGTGGTCCATTTTCCGGTGGTTGGGTCGAACAACTCCGCGCTGGCGAGTGCACTGCTGCCATTCCAGCCACCCGCGACTAGCACTTTCCCATCAGGCAGCAGCGTCGCTGTGTGATTCTGGCGCGGGGTGGTCATCGGGCTGTTGGTGACCCAAGAAGCGGCTTCAACTGATCGAATGACAAATAAATTGAACGCCAGCGCGGCCAGCGTCGGTGCGAGATAATTTGCCGGATGAGTTTTCATAGGCGGTTTGGGCCGAATGCGAATGCGTTCCGGTCCGAGAGCAAACTGAATCTGCGAACACCCTCATACATGGCTCATGGTAACTGTCGGCGGCACAAAAATCATGTCAAATGATGTTTGATGACGATGATATTAGGCAGGCCGTTGCTCGAAATTAGTTGTCATGCCTTGGTAGGTTTGGCGAGGGACCAATTGGGTAGGGCGCGTCACTCCGTGCGCGCCGTGGATCGCGATGGGACGGGCGGCGGGCAGAGGACTCCGATAAATCGCGAGCAGGCTGACCGCCCTATAATAAGTTGATGAACTGCGTGACACATGTCACTTGCCACCCGCCACTTGCTTGCCGCGCCGACTTGCCGCGCCAAAGCTCAGCGACGGCGGGAGCCCGCAATGGGGGAGAAGGCGGGTCACTTCAATGGCACGCGCTTTTGTTTTCGCAATTCCTGTTCCTCCCGCGAAAATTTGATTTGTTCGGACTCGGAAATTCCCGGTTGGCTCACACGCTGGATGCAGGTGGCAATCTGCCGGTCCAGAAATTGATTGCGCAGCGAAGTGACCACATCCGCCAGTTGCCGGTCGGGATTGGGAATTTTGCGGTCCTCAGCGGCGGCTTCGGTGACGAGGCTCCGCATTTCGGGCGTTTCGCATTCATCCAGAAAGGCGGCCAGGCTTTTCCAGGTCTCCTTCGTCTGCGCCGCCAAACGCTGCTCGATAATTTTCCGCGCCAGCGGATGCGCAATCCAGTCCACATCCAGATGCAACGCAACCCACGCGGCCAATTCGTCGTGCAGCAGGAGCAGCTTGAGCAGCCAGAATTCCTGCGGGTTCGGACGCGGCGATTCGGCTTCCGGCTCGATTGACGCTGAATCTTCGTTTTCCGAACTCCGAACTCCGAACTCCGAACTCCGAATTTTAGCAAATTCCGCGCGGACGGCCTCTGGCGAGACGCCCAGCCGCAACGCGGTCTTTTGCGCGTAGGTGTCAATCAAAACGACATTGCCGGTTTTATGGACGGCTTCGGCCATGTCGTGCAAAACGGCGTTCCGGCCTTTGTCACTGGTCGCGTCGTTCAACTTGCAGAGCCGGTTCAAAAAGTAATCGAAAAATCCCTCGGCGTTTTCCACGAGCTTGCGGAACGCCTCGCCGCCGCCGGCTTTGATGAAACTGTCCGGGTCATGCGGCGCAGGCACGACGGCAACGCGCACGGCAAGTCCCGATGCGAGCAGATGGTCGAGTGAACGCACGGCGGCGTTCTGGCCGGCTTCGTCGGAATCGAAGCAGAGCACCACTTCGTCCACATAACGTTTGAGGATACGCGCATGTTGGTCGGTGAACGCGGTGCCTTGCGGTGCGACGACGTTTTGCACGCCGGCCATGAAACACGCAATCAAATCGAGCTGGCCTTCGCAAACGACGGCGTAACCGGCGTCGAGCAGCGCGCGTTTGGATTTGTCGAGGCCGAAGAATACTTTGCTCTTGGTGAAAATCGGCGTCTCCGGCGAGTTGACATATTTCGCCGTTTTTTCGTCGCCGGCCAAAACGCGTCCGCTGAAGCCAATCACCCTGCCCTGCTCGTCGCAAATGGGGAACATCAGCCGCCCGCGAAAACGGTCGTAGTAACGCCGGAGGTCAGAAGTCGGAGTTCGGAGGTCGGGCTTTTCACTTGCTGACTCCTGACTTCCGACTTCTGACTTCTGAATAATGAGACCGGCCTTTTCGACGAGCGCGAGTTCATGGCCCTTGCTCTTCGCCCAGTTGACGGTGTCGTCCCAGGCGTCCGGCGCTGCGCCGAGCCGGAACAGTTTCACGGCTTCCGGCGACACACCACGTTTGGCGAGATAATCACGCGCAAGCTGTCCGGCGGCTTCATTGAGCAGACAATTTTGCCAGCGCTGGGCGATTTGTTCGTGCACCTGGAGAAGCTGGTCCTTGAGATGGCGCGATTGTTGTTCGCCGGGGTTTTGGTCGAATTCAACCGGGATTTTCGCGCGGTCGGCCAGCCGGCGCACGGCGTCCACAAAGCCGATGTTTTCGTATTCCTTGACGAAGGTGAACACGTCGCCGCCCTTGTGGCAGCCGAAGCAGTGAAAAATCTGGCGGTGCGGATTGACGCTGAAGCTGGGCGTCTTTTCCTTGTGAAACGGGCAGAGCGCGACGAAGTTGGCGCCGGCTTTTTTCAGCGGCAGATACGAGCCGATGACGTCCACAATGTCGCTGGCGGCGCGGATGCGTTCGAGTGTTGCGGAAGAGAAACCGGCCATGCTCATTCAGCGCGCGCCGGCGCGGGTCATTGACGGATCGTAATCACGCCGGTTTTGGCCGCCGGTTTTTTGGACTCGGGCGGCGCGGTGTTGATCAGCAGCGTGCCAAGATAATCCTTGATGTAAGGACCAAGGAAGGATTTTTTAAAAACGCTTTCCTGCACCGTATGCATGTCAGGAATGTAATCACCACCATAGAGGCCGCCGCCAAACCAGCGCATCGCATAGGCTTTGTGGGCCTGGATTTCCGCCGGGGTGTAAACCGGCGCGTTCAGCAGGGCCAGCGCGAAGAAAATCATGCACGCAAAACGAACCATGCCCGAAAACATACCCATGTAGTATTCACCGCTGCCGAAAATGTTGCTGCCGGTCAGCCGGGGAGCAAAAATTTTCTTAAGAATCACAAACACAAACCAGACCAGGAACGCGAGAGTCAAATAGCCCGTCACATCACTGCTCGATTTGTTCCACCCTGCGATGTTGACCAGGGCTTGAGCCGCGGTCTTGTAGAACAGCCCGCACACGATGACCAGCACCAGCCATTGGAACACCCGGAGAAACTCCTTCGTCATGCCATTTTTGCGTCCGCGGAACAGCCCAAAGGCCAGGATCAACAGCACCGCCGAGTCAAACCAGTTGACCGGCAATTTGTCGAGTATCAGCGAGTCTGTAATCGCAGCAATCATAAGCCAGATATTAATTCGTCGAATTCAATATGCCAGTCGAATCTACAGCCCGTTCCATGCCAGATTCCGATGACGATAACGGCACGCAATTCAACGGGATAAAATCCCATGTCGGGCGGCCCTGTCAACGCGGATTAGTTTGATAAATATTCGCCGTCATGGCGGATTCGACGACAGCCAGAACTGGATGTCTGTCGCCTGCGGATTGGCCGGATCCAGCGTCAGCACTTTCAAGTAATGCTGCCGCGCCCGCGCCGCGTCGTGCAACTGTTGCGCGTAAAGATTGCCCAGGGCCAGATGCGCCCGGACTTCGTTGGGACTGGCCTTCACAATTTTTTCCAGTTCGCGCACCGCATCAGGCACATAACCTGCCGTCTTGAGCGCCAGCGCGAAGTTGTAGCGCGTGTCCGCGGAATCCGGCCGGATGGCCAGCGCCATTTCAAAAGCCGCCAGCGCCTGCTGGAAATCCCCCAGGCGATACGACAACACGCCGAAATTGTATCGCGCCTCAAACCAGTCCGGATCGGTTTCCGCCGCCTGCTGATAGGCTTTCAAGGCGTCCAGCCAGCGCGCTTCCTGCTCAAATTCCCTGGCCCGCGTGAACGCGCCCGTTGCCGTCCGCCGGTCGCCCGGTTTTGGTTCGTGCGGCGACAGATACAAATACCGCGGAAACGCCGATGGCGCAGGCCGGACAATTTTAACCGGTTTGGCTTCAACGACCGGTGGCGCACCCGTCGTCGCCGGCGAAATGGACGGTGGCCCGGCTTTCGGCGGCAGCAATGGAGTTGGATTTACGGCTTCGCTCGAACCCGGCGGCGGCAGCGGGGTCACGCCGTTCTCATCATACTTTTTTTCCGGTGTGGAAGAATGAAACCAGTGAACCGGATTGAGCCGTTGCCAGACGCCCGGCTTTTCAACCGGGGCCGGCGCTGGCGGCGCTTCCACCGGCGGTGCGCTGGCGGTCCGAGTTTGACCCGGCGTGGTGACAATTACCGGCTCCGGCTGGACCTCCACGACCTGGGCCGGCGGCGCCGGATGTGGCGGCGGCGGATTGGAATAAGTCCTGGCCGCCGGCTGCGCCCTGGGCGACGCCGCCGGACGAACGGCGCCCGCCGTCTGCGCTTTTGTTTCGCCCGCGACCGGCGGCGGCGCGGCCGCAACATTTTGATTTTCGTTTGCGGATCGCGGCGGTGGATTTGCCATTGCGACCGTACCCGGCTGTTCCAGGCTGCCGGCAATCGCATTGACCTCATTCCAGTTTGCCGGGCGCGGGGTGAGCGCCAGATACGCGCGGTAATTTTGCAAAGCCAGCTTGTTGTCGCGCAAATATTCCTGCGCCACCGTCGCCAGATTCAAAATGGCCGGCGCGTAATCGGGATGCGCCTTGACCGCGGCGTTGAAATACTGCGCCGCCTCGCGCGGGCGGTCGCGCTGGACTTGCGCCAGGCCCAGGCCATTCAGCGCCTCGGCGTTGTTCGGATTGAGATAAAGCGCGGCGCTGAAACTTTTTTCCGCCGCCGCCAGCTCATGCACGCGAAGTTGCGCGAGTCCGAGCTTGAGCCAGCCTTCGGGCGCGTTGCTGCGCCGGAGCGTGTAGGCGGTGAACTCCGTCCTGGCCGCGTCGGGTTTGTTTTGTTCCAGCCAGAGGCAGCCGAGGTTGTAATGCGCCTCGACGAGATCGCGGTCCAACGTGAGCGCGCGCTGGTAAGCGGCGGCGGCATCCGCCGGCTGGCCGGCCCGATGATACGCCAGTCCGAGATAATTCCATGCCGGCGCATTGGTGGCCAGAAGCGACGTGGCGATTTTCAGTTGCGCCACCGCGCCGGCGTAATCGCCGCGATCCAGAAACTTTTTGCCCTTGAGCAGCGCGCGCGGGCCGGATGGCGTGCAACCCGAAATGAAAATGGCGAGCGCAAGCAAAAGCAAAAAACGAAGATGGAAGATGGAGGATGGCCGCCGTCGCGCCGCGAAGGCGGAAAGATGGAAAACGGCGCGCCGGATTCCATCTTCGTTCTTCCGTCTTCCATCGCCGTTTTCCTTTTTTATGGCCAGCATCGGCGATGGTGGTAGCATCCATGCCCTGACGTGTCAAGAAACGCACAAACTCGGTTCCATCGTAATCTTAATTCTGATCGCAATCTCAAAATGGATTGCCATCAGGATTACGGCCAGGATCGGATTAAAATGCTGCAACAGATTCGATGGGTTCGGGCTTTTGGCTGGCTGGCCGCCGCGACCGCCGTCTGGCTTGCGGCTTTGCAAACGCAGGCGGCCGACTTCCTTTCGCTGCGTTCCACCAACACCCAGGCGCGCGTCGTGATGGTCGGAGACCCGAATGCCACGTCTGATTTTCAGCCGGACGATGTCCGCGTGCAAACGATGGTGAATCGCGGCATCACCAGTCTCACCGGAACAACGGCGTCTGCCGAAGCCTGGCGCAGCCTCGCAACCACGCAGGACGTTGTCGGCATCAAGGTTTTTTCCGCCGCCGGGTCAATCAGCGGCACGCGTCCCGCCGTCGTCGCAGCGGTGATTCGCGGTCTCCTCGACGCCGGCGTGCCCCCGGAACACATCATCATTTGGGACAAACACGCGGATGACCTGCGTGCGGCGGGATTTTTCCAGCTCGCCGCGCAGTTCGGCGTGGGTGCTGCCGGCGCCGCGGACTCCGGTTATGACGAAAAAACGTTTTACAGCCCCGATACCGCCGTCATCGGCCATCTTGTCTGGGGCGATTTGGAATTCGGCAAAAAGGGCGAAGGCGTCGGACGCCGTTCATTTGTTTCCAAACTCGTCAGCCGGCAGGTCACCAAAATCATCAGCATCGCGCCGTTGCTCAACGAAAACGACGCCGGGATTTGCGGGCATCTTTATGGTTTGGCCATGGGCAGCGTGGACAACACACTGCGGTACGAGGGCGACCCCGGCCGGCTGGCCGTGGCCGTGCCCGAAATCTACGCCCTGCCCGCGCTGGGCGACCGCGTGGCATTGAACATCACCGACGCGCTCATCGGCCAATACGCAGGCGGCGACAAGGGATTGTTGCAGTATTCGGAAGTGCCGAACCAGCTTTGGTTCAGCCGCGATCCGGTCGCGCTCGACACGCTTGCGTTGAAGGAATTGGATCGCGTGCGCCACTCCCTGGACGCACCCGCCTTCAAACCGAACCTGGAACTCTACAACAACGCCGCCCTGCTCCAGCTTGGCGTGAACGACCCCGCGAAAATTCAGGTGGAGAAAATCAAATGAAGACGACCAGCTTGCAGCCTTTGCGGGCAGCATATCAGGCGTCATCATCGGGGGACAATTTTGCTGGACAACCATTTGCGTCCTATTACGATTGAACCACGAAATTAGATAGGCTGCACAAGGCAGCGTCCATTACTAGTTAGGCGTCATGGAGACCACCGCAAATATCCGCCTTAAGAGCGAAGCAGTAGAGATATGTTTCGAGTGGCTTGGCTTTGATGACGATGATTGCTTTGCAGATTTTCACATCACAGTTGCAGAGAGTGGCAAGATTCGCCGTTTTGATTTCGGGCAGTGCGTTGTGTCGGGAGTTCGGAAGCCGATGCGCTTTTTCGCGGATACTGCACAGGAGACGGTCGGCGGCGGATTTCGGCATCCTGACATCCGTTATTATGATTTGCACCGTTCTGGCGACGACTATCGCCTCGTGATTCGCTTCGAGGGTAGCGGCTTGCACGAGGAGTTTCACATTCACCAGCCGTCGGTTTATCTTGCTGACGAGTTTCTCAAAGCCTATGACGCCTAATATCAGGACAGTCTGCAAATTTTCTTCGAGTTCTTCGCGTGGCCGAATTTTCGCGCCTTCGAAACTTTTCCGTCCGCAGTTTTGATTCCGGCCATCACGTTGCGCGTGTCCACGATGAGCGACGACCCCTGCGCAAGCTGCTTTCAATTTCACCGTGTCGCGCGCACGTTGCAGGCAAAATGCCCGGGTTGCTTGCGGGGGAAAAGCGGTTTCCGGCCGGCAAAACCAGTTGTTCCAGACCGGTTCAAGACATCCGTTTGAACCGATTTTCCCAAAAACAACTAGACCGTGCCGGTTCCATGCGCGATACTTAAGCCAATTATATGAACAAAGTGAGATTGTCTTTTGCGCTGACCGCGCTCATCGGCATGGCGTTTGCCGGCTCTGTCGAGGCGGCGCAGGCGGCGCTCAAGATTGGTGATCCCGCGCCAAAGCTCCAGGTCGGCCAGTGGGTGCAAGGCGATCCGGTGAAGGCATTCGACACCAACCATGTTTACATCCTGGACTTCTGGGCCACGATTTGCGTCCCCTGCCGCATCTACATTCCGGACCTCAATGCTTTGCATGAAAAGTTCAAAAACAAAGGCGTTGTTGTCATTGGCCAGGACGTGTTGGAACCGGACGACACTGCCGTCAGCACGTTTGTGAAAAGGATGGGAGACAAAATGACCTACCGCGTCGCGCTGGACGACAAGAGCCAGGACAAAGATGGAGCCATGGCAACCACCTGGATGGTGGCGGCGGACCAGATTGGCATTCCCACGGTGTTCATCGTCAACCAACAAGGCCGCATCGCCTGGATCGGTCATCCGATGGATTTGGATGAAAAATTGCTGAATGAAATCCTCGCGAACCACTACGACCCGGTCAGAGCGGCCCGGGAATACGAGCAACGACAGCAGAAACTGCAAAAAATGATGGAGCTTTTCCAAAAGCTGAACGCCGGCTTGAGACAAAATGACTGGGACGGCGCCGAGGCTGCCGCTGTTGAACTGGAAAAACTGTTGCCCGCCAACGAGCGTGAGGATTTACGGATTATGCGTTTCAAAATTCTTCTGAACCTGAAGGATTACGCCGCAGCCTACAAGCTGGCCGGTTCCATCAGCGACACCCATCCGGATGATGCCGCCCTGCAAAATGAACTCTCGTGGTTCATCGCCGCGCAACCCGGACTCGAAAAACGCGATCTGGTGCTGGCTGAAAAAATGGCCGGGCGCGCCAACCAGGTGACCCAGGGAAAAGAACCGGCCATTCTGGACACGCTCGCCCGCGTGCAATTCATGAACGGCAAAACCAACGAAGCCGTCGCGAGCGAACAGAAGGCCGTCAATCTGGCCGAAGGCCCCGTCAAGGAGCGGCTCCAGCAATTTTTGACGAGTTACCAGCAGGGCAAATTGCCGGAATAGCCGTCTCCGCAAAATCGAAGAAACCTCAGATTATTCAAATCTCCTCACCCCAGCCCTGCTCCCCGTTCGGGCGGGGAGAGGGAGCCGGCGGCAATGCCAAGCTGCGCCCATTTGCGTTTCTGCTTCTCAATCCCGGTCCGCTCCGGCAAGCTGCGGACAAATCCATGCGCGTCCTGATTGCGACAGTCACGGCCGGGGGCGGACATATCGCCGCCGCGGCGGCGTTGGAGGAAGCGTGGCGCGCATTGCGCCCGGACGATGCCGTCGAGCGGGTTGACCTCATCAAGTTTTTCTCGCCGTTGCATAAAAGACTTTTCTCGGACGGTTACGTGCAACTCG
>Ga0182027_10012143_pt1 | contig 12117 bp, 11 predicted proteins | sample 712E1DmetaG_FD_121300 | JGI IMG/M metagenome (GOLD analysis project Ga0182027, IMG submission 121300) | Permafrost microbial communities from Stordalen Mire, Sweden - 712E1D metaG (Illumina Assembly) | ecosystem: Environmental > Terrestrial > Soil > Wetlands > Permafrost | place: Sweden...
GCCGCCGGCTCCAGCCGTATGAATGTCGAGCATCGGGACGCCGATCGGCACGCCGGCCACAATCGATTCGCGCGTCCGTTGCGCGCCGCCGGTGGACCTATCGGCGAGAAAGACGTCGGTGGAGGTCCCTCCCATGTCGAAGCCAATGATGCGCTCGAATCCGGCCCAGCGCGCTGTCTGGCATGCGCCCACCACTCCACCCGCAGGCCCGGAAAGCACCGTACGCACTGGCTCGCGCGCTGCCAGCCTCGCAGAAACAATGCCGCCGGAGGATTGCATCACGTCCATGCGTCCGTCCCGATGCTGCGCGGCGATGCGCTCTTCGAGACTGAGCAGGTAGCTGCCCATTTTCGGCGCCAGGTAGGCATTCACAACCGTGGTCGAGGCACGCTCATACTCACGGAACTCCGGCAGAATTCGATGCGACGCGGAAACAGGAATGCCAAGCCCGCGCAGCGCCGCTTCCACCCGCTGCTCGGTCTCCGGATTAGCAAACGAAAACAGCAGCGAAATCGCAACTGCCTGCGCACCACTCGCACGCACCCGCTCGACCAGCGCAGTCAACTCCTCGTCCGTCGGCGCGCGCAGCATCTTGCCTTCCGCGCTCACCCGCTCCGCGACGCCGAAACGCAGCTCTCGGGGCACAAGGCACACCGGCACGGGCGCGAACCAGTCGTAGAGCCGCGCTCGCGTCTGGCGGCCAATCGCAATCGTGTCCTCGAACCCCGCCGTGGTGACGAAGGCCACACGCGCGCCAGTCCGCTCAAGCATGGTGTTCGTGCCCACTGTGGTGCCGTGGCGCGCGTCCACCTTTTCGGCGCCGCCCATCTGCCGCAGACCGTCCAGCACCGCCAGCGACGGATTGGCCGGAGTGGAAAAAATCTTGAGCACGCGCAGTTCCCCGTCCGCCAGGCAAACGCAATCGGTGAACGTGCCTCCAGTGTCGATAGCTACGCGCAAATCATCCCACTTTCGTTTCGCGTTCCAACGGCCTTCCACAAATCGAACCAGCCGTATGTTAGAACTCTAAAACAAGAGGTCGCTTCTTGGACGGACTCACCACGTGGCTGACCGAGGCATCGGGCGAGCAGAAGCGGACGCTGCTGGCGGCGAGTCTCGGCTGGATGCTGGACAGCATGGACGTGATGATCTATGCGCTGGTGCTGGGCGCCGTCCAACACGAGATGCATCTCTCCGCGGCCATGAGCGGCGCCATGATGTCGGCCACTCTCATCTCCGCGGCGATTGGCGGCATTGGCTTCGGTTGGTTTGCTGATCGCTTCGGCCGCGTTCGCGCGCTCACCTGGAGCATCCTCGGCTACTCCGTCGCCACCGCCATGTGCGGCCTCACGCACACCGCATGGCAGCTTATGTTGTGCCGCGTGCTGCTCGGCCTCGGCATGGGCGGCGAGTGGGCTTCGGGCGCTGCACTGGTGGCCGAGACATGGCCGGCGCGGCATCGCGGCAAGGCGCTGGCATTGGTGCAGAGTTCCTGGGCAATCGGTTACGCATTGGGCGCAGCCGTTGTGGCCGTAATCATGCCGCACTTCGGATGGCGCGCCGTCTTCTTCGCTGGCGTCGCTCCAGCCCTCGTCACGCTATGGTTGCAGCGCCGCCTCAAAGAACCGGAAGCCTGGACAGCGCAACGAACTTCTCCCATGCAAATCGGCCAACTGTTTCGCGGCCCCCTCGGCCGCAACGTGCTCATCTGCGCCTCCATGAATGCCGCCGCGCTGTTTGCGTGGTGGGGACTGTTTACGTGGGTGCCGCGATTTCTGTCGATGCCGGTGGCAGAGGGCGGGCGCGGACTGAGCGTGGTGCAGACGTCCGGATGGACGATTGTGATGCAGGGCGGAACGTTTCTGGGCTACGTCTCGTTCGGATACATTGCGGACCGCTTCAGCCGCAAGTACACCTACATCGGGTATCTGTTGATGGCGGCACTGCTGGTGCCGGTGTTTGCGTTTGTGCGCGATCCGCGGGCCCTGCTGGCGATCGGGCCGCTGGTTGGATTCTTCGGCACAGGCTACTTTTCGGGGTTCAGCGTAATCTCGAGCGAACTCTTCCCCACCTCGCTTCGCGGCTCCGCCATGGGATTTGTGTACAACATTGGCCGAGTCACCAGCGCCGCTGGGCCTTACCTCATCGGGCAATTCTCCGAGCATGGCGGAATGAGCGCCGCTCTATGCATTACGTCGGCCGCATTTTTGCTGGCGGCGGTGATTGCCATGGGGCTGAGGCTGCCGAGGGTGGAAATTTCGCCGTAGGGGCGTGGGCCAGAGGCCCACGCGACAGCCGGCCTGGAGGCCGGCGCTACCCCCGTCAGAGAACTAGCTCAGAAACTCGGCGATCGCTCCGACCACCGTCTGCTGCTCATCCTCCCGAATCTCGGGGAAGATCGGCAGCGCAAGCACCTCGCGCGCAGCGCGCTCCGACTCCGGGAAGGCACCCTCCGCATAACCGAGGCACTTCAGCGCCTCCTGCATGTGCAGCGGCACAGGATAGTAAATCTCCGAGCCGATCTTGCGCTCGGCCAGAAACTCCCGTAGCGCATCGCGGCGGGCGGTGCGAATCACATACTGGTGCCAAACATGTTTGCTCCCCACAACCTCATGCGGCAGCACGACCCCATGCACGGGATAAGGCCCGGCCTCCGCCAGCCCGGCAGCATGGAACAGCGCGTGGTAGCGCCGGGCTACATTGTGGCGGGCGCGGGTCCAGCCGTCGATGTAACGCAGTTTGACCCCAAGAACGGCCCCTTGGAAGCCATCCATGCGCGTGTTCCATCCAATCTCATCGTGGTAGTAGCGGCGGCGCATACCGTGCTGCCGCAGCATCTTTGCGCGCTCGGCCAGGTCATCGGAATTAGTGGTGACCATGCCCGCGTCGCCGGCGGCGCTGAGATTCTTTGTCGGGTAGAAGCTGAAAGCGGCGGCATCCCCAAGCGCCCCGGCCTTTGCTCCCTTCCACTCCGCGCCCCACGCCTGCGCCGCGTCTTCGATGAGCTTCAGCCCATATTTCTTCTCTAAGTGAGTAAAAGCCGTCCAATCCGCGGGTTGGCCGTAGAGGTGCACGGGCAGGATGGCCACCACAGCCGCACCTTGTGGGCTCTTAAGGACAGTCTCCACGGAAGCCGGGTCCAGGTTGAATGTTGTGGGCTCTATATCGGCCAGCAAGGCCTTGGCGCCGACTCGGAGAATGGCGCTAACCGAGGAAAAAAAGCTGAAAGGGGTGGTTATCACGGCCTCGCCTGGGTCGACTCCGGCCGCCGCCAGCGCCAACCACAACGCATCCGTCCCTGAACTGCATCCAAGTGTATGTGCGACGCCCAATTGCCGGGCGGCTGACAGTTCAAAGGCAGCCACTTGCTCCCCAAGGATAAACTGTTGCGTCTGAAGCACATGCCCTATAGCCGCCAGCAGCTCCTGGTGGATAGGCTGGTACTGGCGTTTCAGGTCGAGCATGGGTACGGGCTGGGTTTTCTGGGCGGGACTTCGAGGTGGAATCGCAGTGTCTTGCACGCCAACATTCTACCAACGATGGAGAGGTTTCTGTCTTGCCGGCGGCGTCCGGGACAGAAATCGAAATTTATAAGACGAGGGGCGGGGTTGAAAAGACTCGCAAACAGCTATATTGTTGACACATTGCGGGAGTATGCGGATTCGGGGTTGCCGGGACCGCACCCGTCGTTTGGCACCTTCACGAAAGCGCAGTTGAATCTAACCCTTCAAGAAGAGAGCAGGAGATCGGCACATGGAGAACAAGCCGGCACAAAATATTCAGGACACATTTCTGAACACCGTTCGCAAGGACAAGACCCCAATCACGATTTACCTGGTCAGCGGCGTCAAGCTTACTGGAAAAATCAGGTCCTTCGACAAATATTCGGTGCTGCTGGAAAACAATAGCCAGGAGCAGTTGATCTTTAAACACGCCATTTCAACCGTGGTCAGCAACCGGAGTGTGATGCACACAGAGCATCGTCCGGCCGGCGTCGCCACGGGCGTCCCCGGGGTACCGGTGGCCGTGCCGTCATCGTCTCCGGTGAGTGCGGAGCCGCGATAGCGCTCGGAGAAAGACCTCGATTGGCAAGTGAGGGGCGTACGACCGCCGCTGCGGGTGTTGCGCCTGAACGCGCGGTCCTGGTGGGAGTGGACCTCGGAGCCCGCTCGCGCAGTAGCCGCGCTGGTGTTCCCAGCGCGCGGCACGCGCAAGTGTGTCCAGACTCCACGCCGCCCGAGGCCGATCCATCCATTTCAACTGCCCTCGACCCCGCACCTTCAGAATCCGCGCGGAATCTTCCGGGGCTGGACGCCGAGGAATCGCTCGCCGAGTTTCGCGAACTGGTTACAAGCGCTGGTGGTGTGGTCGCGGCCGAACTGATGCAGCGGCGCGCCAAGCCCGATCCGGCTACCCTCATTGGCTCCGGCAAGGTCGAGGAAATCGCCGGCGTAGCGGCCTCCGTCGAAGCCGACCTGGTGCTCTTCGATCACGACCTGACGCCCACGCAGCTCCGCAACCTCGAGGCGGCGCTTCCCTGCTGCGTTCTCGACCGAACCCAGTTGATCCTCGACATCTTTGCCCGCCACGCAAGGACCCGCGAGGGCCAGTTGCAGGTCGAGCTGGCGCAGCTTGAGTACATGCTGCCGCGCCTCGCCGGACGCGGAAAATCCATGTCGCAGTTGGGCGGCGGAATCGGCACCCGCGGACCTGGCGAAACCAAGCTTGAAACCGACCGTCGCGGAATTCAACGCCGCATCGACCAGTTGAAGCTCGATCTCGAAGCGGTCCGCCGGGTGCGCAAACAGCAGCGGCAGCGCCGTGAGTCGGTGCCTGTGCCCACCGTGGCCCTGGTGGGCTACACCAACGCCGGCAAGAGCACGCTCTTCAACCGCCTCACCGGCGCCCACGTACTCCAGTCGCCGCGCATGTTCGCCACGCTCGATCCGAAGCTCCGCGCCATCGAACTGCCAAGCCGGCGCAAGGTCCTGCTTTCAGACACGGTCGGCTTTATCCGCAATCTGCCGCATACGCTCGTCACCAGCTTCAGAGCCACTCTGGAAGAGGTCGCGCAGGCCGAGGTGCTGCTCCACATCCGCGATGCCGCTTCCACCTATGGCGAGGAACAAAAGAGCCAGGTCGAGAAAGTTCTCGGCGAGCTCGATTCTCTTGGAAAGCCGCGCATAGAAGTCTTGAATAAGATCGACCTGCTCGGCGAGCACGAGCGCGAGGGCCTTGCCGGCAGAACCGGTTCCACCGGCGAAGTCGCCGTCTCGGCCTTCACCGGCGAAGGCATGGACGCGCTGCTCAGCGCCATTGATGCGGCACTCCATTCCGATCCGATTCTCTCGGCGGAGCTGCGGGTTCCGCAGTTGGAGGGTTCGGTGCTTGCGGCGATTGAAGCCGGCATGGTGGTGCACAGCCGCGAATACGAGGGCAACCTCGTCCGCCTCTCCGTCAGCGGCCCCGCCTCGCTGCTGGGCCGCCTGCGGAAGTACCGCCTGCGCGACAGGTAAGCTGTACAAAGGAGTTTTCCATGAGCGACACCCCCGCCCCCGCCATCACCACACTTTCAAGCCGCGAGGTCTATCGCAACCACTGGATGCGCGTGCGCGAAGACGAAATTCTTCGCTCCAACGGCGAGAAGGGCATCTACGGCGTGGTGGAAAAGCACGATGGCGCCCTCATCCTGCCCATTGACGGAGACCGCATCTGGCTCGTCGATCAGTTTCGTTACGCCATTCAGGAGCGGTCGCTCGAGCCTCCCCAGGGCAGTTGGGAGAGAGCGGTTGAAAGCCCAGAAGAACTGGCTCGCGGCGAGTTGAAAGAAGAGATCGGCATGGAAGCGGCCGCGATGACTCACCTTGGAACGCTGTGGATTGCGCCCGGCTTCCTGCGCCAAAAAATGCATATCTTCCTGGCCACGGGCCTCACCCCCACCGAAAAGGATCCCGACGCCGAGGAGCACGACCTCGTGGTTCGTTCCGTGCTGGTATCCGAATTCGAACAGATGATCCTCGACGGCGCCATCAAAGACGGCCCAACCGTCTCCGCATGGGGGCTGTATTTGATGTGGAAAACGAAAAGACACAACCCCTAGTCGCACACCGTACACACTTTTCTCTTGGTGACATAATAATGTCACTTATGCCATAATTATGATATGGCAGTCCGAACCACCGTCGATATTCCGGAACCGCTGCACGATCGCTTGCGCCATCGGGCTGAGCGTTCCGGCACTTCCATACGCAGCCTGATCGTCAATGCTCTCGAACAGGTCTACGAGGACTCCGGAAGGAAAGAGCCCGTTACCGGTCCGCTGGTTCGCGGTAGAGGCAGGCTGGGGCCGCAGTTTCCGGAGGATGAAAATCCGCATGACCTTGTTTTTTCCTGATCTGAACGTATGGCTCGCTCTCTCTGTCGCTGGGCATCGGCATAGCCAGGATGCCTGGCAATGGATTGAGATGCTCCCCCCGGACGCGAAGCTCATCTATTCGCGTTACACGCAAATCGGCCTGCTCCGCCTGTTGACAAATGCCTCCGTGATGGGAAGCCAGACACTGACGCTACGAAAGGCCTGGAGCGTGTACGACCGATGGCTTGAAGACCCGCGCGTCGAGTTCTATCCCGAGCCGCGCGGCATCGACGACGCGTTCCGCCTGTGCACCGCGCCGCTCTCCACACAGCAAGCGTCGAAGGCAGTTGGCGATTGCTGGCTCCTGGCTTACGCCATGGCGATTCGCGCTTCCCTTGTCACTTTTGACCAGGCGCTGTATCAGTTCTCTCGCAAACAGGGCCAGTCCGCGGTGCTCCCAGGCTGAGCTCGCGCACACCTCGATGGCGTTGCTACGGCCGCTTGTCGATAGGAATATAAGGCGCCGGATAAGCCGGCCCGATGTACTCCGCGCGGGGCCTGATCAGCCGGTTGTCGTCCAACTGCTCGATCACGTGCGCAGCCCACCCGGCGATGCGGCTCACTGCGAATATCGGCGTATAAAGATCGATGTCGATACCCAGCGTGGCGTAAGTCGAGGCCGAGTAGAAATCCACGTTCGCGTTCAACTTCTTGTCGGCGTTGATGTGGAGTTCGATCGCCCTCGACATTTCGTACCACTTTGGATTGCCCGAATCCTTGCCCAATTGCTCGCTCATCTTGCGCAGGTGCGTGGCGCGCGGATCCTCGGTCTTGTAAACGCGATGGCCGAAGCCGGAGATCTTCTGCTTGGCCGCCAGCATGTTCTTCACGTACTCCACCGGATCGGCGCCTTCCTTGTCGATCTTGAGTAGCAGCCGCATCACGCCCTCGTTGGCGCCGCCGTGCAGCGGGCCCTTCAGCGCGCCAATGGCGCCGGTAATGGCGGAGTGAATATCCGCCAAAGTGGCGGCGATGACGCGGGCGGCAAAGGTAGAGGCGTTCAGTTCGTGCTCGGCGTGCAGCACCAGCGCCATGTCCATGGTCTTGACCGCGGTTTCAGAGGGCTTGACGCCATTCAGCATCCACAAAAAGTTGGCGGCGTGGGTCAGCGAGCGATCGGGCGGAACAATCTCCTTGCCCTTGCGGATGCGGTCGTAGACAGCCACGATCATGGCGAACTGCGCGGTCAGGTTGTAGCTCTTGCGAACATTGGCGTCGTGGGAGTTGTCTTTCTCGTCGGCATCGTAAAAGCTCAGCGCGGAGACGGTAGTGCGCAGCACCTCCATGGGCGTGGCCGTGGTGGGAAAGGCGCGCATCATGTCTACGATGCGCTGATCCAGCGACCGAGCCAAAGCCAGTTGCGACGTAAATCCGCGCAGTTGGAGGTCGTTGGGCAGTATGCCGTTCCAGAGCAGGTAGGTCGTTTCCTCAAATGTCGAATGCTCGGCCAGTTCATGGATATCGATTCCGCGGTAGGACAGCACGCCCGCATCTCCGTCGATCCAGCAAATACCGGAGTTTGCCGCGACAATTCCTTCCAGTCCCTTTCCAGCAACAGCAGTCGACATAACTTTTGGATTCTCCCTTGCAATGATTTCTTTACGAATACGATGAATATGCGGTATTGCCACCCCCGCGGCAATGACCTGCGCTGGGGACTAAGAGTAGGTTTCCCGTCGGACAATCCCGCCTGCCGTAGCTCCGCCTTTCCCTGGGACTCTCGCCATTTCACCTCAATGACGACTTACCAGTGACCGGGAATCCCGGTGCGGGGCACGGGCCCGGCGAAAAAAGATCGGTAAAGATGTTTATAACGGAACGATTCCACTGTTGTCACGGCGTGCGGGGCAACGATGTGAGCAATCGCGTACATCCGGGCCTGCGCCAGGGGGTGAGAATGAGTTCGGGAAAGACAGGATTTCCCGCACATTCCGGCTTTCTCCGCTATCCTGTAGATTCGCTGGAGGCCGGTTGTGCGAAACCTCCCCAGCTTGTCCAGCGGAGCTCGGTCTTCGCGAATACAGGGGAAGCTCCTTGAAACCAAGGAGTATCTCCTCCGAACGGGCGTCTAACCGAATGGACCGGCGCCAACAAACCCGGAGCGGCTCTAGGCAAGAGCCGGCCGATAAAAGGAAGGTAAAGAATGAGTGAAGCTGAAGAAACCCCCAGAACTTACTCCGGCGCGTTGCTTGGAGTCCTCGGACTGGCCCTTGTGGCCGCGCTCGGCGGTCTGATTTGGTGCTACATGCTCAACACCAAGTTAGCCACCCAGGCAACAGAATTGGCCGATGCCAAGCAGGCAAACGTGAAACTGGCAGCGGAACAGCGCGAGACCGACGCCCGCCTCCAGGTCACCACCGATGAGCTGGGAAAATCACTGGGACTGACGCAGAAGCAGATGGATGAGCGCGCCCAGGCGATCATCGTCCGTGAAGAAGCCGATGCCAAGCGGCTCGAGAGCGCCCAGCAGCAGACTGCGCAGCAGGTGAACGCAGTCGCCAGCGACGTTTCCAGCGTCAAGACCGACGTGGGCGGCGTCAAAACCGACGTAGCCAAGACCCAGAGCGACCTGGCCACCACCATCAGTCAACTACTGGCCGTCAAGGGCGACCTGAGCAGCACCAACAGCGTCATTGCCCGCAATCACGACGAGTTGGTCCTGCTGGAGCACAAGGGCGACCGCAACTACTATGAGTTCACCCTCACCAAGGGCCAGAAGAAACCCGTGGGCACGGTGAGCCTGGAGTTGAAGAAGACCGATCCGAAAAAGAACAAGTTCACCCTGAACATCCTGGCCGACGACAAGAATTACGAGAAGAAGGACAGGAATGTGAACGAGCCGCTCCAGTTCTTTAGCGGCAAAGACCCGGTGCTCTTTGAGATTGTGGTGAACTCGATCAGCAACAAGAACCAGATCTCCGGCTATCTGACCACGCCCAAGGGCGCGCCGGTTCCGCCTACCGCTCAATAACCGCCGTGCGGGGCGTGAGCGTCAGCACCGGCTGATAGCGGAAGTTGAAGCTGAGATTCAGGTCCTTGCGCTGGTCCCACTGTTCCTTGGTCAGTCGGAAGGATGAGACAACCGTCCCATCCACCGACTGCCCTGGATCGAGGGTCAGATTCAAGGGAAACCCTGGTCCGTGCGGCACCGGAATGTCCGGATACGCCAGAAAGATCCGGTCGTAGTCCGACTGAGAGGCCGCATAGCTGGAGTGAATACCATCCTGCAGCGTGGAGTTGGTCAGGACATTCAGCAGGTATAGCGGCTGGTTGCTCTGGTTGCGCAACCGGACCTCCGCAAACACCAACACTTGGTCGAAAGCCTCTTGGGGCATGGGTGCGCCGCCGGCGTCCAGACCCGAGGTTTCAGTGTGCTGGGGGTGGGCCCACACCGAAACAATGTCCCCGGTGACCGCCGGCGGTTTTTGGCCGGCAATGAAATAAATCGCAATCGCGACGCTGACAAGAACGGCTGCGACCACAGTGGCCCAGAGAATGTGACCGGAACCCTTGGTCAATTCCTCGCCGAGGGCAGCATCGTCGGTTACTTCGGGTGTGTCCTGATGGAGGAGGCTCATAGCGATCTTAATCTTAGCCCGCGAAGCGACCTCCGGGCCATCAAATCCTGCAACTCGGGGAACTTTTGTACCTGGATTTGCACTGAAATATGTTTTTTGGGCCCAAATCAGGACCGGGGCCGTAGCGCCGCCAGCAAATCCACCGCCTCAAGGGTGTTCAGCACGTCCTCCGGCCCCAGCCTGGCACGGCGGAGCTGGCGAATGCCGTAATCCATCTTGCCCAGGTTGCGGCTATCGTGCGAGTCCGAGTTGATGACGATGCGGCAACCCGATTCCTTGGCCAGGCGCAGGTCGCGATCGTTCAGGTCCAGCCGCTCGGGAGCGGCATTGTGCTCCACCGCCACGCCGAGTTCGGCACAGCGGCGAAGTACCGCACCGATATCGAGCGCAAACGGTTCGCGGCGCAGCAGCAAGCGCCCGGTGGGATGGCCAAGAATACGCACATTCGGATTCTCGATGGCCCGAATCACGCGCGCGGTCATCTCTTCCCGGCTCTGCTCAAAACGGGTGTGAACACTGGCGATGACCACGTCCATCCTCGCCAGCACCTCGTCGTCCATGTCGAGCGCGCCATCGCCAAGAATATCCACCTCGATCCCGGTAAAGACGCGGATGCGCCCCTCCATCCGGCGGTCCACCTCCTGAATATTCTCGATATGCTCGAGCGCCCGTTTCTCGTCCAGGCCCCCCGTCATAGCCAGAATCTTGGAGTGGTCGGTGATGGCTATGTATCGGTAACCCACGGCCAGCGCCGCCTCGGCCATCTCCAGGATCGAGTTGCGGCCGTCGCTGGCCGTCGTATGCATGTGCAGGTCGCCCTTGATGTCGCCGGCCTCAATCAGCCGAGGCAGCGCGTGGCGGGCCGCAGCTTCAATCTCGCCCAGGTTCTCCCGCATCTCGGGCGGTATCCAATCCATATCCAACGCGGCGTAGATCTCCTCCTCAGTGGCCGCGGCAACAACGGATTCGTCGTCCAGCCGCGCCAACGCCCACTCGCTGAGCGTGTACCCCATCTTCAAGGCCCGCTGCCGCAGTGAAACATTGTGCGCCTTCGATCCGGTAAAGTACTGCAAAGCCGCCCCATAGCTGGCTGAAGGCAGCAGCCGCACATCCACCTGCAAGCCTTGCTCCACGTGGAAGCTGACCTTGTTCTCGCCCGTGGCGATCATGTCGTGAATACCTGGGTAGGCGGCCACATACTCCACCGCGGCTGAGGTGTGCTCCGGCGCGCAGGCTGGCCCCGTAGCCAGCAGATCCAGGTCGCCTTCGGTCTCGCGTCCGCGGCGCAGAGACCCGGCCGGCGTCACCTTCTCAATTCCCTTGAATGCCATCAGATACGCAACAATGCGCTTGGCTTGCTCGTCCGCCACGTCGATGCGAAAGCGCCCGGCGCTCCGCCGGTAGTCGTCGATGCCCTTGCGCAGCTTTTCAATCTGCTTGGCGCCCATGCGCGGCAGCCCTGCGAGCCGGCCGGCGTCAATCGCCTCGGCCAGCGCATCGATGCTTGAGATCTGGGCCGCGTCCCACAGCAGAGCCACCGTCTTGGGCCCCATGCCGGGCAGCTTCAGCAGATCCAGAAGCCCCGCCCCGTACCGGGCGAGCAATTCGTCGCGCAAAGGCAGCGAACCCGTCGCGGCAATCGCCTGCAGATTGGCGGCCATCCCCTTGCCGATGCCTGGAATCTCCAGCAGACGAGCCGTATCCGGCGCCGCGGCGACCAGGTCGACCGTGGTTTGCGCGGCAGCCTCGGCTGCACGGCGATAGCTGCGAATCCGAAAGCTGTCGCCTCCGTCGATCTCCAGCAGATCGGCGGTTTCCTCAAGCAGCCGTGCCATTGCGGCGTTATCCATCGTGTCCCCCGCGAACAGTATCAGGCATGACCGGGGCTGCCGGTCAGCGCTTGAAAACGGGCAAATGCCGAAAGAGAGTGGGGAGTATAGGAATCAACCGTAAACGCACTTCAAGATGCGCATTCAACCGCCAACACAAGAGCCTATCCGTAAATTGGTAGCGCCGACCTCCAGGTCGGCTGTCCTGAGGGTCTCCAGACCCTCAGTCGACGTCTGGCGGCGTGGACGCCGCCAGTACAGCCGGTCTGGAGACCGGCGCTACATTCCTTTCTCA
>Ga0182027_10012144_pt1 | contig 12117 bp, 10 predicted proteins | sample 712E1DmetaG_FD_121300 | JGI IMG/M metagenome (GOLD analysis project Ga0182027, IMG submission 121300) | Permafrost microbial communities from Stordalen Mire, Sweden - 712E1D metaG (Illumina Assembly) | ecosystem: Environmental > Terrestrial > Soil > Wetlands > Permafrost | place: Sweden...
ACCATCCGCACCCACCTCGAGTCAAACGGGGGTCGCCCGCTCGGACACCGGCGCGCGCTCGCCGACCCTGCCAGCTCACCTTCGCTGCGCTGAACTCGGCCCAATCAGATGCGAGGGGGGGGCCGGCTCTACGCTTGTCCACGGGCGCGCTCCCCACTCCAGGACCCTGATTGCGGCCCGCCGCGGCCGCCGCGTCCCTGCTGGATGTGCAGGCTAGCCGGCCGCCATGCCGGCGAACGGCCCGGCCGCGAAGGTCGGCCGGCCGCCGAACAGCGTGAGCTCGACGGCGGCCTCATGGATGCTCTCCGCGGGCAGGTCGAGGATGTTCTCGCGCAGCACGACGACGTCGGCCGCCTTGCCGACCTCGAGCGAGCCGGTCTCGTCTTCAAAGAAGTTGGCATAGGCGCCGGCAATCGTGAAAGCGGTGATCATCTGCTCGACCGTGAGCGCCTCCTCGGGCCAGAGCTCGGCGCTCGACGCGGGGGCGAGCGGGTCGCGACGCAGCACGCCGAGCTGGATGGCGAGCAAGGGGTCGGGCGGCGGCGAGACCGGGTAGTCACTCGCCGCCGCGACCGCGACGCCGGCCTCGACGAGGCTCCTCATCGGGTACTGGTGGGCCGCACGCCACTCGCCCAGGAAGGGGCGGTAGATGTCGCCGTCGTAGTCGGCGTCCTTCGCGAACCAGTACGGCTGGGTCGCCGCCACCACGCCGAGGCGTGCCATGCGCGCGTAGTCCCGGGGGTCGACGAGCTGCAGGTGCGTGATGAGGTCGCGGCGGAGGGCCGCGCCGGATGCGCGCCCGGCGGCGGCGATCGCGTCGAGGCTGAGGGCCACCGCGGCGTCGCCGATTGCGTGGTAGTGCAGCTGAAAGCTCGCCGCGGCGGCTGCGACTGAGACGGCGACGAGCTGGTCCGGCTCCCAGATGGGGTCGCCGCAGAACGCCGGGCGATCGGCGTAGGGCTCGGCGAGGTAGCCGGTGTGCGACTCGATCACACCGTCGGCGAAGAGCTTGACGGCGGCGGCGCGCAGGAGCGAGCCGGTGCAGCGGGCCCGCTCCTCGACCGCGGCGGCGACTTGCTCGTCAATGTCGCGGTCGGGCTCAAGGAACAGCGACAGCAGGCACCGCACGTCGAGTTCGCCGCGTTCGTCGAGCAGGCGGTAGGCCTCGACCGTCGGAGCGCCCGGATAGACTCCGGCCTCGTGCACAGTCGTCAGGCCGTAGCGCGCCGCGATCATCCGCTGGAAATGCCGCAGGCCGGCCAGGCGCGCCTCGACATCGTAGTCGGGGAGCGCTCGATCCACCCATGGCCACGCCTCGCGCAGCAGGCCCGAGGGGGTGCCGTCGGGCAGGCGCTCGATCACGGCCCCACACCACTCGGGCGCGGCGGAATCCTGACCGAGACCAACGAGCCGCAGCGCCGCCGTGTTCAGCCACTGCGAGTGCTCACTGTCGTCGACGAGGCACACGGGCCGGTCGGCCACCACCCCGTCGAGCAGCGCCGCCGTCATCTCGCTCTCGGGCAGCCGCGTAGGGTGCCAGCCGTAGCCGCGCACGACGACGACGGCAGGGTGAGTGGCGACGAAGTCGTCCACGGCGTCGAGGCAGTCGCGCAACGAGTGGCAGTGCGCGAGATCGACCTCGAAGAGCTCGCACGTCGCGTGACTGGCGTGCAGATGGGTATCGACGAAGCCCGGCAGCACCAGCCGACCGCCGAGATCGACGACCTGCGTGCGAGGCCCCCGCTGCTCGACAACGACCTCCGCCCCGCCCACCGCGACGATGCGTCCACGGGCGATCGCCAGAGCGGCATGCCGCGAACGACGGGCGTCGACGGTGTAGACGACGCCGTCAGTAAGGATCAGATCGGCGGCCATGGTACCCTCCTGGTCGGGGGTTCAGCGGGACCTGCTTCCCTGCCCTCGCTTCTGCCCTGTTCATCACGGCACGACGGGCTCGGACGCCAGTCCGGCGCGCTCCTTGAAGCGCTCGACACAGTTGATCGGGATGTCGAGCACTCGCGCGATGTTGAACTTTGCCTCGATGAAGTTGGCTTGGCTGGGCTGACTGATCGCGTAGGAGTGGATGCGGCCGAAACCGAACTCGTTGCGCGCGTCGGTCATGACCGCCGGATCGGAGAGGTCGAAGGTGCTCACCCCGAGCTTGTCGGCCACGTAGCGCTTGGCCTCTGCGAGACGCATGCCCCGGGTCATCTGCATGCGGGCTACCAGATCTCCGGCTGCCCGCATTCCGCCCATGCCCGCGGCCTGCGTGTGGGTGCCCTGCATGCCCAGAGGGTCACCCGAGCCTACCTATAACCCGTCGATCTTCAGGATGTCGACGAAGCACTTGGCCGCCCGACAGACGGCGTCGACGATGGGGTGGACGAACATCGGCACCCCGCCGACGCCCATGCCGGCGTTGGGGTGGATCGGGACCGTGGCATCCGCCATGCAGGGCTTGATCAGTGTGAGCGCCCGCGCCATGTTCCAGGCGCAACTCTTGCCCGTGTTGATGTTGACGACCGGCCCGAACATGGTGGCGCCGGCCTTCTGGGCAAGGAGCATCTGGTCGTGCGGATACAGCCCGGCCAGGCGCACGCCGTCGTATTCCATCTGGCCGTTCATGCCGAGCACGAACTCGCCGGCCATGCCGAGCTCGACGCCCATGTCGGGGTACTTCTTGCGCACGATCTCGGTGGCCCGCAGGGCGGCCAGGAACTCGGGGTCGCCGGAGGCGCCGGTCGTGTCCCAGTCAAGGCCGTCGGCACCGGCCTCCCACATGGCGTCGGCGAGTTTGACCATGTCCTGGACGGCCATCTCGACGGCCTCTTCCTGCGATAGGCGCGCGTCGTCGACCCGGTTCAGGGGAAGCAGCTCGTTCCAGTTGTCACAGGGGCCGTCGGGCTTGGAGTAGAGGCCCAGATTGGGCATGACGCCGTACTGCATGGGCACGACCATCTGCAGCTGGGCGTCGTGCAGGCACTGCGCCTCGTAGGGCAGGATGGTGCGCACGACCTTGAGCGAGTAGTCGCCCACGCAGAGCTCGACGAGGTCGGCCCCCAGCCACTGCTCGAAGCTCTGCATGTCCTGCTGACGCGTGGCGTGCGTCTTCATGCCCGTGCCGTCGCAGGACAGAATGATCTCGTCACCGAGGTCGACGCCGGTGAAGCGCGCCGGCGAAGCGTAAATGTCCACTACATGGTCGATCTCGTCGGGCTCCAGTGGAGGCACCTTGGCACGCTTGGCGCCGATCGCCGTGCCGGCTTCGACCTCCGCCCGGATCTCGCTGCGCGTGAGGTGCGTGATCGCGCCGTCACCCATGCGGGTCGGGATCCTCTGCTCGGTTCCTGTCATCGTCCCTCCCGAGGACTCATTCATCGGCTTCGCAAGGCCTCACTGGTCGCAGGCACCGCCTCTCGGCCTGCCGGTCGAGTGCCGGGTGCGCGCTGCGCGAAAGTCGCTGACCTCCTGCGCCTGCGCGAACAGCGGCCAGGACGAAGGAACCGGCCGCCCGAGCACTGACCTGCTCCCAGTCGAGCTCGAGCCCCAGCCCGGCCGCCTGGGGAGCATGGACGAGCCCCTGATCGTCCCAGCGGACGGGAGTCGTGACGCAGTACTCCCAGGGCTCGACCGGGTAGGGCAGCTCGAAGTAGCTTGCGTTCGAGAAGGCCAGCATGACGTGCAGCGCGGCGAGCTGCACCGAGGTGTGGCCATAGCTGACCGGTTCGAGGTTCATGTCGAAGGCCTCGGCCAGGCGCATGAGCCTGACGAGCCCGGTGATCCCCAGCGTCGAGCCGACCTCGGAGCGCAGCGCCGTCCAGGGGGGGTCGCGCAGCGCCTCGGCGTACTGCCGCACGTCCCGCATCTCGTAGCCTCCCGGCAGGATCGGCAGGTGGACGGAAGCCCGCAGCTCGCGATAGCCGGTGAGGTCGTGATCCGAAAGCGGCGCCTCGAACCAGCAGCAGTCGAGCTCTTCGAGGCCCCGTGCCACCTTGAGCGCCTCGCGCCGGCTGTAGACGCACTCCGCGTCGTACATGAGGGTCATGTCGGGGTCGTGAGCGCGCAAGGCGGCAAAGAGGGCGAGATCCCTGTCGGGCTCTCCCCAGGCGTGCACCTTCATCGCCTGCAGGCTGTCGCCGCGAACGCGGTCGGCCATCTCGAGGTACGCAGGGACGGAATCGAGTGTCACCACCGACGCATAGGCAGGCAGAGTGTCTCGCTGGGCACCGAGCAGCTTGTAGAGCGGCAGGCCGGCCCGCTTGGCTGCGACGCCCCAGAGCGCCACGTCGAGCAGAGCTTGACACCCGGTCGGGGGACCCACCCAGCTCATGTCCTGCAGGAACTGCTCCCTGCAGTCGGTGTCCCGGCCGAGCAGGGCCGGAGCGACCGAGCGCACCGACTCGGCGAGCGACAGGTCCGCGGGGGCGAACGAGTAGGAGTCGACACCGGCGATGCCCTCGACGCCATCGGCGTCGACGATCCGCACGATCGTCGTGCCGACATGGCACTCGAGCATCCGGTCGGTCCAGCGTGCCGACATGCCCGAGGGCACGACCGTCACGTCGAGACGCGTGATCTGAGCCACCAGCCTCCTCTCATCGATCGGCGCGTAGCCGCGCGACATCCCTTGCTCTACCGGGTGCACACCGCCCGGTAGCGCGCGATGACGTCCTCGACATAGCGCACCACGTCGTCGGCGAGCGGCGTCGCACGGTGGGTCTCGAGGATCTGCGCGGCGCGCTCGGCCGCCTCGGTCACGAGCGCCCGCGGGTCGCCGACTCCCGCGTGGCCGCGGCGCAGCACGTTGGGCTGCCAGAGCACGCCCGCGCGAGCCGCGCTGCGCGTCGAGCGCCGGCCGAGGAAGTGGCCGCCGGGGCCGACCTCGACGATATCGTCGATCAAGGCGGCGGCACCGTCGACGGGGCTCGAGCCCAGGTAACGCCGCACCGCCGCCATCAGGTCGTCGTCGAGGACGGCGTCGGCCAGGCTGAAGGTCTCGGCGCCGTCGAGGGTGCCGAAGCCCACCATCGTGTCGGCGCCCGCCAGGGCGCCGACCAGTGCCGCGCTCATGCTCTCGGCGCCCTCCTGCAGGTCGGGGTAATGGGCGTCGCCGCCAAGGCCCTCGACCTGGCAGGGCAGGCCGTAGAAGCGGCACATCTCGATGCTCGCCAGGCTGGCGAGGGCGGCCTCGGGCGGCCCGCACAGATACCCCCCGCTGCGCAGGTCGGCGACGCCCGGCTCGGGCGCCGCGATCAGCGCGCAGCCCGGAGAAGCGAGCTGCAGCAGCACGACCGCGGAGAGGATCTCGGCCATGGTCACGACGCAGTTGCCCATCACGCTGGCCGGCGCCGTCGTGGCCATGAGCGGCATCGGCATGACGATGATCGGCACGCCCGCGCGGGCGAGACCCAACGTGGCCTTGGTCATGTCGTGGTCGTGCTGCAGCGGCGCGACGGTGCAGTTGATCGCCGAGAAGATGGGGCGCTCATGGAGCGAGGCGCCGGCGACGGCCTCGAGCATGTCGACCAGGGGCGCGACGAACTCGGGGCCGCGCACCTCGTCCTCGAGGTGCTTGGAGCACTCGATGAGCGAGAGGTACTCGATCTCCAGGTTGGCGGTCAGCGGGTCGAGGTCGCGGGCCGACAGCGAGGGCCACACGTTGTCGCACTGCGGCAGGGCGTCGAGCACCCGCATGACCTGCCGCAGGCGCTCGGCGCTACCAGGCAGGCGCTCACCAGTCGCGTCGTCGAGCAGGTAGGTGGCCGTGCCGTCGCTGCACACCGACAGCGGGTGGTCGCCGCCCACCATGACGTCGCGGGCGGGCTCGCGCGCGGCGAGCAGGACCTCGTGCGGAGTGAGCGCGAGCGCCGCCTGCACGAGCTCCTCGGGCAGCCAGGCGACCAGGCGCTCGCGGTCGACCCGCGCGCCGGCCTCGGCCAGCAGGTCGATCACTTCGGGCAGGTTGAAGGCTATGCCCGCCTCGGTCAGCACCCGCATGATCTGCTCGTGCAGGGCACCCTTGTCGTCGTCGTCCAAGTAGTGGAGCCGCGCCTGCGCCATCTCTTCTCCCTTGTGTTCAGCGACCTGGGGCGGCCGCTCATGTGACAGACCGGTCCTCGCGCGATACGCGCGATGGACCTGCTACGTCGCCACCTCGGCCCGCTGCTGCAGGTCGGCGAGCGCCGCAGCCGCATCGTCGTCGAACGGCAGCGGGCGGTGGGCCTCGAGGATCTCGCCGACCTTGCGGTGGGCGTAGTCGAGCGTGCTTGGCGAGCCCGCCGCGCGCCAGGCGTCATGGCCGCCGTAGAGGCCGAAGTCGCTCAGCAGCCACTCGCCGGTCCGGGCGTTGACGCGCGTGGAGCGCTCGCCGAGGAACGAGCCGCTGGGACCGACCCGCTCGAGCACGTCGTCGAGCCAGAGCTCGTCGCGTACCGGCACGCCGGCGAGAGCCTGGCAGGCCAGGCGCCACTCCTCGACATCGAGCTTCATCACGAGAGCAGCCCCTTGGCGGCCACCACGGCCTCGATGGCGTCCTCGGCGTAGCCGTCGGCGCCGACCTCCTCGATGCCCTTGACGAAGCCCTTGTCTAAGATGTCGGCCGCAGAGAGGCCCATGTCGAGGCCTTTCTGGGCCAGGACGGCGGCGGTGTCGTCCTCGCCGTCGATCACGGACTGGGCCATCTTTGCGTAGAGCTCACTTGTCACCTGATGCTCCTTCGTGTGGTGGTTGCACTGCCGCGCCGGCTATACGGCTTCTTCTGCCGGCCGGCGGCGACGCCGAACGGCGACCACGACGGCCACCACGACGACCGCGGCCACGATCACGACCGCAGCCACGACTATGGGTGTGCTGCCCGATTTGCTCGCCGCCACCGCCACCTTGGGCTGCAGGTCGAGGTAGCTCGCGATGTAGCCTTCGCACAAGAAGGCGGGACCGGTGCCGTTGAACATCTGATGCCAGCCGGTCCAGCGCGAGGTGTTGTAGGCCTCGAGCTCCTGGGGGTGGGTCGTCACGATCCAGGGCGTCTGCTGGTACATGATCTGCTGCAGCTTCCAGATGATGCTCTGGCGCTTCTGCGGGTCGAGCGTCGTGCCCTGCTGCACGGCCAAGGCGTCGTATTGCGCATTCGACCAGAAGGGCTCGTTGAGGCTGCCGATCTCGTCGGTCTGGAAGCAGTTGAGCGTGTTGCCGGGGTCGAAGTAGCCCTCCCACCACGTTACGCAGAGGTCGAAGTCGGGCTCCCAGGTCGTGCCGTGAGCGTTGTAGATGTCCGAAGTGAGCTGGCCATAGTCGATCACCGAGAGCTTGATCTTGATGCCGAGCTGGCCCAGCCAGCCGGCGATCAGCTTCGCCGCGGACTGGCCCGATTCATCGTCGGTCGTCGCGTAGAGCCGCAGGACGATGGGCTTGCCCTGCTTGTTCACCCGCGCCCCGTTCACGAGCGGGTAGCCGGCGGCGGTGAGGAGTTGGCTCGCCTTTGAAAGGTCGAAGGTGTAGAGCTGGTCGGCCGGCGGCTGCCAGTGATAATCCGGGTTGAAGAAGGTGTTCGGCGGGATGACCGTGTAGCCCGGCGTGGCCAGGCCCTGGTAGGCCACCGAGACGAGCTGCGGCCGGTTGATCGCGTAGTTCAGGGCGTTGCGAAAGCGCCAATCGCGCAGCACCGGGTTGCCCAGCGAGCTCGCCTTGTCGTAGCAGTTGAACTCGAGGTAGCTCCAGTCGTAGTAGACGTAGGGCACCGTCTTGAAAGCCGGGTTCGAACTCAGCCGCTTGAACTGCGCCTCGGGGACTCCCCAGGCCGCGTCGAGGCCGCCGCCCTCGAGATCGGACACCATCGTGTCGGCGTCCTGGTACATCTCGAAGTAGATCTTGTCGATAGTCGGCTGCTTGCCGTACCAGTACGGATTGCGCACCATCTCGACATGCGAGCCCTTCTTGAAGGCGACGGTCTCGAAGGGGCCGCTGCCCACCAGCGGGTACCTGACCGCGTAGCTCGTGCTGGCCGCCGTCGGCGAGACGTGCGACCAGATGTGCTCGGGCAGGATCGGCACGTTGGCCTTCTCCATGTTGGCCTTGGGCACCGAGCAGACGATGCGCACCGTCGTCGGGTCCACCGCGACGACATCCTTGATGCCGGCGGTGTAGTTGGTCCAGTTCGTCATATTGTTCTTGATGATGTAGTCGTAGGTGAAGGCCACGTCGGCGGCCGTGAGCGGCACTCCGTCCTGCCACTTGACTCCGCTGCGGATGTGGACCGTCCAGACCTTGCCGTCGGCCGAGATGCCGCCGTTCTGCTGCGTGGGCAGCTCGGTCGCGAGATCGAGCGCCGGCTCGTTGTTGTCGTTGTAGCCCCACAGCGTCGAGTAGTTCAGCCTCCAGATCTCGTAGGTCTGGTCGGCGTAGCCGATGAACGGGTCGAGGTTGTCGGGCTCGCTCGTCCAGCCGATGTGCAGCGTCGGACCGGCGGCCGGCGCCGGACTGCTGCTGTCGGCGAGCGCTCCCGCCAGGCCCCAGACCAGGCCGCAGCACAGCGCGGCCGCCAGCAGCGCCAACAACAGGCGCGTGCGTCGGCAGGTACGCGTCACAGTCGTACAGATCATCGTGTCCCCCTTACGTGAGCCGCTTCCGTCCGCGCTGCAACTGGCCACTCAGGCTCCCCCCTCCTTCAGTCGGCGACCGTCGCCGCCACGCTTTCGCAGAGGTCGTACTCGACGCGAAAGGCTTCGTCGTCGCACCGGGAAGCCGGTCACGTCGTCGGCGCGGGCCTTCATCGCATCGCTGAAGCTGCCGCTCGGCCGCCGCGACGATCGCGTCGAGCTCGGCGAGCACGTCGTCGCTAATGGGCTCGGGCTCGTGTTCCCGGGCGAGCCGCGCGTACTCGCTCCTCGCGGCCGCTCGCACGGCGGACAGCTCTGCCCCTGACGGCTCGGTGCGGTCGGACGCGCTCGCCGGTGACGCCCCGCCGCGGCCCGCAGCGGCCGTCTCCGCCACCTTTTGCCACAGCGTCAGGTGGAAATCGCGCAGGTGCTCACGGGTGTGACGGTGCGCCATGAAGTGCCCCCCGGGACCGATGTCGCGGATGACGTCGAGGGCCAGGTCGGCGCGCTCGAAGCGCACGCCCTCGGACCAGGCACGGGCGTTCATGAGCGCCTCGTGCTGCAGGATGAGGAGCTCGGGGTGCAGCACCATGGCCCCGGCGGTGAGACCGCCGAGGTAGCCGGAGATGTCGGAGGCGTCGCTCGGCAGCAGGGCGGCGCCCATGCCCGTCCGCATTCCGGCCACCCAGTCGACGTCGAGAGTCGCCGCTCAGCGCGACGCCGCCGAGGTCGGGCACTCCCCAGGCTTCGTGCGAGAGCTGCGCGACGATCGGGTCGAGGCGCAGCGGCACCTCGCCGACGTAACCACCGGTGCGCGGGTCGGTGAGCGCCACGTAGTTGGAGTGCATCACCGGACAGCCGGGCTGGGCGAGCTGCAGGAGCACCATGCCGGCGACCACCTCGGCCTCGCCCTGCACGAGCGCGCCGAGCAACGAGGCCGGAGCCGTCGAGCCGGCCGCAGGCATGGCCATGAAGCTCACCGGTAGGCCGGCCTGCGCGTAGATCAGGGCGGCCTCGATGCCGACCGGGTCCTGCGACAGCGGGGCGATCGTGCAGATGTTGGCGCAGATCGGCGGTCGCTGCCGCAGGTCGCGCGACGAGCCCGCGAGCACCTCGGCCATGCGCACGACGGCGCGCGCCAGGACGGGCTGCATGGTGGTGCCGCCGCGCACGTGCTTGAGTGTGTTGGTGAGCGCGGCGTGGCACTCGTGCAGGGGCGCGCTGGCAGGGTGGTCCTGGGCGCTGACCGGCGGCCAGACGAAGCCGACGAGCGGCAGGGCGTCGACCACGCGCGCGAACGTCGCGACGTCGTCCTTGCGCGACGAGCGCACGTGTCCGCTGTCGAGGTCGACGACGCGCGTACCCACGCCCTCGGTGCAGATGTGGACCTTCCGGCCGTCGAGATGCAGGTCGAAGCGCTCCTCACGCCCGGCCAGGACGAAGTTGCGCGGCGCGCCCGCCAGGGCCTGCGCGACCAGGTCGGGCGACAGACGGACGAGTCCGGACTCCCTGTCGACCGTCGCGCCGGCTTCGGCGAACAGATCGAGCGCGACCGCGCTCGGGAACACGACCCCGACGTCTGCCAGGACCTCGAGCGTGGCGTCCCTGAGGGCGTCGAGCTGCTCGGCTAGCAGCGGCTCGCATCGCGCCCTGCGCGTGAGCTCCACGAGGTTCGGAGTGAACGATGCCATGCGGGGTCCTCCTTGGGGAGAGGCCGGCCGGTCCGCCGGGGCACTCAGATCGGCAGGATCTTCTCCATGATCTCAGCGCGCTTGGCCGGCTTGCCCGTCCTCTGCTCCTTGCGGTCGGCGCTGGCGAAGACGGCGAGCGAGGCGCGCACGCCGATCCAGCGCAGCGGCTCGGGCTCCCACCGGGGTGACAGGTGGTTGACCCACGGCAGCCGCACGAGGTGGGTGTCGGCGCCGGTGATCAGGTCGGCCAGAGTGCGCCCCGCCAGGTTGGAGGCCGCGACGCCGTCGCCGACGTAGCCGCCCGCCCAGGCGTAGCCGCGCGCCTTGTCGTAGCCGACCGACGGGAACCAGTCGCGCGGAATGCCGACGCCGCCGCCCCAGGTGTGGGTGATCTGCGCGTCGCGTGCCGCCGGAAAGAGCTGCTTGAGGGTGTGCTCGAGCACGGCGTGCACCCGCGGCGCCTGCTCGTAGGCCTCGCGCACCTTCGAGTTGAAGTGATACGGCGCGCCGCGGCCGCCCAGGGCGATGCGGCCGTCTTCGGTTCGCATCGCGTAGATGTAGAGGTGGCGGCCGTCTGTGAACGTCTCGTAGCCGTTCCAGCCGACCTGCTCCCAGAAGCTCGCCGGCAGCGGCTCGGTGGCGAGCATGAGCGAGTAGGTGGGCACGATGTCGCGGCGCGCGCCGGGCAGCTCGGGGGTGAAACTCTCGGTCGCCCGCACGACGACGCGGGCACGCACCTCGCCGGCCGCGGTCACGAGCCGGCCGCCGTCAATCTCGAGCACCGGTGTGCGCTCGTAAATGCGCACCCCGAGGCCCTCGACGACGCGCGCCAGGCCGCGCGCGAGACGCGCCGGGTCGAGGCAGGCGCAGTGTACGAGATACGAAGCGCCCCTGTTGCCGGCGACGTCGATGCGCTCGCGCGTCTGGGCGGCGTTCAGCCACATCATCTCGTCGGGACGCACGCCCCACTGGTGGTACCAGACAGGCTCGGCTTTAACGCGCTCGACCTGCTCGGGGCCGTTGGCGAGGGTGAGCACGCCGCCCTTGTGGAAACGCGCATCGATGCCTTCGGTGCCCGTGACGCGGCCGATCTCGTCGACCGTCTCGAGCATCGCGCGCTGCATGTCGACGGCGCTCTGGCGGCCGTGTGTCCTGGCGACGGTCTCGAGCGACGCCGGGAAGAACGGTGACACCCAGCCGCCGTTGCGACCCGAGGCGCCGAAGCCGGCGATCTCCCTTTCGACCAGCACGATGCGCAGCGCCGGGTCGGCCTTGGCCAGGTAGTAGGCGGTCCAGAGCGCCGTGTAGCCGGCACCGACGATGGCGACGTCGGCCCCGACCGAGCCCGGCAGGGGATCGCGCGGCTGGAGCGGCTCGTCGATCAAGTCGAGCCACATGCTGCGGCGGCGGTAACGGGACTCGTCGACGGGCCTCGTGTCGCGGTCGGACGTGGTGGTCGACGGCGGTGCTGACATGACTGCCTCCCGGGCTGGACGGCCGGCGCCGGATGCCGCGGCTCGCCGCTAGATGACATTCCAATGCGTGACGGAAGGAGAAGTCAATACAACGAAATCGTCAGTATTTGCGGATTTCGTTTGCGGTTTTCGAAGCGAGCGAGCGACTCCGGCGTACCCATCGCGACAGCGTGGACGGTCGCTGCGGCTACTGCGCGGGCTGCTGGCGCCCCGACCGCGGACGGCTACCGTAGCTCCAGCTCCGGCTACTGCCCCCTGGACGACCGCCGCGGCTACTGCGCGGGCTGCGCCGGCTGCTCAGCGGGCGGCTGCCAGTCGACGTCGTCGCGCACGACGAGCGCGTAGAGCGACACGTCG
>Ga0182027_10012145_pt1 | contig 12115 bp, 9 predicted proteins | sample 712E1DmetaG_FD_121300 | JGI IMG/M metagenome (GOLD analysis project Ga0182027, IMG submission 121300) | Permafrost microbial communities from Stordalen Mire, Sweden - 712E1D metaG (Illumina Assembly) | ecosystem: Environmental > Terrestrial > Soil > Wetlands > Permafrost | place: Sweden...
AGCGTTTAGGCCCGGACGGTTGTCGCGACCAAGTCGCAGATTTGTTCGACTTCATCGAATGTCAGGTCGGCAAAGAAGGGGACGCAGAGCAGCTTTTGGTGTAGGTCGTCGCTACTCGGGTAGCTCCCCGGAGTGGCGAAGCGCTCGTATGCAGGCATCGTGTGCAACGGGACGAAGTACCGCTTGGACTGAACTTCTGCGGCGGCGAGCGCTCGCTGCACCGCCATTCGGCGATCGGCGGTTCCCAAGTCGAGTGCTAGATCTTTGAAGGTACTGCGATCCGTCTCGCGAACCTGCTGCCAGCAAACCAGATCATCGAGTCGCTCGTGATACAGGGCGAGCAGGCCGAGACGTCGTTTGAGCAGTGGTTCGATTAGCTCGAGCTCCAAAGTGCCAAGAGCGGCATGCAGCTCGGAGAGCTTGCCGTTCAAACCGCAAAAACGCGAGACGTAGTCGGTCTGGAAGCCGTATGCCCGAAGGTAAGTAACGCGCTCCGCAATTTCTGGATTGTTGGTGGCGATCAGGCCGCCTTCGGCCATAGTGACTAGTTTCGTGCCGCTGAAGCTGAAGACTTCGGCATCACCAAAGCTTCCGATCTTTCTGCCCGCGCGCATGCTCCCGTATGCATGAGCAGCGTCGAACACGAGTCGGGAGCCGTGCGCGTCGGCTTCGTTCTTGAGAGAATCGACGTCGCACGGATTCCCGAATACGTGCGTCGCCAGGACCACTCCGGGCGGCTGTTTGCGCATCGCTTCCCCGAGGGATTCCTTGCTCATATTGAAAGTCAACCGGTCGATGTCCACGAACACTGGCCGCAGCCCCGCCCAGATAGCTGCATTGGCCGTCGAGTTGAACGTAAAATCCGAGATGAAACAGGGTGCTCCGTCAGCCAAACCGAGCGACTTGAGTGTGATTATGAGCCCGATGTCGCACGAGACGACTGCTCTAGTTTCGTTCGTTCCAAGGTAGGCAGCGGTTTGGGCTTCGAAGAGCTGAGCGAACTCTGCGAAGTTCGAGAGCATCTTCGTCTCCCAGACCCGCTCGAGCAGGTTCACGTAATCAGCTAGCGGCGGGAGCGCTGGGCGGACTATAGGGATCATTTAGTTGCCTCGACGATGAGTAATGAGTCGGGGCGGCGTTCGAGCCCCTTGAGCTCAGGGTGCGAGGACTGGCCAAACTCTTGAGGCTCGACGACGGTGAAACCGGCGTTGTTGAGCCTCAAGCTGACCTCTGAAAGGTCGTAGACGTAGCGATGTCCCCACGATCGCAGGGCGAAATTCAACATCCGCGCGGGGGTGTCGATCACTCTATATGCGGACTCCTCCAGCCAGATTTGATCCCTCCAGTCACCCAGATAGCGGTCGACGATGTAACGCAGGTCTGGCATCGCGATTCGCATCACGCCGCCGGGCGCGAGCGCAAACTGGCAATCGGCGAAGAGGCGAAGTCCGTCTTCGAGGCTTAGGTGTTCGAGCACGTGCTCAGAGAATATGAACGCGACCGAGGACGGTGGCGCGGGAAAGCCGAAGCGAAGATCGACGCGAACGTCCGGCTTGACCGCTCGGTCGATGTCGACGTTCACCCACCCCTCGAGCCGAATCGGCCCGCATCCGAGATGAACTTTCGCGTGCCCGGGTATGACCCTGCGGAGCTGGGCTCTCGTCACACCGCGTTCAACTTTTCGCGTGACACTAACGGCGGCGGCGCGGGCTCGGCGACTTACGCCTGCCGCCAAGGGAATTCGCATCAGACTCTCCGATACGTCTCTAGATAGTGCCGGTAGGTAACCTGATTGACGAAACCCATCTTGACTCCCGCCGCCTTCATACGGCGCCACAGGTTCCAGTCGCCTGGCTCGGCGAGCTTCCAGCTGTTCTCGTTGTGGCGGAAGAACCGAAGTGCTCCGGCATATAGCACGGACCCGTGGGTGATTCCGCCCCAGGCGAGCGGCACCCTGCCGACCTCGGCCCAGGTTCCGGCCTCGATCTCCATCGCTGCCTTGCTCCAGACGAACTCGAGTCGTCGACGTCGAGCTTCGTGGAGCAGAAGCTCGACGTGATTATCGGTTATCTCGTCATCGTCGTCGCATGGAGCGATCCATGCTCCTTGAGCGATCATCAGTGCTGCGTTCATTGGTGTCGCTCCAGCCACCATCCACCGCAGCATCGGATCGGTTGGATAAAGACCACGCTCGGCCAGGTTAATAAAACGTACGCGAGGATCCCTGACCGACCTGACTGCTTGCTCGGTCGCCGTGTCACAGTGGTCACCGATAACGAGAATCTCGAGTCGCTTGTAGGTTTGACGGATAGCCGAGGATATGGCCCGCTCGGCGACGATCGGGCCGCGGTTGTAGGTGGCGATCCGGACAGTGACCAGCGGCTCGGCCTCATCTGTCGCGGCCCAACAGACGTCGTCAGGCCCACGCACCTGCGCCAGCAGCCGGCGCTCGTCGTTCGCTCTGATGCGGCCGCGAATCACCTCGGCAAGGAAATGTTCAGGTGACCTACGTACGTAGGGGAACTGGTTGTGCAGGAAGAATCGACCCTTATGGGCCATCCGGCGCCCAAACGCTGCGTCAGTGACATGGCACTCTTCCGGTTCAAGAGTCGATTCTGACTCTGTGATCATCCAACCATCATGTCAGGCTCAGGCTGCCCGTGAGTTAGGCGCTCAACCGACAGTCATTCTCCCCTTGTACCACGGAGCATTGTCGCCAGGATCGACCGTCCGCGTTGACCCAGAAGCAGCATTCCGAACGCGCAACTGAAAGCACCGCCGAGGGCGAGACCGACCAGCAGCCGGCTCCAACCGGCGGCGAGCTCGAGTGCCGGACTCGTGGCGAGGGCTGCGATGGCGCCACCAACGGCAATTGCCACCAAGGCTTCGAGGGAAGTACGCCGTGCGGCTCCCTCCGAGAACTCATGGCGCACTAGGTGGGGGAGGATGATCACATTGGACAACACAATCGTGAGCAAGGTGGCGTATGCAGCTCCGATCGGCCCGATCACGACGGCAAACACGACCGTGAGGACGAGGTTCGCCGAGGCCTCCGTGGCGACGAGCCATACCAAGATGGTCTGGCGACCCCGCGCAATCAATAACAGGCAAAGCCCGTGGACAGGCACGTTCGCTAGCCAGATGCAGCAGAATACGATGAGGACAGACTGGCCGAGCGCAGACGCGTGGCCGGTAACCACTATTAGCACGTCGACACGCAACACGATCACTGTCGCGAAGATCGCGCCCGCGACAAATGCTGCCACCCGCGTGAGAAAACGGGTGGCGATCTCCTGTCCGTCCGTATCGTTCGTGCCAGCGAGGTGAGGATAGACAGTGTCGTAGCCGGTGAAGAGAAGGGCGGTAGCTTGAGACGGGACGACCGAGCCTGCACGGTAAAGGCCGACAGCCGCGGCAGTCGCTACTGCACCGACAACAATGAGGTCGGTGGCGGAAACGACTTGACCGGCGACCGACAAGACCAGCAAAGGTGCGGAGAAGGTCGCCACCCGGCGAACGTCGACCCAGCCGATCCGCCGGGGAAGATAGTGGAACCACGGCTCATGCCGGCGGATCCACCAGGCACAGTACCCCTGCGAAACGAGGACGCTCGCCAGAACCCCCGCACCGAGAGCGACAAGATGTAAGTGGTTGATCGTAATGACGACAACTGCGATCTCGACGCCTGTGCCGGCGAGGCCCCCAATCGCGGGAACGTGGAATTGGCGCCGTCCGGCGGGGATGCCAGTGAAGGACGCGGTACCAAGGTTGAGCGCGACGGAGAGGCCGACAAGCAGCACCATGAGAGGCATGTGCTTGCCAGCGACAAGGCGGTCATGGCTCAGGGTGACGAGGATTGTAAGGATGCCAGTGCCGACGAGGACCGCCAGCCCCCAGATGGCGTACGTCGTGTGGGCAGCTTCGACGTCACTTCGAGCTCGACGCCGCTCATCGTCGGTGAACGACACTGAGTCGCGCGCCGTGGCCCGAATGACGAGGAGCCTTAGACCGAAGTCAATGGTGCCGAAGACCCCGAGGATCGTCGCCGCGAGTGCATAGAGACCGTAGGTTGATGCCCCGAGATGTCGAAAGGAGAAACTGAGAAGATAGAGGCCGCCGAGCGCCGAGGTTCCTGCGTTCAGGTACAGCCAAGCGGCATTCCGACCAAGGCCTGTGACTTGGAGTGCCTCCGGTTGAAGACCTTCTTCAGGTACGGTTGGCGGGGGGAGCATGGTCAAGTGACAACCGCCGGAGTCACCGTCGCGGGTTTTCGCTCTGTCGGGCTGACAGGTTGCACAGTCGCGCTGCTCCGGAGTCGAGTAAGGCCGAGTATTCCTGCACCATTGGGCAGTGTAGGGCCTGACCTGGTATCCGCGGTTGAGCGGTCTGCTAATCAGCTTCCAATTCTATTGCCTACGACTTCACGCCATGGAAGACATCAGTAGAGAGGCCACCGGGGTTCCGGAACAACCGTGCTGGTAATGCCGAATTGTGAGCAGGGCTCTTCGTTCCGGTCACGCCAACGAGCACTGTCTGCGCCTAGATCCGGTGTCCCGAGTGGCAGCGTAGGGGTGTGCCGGTTTCTTTCTCGAGTCGGTGAGGTCGTCTCGCTCAGCAACGCCCCGGCAGAGCTCATTAGCGAGGCAAGCTGCGATCGTCAGGCCGAGAAGCACCGCCGCAACTCGAGCTACAGCGCGCATACTCCCTTAGCGCTGCTCACCGGCAGACCGTGTTCGGAATCGGAGGAGCGAGGGTGAACGCCATAGGATCGATGTATGTCCAGTCGCTACGAACCTGCGAGCAGCACCCGGCAATGATTTGGGCGCGGGTGGTCCCTGTAGGCGCGATCAGTAACAGCTCGTTTCGCATTTCCTCCGTAGTACGTCACCGACACAACGGTTCGCGCCCTAGGCAACAAGACAGCATCCGGGAGGACCAAAGGACACGACCAATGAAACAACGTCATTCCCGGGTCAATGACGAGAGGCACCGATAGATGGAAGAGAGGACTGCGTAGGTGCGATGCTTGCAGAGTCGGTGAGGGTATGCGTCAAGAGGTTAAAGGGCGTTTGGGCAGTCCCACACAGCGGAGGATTGGGGTTGACAGCCAGGTGAGCGCGCAGACCGCGACCGTGTGTCTCTGTACTTATAACGGAGGCAGCTACCTCCGGCCACTTCTGACGAGCCTCGCCTCACAGACTCTCTTGCCGGCTGAGCTACTTGTTGGTGATGACGGGTCGTCTGACGACACGTTGGAGATTCTCCGTAACTTTGCTGCCGACGCGCCCTTCCCGGTTGAGATCCTCACCGACGAGCGAGGACTCGGGCCCGCTTACAACCTTGAGCGCCTCCTGGTGCGAGGGACGAGCGCTGTCCTATTTCCCTGTGACCAGGACGACATTTGGATGCCTCGGAAGATCGAGATGCTTGTCTTGGCACTCGAAGAGAACCCGAGTTGTGGTGCCGCGATCTGCAATTCGTCGCTGATCGACGGCGAAGGTCGCTCCCTGCCCGGCTCGCTCTTCGAGCGGGCACGTCTAGAGATGACTACCCGCGAGCTTTTGGCGTCGGGCTCAAGCGGCGCGATGGTTGAAATCGCGAGGCGGAACGTCGTCGCCAGTCACGCACTCGCCCTCAGACACGACGCGCTAGATCTAGTGCTGCCTCTCGGATTCCACTGGCATGCAGACTGGTGGATCGCAATCATCCTTAGCGCGACCACCGGGATCGCGATCGTCGAGGACCGTCTCGTCGAGTACCGACTCCACGATCACAACACGGTCGGGCTGCCCGAGACTCGTCCGCTTGCTGAGCGGGTTTCGCGCGAACGAGTTGCCCGTTTCTGCCGCCGCGCCGACCTACTCGATGCCGCCCTCACGCGCGTGGGTCAGCTCCGGCCCAATGTGCCTAGCCCCACCGATCGGGCGATCCTCGAAGCACAGATCGGACACCTGCGGGCCCGCGGTTCGATGCCAGTGAAGCGGCGCCAGCGCCTGTTCCCCGTTCTGCAGGAGGCTCGCTCTGGTGGCTACACTCGTTTCAGCAACGGTTGGAGGAGTGCCCTAGGCGACGTCGTGCGCCTAAGCGGTTAGATCGCCGACCGCCTGCGCTGACGATCTCGTCGATGAAGGTCGCGACACGAGCAACCTGGGCATCAAGTGTCTCGGTCGCCGACCACTTCCAAGCAGCTTCGACCATCGCCTTCCGCAGTGTCTGCTCGGCACTCAACTTCGAGACCGCGTCGGCGATCGCCATGGCGTTATCCGGTTGTACCAGGACTCCACGCTTGCCGTCTCCCAGTGCGATGCGAACGCCTCCGACTGCTGTAGCGATGATCGGAAGACCTGCGGCGGCAGCCTCGTAGAACACCTGAGGCTGGCCTTCGGTGAGAGAGACGTGGATGAGAACCGTGGACTGCCGGTAGAGCTGGAAGAGCCGGTCGCGGTCCAGTCGTCCGACGAGAGTGACAACCTCGTCGAGAGACTGGGATTTCACCTGAGCAGCAAGCTCGCTTGCCAGCGACCCCGTTCCTGCCACGACCAGTTTCCATGGTCCGATCCGCCTGAGCTCCTTGGCGATCTCGATCAGGAGCAGCGGGTTCTTCTCTGGGTCGAGTCTGCCTGCAACGAGTGCCTGGTGCTCCCCGGGCCATGGCCGAGACAGCACCTCTGGCAGTGGAACGAGATCGGCAGGTCGTACCAATGAAACACCCGTAGTCAACACTCGAGTGCCGCGATGGCTGTAGCGCTGGCTCATCTCGTCTCCGACTGCGACGACTCCACCGCCTTTTGCCAGCCGTCTGTGAACGAGCTCGAGGCCATAGCCGGTTGGGATTGCTGCGAGTCGTCGCCAGTCTCTAGTTCTTTGCGCCAGGTACTTGGGGAAGTCCTGGCGTACTCCTACGACCAAAGGTACGTGCGCGAGGCGCGTCTGCAGGCCGAACACAGCAGAGTAGGGATGTGGACCGAAGACCAATGCCGCGTCGCACTGACCGATCTCCTCGCGCCAGCGTGCCGCCGAGCGGAACGTCGCGGCTGCAACGCTGGTGATCTCGTGAAGAGATCTGTAGTAGGGCAAGGGCACGAACTGGATACCTGCGCCTGCTAGTTCGTAATCCGCGCGACCAGGCACCGGGTGGGTGCGTCCCAGTACCACCAGCCCGTCGACATACTCGCTTAGTCCGCCAAGCCACGAGACGAAAGCCGTGGAGGTCGAGATCCCGTTGCTGTCTTGCCAATAGATGAGGTCCGCGTACACGGCAAGGCGCACCGAAACAGTGTAGAAGGAAGAACCGAAGATGCAGTTGGTTAATCCCAACAACTGTGGGGTATTGCGCTGGCGGGAGGGAACGTTCCCTGGTCGGCGCCTGGCCGAACTTGCAGGGCGAGACACCGCCGCAAGAGATGGGGGCTATCGCGCTTTGTCCTCGAAGACAGTGCGCAGTGTCTGGCCGATGATCCGCAGGTCCAGGCTCAGACTCTGGTGGCGGAGATAGAAGAACTCGTATTGCAGCTTCTCAAGCGCGTCGAGGTCACTAGCCCCGTAGTCGTAGTTGATCTGGGCCCAGCCCGTTATGCCGGGACGAACCAAATGGCGCAGCTCGTAGAAGGGAATCGTCTTTTTGAGCAGCTCGACGTATTGGGGTTGCTCGGGCCGTGGCCCCACGATCGAAAGCTCGTGGCGAATGACGTTCCACATCTGTGGCAGCTCATCGACATGGAGACGTCGAAGGGTCCTACCAGCTTTGCTTAGTCGCGGGTCGTTCGTTTCGGTCCAGCTCGACGACAGGCTCCCGGGATGCATCGTCCGGAACTTGTGAATCGTGAACACGGCACCGTCCTTGCCGACACGAGGTTGGCTGTAGAAGAGGGGCCCGCGGTTTCCGAACAGGTCGACGATTGCCACGACGGGCACAGCGATCGCAAGGGCGAGCATCCCGAACATCGCGATCACGAGATCAAAGACCCGCTTGCTTCTCGCGTACGCGGGACTGTGGATCTCGTTGATGTCGAACAAGAGCGATATGCGCTCAAGCTCAGAAATCGGGAGCTTGCCCAACCAGACGTCGTAGAAGAGCGACAGCGTTCTAATCCTGACCCCTGTTGAGTGGAGCTCCGCTGCCTGGACGACGATCTCCTCGCGTTGTTGCGACTCGCGATCCAGTACGAGGAGGTTCGCGTGGTTGGCCGTGATCAGCTGGGCCAAGGGTCTTGGTTCTTCAGAAGTGGGCATCACCTCGTCGGGCTGTGCAACCTTGATCAGCTGTGCAGGTCGCGCGGTGAGCTGTTGGGTGTCACGTACCAGGCGGTCGGACTCCTCACCTGCCACGACAGCGATAACCCGGTCCTGACTCGCGCGCCTGCGCTGGGTGGCACCGAACAGTCCGGAGACTAGGACGAAAACCGGCACGAGAACTGCGGAGCTAACGAAGACGACGAAGCGGGGAAGAAGTTGAGCACCGGTGAAGAGTTGAAGCACCGAGATGACGACGTCGGCCGCCACGAGGGCAGCAATTGCCCTGGCCAGGCGACGCGGCAGGTGACCGAGGGAATCCGGCAGCCCGGCTGCGTAGCTTGTGGCCACGATCAGAAGGATGAAGATGAGGATCCACCTGAAGCGTGGTTCTTCAGTCAGGGAATAAACGTGCCGAGCTACGTAGTGTGAATGAACCGCTTCGGTCGCGAGCACGACAGCTAGCGTCAAGACCGGAAGGAGCCACTTGACCGGACGAGCCATCACCGACCATTCAAGTCCACCTGACGACGTCGGCGGTGCCAATCCTGTGGTCCTCGCACCCGGATCAGATGCGCTCGGGTCGCGCGGAGCGGTACTGCGGGCTCGTTCCACCAGTGTGAGCGGACTTGGGGCCTTCGCTGCATTTGGCGCGGCCGCGCTGTGCCTGGCGTTCTCTTCCAAGGTGAACTCGGAATCGTTCACGCCGAAGTTCGCGGTGGCGCTTCTGTTCGCTGCAGTCGGCATCGTTCCATTGGCCCGCCTCTTCAGGGCACCTTCGGCAATCCGTTGGGCGGCGCGAGGTGCGGTTGGCTTTCTCCTAGTGGCCCTCGTGTCGGCGCTTGTATCTCCGTCACCGGCCTTAGGAATCTTCGGTCTGTACACCTGGGGCACTGGCTGGCTGCTGTGGCTCGCAGCTGTCGGTGCCTTCGCGATCGGCGCCTCACTTGGCCCCGAAGACCGTTGTTGGCTGTTTGCAGGACTCCTCGTAGGTGCGCTCGGCAACGCGCTGGTGGCCGTCTACCAGATAGTTGTTCAACCCCAAGGTGGCGGTCTGGTTCTTTACGACGGGTTGCAGGCGGACGGGCTTCTTGGGAACCCCATCCACCTGGAAGCTCTCCTGCTCGGCGCTCTTGCGCTCGTATTGGGAAGGGCTTGTCGATCACCCTTGCGCTGGGGAGCGGCAGTGATGCTTCTCGCGGTCGGTCTCGAGTTCACCTTCGAGCGCTTTGCCCTCGGGATACTCGTCTTGCTGGTCCTGTACGCGCTCTACTCCTACGGGCTTCGTCGAGGTGGAGTGTTTGCCGTCCTGATCGGCATCGGGTATGGCATTGCGTATCTCAGTGGCGGTTCGGGCCTCGGTCAGCGCGTGACATCGGGCTCTGCCGATACGACCTTCGGCATCCGGCCTCGCGTTTGGCTAGAAGGTGCGCATTACCTCTTGCACCATCCCCTGTTGGGGGTCGGTCCCGGCCAATTCCGCACGGCGATGGACTCGACCGCGACACTTTCATTCTTTCAGAATGTTCTGGCGGGCCGAATCCTGACCGACGGCCACGATATCTTTGCCGAGGTAGCTGTCACTACCGGCTTTCTCGGCCTGATCTGCTTCCTCGTCTGGCTGACAGGGGCAGCTCGGATGGTCGCGCGTTGTAGCTTCCTCGGCTTTGGCGCGGCGATGATCGCTGTTGGGCTAGTGGAGCCCATGAACGTTGCCATTCTCCCGCTCGTGTTCTTGGGACTCGGTGCGGCGACGGCAGTCCGGATGAGAACCCACGATAAGCCGGCTGCCGACGCGAGCCAACCAGAATCGGGCCAATTGACTCCGAACGGTGCGGTGACTTTGAACGCCCGACGGGCGAGTCCATATGCGATCGTCACGACCATCGTCGCGCTGGCGATAGCGCTCCTCCTCGGAGGGACGATGGTGGTAGGCGACGCGTACATGTTCAACGGAACACACCATGCGCTCGGCCAGCCGTACGACATCGTGTCGGCCAAGGACGCGAGCAGCCTGCTTCCCTACTGGCCGGATTCGGCGCTCGTGGTCGCCCAGATCGAGGCATTCGACAGCACATCTGCCGGACCGGGTGCTAGAGCGGCCTTGGCACAGTCCCGCAACTGGACAGCCGTCGCCGTGAACCGGGACCGCAGTAACCCGTATCTCTGGGTTCTCCTGGCGGGAGGGGACATCGACCTCAGGGAATATGGACGTGCCAAAGCGGACTACCTTCGCGCGCTCTCGTGCGACAAGTGGTACGCAGGCGCGTTCGAGGGTCTTGGTCGCCTGGCCGGAATTCAGCACAAATGGCAGACGGCAATCCATTGGTATCGACTTGCTCTCGTGACCGTTGTGAAGGATACTCAGGACATCGTGTTGCTGCGGAGTGAGCTGGCTTTCGCGGAGCGGAATGCGAGAACTGGACACAGCTGATACACGAGACAGCCGTGAACCCCTCATTGGCACAAGGCCGGTCTCCCTATCGGTCTAGCCAGCAACGATATCGGGGGATGGGTCGACTCAGTATCGAGGTTCATCGTGCCATGCTTAGGTTCCGTGCCGAATGAAGACCACAATTGCTCGAGCTGGGCACGAAGATTCCGCAGTCAAAACCTGTATCTACATAGCCTCCGACCTGGTCGTTCTCTGCCCTAGCCACAATTCTCGGTGCGATTGTAGCTGACTGCTAAAGTTTTGGTGAGCTGCGGACGATAATTTACGTAGCTATTAGAAATTGACCCGAGGAGGAGCTTCATGATCAATGTTCAGTCAAGGCTCCGCGAGCGGCGCCTAAGAATCGAGCAGGGGGGCGATGAGGGCTTCACCCTTATTGAGCTCCTCGTTGTCCTGCTGATTATTGGCATCTTGCTGGCGATCGCGATTCCGACCTTCCTGTCGGTGACCAAGACCGCGAACAACACCGCAGCGCAGGCCGACCTTCAAACTGCGCTTACAGGCGCGAAGACGTACTTCGAGCAGGCGAACCAGACTTACGCGGGCGTCTTCAACAGCACGACCTACTCCAACATCACCGCCGTCGACACCGGCCTCAACTTTGTCAGCGCCACGGGCTCAGCTGGCAGCTCTACCGCGGCGAACGACGTTTCGATCTCGGCGCCCACGGGTAGCTATGTGGCCCTGGCCTCCTTCTCGACAGGCACCAAGGAATGCTGGGCCATCCTCGACATCACAGCCACACTGTCGCCTGCTATTTGGGGCCAGAGCGCGGTAGGTACCTACTACGGCCTGGCGAAGGCCTCGAGCTCGACGACATGCAACGCTGCCACGACCACTCTTGTTACCGGACTGGTTACGAACGGCTTCCCGACTGGATAGCGACTTAGGGCGCCTCTACTCGCTTGCCTCTAAAGCGGCAAGTTGATTGGGCGATGAGACAGAAAGAGCCCTCCGCGACGTTCGGTCGCGGAGGGCTCTTTGTGTTGTGAGACTCATGGCGAAATCAGACTCGCTTATTCCATGTCGGAACTCCCGGCCGACTCTCGAAGCCAGTAGGAGGACGAACCGTCTGCTGTCGTGTTCGCCGTCCGAGGCCACAGAGGTCTGGCAGAACGGGACAGGAGTTGCTTCCGGTTTCAGCCTGTGTGGGTCATTCACACTGTCGAATGGCTTCGAACACGAAGGCGTCGTCGGCCGCTGGGTCGTACCGGGACGGCCACGAAGACTCTGTCGCCACCAACGCCTCCCGTGCTGCGGCTAGGACTGGTGAGGAGACCCCGGACCACCACAGGGGTCAGCTCCCGAGTCCTAGGCGGAACCTTCCTGGCTAGCGAGGGAACGAGCAGCATATGCCCAGGTCACGATGCGTGTTTCGTCCTGGTCGGTGTAGTACCTAACTCAGCGTGTCGGGGCGTATGCGTCGAG
>Ga0182027_10012146_pt1 | contig 12115 bp, 15 predicted proteins | sample 712E1DmetaG_FD_121300 | JGI IMG/M metagenome (GOLD analysis project Ga0182027, IMG submission 121300) | Permafrost microbial communities from Stordalen Mire, Sweden - 712E1D metaG (Illumina Assembly) | ecosystem: Environmental > Terrestrial > Soil > Wetlands > Permafrost | place: Sweden...
GCTGACTGTTTTCGCCCCCGTCCGGGTACTCCCGCTTGTCCCGCATGAGAGATCGGGATTAGCCCGAAAACCGGTTCGCGGCTGGTACAATGAAATCAGGAACACTGGGTTTCATTGTTTGGAACTATGCCGCTTTACGAATACAGGTGTCACGGCTGTGGGAAGACGTTCGACGTGATTCAGAAGTTCTCCGACGAGCCCCTGGCTCAACACGAAGGCTGCGGAGGCGAGGTGGAGCGCCTGGTTTCTCCGTCGGCTCTGCGGTTCAAAGGCTCCGGCTGGTACGTCAACGATTACGCCCGGGGCCACTCCCCCGGCCGATCGAACGGCACGCCCGAATCCGCTCCGGCGGCCAAGGCCGAAACCAAGTCCGAAACCAAATCGGAGAGCAAATCCCAGAGCAAGTCCGAGAGCCAATCCCAGAACAGATCCGAGAGCAAAGCCGAGAGCCGGACGGAGAGCAAACCAGCCGCCAAGGAATAGTGCCGGCCGCCGTGTGCCGCGTCAGGCGCTGGCCTGCTGGGCCTTCGTGTACTCCTTCGCCCAACGCTGCAGCTTGCCGTCATGGCGCGCCGGCGCCGCGAACTGCAGGGTCCGCGCCTGGGTCCGGAACTCGTACTTCTCAATTGTGCAGACCGAGCGGTGCAGCCCGCTGCGCAGGACCCTTCCGAACACGATCAACCGCATGGGGCAGCCGTCCTCCAGCGCCACCGGCCAACTGATGGAGATCTCGATGAACGCTCCGGCGGCCAACAGACGATCGCTGGTGAAGGCCACTCCCCCGCTGCTCATGTCGCACGTGGCGCCCGCGCCGCTGGCGATGGTGGCCTCGCCCTCCAGCAACTTGTACCGCAGCTCCCGGCGCATCGGAAACCGGGCTCTCGATCGCCGTTCGATGGATTTCGTGACCGCTCTCATGGTGCTTCCTCCAACCAATGAACGGCATCATCCAGTGCACGTCCATCTCCTAAGTACGATGTCTTTTAGAATCCGTGGGTTATAGGCTTCAACCGAATCCCGCTGTAAACTCTGTGTACGCTCCCCAGCTCCTTCGGTGTCCATTCTGTGGACACCGAATGGACAGAATGCGCTGCGGCGTAAGCCCCGCGTTCGTCGTCCGCCAGAACGGCCGAGCACTCCCGTGAGCCCCGTCTGTCACGATACCGACACCGCCAGGTGATACGCTGTAAGCCGCATGCGAAAGATCCTGGCTTCCGTGCTCCTCGCCGCCGCCTGCCTTACGGCGGCTAACACTAAGAAACCAAAACTGATTGTCGCCATTGTCATCGACCAGTTCCGCTACGATTACCTGACCCGCTTTCGCACCGAATACACGGCCGGTTTCGAACGGCTCCTGACCCAGGGCGCGGTCTTCACCGACGCCCGCTACATCCACTTCCCCACCGTCACGGCAGTCGGGCACTCCACGTTCCTCAGCGGCGCCACGCCCTCGGTCAGCGGCATCGTGGGCAACGAATGGTTCGATCGCGACGAGGGGAAGCGCGTCACCGCCGCCAGCGATGCCGCTACGCTACTGCTGGGCAGCGCCGATCCCACGGCCACCGGCGCCTCCCCGCGCCGCATGCTGGTCAGCACCATTGGCGATGAAATCAAGATGGCCGACGGCGGAAAGGCCAAAGTCATTGGAATCTCGCTCAAGGAACGCGCCGCCATCCTGCCGGCCGGACACATGGCCAACGGCGCGTTCTGGTTCGACAACCCATCCCGCGGCTTCGTCAGCAGCACCTACTATTTCCCGGAACTGCCCGGCTGGGTGCGTGAGTTCAACGCCGCCCACCTTGGCGACAAACACCGCGGCGAGACCTGGCTCAATCACAACCTACCCGAGGACCCTGCCGTGTTCTACGGCCCGAAACCCGACGGCCCTTTCACCACCAGTCCGTTCGGCAACGAAATCGTGGAACTGCTGGCCGAGCGCGCCATCGAAGCCGAACAACTCGGCAGGCACGAAACCACCGACGTCCTGGCGGTCAGCTTCTCGTCCAACGACCTGGTGGGGCACGAATACGGCCCCTACTCGCCGGAGGTCCGCGACATCAGCCTGCAGACCGACCAACTCCTGGAGAAGCTCTTTCTCTCTCTCGACCGCCAAGTGGGGCTGAAAGACACGCTCATTGTGCTGACCGCCGACCACGGGGTGGCGCCCACCGCGCAGGAATCCGAAGCCCACCACATGCCCGGCGGCCGCATGCCCGCCGCCACACCGCGAGCCGCCATCCAGAACGCCCTGGTGGCGCGGTTCGGCAAGGGCAACTGGATCGCCGGTACGTACGACCTCTCCGTCTACCTCGATCGCGACCTGATGGCCGCGAAAAAACTCGATCCGGCCGAAGTTCGCCGCGTGGCGGCTCAGGCCCTCTACCAGGTGGATCACATCGCCCGCGTCTATACGCGCGAGCAACTGGCCGGCGGTCTCGTGCTGGCCGACGACATGAGCCGCCGTGTCATGAACGGCTACAACCTGCGGCGCGGCGCCGACCTGGAGATCATGCCCGAGCCCTACTGGACCATCGGCGACAAGAACGCCACCCACGCCACCACCTACAGCTACGACAACCACGTGCCGGTGATCTTCCTGGGGCCCGGAATCCGCCCCGGCGAGTATGACGGGTCCATCGCCGTAAACGATATCGCGCCCACCCTGGCGGCGATTCTTCACGTGGAAACGCCCTCGGGTTCGGTGGGACGCGTCCTGACGGAGATGTTGGCGCGGTGAGTCCTGTATAATCGACAGTATGAATTTACGTCCCTTACACGACCGCATTCTGGTCACTCGGCTGGATGAAGGCGAGCAGCGCCGCGGCGGCATCATCATTCCGGACACGGCCAAGGAAAAACCGCAACAGGCGGAAGTGAAGGCCGTCGGTAACGGCAAACTGCTGGACTCGGGCGAGCGCGTGGCGATCGACGTTCGCGCCGGCGACCGCATCCTCTTCGGCAAGTACTCCGGCTCGGAGATCAAGATCGAGGGCGTCGAGTACCTGATCCTCAAGGAAGACGAGGTCCTCGGCGTTTTGGAATAGCCCGGTGCGCGCCGTCCCCACCGGGAATCGCCGGCCACAGGTGTTGCCGCGTGGCGCCGCTGGCGCCCGCGCACCGGTGTGATACGCTAGAGATCTAAACCTCAAACCAGGAGTTGTTTCATGTCTTTTCGGATGCCGGTGAGGCCGTTTCTGGTCTGTTCGGCGCTTTTCGTTGTAGCGCAGGGCGGCTTCGCGCAAACCAAGGCGGCTGTCGTCAATATGCAGTCCGCGGTCTTCGGAACGGCTGAAGCGAAGAAGGCCGACGTCGATATGCAGACGCGGTTCAAACCCAGACAGGACGAAATCCAGAACCTGCAGAAGGAGATCGAGAGCCTCTCCAACCAGCTTCAGTCCGGCAAACTGAATGCCCAGCAGGAGAACGACGTCACCGTCCAAGGCAAGAGGAAGCAAACCGAACTGCAGCGCAAGCAGGACGACTTTACCGCCGACGCTCAGGCCTTCCGGGACGAAGTGCTGCAGAAGATCGGCGCTAAGATGCAGGTCGTAGTGAAGAAACTGGCGGAAGACAAGGGCTACGACCTCGTCCTGGAAGCCACCTCGGCCATCTTCTTCAAGGGCGCGCTGGATATCACGGCCGACGCCATCGCGGCCTACGACAAGGCCAACCCGGCGGCGAAGTAATCCGGTATTCTGGCAGGTGGGGGCGGAGATGGCCGGTTATCTCGATCAGTACGGCGCCGGCGATGCCCGGCGCGAGAAGATCATCCGGACGTTGGTGATCTCGGCAATCGCCATTGCGGTGGTGGTAGCCGCTTTGATGTTCTTCTTCCACAACTACCGCGAGGAACGGCAGGTCAAACGCTTTTTCGCGTTGCTGGCGGCGCAGGACTATAAGGACGCCCACGCCATGTTCAATCCCGGGCCAGGGTACCCCATGTCGTCGTTCCTGCGGGATTGGGGGCCCGAGGCCGGTGCGGTGGGTGACTTCCGCATCGTCAAAAGCCGCTCCTGCTATTCCAACGTGATTCTCACCGTGCGGTACGGCAAGGATCGGGAGCAGGTCCTGTGGGTGGGTAGAGACGATCTGTCCCTCAGCTTCGCTCCCTACGACGCGTGCCCGCCCAACGGACATCCGCCGGTCTCGGCTCCCAGCGGCGTACAATAGTCCTACGGCGTTCGAGCCGGCGCGGGCCGCGATGTCGAGGTCCGCTTCAGCCGTCTTATTCCGCCGAGGGAGTGAAAACATGGGACCGGCTCCGAGCGGACTCGAAGGCGTCGTCGCGGGCGAAAGCGAAATCTGTTACATCGACGGATACCTGGGCATCCTCAGCTACCGCGGCTATAACATTCATACCCTGGCGGACAACGCCGTTTTCGAGGAAGTCATTTTCCTGCTGTGGAACGGCTGGCTGCCGAAACAGGCGGAACTCGACGCCTTGAAGGTGGATCTGGCGGCGGCGCGCGCGCTGCCCGCGGGCGTGGTGGACTTTCTGCGGAGTTCTCCCGGCGGCAATCCCATGGACGTGCTGCGCACGGCGGTTTCCATGCTAGCGCTGCACGATCCCGAAGCGCCCGACATGTCGCCTGAAGCCAACCGCCGCAAGGCCGTGCGGCTGATGTCGCGGACGGCTGCCATCGTGACCACTTTCGACCGCCTGCGCAACGGCCAGCCCCCGATCGAGGACGACCCCAATCTCGGCTTCGCCGCCAACTTCCTGTACACGCTGTCCGGCAAACCGCCCGACGAAGTGATGGAACGCGCCTTCGACGTGGCCCTCACCCTGCACGCCGACCACGAACTGAACGCCTCCACCTTCGCCGCGCGCGTCACCGCCGCCACGCTGTCCGATATGTACTCCTCGGTCACCAGCGGAATCGGGGCGCTCAAAGGACCCCTGCACGGCGGCGCCAACCAGGATGTCATCAAGTGGCTGCTCAATTTGGGCGATGAAGACGCCGCCGTGGCGCGCGTCCAGAACACCCTCGCCCGGAAGGTGAAGATTCCCGGGTTCGGCCACCGCGTCTACCGCACCGAGGATCCGCGCGCCACCCACTTGCGCGTGCTCTCCGAGGAACTGGGCAGGCGCACCGGCCACGAAGAGCTCTACCGCCTCTCGAAACGCATGGAAGAGACCGTGAAGAGCGTCAAGGGTCTCAATCCCAACGTGGACTTCTATTCGGCGTCGGCCTACTACTCGCTGGGCATTCCCATCGATCTGTACACGCCGATATTTGCCGTCAGCCGCATGTCCGGCTGGACCGCCCACGTGCTCGAGCAGTACCACAACAACCGCCTCATCCGGCCCCGCGCCGAGTACCGCGGCAATCCCGACGGCCAGACCTGGATTCCCATCGCGAGCCGCTAGGATCATACTGGTAGACATGGACGAGCGCGCCTATTACTCGGAATCGCCGACCACCAAGCCGGCGGTGTTGAACTGCCCCTATTGCAAGTCGGCGGAAACCTACGAACTGCGGTGGATGCTGCGCAAGAAGAAGGACCGTCTGCCCGGCGGCGCCGACGAGCGCGACCGCGCCAAATTCGCCAAGGCGCAGAGCTACATGGTGCTGATGGACGACAAGGCAAGCTGCAAGAACCCGCGCTGCCGCCGCCCGTTCGACATCTCCGGCATCAAGACGATGGCGTTTTTGTAAGCGCGCGCCGCTGGCGGCGTCATGGCCGCCGCAAGTTCAACGCCTGCCAGGCCAGCGACCCCGCCACCGGAATGGCCGCCGCCAGCAGGAACGCCGCCTGGTAGCGATGTTGGTCGAACAGGCCGCCGAATACCGGCATCCCCAGCGCCACCGCCAGCGACCACGCGCCCGCGCCAAGTCCCGCCACGAAGCCGTAGCTGCGCGGCGAGTAAATCCGCGTGGCGTAAGCCATGGCCGCCATCAACTGGCCGCCCGCCACGAACATCGCCAGGCACATCACCGCCAGCGCCGCCATGGAATCGAAATGCGTCGTCGCGGCCAGCGGCAGCCCGAGCACCAGCAGCACCACCTGCAAGCGCCGCATGCCGGCCAGCGAGTCGCCGTGCGCCGCGTACCGGTCGATCGCCCATCCCCAGAAGAAGTAGCCGATCTCCCATCCCAGCGGCGGAATCCACAGCGCCCAGCCGATCTGCGACTGCGTCCGGCCGAGTGCCTGGCTCAGGTACAGCGACGCGCCGTACAGCACGAATCCGAGCGGCAGCCCGCCCATGGCATAGAGCAGCGCGAAGCTCCAGATGCGGGGATCGCCCAGGCGGATCGGCGCCGGTGCCGCCTCCTGCGCCGGCGCCCGGCGGATTTCCGGGCGCCGGCTCATCCCCAGCCACCAGCCCAGCCAGGCCAGCCCGGCGAATCCCGTGAACCAGAACGCGCCGCGCCATCCGTACCGCAACGCGATGGGGGTGATCAGAATGGGCGTGATCACCGCTCCCAGCGACCCACCGCTATAGGCCACCGCGATGCCGCGCAGCCGCCGCGCCACGGGGAGGGTTTGCGTCACCGTGCGCAGCGCGGCCGGGAATGTGGCGCCCTCGCCGAAGCCCAGCGCCGTGCGCGCGGCCGCCAGCGCCACGAAGCCCCCAACGAAGGCGTGCGATACCGATGCCAGGGTCCAGACGGCGAAGGCCACGGTCATGCCAAGCCGCAGTCCGAAGCGGTCCAGCACGCGGCCCCACACCGGGTTGCCCAGCATGTAGGCGATGGAGAACGCCGAAATGGCGAACCCGTACTGGCGATCGGTCAGGTGGATGTCATGGAGGATGGTCGGCGCCAGAAGCGCCAGCGTGTTGCGATCGACGTAGCTGATGAGCGACACCAGCGTCATGGAAAACGCCGGCGTCCAGCGTGAGAGAAAGGTGCGCACGAAGGGAGAATGATAGCAGGAACGGCAGCCGGCGGGACCGCCAGAATGTGCATCCGATGAGCCAAACCGGCAGGCGATCCCGCGTATAATACAGAGTCTGAGATCCAAACATCTTGATAACGAACGAAACCAACGGAGATGGCCATTATGAATAAGGTTCTCAGCGGTGCGTTGGTGGGTCTTCTGGCCCTGATAGCGGTTCCCTTTGCGTTCGGGCAGACGGACCGTCCCGGATCGAAGGATTATCCCGGGCTGTCCCGCATGCCGGGGTACTACATCGACGATTACTCGGAGTCGCAATTCGACTCGTATACGTTCAAGGTCAAGGAAGGGGACAAGGACAAACAACAACCAGTCGAAGGACGCCTGTGCAAGTATAGTTACCGTCTCCAGCGAGACGCGGTTCCAGCCAGCGCCCTGCAGATCATACGCAATTTTCAGAACGCGGCCCGTTCGGCCGGCGGGCAGGTGCTGCGGGAAGCGGGCGAGGGGAATGACCGCGAAACCACGCTTCGCCTGGCGAAGGGCGCGAGCGAGGTGTGGATAGCTCTCCGCGCGCTCGGCGGCGTGGACAAGATCTACTGGCTGGTGATCGTCGAGAAGCAAGCCATGCAGCAGGACGTGACCGTGGACGCCAACGCCATGGCCCGCGACATCGGCGAGACCGGCCGGGTGGCCCTCTACGGCATCCACTTCGACACCGGGAAGTCGGAACTGAAGCCCGATTCCACCCCCGCGCTCGTCGAAATCGCCAAGATGCTGAAGGCGAAACCCGAGTTGAAGGTTTACGTGGTCGGGCATACCGACATGGTGGCCGATCTCGCCACCAACGTGGCGCTCTCGCAGGCCCGGGCCCAGGCGGTGGTGAAGGCGCTGGTCGGCCAGCAGGGGATTGCCGCCGCACGGTTGATCGCTTTCGGCGACGGCCCGTACGCGCCCGTGGCATCCAACAAGACCGAGGACGGCCGCGCCAGGAACCGCAGAGTCGAACTGGTGGAAATCGCCACCAAGTGAGTGTGCCCCAAGCGGGCCGGGCCTCCGGCGGCGCCCGCTGTTTCTATCTAATGGAGAATCTAATGAGAATCCGAACCCTTGCGTTCTTCGCTCTGGCGATCTTTGCCGTTGGCCTCACCTTGGCCAGCGCCGAGGAGAAGTACGGAGTGACGGTATACGACGGCGCGAAATACGACGCCGAAACCTCGCAGGTCCTCATCACGCAGATGAAGCTGGACGCGGCCTGCTATCGCACCGGCGCCACCGTGGCGCAGGTCAACGACTTCTACCGGAAGCAACCCGGAACTACCGTAGTCGACACTTCCGCCAAAGGCGGCATGTTCAAGAAGGGCAACGTGAACGTCACGGTCCAGAGCCCCTGGCTGAACATGAAGACCGGTCAGCACATGACCGACACGCTCATTTCGATCGTCAAGAACCCATAGCCCGCCGCCGGCGCGGGGCTACATCTCGCGCCGGCCTTCCATGGCTTTGGAGATGGTGACTTCGTCGGCGAATTCCAGGCCGCTGCCGACCGGGATGCCCATGGCGATGCGCGAGACTTTCACGCCCAGGGGCTTCAGCAGGCGCGCCAGGTAGACCGCCGTGGCCTCGCCTTCCACCGTGGGGTTGGTGGCCACGATCAGCTCCTTGATCTCGCCCTGGCCGATGCGTTCCACCAATCCCTTGATCTTCAGCGACTCGGGGCCGATGCCGCGCAGCGGGGACAACGCGCCGTGAAGCACGTGGTAGCGGCCCTGAAACTGGCGCGTGGTCTCGATGCCCACGATGTCGTTCGGCTCCTCCACCACGCACACCACCGTGGAGTCGCGGTTGGGGTCGCGGCAGAACTGGCAAATCTCGCTGTCGGCAATGTTGTTGCAGACGCCGCAGAGGCCCAGCTTGTCCTTGACGTCGAGGATGGACTGGGCCAGGCTTTCGGCATTCTCGCGCGGCGCGCGGAGCACGTGGAAGGCGATGCGTTGCGCGGATTTCTGGCCGATGCCGGGCAGGCGCTTGAATTCGGCGATGAGACGGGCGAGCGGTTCGGCAAAGTCGGGCATTGGGTCGGGGCGGGTTAGAACAGGCCGGGGGGCAGTCCCATGCCGCCCAGCATGCCACCCATAATCCGTTTGGTTTCCTCCTCGACGCGCTTCACGGCTTCGCTGTGCGCGGCGAGCACCATGTCCTGCAGCATCTCGACGTCGCCCGCGACTTCGGGGTCGATCTTGATCGCCAGCAGGTTCCTTTCGCCATCCATCTTGACGGTGATCATGCCGCCGCCGGCCGACGCTTCCACCCGGATGGCGGAAATCTCCTGTTTCATTTTGGCCTGCATCTGCTGGGCCTGTTGCATCATCTGGTTCATGTTGCCGGGTAGTTTCACGGTAGCTACTCCTTGAGATTGCGAATGGTGCGGATTTCCCCGCCGAAAACCTCGCGGAAACGTTTGACCTCCGGGTTTTCGAGAGCGCGGCTGGAGGCATCCGCGGCGGCCGGCGCGGCCCCTGGCGCCGCAGCGGGCGGCGCGATCGGCGTGGCCGGCGCGGCCTCGCCGATGGTCACCTTGACCGTCATCGGGCGGCCGGCAATCCGGCGGATGGCCTGGTCCAGATCCTGCGGACGAAGCGCCAGCAAGTACGCCTTGCTGGTGACGATGCGCAGTTCGTTGCCGGCTTCGGTGACCCGGGACGCTTCCACGGCGTCGGCGGTGAAGGCCATGCCGAGTTCCATGAGGGCGGCGTGCAGACGCTGGCGCCAGTCTCCCGCGGCCATCGGTTCGGGTGCGCCCGCGGATTCGGGTTCGGACGGGCGTGGGGCGGCTTTCCTGGCGCGGTCGATCTCGAACGGCGACGCGCCGGCGCGGGACGGGGCGGGCACGCGGACCGGTCCGGCGCGCGGCCCCGGCGGCGGAGCGGGCGGGCGAGGGCCGGAGCCTTCGCCGAGATCGGCGAGCGCCTGTTCGATGGGCAACAGCCGCCCGGCCTGCACCAGGCGCACCAGGCCGAGTTCCAGGTGGAAGCGCGGCTGCAGCGAGAACTGCAGGTCGCGGAAAAGATCGAGCGATAACTGCAGGTAGCGGGTGAGGTCTTCTTCGGAAAACGCGGCGGCGGCGGCGGAGAGGCGCTCCCGCTCGGCGGCCGAAGCGGCGATCAGGCGGGCCGAATCCACCCCGCCGGCGCTCGAGATGCGGGCCACCAGCAGGTTGCGGAAGTAGCGCGCCAGCTCGCGGCTGAAGTGCTGCAGGTTGTGGCCGTTGCGCTCCAGTTCGTCGACCACCTCCAGCATGCGGCGGGAATCGCCGGCGGCCAGCGCCTGGGAGACGGTTTCCAGGCTATCCAGCGAGAAAGCGCCCAGCAGGCCGCGCACGGCGGCGGCCTCGATGTGCGCGCCGCAGCAGGCGATGGCCTGGTCGAGCGCGGAGAGCGAATCGCGGACGCTGCCTTCGCCGGCTTGCGCCAGCACGGCCAGGGCTTCCGGGTCGGCCTGAATGCCTTCCTGCTTGCAGATCCACTCCATGCGCGCGGTGAGCGCGTCGAAATCCACGCTGCGGAAGCTGAAGTGCTGGCAGCGCGAGGCGATGGTGGCGGGGATTTTGTGGGCCTCGGTGGTGCAGAGCACGAAGACCACCCATTCGGGCGGCTCCTCGATGGTCTTGAGAAGGGCGTTGAAGGCCTCGTTGGTGATCTGGTGGGCTTCATCCACGATGAAGACCTTGTAGCGGTCGCGGGCCGGCTGGTAGCGGACGTTCTCGCGCAGCTCGCGCATTTCGTTGATGCCGCGGTTGGAGGCCGCGTCGATCTCGATGACATCCACGGCGCCGCCGCCCGTGATCTCGCGGCAACTCGCGCACTCGCCGCAGGGCGCGGTGGTGGGACCGTTCACGCAGTTCAGGCAGCGCGCCAGGATGCGCGCGATGGTGGTCTTTCCGGTGCCCCGCTGGCCCGAGAAGATGTAGCCGTGGGCGATGCGTCCCTGGGTGATGGCGTTCTCCAGGGTGGCGCGGACATGCTCCTGATTGACCACGTCCTGGAACGTCTGCGGCCGGTATTTTCGGGCGATGACCTGGTACATGCGGCGGGCTTACTGCCAGGCCCCGGGGAATCCGCGGCACACGAGCCGCACCGCTACCGTTGCTTCCTTCCGGACCTGGCGGGGTTTGCGGCCGCCCGTTGCACGGAGCCCGAGACCTGACAAGTATTTATCGTATCATGCCGTGTGGGGCGGACCCCCTGGTCCGCGCGGGACGCCCCCGTCCCGCTCTTCGCTCGCAGGGCCGGCCACGGACGAGGGCGCCAGCCCCACAAGAGCAAGTAGACGCGCCGTTGACCTGCCGCTACACTGGGGACTTGACCACCGCGGCGCAATATGTCCACGGCTACTCCGCCCGCGAAGCGGAGCGGCTCGCCGACCAGGCCGGCACCCTCGCCGGACTGCTTCACCATGACACCGTGTATCCGCCGGGGAGCCTGGTGCTCGAGTGCGGCTGCGGCACGGGGGCGCAGACCGAGATTCTGGCTTCACGGAACCCGGGGGCGCGCATCGTCTCCGTGGATATCTCGGAGGAGTCGCTCGAACAGGCCCGCGCTCGAGTGGAGGCGGCCGGCCACCGCAACGTCGAATTCCGGACGGCGAACCTGTTCGATCTGCCTTTCGACGACGATCGCTTCGACCACGTCTTCCTGTGCTTCGTGCTGGAACACCTCAAGGTTCCCGCGGCGGCTCTCCAGGCCCTGAAGCGGGTTCTGCGCCGCGGCGGGACGATCACGGCGATCGAGGGCGACCACGGCTCGTGGTATTGTCACCCGCACACGGAGGAGGCGTCTCGGGCCGTGCAGTGCCTGGTGGACTTGCAGGCGCGGTTGGGCGGCGACGCGCTGGTGGGCCGGCGCCTCTATCCGCTGCTGGCGCAGGCCGGATTCCGCGACGCGCGGGTCAGCCCGCGGATGGTGTACGTGGACAACAGCCGGCCGGACCTGGTGGAGGGCTTCTCGAAGAACACCTTCATCGCCATGGTGGAAGGCGTCCGCGACCAGGCACTCTCGCTGGGGCTGATCGACGCGCGCACCTGGGAGAAAGGGATCGCCGATATGTACCGCGCGACCGGGCCCGACGGAACTTTCTGCTACACGTTCTTCAAGGGCGTGGCCGCGCGATAGACCGGACCCGGCCGATTGAAACCGGGGTGGGCGGCTTCGCGTCACTCCTACTTCATGCGCATACGGATGAGTCTGCTTTTCGCCGTGGCGTGGCTGGCGCC
>Ga0182027_10012147_pt1 | contig 12114 bp, 3 predicted proteins | sample 712E1DmetaG_FD_121300 | JGI IMG/M metagenome (GOLD analysis project Ga0182027, IMG submission 121300) | Permafrost microbial communities from Stordalen Mire, Sweden - 712E1D metaG (Illumina Assembly) | ecosystem: Environmental > Terrestrial > Soil > Wetlands > Permafrost | place: Sweden...
AATAACCTGAAAGTAGTTAAGAAAATGACTATTGATGAAAAAATTGTATTCTGGAAAAAAGTGTTCAAATATGCAGATGACAGGGGAATAGATATCCATATGTACCACTGGAATGTATTCGTTAATGGAGCAGAAGGAAAATACGGTATCCAGGAGAAACAGGATTCGCCGATAACTACTGATTATATGAAGAAAAGTGTAAAGCAGTTCCTGCTTACCTATCCGACCATAAAAGGCATTGGCGTTACCGCAGGTGAGAATGTAAACAATACACTAAAGGGCGAATATTCTACAGAGAACTGGATCTGGCTCACATACGGTAAAGCGATAATGGAAGCCAAGGCGATTAATCCTGAAATAAATGTCACCTTCATTTTCAGGCAGCACCAGAGCGATATGAATCTGATAGCAACTGCATTTAAAGACTACGTGGGTCCTTTCGATACCGAGTTTAAATACGCAAGAGCACGTATGTTCAGCAGCACTACGCCTCCCTGGTTCGACAAAATTTACCGCGAACAGGTTGAAAAATACAAAATTAAAGTCTGGATGAATGTACGTAATGATGATATTTTTACATTCCGATGGGGCAATCCTGAGTATGCGAACTCTTTTATCCGGAATATGCCAAAAAACCTTATGAGCGGTTATTTCTGGGGACCAGATGGTTATGTTTATGGACGCGTGTTTAACAGTATTAATGCCGAAGCACTATCCGAATATGAAATTGATAAACAATGGTATATGTTTATGATATGGGGCCGGGCAGGTTATAATCCTGATCTTCCTTCCTCTTATTATATGGAAAGGTTATCTGTCCATTTTCCCGGAATTGATTCAAAACTGCTTTATAATACATGGAAGTCTACTTCAGATGTAATTGAATGGGTCGATAAAATCCATTTCCGACAGAACGATGCCGAATTTCTTACTGAAAGTTGTTTTGATATTGTAAGGTTTCATGATGTGAATAATTTTTGCAGGCAAGACTGTATGCCTGAACAGGGAGTGAGTTCAATAGGTAATTTTGTTCAGAATGGGAAAGTATCAGGTGAATTGACTCCTTTTGAGGTTGCGGAAAAACTTGAGTTAGCTTCAAAAAACCTCGCTGAAGGGGCAGCAAAATTAAAAGCAGGAATTAATATGGAGCTTCAGCAGACTCTGGGGGATTTTGTCTCAATGGGTTATCTGGCTGAATATTATGCTCGCAAAATCAGGGGTGCTACCTTTCTGTCTCAATTCAGGTTAACCGGTGACGATAAATTGAAGGAGAAGTCTGTAACAGAGTTGAAAGGCGCTGTCGATTCATGGACCAATTATGCAAAAACGGCAACGACTTTTTACAAACCTCAGCTGTTTGCACGCACACAAATGCTTGACTGGAATGCAACTATTGAAAATGTAAAGGAAGATGTAAATATTGCCTTAAAAGCAAAAAAAGGCGAACCGGTATCTGTATCAGGGACAAATAAGATATGGGAGAGGGATATGACAAAACAATAATGATTATCTGATTATAAAACGGTTCAAGATACAATGGCACAAAAAGCTATGACACTACAACATTCTATTTACGATTAATAGCAATATCGGGAAACCTTTTAAGATCAGTTCCTGAAAGTTTATTCAGAACGTTATTATAAAGGAGAAGGGCAGAGGGATAATCGCCTGTTTCGTTGATATAATCCTGGTCGATCTTTTTAAGATTCGACATCCAGAGATTTGTCCTGTAATTATGAAGGTCATTATCTTTAACCGTACCGAATCGTGTAATGAATTCATTAGTTTTCATCAGTATTCGTCTTACAGAATCGGCCGGATATTGCCCGGCGATCAGGTCTTTTGTATAGGTAGCGAGTTCTGCTGATTTTGGAAGACGCTGCATCATTTCAATAAATGCTGCAGTTACAATACCGTTAGCCTCATCGGGTGTATATTCCCAAAACTTATATGGAGAGTTTGGACGTCTTGGTTTAAGATTCATAAATAGGAGGTGAGAGATATGTATTTTAGCCTCTTTGAATTCGGGCTGTAGCTTGCAGTTGATAAGCCGGCGGCTTTCCATTATAAAATCCGTTGCCGGATCAGGAAGGGGCCCACCTCTGAAACCGTCAGCAACGCCGGTGTGTTTTGCATAAGACACGTTTCCTGTGATAGTCATATCTTTTCCTGTACGTGCGGAAATGCCATAGCCGAAACAATCACCGACCATAATATTACCAGTTATTATCTGTCCGACTCCGTACTTTGTTGGTCTGGCATTGGGTGACCATATTCCGTCTCCTGTGGGTATGCCATTATGAAAACGGGCACCGAATGCATCAATAAAGTTATTTCTGACGACCAGCTTGTAATCATAGTAACTTAGGGTGTCAACCGGTTCTTTCAGTTTATATATATTGAGGAAGTCCACCATGTTGATTGCTCCAAGGGTCTCCCTTGAAAGGGTTACGATAACATTATTTTCAACGAGACATCCGGGTGCAGTAAACAGTACGATTCCGACATCAGTTCCGTCAATTACCAGATTATCCCTGAATATAGAGTTTGTGCAAGACATGCCCATAGCATCTGCCCAACCCTTTTTATAGGTCAGATTACATCCGGAACCCCGGGCATCAACACCGGAGCCAAAAACAATACAGTTTTCAATCCTGTTGTCTTTAGAAGAATAGGGATTGGAATTGTTTTCCTGCAATTTGAAGGCTGACTGACATCGGCTGTTTAAAGCGATCACCCTTTTTATTCTCTGGCCCGAGGTTGTACCTCCTGAAATGAATGTTGATCCGACAGTGAAATTATCAGGCCCGTCAATCGCTGCGTCAAATCCATAACGGTTGCCATCACCTATAAGGTTTTCAATAAGTGTTTCATTTACCCTCTGTGTATTTACCATATTGTTTGCAAGCTTTCCGGTCATTTTAATAGTTGCAAAATCGCTGATATATATAGCATCAAATGTGCTGAATATCTGCTGGTTTGCACTCATGTTAAGGTTGTCTGTAAGCGTTAACCTGTTATAGGTTTCACCCCTGGCAAGAAAGACATCCTGGCCACTTGCCATAGCATCTCTTACATTGGTTATATCACCGGGAACAGGACCCTGTATCCAGGTCGGATCGATGAATTTATGTGTATAGATCCGATTTCCAAGTGCACGGTCGATCTTAGCCGGATATTTTAAAGCTTTTTCATGTGCAATGAATTTATTATTTGCTCCGGCTTCGTACCAGCTGAGAAACTGGGTTTCTTTTTCAATATCAAGTACTGCAAGATCAGTTTTGCCATCTCCGTTGAAATCGCCGGCAAACCACCTCTGGGTATCCTTCATTGGGCCACCGGTATCCAGCCATGTGGTTAAAGTGAAGGAATCATTACCCATAATATAAACATCGATTTTGAGCTTACCTGATTCATTATAAATCTTTACGAGATCTGTCTTGCCGTCTCCGTTAAAATCACCGGTAAACCATTTCATTCCATATTCATTCTTTCCTAATTCAGTTGCCGCTCTTTTGCCAATTAATGTTCCGCCTTCGGAAAGGAAAAGATCAATGTTGGCTTTGTCGTTGCTGATCCATATCTTGGCAACATCCAGTTTCTTATCACCGTTGAAATCTCCCGTAAAAAGGCGATGTGAGTTTTCGTATGGCAGACTAACCTGGCTCCATTCTTTAAAAGTGAACACATTATTTGCAGGATCGGCTGTTAAAAGATCAAATGAGGTTCCCCTGAAAATTGCGATATCGGTTGCTCCGTCACCTGTGAAATCACCGGGGAGAAATGAGTAATTATTATTCCAGGAACCGGAATTTGAAATCCACGACTTTAATGTGAATCCTTTCCCTGTAGACAGATAAACATCAACCGAAATCTGGTTGCCGGATGTATTTATCTTCGCAATATCTGTCCGTCCATCGGCGTTAAAATCTCCCGTTAACCAGCGGTAGCCATAATTAAAATCGCCCTGTTTTGTTGCCCAGTTTTCCGGTGTGAATTTTATGCCGTTTGAGATTAGGACTTCGCAACTCATCATTCCATTATCGTCCCATAACCTGGCTATATCTGTTTTGCCATCTCCGTTAAAATCACCCTGGAACCATTTTGAAGAAGCGGGTATTTCGCTTTGAATGCTGATCAGGGCTGACAGGGAAAAGCTTTTACCATTAAAGCTCAGTCCGTCAGCAGAGAGTTTCCCCGGGAGCTGCTGTACGTTTATCAAATCCTCACGGCCATCTCCGTTAAAGTCTAATAGTTTGCCGGTCGGTTTTGATGATTTGCCGGCAACTGACTGAGAAAGTATATTAGCTGTTGTAAGGCAAAAAAGTGTGAAAACAGAAATAAAAAGTCTGCCGGATTGAGTAATGATTTTTTTCATCGAAGTAAGATTTATCTTAATTAAAATGGTTTGTTGCTCCATTATTGAGCAGATATTCATAGGTATAAGGTATTAACAAACCTAATGAATTTGTCATGAAAATACAAAAAAATAATGAGCTAACGATATAATCTACAACATATCATCAGTACCGGGTTCACAGCGCACTTTCCATAAAAGATGCTTTTAATAAAATTGTAGCCTGGAGACAAGATTACAATAGTTATCGGCCTCATAGTTCTTTAAAGGGGAGAACCCCAAATGAAACAGAAAGTTTGTATAAACATCAGCCCGAATTTTCTACTTTAGAGTGGTCCTAAAAAGGGGGAAGCGTCAATCAAAGATTATGCTCTAATTTTAACTGGACTTATTTTGGGGAAGCCGACATCTGCTAGTGCGGCTTTTAAATGTGCTTGCAAAACCATTAAACCTATTTTTTTAAAGTATAATTAATCAGTGATTTGCTTTGTCCCGGAGCACCACTTACTAATTCCATCCCATTGACAATTACATCTAGTACCGTTTGACGATCTGTGGTATAAAATTCAACTTTAGCCTGACCAAGGGAATCAGTTTTTATTGAAGGTCCCCAATATAAAGTAGCTCTTCCATCGTATAATGAGATCCCCTTTGACGAGCCCTCATATCGAGGAGAGTAGAATGAACGCGGAGTATTGAGTCCGTCGAGAATAAATGTTTTTATTCCCTGGGGATCTCCCCGATATGAAAAATCCGAATAAGTTTCTATAACTACAAGTGATTGTCTGATCTCCATCCTTAACATCGCATCTGCATAATGACTTGGTATGTTTCCTGGAGGCAATACCATTATTTTTTTAATTTCATTCACATGAAGAAAAGAAATATGGTTAAGCCAGGCCATAAATTCAGCTCCCCCTTTCGATCCATCAAAAACCACACTTCCATTTACTAAATATATTGGAAACCAATAGTCCAGGTCGAAGCTGACACACGGCAGATAAACAGTCTTAATTCCACCCGGAAATATTTGTTTCTGTGCACCAAATTCTCTTACCAACAGGTCATTAATAGTTTCAAATTTGTTCCCGGTTGGGTCCAGAGAATCGAGATCCACGATCTTTTTCGCATTATGTTCGAAATCGAGGTACCAGTTTTTTGCTTTGGCAGTAACTATTACTTCTCCTAATGTCCCAGTCATAGCTCCGAAAGCCGGATCTTTTGAAATTATTGTTTTCAGATTTGCCTGTGACTGGCGAACAGTTTCAATCGCCGGAGAAGTTAAATTGTAACTCACATTTGAGGGCATGACAAATTTTGGTCGATCAACAATAATTTCATTCAGAGAAATATTACCGTAAAGAGGTTTCTTTCTTGAGTTGGTTGCCTGAATAAGCGAATGCGTCTTTCCAAAAAGCAAGGGAAGAGTAAACCGGAACCGGCCAAGGCTATCAGGATTACATTGACCCATATAAACTTCGGTTGACCAGCAAAAAATTGTTAAGCCAACTTCTGTGTACTTAAATTTTTTCTCGCGTAATTTACTTCCACTCAATTTCACCTTCCCTGATACCTCAAAGTTTGTTTCTGGTTGAAACTTATGTTTTTCAATATCTGTGCTGTCTGGTATAAAATTCCTGTATCCCTGTGTCAGCATCAATAAATCCAGTTTGTCTCGATTAATAACACTGTCATTATTAAAATAGAAGTCCGGTTCTTCAATATTTCCACGAAGCTCTGATTTCAATAATTTATAAGCGGTTATTCCATCTGGCACAGCATCCTGTACTATTTGTGCTTTATCAAATACGGAAAGAGAGAGATCTGCCTTTACAGGTTCTCCGTCTGCATCAGTTGTTTTTAAAAGAAGAGTTACTTTCGATCTTGTTGCATAAGATGATGAATCAGGTATTACTTCGATTTTAAACCGTGTGTTCTTATCAACATAAATGAGCCGTTCACTTTCAGGTTTAAAATCATCGTTCAGAACAGTAAGCCTGCAAACACCTTCCGGCAGCAGGTCCATGGGGATCTTAAACCTGCATGAATCGCTGGCTGTTTTGACAAGAGCCGAAAACCAGATCTTTCCGTAAGCGCTGCCAATAACATATTTTTTAGCGATTATATCAGAATGCGTCCTTTTTATTGTAATGTAAGAATCACTATCAGTTAGTGAAGAACTGATTGAAAGAACAGAACCTTCCGCTGATGCAGATGGCAGCGGTATTAAATAGTTTCGGCTATCATATATTGTATGGGCAAAGTACTTTTTATCTGCTTCAGGCTTTAAATGGAATATGCCCATACCTTTGTGAGTACTTTCAAAACTTATAACAACTTCTCCTTCTTCTGTTTCGATAGCTCCGCTTACCTCCCTGCTCATTCCGTCTGTTCCAACAGCTTTAAAGGCTACTTTGCTAACAAGCCCATTTACCAGTTTGCCTCCCTCGGGGAAAAACTGAATATCAATACCTTCCTTCAAAGGGATTTGAAACTGTTTTTCGTAAGTTATTCTTTTGTCATTTATTGAGATCCCAAACACACATGTAGAATCAAAATTTTTTATTTCCGACAAAGAGAACTTAAATATCTTTTCTTTCGTATTCGCCAACTGCACCTTTCCTGTGTCAAGAACCTGATCTCCAACCTTGAGGGAATAATAGACTTTATGGTTGTACGTATTTTTAAGGTCGCCTGCCGGATCAATCTCAAAAAAACGAAAACTTACCTTTAAAGAATCATTTCGTATCTGTTTGATTATTACAGGAACACATTCAACACTAAAGTACTGCCTGGCGGGACTGATATTAATGGTCTGGTAAAATGGTTCACCGGTATTCAGGTTTTGCATCCAGCGGGTATAAGCATGGAGAGTATAAGAACCGGAGGTTATGTTTGTATCTAAAGTAAAATCTCCCTGGGAAGTTCCATTCTGAATGAGGAGTTTTCTTGAAAGAACAGCTCTGTTTTTCTGGTTTAAAAGATCTACATAAAGCACACCGCTGAGGGTATCGGGTACCTGGTCATATCCATACCACGAGTAGGCTTTGAACCATATTGTATCGCCTTGCATGTAGTTGGGACGATCGGTATGTAAAAACACTTTCTCTCCTGGTAATACCTGAATTAACTTTCTATATTCTTCCAGTGATCCTATAAACTGCCCCTGCCCGTTTTTTTTATTAGGCAAAAGAGTATCCTGTTCAACAGTATCCTCTTTTGAAGATTGAATTGATTTCTTCCCCGATATTGAATATTCGAAAGGCAGGAGATCTGCAATAAGCTGTTTTGCCATTTCACCATCCCATTGTATCCCTGTAGGATCGAAAAAACCCATTTTATCAAAGTAAACATTCTCCCTGGTGATTAAAATGGAGCTTTCAACCAGTTTTTTACCATAGGTTATATATAGTCTCCCCTTATATTTAAGATATTTTTTCGGGGTCCAGTTATCAAGACTATCTGATTGAATAACAATCCTGTCGTATTGTAATCTGACATTTGCCGAATCTTTAATCGTATAACCTGCTGAATCTAAATTATTTTCCCATAGTGTTCTGAAAAAGTGCATTCTTGAACCAAGATATGCGGTTTCCCTTCTTCTTTCAAACCGTTGTTGCCGGATTTTGTTTGATGTTAATTCCTCCTTAATAATATAATTTCCTAAAAGAAATAATTGATTATTTGTTTTGCAGAATTCGAATTTATTCAGGTAGTAAAAAATTTTAAATCCCAGAGCTTTATTATCAATAATGATTGGTTTGGATGAGAATGCCCTAAGTGTCTCATCTTTAGAGTTAAATATTAACGAAATGTCGTTTTCATTGGTTATTTCACAGTTCATTGCATTTGGCGTTACCCCAAGGAATTCTCTTTTGAATAAATCTAAATTTTCTTGTCTTGCCTGCGGATTACCTTTCCCGGTTATGACAACTTCCTTCAATTCAAACTCCCGGGGAGTAAGTTGAATTAAGACGGGTTTTCCAGTCGAAAAATCAGATATATTTACAGAATTGTATCCTAAAGCGCTTACTGTTAAAGGCATTGAAATATTCTTTGAAATGTCTAACTCAAAATGTCCATTCTTATCTGCATAAGTTCCAAATGACGTTCCGTTGAAATAAACTAATGCATTATCAATTGGACTTTTAGTATGCTGGTCAAGGACAGTACCTCGAATAATCTGATTATAAACCGATGTATGGAAACAGATTAATATAGATAATAGTAATAAAACTTTTCTCATGGAAGAGGTTTTGAACTGTTCTCGTGAATTACTTGTCTGTAAGATTCAATGTGAATTTTTTTGTGGTCTATGTCCACGTCAATGGCAGTGAAGAAAGGATCAATAATATCACGACTGGTCTGTTTTTTATGATAATCTGAGTCTTTATATGAGGTATATTGTTCCTCAAACCGTGTCATGAGGTTGGTGATTCTTTCCTGCTTAATTAGCTTATCATTCATGGTTTATTACGTTGACGAACAAAATTAGTAAAAACGGGCAAGGGAATTTGGTTCTTGTAGGTCTGACAATAAAAGTAAGAGTTCTTTGAAAAATTAAAAATAAAGATTTCAAAATAAACAGTATTTATTGCTTTTCAGGTTTTACTTCGGCTGTCGAATGGCCTTCGCCCGGGGCACCGCTGGCAATGCCCATACCTCTAACCATGATGTCAAGGGTTGCAGGGCGGTCGCCCGTGTAAAACTCGACCGATGCATGGCCCAAACTGTCGGTAACAACCTCCGGCGCCCAGTACAGTGTTGCACGGCCATCGTACAACGGGCTGTCCTTTAATGCCCCCTCGTAACGGGGTGAGTAAAACTCACGGGGCGATGCCAGCCCTTCCATCACAAAAGTCTTTACCCCCTGCGGGTCACCCCGGTAAAAGTTTCCCGAATAGGTTTCTATATACACTATTGTCTGGTCCATAATCTTGAAATAACTTGGGTCAGCATATGATGAAACCAGACTGCTCGACGGGGGTATTAACATAACCTTTTTTATATCACAGACTTTCATAATGGACATAGAGCCTAAAAGATCTATCAGCCCACCTTCACCTCCATTACAATAAACCATACCGTTTACTACATAAATTGGAAAACAATAATCTAAATTAATACTTAAATCTTTGCATATCACAGGAAAAAACGCTATCCTTTCCCCGGCCACCTGATGCTCTATGGCCCCAAACTCCTTTATCAGCAAATCGTGGAGGTCTTTATACCTGTTTCCTTTAGGGTCCAGCGAGTCAAGATCGGCCACCTTATCTGCCTCCCCCTTAAAATCATGGGACCAGTCACTGTTGTTCCTCCTGGCCGTTACCACTATCTCGTTCAGGTCAATCTGGTGAGACATGTAAATGCCTGTTCCCGGCAGTTCAACCTTCCGGGCAGCCTGCACCTGCTGCTGCACCTGTTTAACTGTCAGCGGTGGCATGTAAGGCGGTAATGCGGGGGGGCCTGCCAGCTGCGGCGACACCCCTTCTTCCACCTCAATATTCCCCGGAAAAGGTTTCCCTTTGGCCGTGGAGGCCTGCAAAAATAACCTGAACGGACCACCGCCTAATGGGACAGCCATACTGAAACGGCCCAGACTATCCGGCCGGCCCTTCCCAAGATACGGCTCATCGCCAAATCTTGCCAGCATCAACGCAAGGTCACGGTAGTCCAGTTTCTTCCCGTTCAGTCTTTTCCTCTGCGTCTCCACCCTGCCCGATACTACAAAGCTCCTTTCCGGTAAATCTCTTTTTGTATTTGTGTTTGTATTATGTGTCGTATCCCCTGTAAACCTCCGGTAGCCCTGGGCCAGCAAAAGCAGGTCCAGTGCACCGTGGTTGCAACTGTCGCCCTCAAAGTAAAAACCAGCATCTTCAATATAGCCCCTTACCTCTCCCTCCAGGTACTTGCCTGCCCTGATATCCTGTAGTAAGTTGTCGCCTGATTGCCCGCGGTCGGTCACCGAGAGCGACAGCCCGCATTGCACAGGGCTACCGGACAAATCAGTTGCCTTAATGTCAAGCGATACCCGCGAACGGGGCCCGTAGGTCAATGAACCAGGTGTTACGCTCAGCCTGATACGCTGGCCATTGTCAATGTAAACCACCCGCTCGCACTCCGGGGTAAAATCATCCCACAGCAAGGTAAATACGGCCAGCCCTTCGGGGAACAGGCCTGAAGGCACTTTGGCCACTGCCATGCCACCGACAGGGTTCACCAGCGCTGCATAGCGCACCTGGCCCTTCGAACAACCCAACAGTACATGGCGCCGGGCGTCGCCCGCGTACCGGGACAAAATGCGCACATGCAAAAGGCTGTCTGCCCCAGGTTGGCTTATCCCCATCACGCTGCCTTCTTCCTTAGCCTCGGGCAGAGCAAAGCGGTATCGGGAACCCTGGTAAGCTACCCGGGCAAAATATCGGGTGCCTGGCAGGGGCGTTAGCATGAAACTGCCCATACCCAGATGGCTACTCTTGAAGCTTGATATTTCTTTTCCATCTCCATCTTCAACGATGCCTTTAACCTCTTTTCCGTGCCCGTCAACCCCCGTGGCCTTGAACGCAACACGGCTGCTCAACCCTGTGACCAAGTCACCCCCCTCAGGGAAAAACCGGAGGTCAAGCCTGTCTTTTAACGGGATGGTAAACTGCCGGTTGTAGGTGATACGTTCGTCCTTGACCATGAATTCCAGTACACCGGTACTGTCCTTGTCCCCCAGACCAGACAGGGAACAACGGAATACGCCTTCCTTCGTGTTGGACAACTTCACCTGGCCGGTATGCAAATACCCCGGCCCCGACTTCAGCCTGTAGCCCAGCTCGTGCATGTAATACGACGGCAAAGAGCCTGACGGGTCCAGGTCGTAAAAGCGGAAACGCACTTCCAGTGAGTCACCCCCGCCTTCACCTCGGACCAGCACCGGGTCGTAACCGATGTAAAAACCCTTGTCTGCCCCGCGTACCGTGAAACGGCGGTAAAAGGGGTCAACCATTGTCCCGTCACCGCTCACCCGTGTCCAGCCCCGCAGGTAGTAGTCCCCGCTTTCCAGCGACCTGGGAAGGACAAACTCCCCGTGCCCCTGGCCTTGCTTTAACCGGCAGGATTTCTTTTCAAGCGCCTGCCCGTCGGAACCGGTAAGCTCCGCGTGGAAAACACCGCTTAGCGTGTCAGGCTCTCCGTCATTGCCATACCAGCAATAGACCTTGAACCAGACCGTGTCGCTCGGAAGGTAGCCCGTCCGGTCGGTGTGCAGGTATGATTTGCCCAAAGGCCAAACCACATGGGTATCTGTATACCTATCTACCAAATTTTCAATTCGGGTTTGTTGGGTATCAGGTGGTTGGGGTAAGGCCTTTCCGCACAAGGTTAAAAGGGCAAGTATAATAAAATACCCGGACGGGCTTAGGATAAGCTTATTTGCCATTTCAAAATATTATATATTATCCTTTTCATCTGAAATTTTCTTTATCAAATAGTCTATAGTCTTCATTTTCAAGAATCATATGCGTTACGTTTAATGAGACTTATATAAAAATTTATCATCCAGAACAGTGAGTATTTTCTTGTCTAAAGTCCAAATAAGGTACTTATTTTCTGTAACAGCCTTGGAAAGTATTGAATCAATTAAACCAATTCCGACATTATGATAATTATTTTTATTAGCAAAATCAGCTGATTCAATAAAAGAACCCTCCATAAATTTGATTTTCGGTAATACTTTCCAGTAAGATAAAATCATATTCCTTTCATTATCA
>Ga0182027_10012148_pt1 | contig 12114 bp, 15 predicted proteins | sample 712E1DmetaG_FD_121300 | JGI IMG/M metagenome (GOLD analysis project Ga0182027, IMG submission 121300) | Permafrost microbial communities from Stordalen Mire, Sweden - 712E1D metaG (Illumina Assembly) | ecosystem: Environmental > Terrestrial > Soil > Wetlands > Permafrost | place: Sweden...
ACAATACCGCCGCAAATTGCCGGCCTGCATCAATTCGATCCTCACTGCCTCGCCAACCTCGTGCGCGACGCCATCGAGCGCCGCGACAATGAGGCGGCGCAAAGTCCCCAAACACCGGAGATACTCGGCGCACTGGAGGCGTGCCAAGGTATGGGTCTTGACCGCGACCGTGGTGGGAGCGGCGGGTGCCGTGTTGTGGGGGGGGCCAGAGCCTCGTTGGCTCCAAAGGAGGCCACCGATGACGGTCGCGCCCACAATCAGTACGGGGAGGAAGCGTGATGATTTCTTCATGAGAGCGATTGGGACGAAAAAAGACCGATCCGGGAAAGCAATGGTGGCTTCCATGCCTTCAACGGTGTAGTCCCCGGTTTTGAGCGTGGCCCGCCGCTCGCCGCCAATCCAGTTGGGGTGGTTTGCGTGCAAGGCGAAAGGCTGCTGCTCCCGTGTATCAACTAGGATCACGGGCTTGGGCACTCTTGCACTTCGGAGGATGCTGTGGTCGTTGCGCTTCACAACGAGCCTGCCAGTGCCTGGGCCGACGAAGCGGGAATTCGGGGCGTTCATCATTGCGCGGAAAAAGGCTAAACAAAAAGATCCTGGGGTCGCAATGCAGGCGGCCCGGGCGCATTACGGAAGCCATTGCCGCCATACCTTTAGGACCTTCTTTGACAGCGTTTCCCGGACGATATTGCTGCGAGCGTCCATGATCCTCCTGCTGTCTATGCTACTCGAACCGGTCATCCACCTATAGGCGTCGATGTACCATTTTCGATCTACCCCAACAAACAAACCCAAGCCGACTGCCTTGGTCTTGCCGCAAGGTTTGGAGAACGTAATTTCCCACTGGATACTGATCCATGGAAAGGTCTTGGTGTCTTTTCCCTTGTTGACTTCATCCCAATGGAAGATGCATGGAGTGAACCGATACTGCTTTCGGGCAGCCTTGTTCAGCCTGGACATCAGTTGGCTGTCCTCAAAGATTGACTCCATCATCCGAATCCAATCAGCGGCTGTCTGAAAGACCGTATCCTTTAGATGGATCGTTTTGAACTTGGTTTTGTCAGGATAACGAAGGCCGTGTAGCATCAGAGCCAGGTCGTTCAGGTCTGTTTTGGTTATTACGGTAGGTGCATGCATATGGGCGGTCTCCAAGTATTCCTTAAAATTCTGAAGGATGAACGTATCGGTATCGGTTGCATGAGCCAGTTTCTCTCGATCGAGGCAGGCGCAAAGGACCAAATAGAAGTCACGCCAATGAAGCACGTCCCATTCCCCAGCGCCTTCTGTGAAATCGAAGTAGTTTTGCACCAGGGCGATTTTCTTGGCTGACTTAAGCCGAGGTCCCCCCGCGTAAAACCTAAGCTGTCGCGCCCTCAATGGCGCATCGACCTTGTTTTCCACGATCGCGACTGTTCGGCCGCCACGTGTAATTTCCAGGTCCAAGTGGCCGAGCTCTCTCCTACGCCAGATGGATTGTTGCGGGAGAGCTCTGCAGTTCGTTGTCGTCCTGCCTTTTCGCACCCCAAGGAATTCCAGAAAGCATCTGCGAAACACCGCAGAGTGATTGAAGCTAGCGGCAGTGAGCTGTGTGAGCCGATTTTCGCTCAAGGGATCGTAGTTGCCAGTCAATGCCTGAGTGACGAAACCTTCCTGATAGAACTGATGTGATTGCATGGTAGGTGCCAAGTCTTGTAGCGCCACTCTCTACTGCGAAGGGCCTTGGGCTTTTTCATCGGAGGTTGGGACTCGGCAGAACCCCCCAACTGGCAAACTTGATCCCCCGTGACTAGAGCTTTCTAGGTTGCCAAGATCGCCGATTCGCCGGCGATTGTCTAACACTTAACCGCTAGACGAACCCTTCCTCGACAAGTTGGCTGCCTTTGGCCGTGACCTCGTGGCGTTGGCCGGACCCGTCGACAACTCGGCACCAGCTTTCGGAGATAAGCTTGGCCTGCTTGCCTTCGCCTTCCAACCAATAACTGAATCCGCCGCACATGCCAGGGATAGGAAACCACACTTTCGGCTTCTTGGAGGCGAGCAGCGGAGCCAATTCCGGGAGTACGACATTGTGTTGGTCTATGAGGTTGGCCGCCCGCTTGCGTATCAACGCGTGGAAGTGGCGTTGGATGGCCGATAGTGTGTCTTTGGGAACTTGTCGCATCCGCTTGCCTCCGCTGCCGAGACACTATGGCTGCCTCGTATCTCGTCAATGCGCAGCGTCGCACCCACGAAGAAATGGTCAGTCCCGTCGTTTAGATCTGATTGTCGCCGGGGGGTCAGTCCAAAACCACTTGTTGGCGTCAATCGGCGGGGCCGGATGATTTGTCTACGTCTCGATGGCTCGCGTCTTCACACCGACCCAGCACCCGTCGGCCGCTTTCCCCGCAATGATGATGTCCACCCGAAGCTCGCCGACGCGAAAAACGGTCGCCTCAGCAAGGCAATCGCGGAAAAATGACCAAAGCTCCCGGTACCGCCTGACGTCCTCCTTCTCCGCCTTCCCGTGCCAGTCACGGTCCTGGGCTAGTTCACCGAAGAATTCATCGAGACTCTGCTTTTGAACGGGGCTGCCTGCCTGGCGCTCGGCCAAGAGGCAGGCGTCCGTTGCGCCAAAGGCATCCGTTGGCTTTTCGAGATGGACGACCTCAAATGGTTCGTCGGTTTCGCTCATGTAAAGCAGGCCGCGTGTCGCTTTCCTGAGCGCAGCCATGGCCGTTTGACTGTCGGGATGTTTCTGCACCGTTCCCCCTTGATCTCTCAATGCCTCATTGCCACCGGGCGAGGAATCCGCTCGGCATCAACCTCGGCTTTCAGAGGCTCAATGATCGCCGCCGGTACTCGGTCGAAGAACGCGTACCCGGTGAGCTGCTCGACGGCGCGCACCGAAACCCGGTAGCCGGCCCACTCTTCTCCGGCCGTCATGTCGTTCGGCATAATCACCGCGATCAGCCGCGTCTTCGCGTCCGCTTTTTGGAGGTCGTCGCCCTGACCACCATCCAGCACCATGATAACCTTCCAGCATTGTGCGGGAACAACCACCCGCGTGGCCCTGCCGATCTGCGATCTTGGTCCTTTCTTCCCTTCTCCCCCTTGGCCAGCCGGACCGGCGACGATGTACAGGTGCTTGTGCCCGCGTTCGACCAATTGACGGCAATACGACTCCAGTTGCGCCCAGGCCTTCTGATTTACGTACGGCGACTGCGGAATCATGTTGGACATGGAAAACGTGGCATGGCTCGATTCCGGCGTGGAGCTCCGGTCGCTGTGATCGCACATGTGGCCGCGGTCAAAGCCAGAGCCAGTGTAGTCCGCTGGCGTAATCATGCGGAAACCGCGGGGCAAATCCTGGTCCGGATAGAATGGGACGCGGGACGCACTGCCGATATCGGCGTCGGTCATCCTCGCTTTGGAACGTAAGAATCTAGCGGACCTCGTGTCTTGCACCGTCACCTATCGCAAACGGTTTTTGGCGAATTGTGAGCGGCTGGCTCAGCTCCGCTGGAAGGCAATCCTCATCGAAGCTTCTTTCGAAGACATCAAGAGTGGCTGGACCGAATTCGATATCCCTTCTGAGGTCCATCCGAATGCCGTCTGCGGAACCTTGGACGCCATCGATGCCAAACTCGGCATCCCCATCATCTACACATCGACCCACCGCGCTCTCTCGACGGAGCGGGCCGCCAGTTGGCTATCAAAGCATTTTACGTATTGGTGGCTTGAGATAAACGGATTCGGGCGGGTGCTGGTGGATTCCGACAAGCTGTGATAGAAATGCCTTCGAGCGTGAAATCACGGTGCTGGGCACCGGAGTGGGCATGGGCACTATCTCGACTTCACCGAAATGCTCAACACGCCGCCGACCAATGGGATGGGGGAAGAGGGCGTGATGCTCACCAAACATATCCGGCCGGACCGGTTGCCAAGACCTTGTACTGCGTCGCGAACTGGTAGTTCCCAGCTTTGAACGTGTCTGTGTGCTGGATGATCCTTTCCTGCCCAAGCGCCGTGTAGGTGAGGAACGTGACGGTTACGACGTCATCAGCCACATGGACCTGCGGCTTCCACACCACCGGCTTTGACTCTGACCACTGCCAAGCCTCTTCTGGGCTTCTGGTCTGATGCCGCTTCGTGATCTTCCATGGTTCAGCTCCGAGAATATCGTGCGTGGTCCACTCGGACCCATGCCACATGGCACCGAACTCGCCCAGTGCTCGCGCAAGGAGGGATGCACACAAGTAAGACCACGGCGTCCCATCCCCATCGATAGCTGCCATGATGCCATCCAATGCGCCCGGTGGTCTGGGCGGTGAAAGGAACACACCCTGAAGCCGAGGGCACAGCCCCGGTTCGGGGAACTCCGCATCAACGGGCACCGCCCAAACGACAGCGTTGCCGTTGCCATTCTCCTTGAACTGGTAAGCGCGCAGTAAATAGCCAGGCCGGAGCCATAGAGATGTGAATGGAACCAAGACCGCTGTCGGGTCCACGGGTGAAATCGACCATCCATCCGGCAGTTGTTCCAAAAGACAGGTTTCGGGCCCCGGTTTGGTCTTCAGAGTACCAAGCCGTGCAAGGGTGAAGGTAGTGTCTTCAGTCACGTTTGAAACAGCCCAGCGCGGAGTAGTTGAGTCAGACACCGCGCACAGGCTCAAGCGTCACAATTCCTGCCGATCAACGCAATTGCGCAATCCGCCATGACACCGCCACCGGCGAAGCGGTGACACTCCTCACAATCTGCCCGGTTGGAAGGTCTCTGCGGAGGGCCGCGTTGGAGAACGCCAAACGGGGCTATTGTGTTGCGGTGCATCACATCGGGTGCTGGCACCCTCCCTTGGCGCCGACGTCATCTCCGGGTATGGGTCTTTCGTTCGAGGCGGTATTGAGGCGGAACCAACCACGATTCGCTGGGGTCGTTCGACGAACATGATCAAACAGGCGGTGGGCCTTGTGAAGTCGCGTAAGAAGCGAGGCCTCGCACGGCCTTGTCACGGTGTTGGCTCCCGTAACAGCCGAGCGTTTGAGTCGCCCGGCGTGCAGGGACGTGCCCTGCTGCTCCGCCGCTCTACACCGCTAACGGATAACGCACTCTGAGAAGTGCGGCGGCGGCCTGCAACTGCGTCCGAATATCTTCGTCCGCACGCAGCAATTCGGCGAGGCGGTCACGCTCATCCTCTTCGTCTCGTTCAACATCAAGGTCCGGACTCACGTCGATGATCTCGGAACGGATGGCGCCGTCCAATTCGCTCAGCAGTCCCAGCACCGGGTTCAGATAGGTATTGCGGTTCTGAGTCGATTCCCAATCGACGCAGAAATGCCCGCCGCTGCTATGCCCAACGCTAAGCCACGTGCAAAAACCCTCGGCTTCCGCGTCGGTTCCCAAGAGGTTCAGATCGATTCTGTACCGGCCGACTTGGATTTCGGCTACAAGTGGGCCGTCCTCGGCCGGCGACTGCGGCGGTTTGACGGTCGCAAGATCGCCGGTGACGAGGTCGCCAATCCAACCGGGAGGGAAGTTGCGGAGAGGCGAGGGTTCGGTCCTAGGCTGGTCGTTTTCGGCGGCAGGCAGGAAGTCAGCGCTGTTTTCGACAGCACCGGTCTGTTTGTTGGGAGGTGAATCTGATTGGATCATGGCGTTCGAGGAGTTGCGGTTGATTCGCCTCGGTGACGCCCAACGGGGGGCGGTTGACCGACCCCGCGTCGTGCGGAGGGCCTCCGGCTGTCGCGCCTTGCGTTCGGCCAGTCCGGCACGCCCGATAAACGGAGCCGTCTGGCAGACATAGGTCACGCCGTAGGGAGTTATCGGCACATCAGTTTCGCGGATTTAGCAAAAAGATGCTGGGACCTTCCGAACGCCGCCCAGAGTCATACCGGCTGTGTCGGTACCCGGCACCTTGGGCGTGTGAGTCGCCCTGCGGTGCGTGGTGGTTCCGGTCGGACTTTGGTTCCTCGTGGCTGTTGGTTCCGCAGGGATTGCTGTTATGGGTGTTCGGTAGCGAAGCCGGGCGGGGTCGGCCCTAGAGTGGGCCTCCCCGCTTTTTCCGGCTTCGCGCTTCTTCTGTCAGCCGGGTTCCAAGACTTTCCCAGTCAACGCACGATACGAGGGCCAGACCGACCGCGTTGGCGATCGGGAACAGGCAATTCGTCCTTCTTGAACAACCGCCAAATTTCCACTTCAAAGGCGGAAGCGATCTTCTCGATTGTGACCAGGCGCAGGCCCTGCCGTCTGCCGGCCTCAATGTCTTGGTAATGCTGCGCCGCCAATCCCGCCTGCTCAGCTGCCGCTTCCTGGCTGAGTCCGCGAAGCAGGCGAGCGCGCCGGATGTTTTCGCGGAGAACGGGCAGTGATTTCACTCCTACAACTTAAGGTTTTAGCTTGCCCGTTAACACCCACAGGACTGAGAGTCTTATGGTGACATGATTCGTCGCTCATACCCCATATTGTTAGCTGCGGTAAGCTGCCTGCCCCATGAGTCGGGTCAGTGGCGGGACGTGTCGCCACGACGTCAGGCCGCCAATTCCTGTGCCAACAGGTATCTAGCGAATCGCTTTCTCAACGGCGGCCATAAAACTGCTGACCGACACATCCAGCGCCCTACACAGGGCAAAAACGGTTGGCAGGTTCGGACTGCGCTCACCGCGTTCGATGAGCCCTACGGCGTTGATGTGAAGGTCAGCCATTTCGGCCAGCTTCAGCTGGCTCCAACCCTTTTGCTCACGATATCGTCGAAGCGTTTGGCCAAAGGGAATTGTTGGGTCATCCGGCACGCCACCATCTTAGCGAATCCCGTGTGTCAAAGGATACACACAGATGTGGTGATTCAGGTTGCTTAGTGGCTTAGAAATGTACTCTTCTGGCAGGGAGAAAAACGCCGCACCCCTGCGAAAACTATTCCCCGCGAAGTTGCCGAACTCTTTTTCGGACCCCACCTATCCATGGCTCTCATTCAATGCCCGGAATGCGGGAAATCGATCAGCTCCGAAGCAGTGGTGTGCCCTCAGTGTGGAGCACCGCCTTTGCGCCCGGTTTCGGCATCGCCTCCTCCGCCACCTCCCCATGAAGGAACGATCCTCCCGCCCTCCCTGTCGGCTCCAACCGGAACCGGCCAAAGAACCTCCGGATTCGCCGTCGCTTCGATGGTCCTTGGGATTGTCGATCTAGTCTTCCTTGGTTGGATCAGTTTCCACTTGCCGGCGATCTTCGCTGTGATCTTTGCGCGGATTTCTCTCGGACAAATCAAGAAAGCGCCGGCCAGTATTCGTGGCAAAGGAATGGCCATCGCCGGCCTCGTGCTGGGTTACATCGGCTTAGCGTGCCTCATTCTGACCTTGTTAATCGTCAACATATTCGTCCGTAACTTTTTCAGGTAGCCTCAATCGTCCCTTTCAATGGTTGCTGCGAGAAAGATAACCCATTTGGAAGCGGCTTGCGGTCTTCTAGCGATGATCGCGCCGGCAATATCCCGTAGAGCCGATGGAGATTTTTGATGACCTGCCCTCAACCCTCTTCCCGGGGCGGGCTAAGGGGATGATTAAGATCCTGAAGTCTACTGGTGCCTGGAACTTATGTGAGACCCGACTTCCTGAAATTCAACCGAGCAGATAAATGACATTTCAATTCATGAAGACCAAAGATGCGCGCGAGATTTGGCTGGGGGTGGTTGTATGCACTCTAATAGTGATTCTGAGCGGCTGCGGCCGTTCAAATCCTTCGGCCAAGGACATCGAGCGGCGCATGGCGTTCGATACCCCGAACGCACCGGTGGAGTTCCTCGTGGACAACACCGTAAACGTCCCAGAGGAAGGTGGCCAATGGCGCATTCGCTTCACTGGCCACGCCAGGGCAAAGGAGCCGCTCTTCCGCGCCGAGTCGACCAAAGATGCCGTTGCCCGTTCAGCCAATGTCAGCGGCGCCGATTGGGACCATCTCCGGAGCGCGATGGCACGCGCCTCGTCCCTGCCGGCTGAATACCAAAACCCGCTCGCCGCAGACATGGCGGAAATCCGGCAGATTCCGCCGACCATCCTCGTTCAGGCTCTGGGCAAAGGGGAAACCGCCGCCATCAGCGGCGAAGCAACCGCTCAACGCTCTGGCGATACATGGGCAGTGAAAATCGAATCCATCCAGGCGCCCGATCTTCAGGGCCTTGTCACCGAGAGTAAAGGCAAAGGACAGCCGGTCGCCAGCTCCGCCATCGTCGCAAGCTACGCCGCTTCGATCACCAAACTGGGAAGCTCCTTTCCCGAGCGGGTCGACCATGCCGAGAAAGAGTACCTCCAGGCAATGTTCGCTCCGGGCAAGTTCTTCGTTGGCACCTACACGGAGGGGAACAGCCCCACGTCCACTCAAATTGCACTTCAAATCGAAACTCTGGATGTCTCTGACAAGAGTTTCACCGCGCTGATCCGAAACGAAGGATCTTGGGCAGATACCCGCCGGGTCACTGGGCGGCTCCACGGCACCGGCGTGCAAACGGAGATCGGGATGACACTGGAAAGCAACACCGCCAGAATCGACTGCGGACCTTTCCTCCAGGTCACGGATGCCCAATCCGAGTTCAATTGCGTACTCCGGGAAGGGAAGCTCATGGCTCAGGCTTCAGCGGGTTTCCCGAGCTGGAAGCTCGTCCTGCGGCCGGCATCCGCCGAGGAGAGAGCCCGGTTCGAGCAAACCGCGCGCGCATTCGAGGAAGGGGTTTTGGCTCTGGTGAAAAAGGGGACAACGCTGATCGGGGTCTGTTCGCGGCTTGATGGGACGGAACCGGAAAAACTTCTATTCCACATCAAGAGTTTCTCCCCGGATGGTGGCACGATCGAAATCCTGATGCAGGACACGAAAGCCCCGTGCGCCCAGGTCCTTTATCGCGGCACCGTCGTGACGAACCGTTTTGCCGCAATGAAAAAAGGCGCGGTGCACATCAGCCGCGTTAAGGATCTCGACAAAGAAACCGCCGTGAGCAACGAGCGATTCTTCTCAGGCGATACAAGAGACTTCCAGTTCAACTTCAATGAATCCGAATCCGGGTTCGTCCTGGATAACAGGTTTTACAACCTGGCTTTGAAGGTGATGCCCACACAAGCGTTAGACGCGTGGAATCAAGAATGGACGGCCCGGCGCGCCCAGTGGGCAAGCGCGCTGCAGGCGGGCATGCGGTACAAAGGAATGATGGTCAGTGTGAGTCAGTCCTTAGCGATAGATCTCGTTTTTACGGAGTTCGAGGACAACGGATCCATTGTCAGCGTGCGCATTAGCGTTCCCGCCAGTGGCAAGACCCACACATTTCACGGGACAATCAACCTTGATTCCGTTCTCCGCCGACCCCTGCCTCTTTCCGCCGGAAGCACGACGGGCGAAAACCCCAACACCCCATTTGGCCGTTTGGCTAACACCAAACTTGAGCTGAAGCTGGATGCGGACGGTTCGCTCGTCGGTAAGATCAGTGATCCCTACGACTTCAAAGGCTGGGCCGTGAAGGTGTCGCCGACGGCCGGGAATGCCAGTACGTCCGGCGCGCAACCGGCGGTAACGCCACCGCTGGCTGGGACTGTTGATAATGCGAATGTGACCCCGTCAGGCCAGGCCTCTGGTTCGAATTCCGTCGAGGCTGCAACCACTTATCCCGACGGACAGGGCGCTTTTCTCCTTTCCAATGGGGAATGGGTTTCTCTGCCGCACAATAACGGCTACATCGTCAGAACCTCTAAGAAGCTGCAAAAGGATGCTCCGGCTGGTTCTTTTGTTTTTGCCGGTGGGGCACCAATTCCCGAAGTCGCTGGGGAAATCGCCATCTTCTTTCGCGGCGATGATAATTCCTCTTTGTCGACACACGCCTTAGTCTCAGATCACAGAACGTGCGGTGCGCCCGGTTAAGGCAAGTCGTGCATTCACGAAATTGCCGTTGCCGCCGGGTGGAAATAGGGCAACAATACTGCGCGTGACGAGCGATGATGCCCCAACCCGCCGTAGCGATTCCCCTGCTCTGCCGTCGCCGGGCATTCTCTCGAATGGCCAGCGCGTTTTCTCGCGTTACGTCCTCGAAGCGGAGGCAGGGCGCGGCGGCATGGGAGTTGTCTGGCGCGCCAAGGATGATGAACTCGGGGGAACGGTTGCGCTGAAGTTCTTGCCCGAGGTCGTGGCGCACGACGCGACCGCTTTGGACAATCTGAAGACCGAGACGCGGAATGCTCGAATGCTCACGCACACCAACATTGTGCACATCTACGACTTTGAGCGGGACGACGATCTGGCTGCGGTGGCGATGGAGTTCGTCGAAGGGAAGACGCTGTCAGATCTGCGGCTGGAGCAACAGGGAAAGGTCTTTTCTATCCAGAAGTTGGCCCCGATAGTGACACAACTATGCGCTGCCATAGAATATGCCCATAGCTCGGCGCATGTCGTGCACCGCGACCTCAAGCCGGCCAACGTAATAGTCACCGGTGCCGGGTTAGTGAAGGTCACGGACTTTGGCATCGCGCATACCCTTGCCGAGACGTCGAAGAGGCTGACGGGAAAGAGCCCCGACACGAGCGGGACTCTTCCGTACATGAGCCCGCAGCAGTTGTTGGGAGAGGACGCCTCCACGGCCGACGACATTTATGCTCTAGGGGCGACGCTCTACGAGCTATTGACCGGCCGGCCGCCATTCTACACCGGCGACCTAGCGATGCAGATTCGTGAAACCCTGCCGCACCCTCTGAATGACCAGCGAAAAATCGCTGGCGCTCCGCCAGTGACAGATATTTGGCAGCAGACTATTCATGCATGCCTTGCGAAAAAGGTGTCGCAGCGTCCAAAATCGGCGAGGGACATTGCCGCGCGGCTCGGGCTCGGAGGTGGCGGTTCCCTGGTCGTTCCGTCTCAGGGACAACGCCCGTTCTTATTTGCAGGCGGGGCAATCCTCATGATTTTTGCTCTGATTGTTGCGTTTTACGCGCTGGCATCGCGGTCGACCAAGCCGTCCTCGGTGCCTTTTCGGAGCCCTGGGCCGTCAGTGGCGTCCAGTCCGCAAACAACTCCGCCGCCAGCTGCTGCTTTCGTTCATCCGGAAGAGGTCAAGCAAGTCGCGCCTCCGCCATTCATACCTTTGAACGGACTTGGCCTGAAGCTCATCGCCATCGGCTCCGGGCGTTGGATGTCGGCGACGCTCGTCAAAGTAAGCGATTTTGCCAAATTTGCCAAAGCGACGGGCTTTGGAACATCGCCGCGTGTAGTGTCTGTCACGCCAAATGGATGGGAGGAGATCAATGGATCGTGGCAGGCTCCGGGATTTGTTCAGGGCAATGACCATCCCGTGGTTGGCATATCGTGGATCGAGGCGACAGCGTTCTGCGACTGGCTGACGCGCACGGAGCAGGTCGCGGGCCGTATCAGCATCGGGCAGGTTTACCGGCTGCCGCGGGAGAATGAATGGGCGCTGCTACCTTGAGAGTCTGGCTGGGCTTCTCCGGGCTGGCGTCGGCTCGCGGATCCAGGTCACGGGCCACGTCGAGGGCTCAAGGATCCCGGAGTTCAAGTCACATGGAGAGGCAGCGTTGAAAGCAGGCGAACTCACTGCGATGAACCTTAGCAAGAACCGCGCTCGCTCCGTTAAGGAGGCTTTAATTAACCGCTATAATATCGACCCAGACCGCATCGAAACGCTGGGGCGCAGCTGGAATGAACCACTAGGCGGCCCCATTGAAAGCGACAGACGTGTTCAGGTGCAGTGGATAACGGTGAACTGATGATATGCGGCCTCTCCTCTCTTCATTCGCGACTTCAGTTGCGATCAAACCGACCCAACTCAAATAATCCTCTACGATCCATCGTGGGCTCTAAAGGAAGAGGAAGCCGCACCCATCGTGAGGGATATGGCAACATTCGATCACAATCTCCTTACTTTCTGTGAAGACGCCATGATGGCTTCATTGAATCACGTGCCCCAGGCGGCGCCGGTAACCCTAATGGATATTCCGAAGCAGGCTCGAAACCCGGTTTGCCCTGTACGGTTCCTTGTGGAACTGAATCTTGGCCCTTCATCGCCGGGGCAGGCAGGGCCGGTTCCGCCTGCTGGCGGATGACGCAGACGCACGAGGTCATGAAAGTCGCCCCGCACCCCTTTGAGGATTTGGACTACA
>Ga0182027_10012149_pt1 | contig 12114 bp, 5 predicted proteins | sample 712E1DmetaG_FD_121300 | JGI IMG/M metagenome (GOLD analysis project Ga0182027, IMG submission 121300) | Permafrost microbial communities from Stordalen Mire, Sweden - 712E1D metaG (Illumina Assembly) | ecosystem: Environmental > Terrestrial > Soil > Wetlands > Permafrost | place: Sweden...
GAGCCAGTCAAGGCGTGAGAATTTCGCGGCGTAATCACCTTCGGGCTGCAATCTGGCGTGATTGATGGCTCCCAACTCCTCATGCCACACGTCAGGCGTTTGCAGATTGAAGCTGAATGCCCAGGTATTCACATTGGAAAAATTGGCGGTTATCTCGTTGCGGATCTCAATCCGATCGGAATGGCTGATCAGCGTGACTTCGGTCGTGTGAGGAACAGGTTGGCTGGACTTCGCCTGAAGTGTAATCGAGACCGGGCCAACGTTCTTGATGGTAACGGTTCCCACACCTGGGCCCAAGTCGTTAAGGTATCGCCCGTCGATATGCGCGGCGATCTCTCGTTCACCCCGTCTTTTATCGATAAGGCTCTGAATGGCGCCGCGACCATTCATCTCTAGGCGATAGTACTCATTCTCGATGGAGTTGCCGCCTGCCTTCAGCATGTTGGGAAAATCAGCGCTCTTTCCAGGTTCTACTCCAAAAACTTTATAGCCAACCGACGGAATATCCATTGCCAGAATACGAAGGACTGGTCTGGGCGATCCATTATCCGCGGCGACTTCTGATAACTGGGACGGCACCGAGCTTCCAGTCGTCAGATCCACTACATGAACATCCTCAGATCCTTCGTAGGGCAAGTCCGCCACATCAGTCCGTTCCCAGTTGAGCGGATTGAAGATGAAATAGCGCGGGTGCACCCCGTGCCGAATGATCAGGGTTCCTAATGCCTGAACAGAAGCTGTTGAAAGGTTATCTACGTATGATGTGATGTTGTGCGCGATACGACGCTGCCATTCAGCGCGCGCTAACCGCGGCAGAGAGTGACTGTCGGCAGTCCAATCGTGTTCCCAGAACAGCCCGTAGGAGGTCCAGGCACGATCGCTAGACTCTGTGAATTGCTTGGGGAAGCCAGGCTGTTTAAGACTTACGAGTGTCTCCAGTGCCTCCGCGGATCTCAACTTCTCTGTAGCCCGGCGGACACTCGAAGCGACCTCCTGCATCGATGCAGAATACATATCCCATTCGTTTCCAAACGATCCGGAAAATGTCGGCAATTGGGTGCCGTAGTGTGCTTCAAAGTCGCGAAAGAAATCTTCTTCGTTGGAGACGATCACTTCCCGATCAGGCCCGGATAGACGCCTCGCTGCCTTTACAAAGCTGTCGTTCATCGTACTCAGGTTATCCCCACCCTCTCCGAAGAAGCCGAAGATTCGATATGGATAATTGCTTTGGAAAGCTAGATTATTTAGAAAGGAAATGCCCTTTTCCGCCAACGGATCTCGAGCCTCTAAATAGCTCCCAGGAAGATAAGCACACTCCCTGCAAAATTGATTGTGCAGCGAGTACCACTTCATAAGAATTCTGCTTCCATCAGGACCCTTCCACCAATAGATCTCATGGGGACGCTCGTGAAAAATGGTTGGCTCTAGTTTCGTCGCGCACCCACAAACGCCTCGCCAACTATACTTAGCGCCAGAACCCGCCCAAAGAGCACCGAGTCCGTTGGGCAAGGTCTGGTTTTCCATCGCTATTGCCATTGGGAAGTTCAGCCCATAGCGCCGTTCGACGGAGCCGGCATAATACATTCCCCGAAGAACTGCCTCCGTCGGCATGCCCCCGTAGGTCGATACTGCAAATGTAAGAGGCATACTGAAGTGGCCATCCCGCAGACGTGCAATCAGTCTGTCAACCTGCTTCTGGTCTCTATTGTTTTCCCATATCCACATCCAGAGGCTTCCGTCGAAGTTCCAACGACTTTGGTAGTCCTTTGGGTTCGTCGCCGTCTTGTCGGCGAGGTCCAGGTAATAGTCAGTCATCTGAAGGATCGCCTTTTGATAGGTCTCTTCATCCGCCGTCCACACATAATCGGTGTGGTCGTCTGGTGCGATGTAGATCCTCTCCTGCTGTGATCGGGCACCTGTCGCTCCAAACAAGGCTGCAGAGGCAACGAATAAGGCTGCCCATCGCCGCACCAGCCAACTGAATTTCACCAGAGATTGCATCCTCTCTCCTAATTCCACTGGGCAAACTAGCAGCCCCTGTTCTGTTTTCAAACTGGAGACATCGCCTCGCACCCGCTACAACTTTGTCCCATTCAAGGTGGCTCTATGCAACCTTTGTAACTCTCTCTTCACGCGTTCTCGTTCCTCAGACGAGCAAATAAAACCGCGTTTCACTAGGAGCTTGTTGAACCACTCCTTTTGCTGCTAATTCACTCCCCCAAAGAGATAATCGAAAATGTGTGCCCGTGGTCAACGGATACGCTGTGGGGCATTTCTGAGCGACATCGCTTTAAACTCACTGTTCGCTTTGGGTTTGTGGAATAGGTTTAGTGTGACCATGAGAGATGAGTCAAGTCCAAAGTGTTCTGTAGATTGCCATTCCTCACTTGTGAATTCAGAATGCGTGGGATCTTCACACCCTTTCGTCCACCTCATCAAGTCGAATGCGGGTACAGTGTCTCGATTCTTTCTCCCGGGCCCTTCACGCGATCATTTCTATTGCGCCCGGTTTCCGGTGGATGCCGCAACGTTACCGAAACGGAATTTGTCGTTGGCGACAAGGCGACTATTCCTTTTCCATTATTGATCGTCCCCGCATCAGCCGCCGCTATGTTGTCCTTGAAGACAGGCAGGTTGAAATGGACCTCTCCATTCCGTACATCTCCCCATATCCGCAGCTCAATTGCGGATCTACCTGCCGTGATCCTGAAACTGATCGTGCGGCCTTCATTCACGTTCACATTTGCCCACTCGACGACACTTCCAGGCTCCAGCCAGTAGTCCGGAATGCCGCGGCCTATGATGACCGTGCCGTCTACCTTGACGGAGGCGCACACTTGAAGCAATGCCTGCTTCGTGAAGCTAGCCCCCCAGCTATCAAGGTTTCCATAGCTTACGGGTGGTACATACATCCCGACCCATGCATCCCTCCCTTTGTATTCGAATGCTTCAGACCAGTTGTATGGCGCGCATTGGTTTTCAAGCTGAAACTCGAGATTCTTGACCACCTCCGTCCGGTATAAGTCGGAGTATAGACATTGCAGCCCAGCACTGCAGTTGTAGGCGGTCCCGTAGCTTACTTGTCCCCACCACGTGCCCCAGCTTCCTTCAGGAATCTCTCTTCTATCTCTCTCGGCCAGGGCGTGTCGAATTGAATCGTCGAACTTATCCTTCCAGAGGCCGCCGAGATCAAACCCTTTCAAATATGCGCCCCACGGAAACGTACTAAGAGCTCCCGAATATGGAACCCAGGAATAATCGGAATCGCCATATCGCTCTAATGTGACATCGTCGAATGCGCCTTCGTAGTAGTTAATATGCCGGCGTGCACAGGTATTGCCCAGAGCCCTATTCACGCTATCGTTCAAATCAATCATTTCCTTGGCCGCCCATTCCGATTCGTCGATCTCGCCTAGCCGCTTGCAGATATATTTGTATGCTTGGAGCCCATGGAGTGCCGACCAGTTGTCGCAGAGCAAATAGTCTCCATCATCCGCCCAGTTCTCGAAATCTTGTGATTTCTTCATCAGCCCATAGTGTTCCTGGTCGTTGAAGTACCTCAACGCATGAATGTTGCGAGTGGCTTTCTTGAGTTCTTCCCGGACCGCAACGGTGAAGTAGGCGAGGTCTCCGGTGCACCGCAGATACTCCGCATATGGAATGAGATACTTCCCGAGTGTGTCTTCGTAGATCGGATCCATAGCCTCCCGGCCCTTCCACGAAGTGCCGTTGGAAGCCTTGAAATACTTACTAGCCAGCATCCTCTTTGCAATGTCGAAGTCTCCCTCTCTCATATATTGATCGACATAATTTGGAGCATCGTGGGAAAAGGGCTGGTCGTAGTTGTCATTGTTGAAAGGATTCCTGGGAGCTGCGTGAATTTCATAGTCCTCCCCGTTCTTAACCATATTTTCCCAGGTCGTGATCTGAATGGATTTATACATTTCTACCATTCCCGCCACGGGAAGGCCGACTGGCTCCGCCAAGCCTGCCATACGGCCGTTCCAATACTTCGCCATGGCCTCGTAGTTAGAGTCAAACCCGCCTGCCGATTTCAAAATCGCAGGTTCAACTGGAGAGCCCGCGGCAAATGCAACAAAATCTTTTGTAACCGAATCACTGGGATTGACGGATATATCGAAGTACATGCCGGTATCGCTCTGGCCCGTGCAATCTCCAGAGAGCGGTATCTCTATGTCGGGGCTTGAACTGACGTTGAGCCGAACAACCTTAGGAATCATGCCCGTGCTTGTGACACGGACGCGCGAGTATACCGCGGTAAGACGGTCAGAAAGGACACGATTGGCGAAGTGCTGAATTTCCACACTAAGCGTCCCTGCCATCCACCGGGAGATAGGACACGGCAGGTATCCATCTCTCAAATACCACTTGATACGCGATTTACGATCCAGGGCGAACTCGTCTGGGATATAGGTTGTTCCATCGACTGTAACCGTGTATTGAATGATGTCTCCCAGTCCCGGCGCCACTCCTCCCCCCATGAATGTCCACGATTTTGGATGATCGTTCTCCCATCCTATGTACAACCATTTCAAAAGATCATACTCGTAGAGTGGCGTTCTGACGGCACGATTGCGTTCTTTCTGGCCAAGCTTTAGAAGCGCGCTTACTGATGCTGCATTGGCACGTTGAGAGCGGCCAAGAAGGGCCGCCGCAATGGTCTGAAACCCGCACTTCACGAATCCGCGTCGGTTCATCTCAATCCTTTAAATGGTGAAAGTGACTCGATCACTTCCGTCAGTTCTGGCAAGCGCGTTGATATTTTCGGGGTCGTTTAGTCTCAGCTTCGCAAGAAGCGTTCGTTGAGCGTGCGATGCCATTGCACATCCTTCCAGTTTGCAAATTGCGGTTGAGCATAATTATGCGGAGTCCATCCCCAGAATTTGCAGGCGATCGCGTCATCACACGACCATTTCGCCCAATCCAGCAGCCAACCCCAGTCCAGCCGCGGATCGTCGATGTAGTACCACGTCGCCCAGGCTTCAGATGTGGTCAGAGGCGAGCCTCGCCGCGCTGCCCAATTGGCGAACTCGGTCATCTTAAATCTTTGACGTGCTCGTAGCATGGGCGCTATGGCGGCAGCCGTCTTGACCGAGCGTTCGGAAAACTCTTTAAACCAGCGGTCATTTCGAAATATGCCATCATCAACAAACTCGTCGAAGCGGGTGCGCTCGGTCCACCGGGGATCGGCATCGGCGTAGAAGTGCACATCAAGGCAGTCGAGCTCCAGCGGCACGTCAAGCCAGCGCAGGTCTCCGTGAATTGACGTGGTGAAGCGCAACTCCGGGAATTCCCGGCGCAACAACCCTAACGCCTTGTTGATTTCATCCGCCAAAAAGGAAATCTGGACTGTGGTGAAAACGGGATATTCGTCAAAGCCCGCGCCTGTTGCCTTCTTCAATCTTTCTTGCAGGTCCGGAAAGAAATAAGGCGTCTCGTTGGCTATGTCGACATAGACAATTCGGTCGAAACCAAATCGTTTTCTCCAATCTGTCAGCATGACCGCCCACATTTCCGCCCCTTCAGCCATGTTTGCTGGTTTGCGAAGAACAGTCGGCACCGGGGGAGATGTTGGCGACCCCGGCATAAACCACCAGCCGCTCAATGTGTAATAAAGTGAGCTGTGCTTCTGCAACTTTTCAATGAAGTCGATTACCCATAGCGCCACCGGCCCTTTTACCTCCGTGTTCCAATTCCACGGCATATAAGGCTGGTGCGGGTCGGGCCACTCCAGGATGCGCTCGGGTTTGCGCAAGTCGAGCCATTGGGGCATCGGGTCGATGCGCAGGGTATTGTAGCCTCGCTCGACTGCCTCATCGAGGACGCGGTCATAATCAGCGAAGCTTCCGTTCGGCTCATGACGCAGCGCATACGCCACATCCCACATCGCCATGGTCAAGCGCCTGGGCTTCAGGTCGTCCCGCATATCGTATCCATTGGATCCACTGGCAGCATGGTGCGGAGACCTATCGGTTGCAACTTGCATGGGCACTGGGCCTGGCAACAGGCCGTTTTGCCCGGCTCCTTCTGCGATGGCCGATCTGCCCTTGGTCAGCGCCGTCAAGGCGCCAGCTGTTCCGTATGCAATGAGTTCACGCCTCGAAACGGACATTCCATTAACTCCCCTCTTCCTGCCTAGCGTCCCAACCAGATATTTAACATCCAATGATTCTCTTCCTTACGGGATTGCCCATACTATTTCCTCGACCTTTCATAACCGCCGGAGGCGCGCAACCTAGAGATACTGCGGCTTTACTGTTACCTTCCCATCGATCGACGAGACAGTGTAAAGCTTGCCGCCCGCCGGCACGTTGCGCAACTCCAGGTTTTCTGTCAACATCTCGTTCTGCAATCCAAACGGATGTCCGCCGGCGTCGATGTCATAGAGCGCCTCGATGCCGATCTGGCAGAGCAGCGCCCCCCAGGTGTAATGAGGATGATCGTCGCCTGTTCCGTCTGTGCTGCGGTAGTTCTCATTGCATGTGCCGCGTGTTGTCCAGTTACGCATAAAGAGGTTCACGCTGCGACGAGCAAACTCCGCTTGCTGACGCGGCGTGCCGTAGCGCCGCAGTCCCAGCCACACCAGGTAGTTCACCGGCCCCCAGACGTGGCCCTTCCAATATTCCTGCGTAGCATATTCAGGATCGTCATAGGGCAGCGTCGGCATCAACCAGGGGCCCCAGAATTTCCTGGGATCAGTTAGGGTTTGCAGGACGCGCTGAGCCCGGTTGGCGTCGGGAGCGCCACACAACAGTGGATAGAAGTTCATTGGCGTGATGCGAGTAAGGAAAGCGCCGGGCTTGCCGTTTTCGGTCCACAGGCGCGTACAGTAAAGGCCTAACTCTTCGTTCCAAAGTGAATCGTTGATGCGGCGGTTCATATCCCGGTGTTCCCGTTGGAGCCGTTGCGCATCTTCTGACCGGTTGAGCACAACAGCCATTTTCGACAGGATCTCTGCATCGAGCGACCACAGCGAATTCAAGTCCACTGCATCGGCAGTCATCTGCCCGTCCACAAACTTGGCTCCATCGAAGTGTGGAGTATCGTCCCACCCGGTGGCCAGCCGAGCCAGTCTCATATCAGTCTTCGAGCCCCATTCCAGAAGGCCGTTCCTGTTTCCATCACTATGCTTCGGCCACCAGTCATGCCAGCGCAATAAACGAGAATAGACCTCTTGCAGAAACTGCTTATCGCTCCAGCGCTGGTAGATTTTCCAGGCACAGAGTGACGTGACAGGAGGGTTGGAGCATGCCGTATTGACAAACGACCCTGCGCCCGTAGGCCATTCAGTGACCTGCGGGATCATGCCGTCTGGGAGCTGGTACCGAAGGACGGTGCGTATCGTCTCCTTCGCTGTCGATGGATCTTCAATGGAGGCCAGAAGCCCATTGAACGAGCTGTCCCAGGTGAAGTAAGGAAGAAAGTCAGGATCCTTGACAAGCCAGCCGCTCCTCCCGATGACATTGCCCACCCGTTTCGTCAGGCTGCTATAGAGCCGATTGTTATTCAGGTTGTCGGTAATTGCGGAAGCAAAGTCTCCCCAGGCACCGTGCGCCTGTGCGCGATGGCCGGCATAGCGGGCGCGGGCCAGGTCGATGGTCGAGTCCACCTTATCGATCGTGGGTAAAGCTGAATAGCCAGCCACAAAGCGGGCAGAATAGTCCGGTGCGATCTGCAACTCAACCGACGCATCGTTTGTCAGATGGACTGCGTGAAGGGATTTGGGATCGACGCGCAAGCTCCAGGGAATATAGTCCCCATCGAAAGTGATCGCGAAGACGTCTAGGCCGCCATCCGCAGTGTTGAGAGCATGGAAAAATGGCCTCCACGGATTTGCCGGAATCTTCATATTCAGGTTCACGTTGCGATCTGTCCGGATGCGAAAGACCGCGGCCTCCGGGCCCACTCGGCCCCATTCAAGTGTAAGGTTGGCCTCCTCCACTTTGAAGTTCCACGTACTGTAGGAAAAATCCGGCGCAGTAGAGCCGGGCCGGCCCGTGCTGTCAGAGCCTATATCCAGCACGATCCCGGCTTTGTCGTTGCGGATAAAGGCAACCGCTCCCGGTAAAAGCGCATGGACGTTGCCAATGAGCGTGCGATCTTGCGTCTTGAGGGCCGGTTCATGGCTCTGCCCATCGGCGCAACTGGCAACCGCTTCCGCTGTTGCAATAGCCGATGATGCTGTCTCGCCGGATAACGGCCGCGGGAGCATCGAAACGGCTGCTCCGGCAAACGCCGAGCCGAGAAATCCGCGCCGCGATACTCTCGATGCCTCATCTTCTGCCACTTATATCCTCCTGCAGATCATTAAAACATGGGAATTACATACTTGACTCTCTCGCTCGTTACCATCGCCCAACGGACAGAAAATGCCTGCCCTCATGATCGACGCGGAGCGTGATCCTGCACCCATTGTCGAATTTGACCTTCTTTGGATGGGCGAAATCATCAGTCTCGTAATTCCGGCCCACCACTAAGCCGGCCTGTTTGCCGGCTTCATATGCAATTTCGGCTAGTTTTTTGCTCTGATCGCACAATGGCACGTCAACCGTATCGAAATCGTGGAATCTGCCGTCTTCTCGCCACCATCGTTCAAACACTGCATGCTCCGTCACTTCTAAGGGTGTTAAGTATGTAATTCCCAAAAACATGAGTAAGGACTGGATGTGCAAAGTTTAGGCCATCCGGGTACCTGAGGGAGTATCACGGCAGAAGAACATCTCCTGTCGGTTGGATCAATCACGATGTCATTTCCAGAGTTGAACCTGGATTGCTCCAGCAGGCAGCGAAATGTCTTCTATCCCGGTTCGAGTAGTGCCCGCCGTTCCCCACAACGTAGTTGAGTGAAGTGCAGGGGGAACCGTCATGGCACAACTCACCGGCTGCGCTCCCCCGTTCGCCAGAATCGTCACATAGGCGTTCTCATTCTTCAGCACGCGCAACAGGCAACTCGGCTGTGGCTGCGCAAAGTAAAACGGCTCTTCAGCGAGAGTCGATTGCAGCGTGGAGTGAAGATAGGCGGCCAAAGGTGCTGTGTCTCCCAGCCATGCACCTAGCCCAACCAGCGATGGGATCCAGATCACCTTGCCGCCGCCCGGCAGATCGCGCTCTGTCGCCGTCGTCTCTCCCTGCCAGGTTGCAATCGGTGTGGCATTCAGAGTATGAATCGTGCCAAGCCACAGATGGACTGGCAGTGATGCATTCGCATTGTTCCAATCAATCTGGGGTGCGGACGGTAACAGCACCTCCTTGAGCTCTGCTCCCGTCACTTTTGCCAGCGGAAAGCCAGCCAGCGGCCATGCTTTCACATATGGATCATAGAACCCGGTCAGCCCGGTTACGATCAGTGTGTTGCCGTTATGCACAAACGCGTCCAGTTCCTCTATCTGCTCCTGCGTCAACGCCCGCACATCAGGCAAGATCACTGTGCGGTGACCGGTCTCCGACTGCTTCCACGTAACATCGTCGAAGTACTTGATCCGCGGCGGCACTCCAGACTCGGCCAGCGCCCGATAAATGCCTAACGTTTCGAGCACCTGCGCATTGCGGTCTCTCCCCGGCTCGTCACTGTGGGCAAAGTTATCCTCCAATGTCATTGTTTCAAGACTCAGCACGAGCGTCACGTCGGGCCGCACGGGCTCGCTTCTATTGAAAAACTCCTGGTTTGCCTGCAAGATTCCAGCAATCTGCGATGCAGCTCGCAGCTTGGCACTCGGCTTCTGCTGGAAGTCCAGCAGCGACCACTCCCCGGCTTCCGCGCCGCCAGTACGGGCATTCAAGAGCCAGAACAGGATGCGGTCCGCGCCCGTACCCACACTGGTCCACACCCACTGGGCTACGTCGTCCGCCGTCGGACCGATCGGCCGGAGTCCGCTCGCGATGTTCGTACCCCCTTGTAGCTCGGTCACCCAATGCCGCTTTGGTTCGATGCTCCCATCAACCAGATCGTTGACATACGAGACCCCGAGCGCATATTGATCGCGATTTAGCAGACCGAAATGCCACGCAGGGTGAATCGAGCATCCCAGCGTATCCAGAAAGGATCGCCAGGATGGAAGATCCTCTGAGAGTTCAGCAAGGTTACCAACGAGAGCATGTGGATTCAGATGCAGCGGATGCCGATCATCATGCATCCTGACCTGCCGCGCAAGCCATGCCAGTTGGTCGGTCTGATAGCCACGCCAGAAGGTCATCCAATCTATATCGCTGGTTTTGTTCCAGGAATTCCGCTCGTCACCTCCTGACACCTGCTCGAAGGATGTATAGTTTTCTCCCCAGGCACGATTCAGCCCATCCGCCGTCTTGTAGCGGTTGGCGAGCCACGATCGGAAACCGGTCAGAGCCATCGGCTGCGGCGAAGCCCTCTGGCCAGGTTCATTCATCAGGATCCAAGTGTCCAGCGACGGACTGTCGCGATAATGGGTCACGACCCGCGCTATGTAGTCGGCGGCGCGGCCACGATCCGCCTCGGAGTCAACTACAGAATTGCCTTGCGTACCATCACCATCGAGGAATGTTGGCGGTCCGCTGGCGGTCAGTGTGGCAACGATGCGCACATGGTATTTTTCCGCTGCGCGGAATGCCTCGTCGTACAGGGTGAAATCCCACACATCTTTCTTTGGCTCCAGATCTGGCCACATCAGGAAGAGCCTTGCCACAGGCATATGCGCCTCACTGAGCTGGCGAAACCATCCATCGATCTGCGCCGGTGTCTGGCCGGGCTCGATCCAGATCTGAGCACCGATCAGAGGCGTTTCCGCTGTTCCCGTGAGGGTACTCAACAATAGCGCCAGCGCCACAAAGATCAATTGCATGCCACTAAGATTATGAATCTTGCTACACATCAAGAGTTCTCTCTATCCTGGTCCTTCTCAGCTCCCGGTCCGAGCGCCACGTCTGCTGGATCAGAATGCAACCTGGAAGGGTTCATCTCCGAAACAGATGTAGTCGTTCACAACAAAAAAGCCAGGCCGACCGTACACAGCAAAGTCTGCAACTGCAGTTCCCATTCCTTCACCGCGAAAGGCACCTCTGCCAGAGCTGCCTTTCGCGGTTACCTCGGTACACCTCAGGTTAAGGCGCAAGTGGAACGCCACTTGTACTGAAGCCCACGGTAAGCGCTGGCGAACTCAGCTGAAGTGTGTAATCGCCGCCGGCGGCATTGGTGAACAATGGATCGGTCAGCAGTGTGTTTTTATCCAAAACGACGCTGCCAAAGATCGGGTCCCACGCTATGGAGAAATTCTGAAACAGAACATTGTAGTTAATGGTTCCTGGATTGGGGTCCACGTAGGACGGGTAGTCATAGTTGGTCCAATCCCAGAGCTCTCCATTTTTACCACCGTTTCGGTAAACGATATTGTTGGTAATCGAGAAGTTCGTCGGCATCAGATCGTCGCAGCCCCCCACAAACCCATATGTGCCGATCCAGCCGGGGTTCGCTTCGGGGGCCGGAATCAGCACGGCGGTGTTGTTCACAAACAGGGATGTATAGTTCAAGGTGGTTGTTGACGTGCCACTGGTTACGCCGTTGACCAGCGCAATCCCGATTCGATGAATTTGATGAGGTGTTAACGCGGCTTGAAAGACATAGTTGGTAAGCGTGCTGGACGCCGTGCCGCTGCCAATCACGACGCCATCGGTCTGCACATTGAATTGAGCGCTCGCCCCCCCTGCCGCGGTGCCGGAAAGTTGAACGACTATTGTGCTCGTGGCCACACTGTTGGGAAAGTACGATGGCAAGAGGTCGATGCGCGTAGTCCCGTTATACGGCATATATCCTGAAGATGCCGTGATGCCGTTCGATCCCTGATCATAGAGAGCCGGCGGCTGTAAAATTACCACGTTGTTGCTCGCCGTGTTGCTTTGGCAACCACTGCAGAGGTATGCTCCCTGGCTGCCACCGACCTCCATCACGTTTTTTGCAATCGTCACTCCGCTCGCATGGTCGTCCATCATAATGCCCCGAGCCAATCCCGCTTGCACGTAGTTTCCCGAGCCGTCGCGGTCCAGGCCGCCGACATTCTCGATACGATTCCCGGTAATCGTGGTGTTCTCCGTTACATGACCCGCGACGTTTCCTGCATAGGAATA
>Ga0182027_10012150_pt1 | contig 12114 bp, 9 predicted proteins | sample 712E1DmetaG_FD_121300 | JGI IMG/M metagenome (GOLD analysis project Ga0182027, IMG submission 121300) | Permafrost microbial communities from Stordalen Mire, Sweden - 712E1D metaG (Illumina Assembly) | ecosystem: Environmental > Terrestrial > Soil > Wetlands > Permafrost | place: Sweden...
ATGCTTCAATATTTTTAAAGGCACCAATTTCCCAGAGTTTCTTCCCTAAAAACTCCTCATGCGAATAACCCAGCATCTCTACCAAGAATGGGTTCACCTCCGATATTTGTCCTGTTTCGGCATCGAGGATTAATATTCCATCTGGGGCTGTTTCAAAGAGGCGGCGGTATCGCGTTTCAGAACTTTTGAGGGCCTCCTCCGTCTGCTTTTGGTCGGTGATATCCTTAAAAGCGAGGAGTATCCTATCCGTGGCTTTCCCTTTCCAATAGATCCGACGAGCGTTGAGAAGCACGCTTTTTCGCCCAATGCGGGGGAAGGTGTGGTCGACCTCGAAATTATTAAAGTGGGTATTTTGGGGGATAATTTCCTCCAACAGCTCTCGCAATGCAGGAATATCCCACTGGTGGTTGTCGACATCAAAGATAAATCTTCCCTCAGTCTCTTCAGGCGCCACCTGAAAGGTTTCATAAAAGGAACGATTCGCGGAGATGACTTTCAGGTCAACCGTAAGCACGATAAGCGGTTCACGTATTGTCTTCACTATGCTCTCAGTGTATTCTTCAGCTTTCTCAATGGTTTCCTCTGCTCGCTTGCGCTCGGAGATTTGAACCTGCAATATTTTGCTGGCCTCCTGTAAGCGCCGCTCCGTGGCATCAAGCCTCGTCCGAAGCTCTTCTGCCTCAAGGAGAGATTTCTGCTTTGTTTGGAGGTTTGTTTTGGGTTTTCTTTTCATAATATCACTTATCATCTGATCGGCCTAAGATCTTTAGGTTTCATTTCAAAGACGTATAATAAAATGAAACGAGTACCCCAAAATGCATAAACGTATTAGCTTGCTAAAAAAGATATTCATGCTTTCAGTTCCCTTGACGTAAAAATATTTTATATGAATGTCCGCTTAAATTTTGGTAAATACAATACCTAATTATTACCAGGTTAATTCAGGTATTAATTCGATCTTATGTGAAGGTTAATAGGTGGGCTTGAAGGTTGGCTTTTTGATTCTTTAAACCAAGTTTATTTCTAAGACTATTTCTATGGAATACCACAGTTTTTATAGCTATATTTAACAACTCGGCGATCTCTTTAGTGGATTTCCCTTCCTTAACAAGAGAAGCAATCTGAACCTCCCTGTGAGTAAGATTTAAATATCTCATTTTCAAATGATAGAGGAAGGAAGAGGTGATATTGTCAAGATTTGTTTCAATAACCATTAAATAAGAGGCTTGATGATCAGATAATTGTGTCTTCTTCAATCTATCAATGTTGGGTAAAACAAGTTCCCTGATATTAGACAAAATCTTTTCCTCAAGTTCTATTCTTCCTGCCTCCACACGTTTCAGTAATACGTTCAATGCCGCATTGACTTCTTCAAGGTTTTCAGTTTTTGCTTTCAATTCCCGCTCACTTTTCCTCAAAGCCTCTTCTGCCTGCTTGCGCTCGGTGATGTCGCGGATATTACATTGAACTAACCTTGCCCTGTCGACCAGATATATATCAACATAAAAAGTTTGCCCGGCCTTGGTTTTTATCGGAACATCATCGTAATAAATAATGCCGCTCCTGTCCAATGTATGCATTATCTCTTGAAAATCACCCCTATCCTGCGTGAAACCAATATCCTGAAGCCTTTTCCCTATGCACTCCTCTTTGGAATAGCCCAACATTGCCGTGACGGCTGGATTAGCATGGGTTATATTCCCTTCGCTTTTTTCGAGAAGCAATATCCCGTCATTTGCTGTCTCAAAAAGGCGCCTGTAGCGCTCTTCAGACTCCGATAATAAGATTTCCAGTCGCTTGCGTTCAGTGATGTCATTCCCAATGCAAAGTATCTCTATAACCTTGCCGTTACCATCGCGAATGGCCTTGTTCGCCCAGGCTATCCATACCCGTTCACCATTCCGGCGCATGTTTTCATTTTCATTGGTGGTATATTTCTCCGGATTTATTCCGATATCTTTAATCATGAAAACAGGGTCAAGACCAGAAGACCATGTTTCCGGTACGATAGTTCCTACAACATTACGGCCGAGCATCTCTTCTTCGGTATAATCAAAGAACATCTGTGCAAACTCGTTGAAAAAAGTGACTTTCCCTTCCGGATCCATTTTCAGGATGATGCTGTTTGCATTTTGGACAAGCTCCCGATATTTCGCCTCATTTACCTCTAATGAGCTTTTCAGTTGCCTGCGTTCAGTGATATCTTCTATGGCCAGGAGGATCATCTGAGAACCGATTTCTTTTCGAATGATACGGCGGGCATTGAGCAACATTATTTTGTGCCCGAGGTCTGAAAATACATGTTCAACTTCATAGTTATCGAACTTGTTATTTTTTGTAAGAATATCTTCAAGCAACATCCGAAGTCCGGGGATATCCCATTGTCGGTTTCCGAGATTATAGATAAGATTACCTGTAGTTTCCTTCCGTGTTACCTTGAATGTATCATAGAAACTACGGTTGGCTGAGAGAACCTTCAGGTCTGAAGCCAGCACCAAAAGCGGTTCACGTATTGTCTCCACGATGCTCTCAGTATATTCTTGAGCTTTCTCAAAGATTTCCTCTGTTCGCTTACGCTCAGTGACTTCGGCCTGCAATATTTCGCTAGCCTCCTGTAAGCGCCGCTCCGCAGCATCAAGCTTAGTCCGAAGCTCTTCCACCTCAAGAAGAGGTTTCTGCTTTGTTTGGATGTTTGTTTCGGGTTTTCTTTTTATAATATCACCCCTCCTCTGATCGCTCTCAGACCTTTAATCATCTCTCTCCAATCTCATTAAATTTTATGCAGAATTTTAAAAAAAATCAACTCAAAAAAAATGTGTGTCCTTTACGAATTAAATGTAGACTTGTATTTGCCATACGCACAGACATCACCATCACTTCAACCTCAAATATAGGGAAGAGGATTCTGTGATACGGACTTGCCTGCGGGTATGAATCTGTCTCTATTTGATTGAAAAATCAACCCTTTTTGTCGCATGAATATCGGTATTTCGAGATGGTTCATTTCCGAAATTAAGCAAATGGCATCCCATGGTGTCTCTACTATTGCTTGTTCGGGCGTTATCATCATGCAGGCTTCCGGCAGAGATATAGCTTTCTGATTACCTGTTGCGTTCAGACCTCTTTCCAGCTATTATAGCTGTGGCCAAGATTTTGTTCTCTGAAGGGCTTTATCTTTCAATATTTGGGAATATACTCAAACCCTTTTTGTTATTGGCAATATGACGGACAGATTATCAAAACAAGATGAGATTGATTTTAAACCTTATTTTCTGGTAAGGAATCCCCATGTACAATCCATTCTCGCCAGTTCTCAATTGCGAACCCCCCGTAAAAATTCCATGCTGGATAACTCTCAAGAGCTAGTTGTAACTACTTCCACTGGGTCAAAATTGCTTTCTTTTTATTCCCATCAAAAAACTGGCAAAGGTTTGATTATTTTGTTGCATGGTTGGGAGGGTTCCTCTTCTTCCGCTTATATTCTGGACGCGGGCGCTTTTTATTATAAGCTGGGCTTTTCCGTCTGCCGACTTAACTTGAGGGATCACGGTGAGTCCCACCATTTAAACGAAGGGCTTTTCCATGGCGCTCTTTTAGATGAAACATTTGATGCAGTAAACAAACTGGCGCAACTGGAAAAAAATTTACCTGTTTATATTATTGGATTTTCTATGGGTGGTAATTTTGCTTTACGCATCGCTATGAAGAATTCCCGAATCCCCATACAAAATTTAAAAAGCGTTTTTGCCATAAGTCCGCCGCTCGACCCTTATAAAACAACACTGGCCATCGATAACGGTTATTTCTTTTATCGCAAATATTTTCTGAAAAAATGGAAGCGTTCGTTAATCAAGAAGCAACAACTTTTTCCGCAAAAGTATGATTTCAACAAAATGTTAAAGGCAAAAACCTGTATGGAGCTAACAGAAGCTGTTATGCCTTACTTTCCAGAGTTCCCATCATACCGGGACTATTTTAATTTATACACTTTGAAAAATGATCTCTTTCAAAACTTTACTTTACCCGTTAAAATATTTATTGCTGAAGATGACCCGGTTATTCCACAAGAAGACTTTGATACGTTACAGGAAAATAATTTTTTTCAAATTTTCAGGCAAAGCTTCGGCGGTCATTGCGGTTTTATCGATTTATTTCCATTAGGCTGCTGGTATAACAAAATAATCGCGGATATTATAAATTAATTTGGATATTTATGGATTTATCCCTTTTTCGTCAAAAGGATTTTTTCCCCTCTTTCGTAACTGATAAATTAGCCGCGATGATTATCTATTATAAAGAAAAGCATTCTTTAATTGCACAGGCCAACAAAACAGATTGGCCTCATCTTGAAGCCGGAGTCGTCCTTTTACTTCATTACAAATCAAACCAGGAAAATCCCGAATACGTTTTTCAACTAATAAAACGCTCAGAAAAAGTTAAGCAGGCCGGCGATATCAGTTGTCCGGGTGGTATTCTACATCCGGCAATAGATAAAAGCGTGAGCTTTTTTTTGAAGGCAGGAATAATTCCAGTTCTGCGGAAACAGATTTTAAACTACGCCAGGCATAAAGACAAAAAGACGATTTCGTTAATTCGTCTTTTCTTAACTACCGCTCTGAGAGAGGCCTGGGAGGAGATTGGTTTAATTCCATTTAATGTTTTATTTTTAGGCGCCCTGCCCTATTATTCTTTAACTTCGTTTGCCCGAACGATTTATCCTTTGGTATGCCTTACACCTAATCCTTTCCAATATCGATTAAATTCAGAAGTGGATAAAATTTTGGAAATTCCGCTTAGCTTTTTCTTCCAAAGCTCTAACTACGCCTCGCTGGAAATAGAAACTTCTATGGTCAATAGCGCTTCAGGTCAGAACAATAAATTGCCTTGCCTGGTTATTCCTGACAAAACAGGAAACATTGATATTCTTTGGGGTGCAACTTTTAATATTATAACCAATTTCTTACGCAGCATTTCCGATGATAGTTTACCTCTTCCTTCTTCTTCCAGAACAATGAAAAAAGTTTTGTCCAACAGTTATATCTCCGGAAATCGCTGATCCTTATGGCTGCTTTAAAAATAAATGGCATTTTTATAAAAACTGTAGTTTTTGACTTTGATGGAACACTGGCAAAATTAAATATTGATTTTAAACAGATGCGCGATGCCGTTTTGAAACTTATTTCTTCTTACGGTATTGTACGAAATTATCTGCAAACGGATTTTGTTTTAGAAATGATTAATACATCCAAGGAAATATTAAGTAAGAGTTCCCCCCAAAAAGCTGAAATATTTACTAATAAAGCAATCAGGATGATTGAAGCTATGGAAATAGAAGCAGCTATCAATGGCGAATTATTTCCCCACACAAAAGAATTATTCACCTGTCTTAAATTATCTGGAATTTCTACCGGAGTAATAACCAGAAACTGTGACAAGGCCATAAAAACTGTATTCCCCGATATCTTATCTTATTGCGAGGTGGTTGTCTGTCGCGATATGGTAAAAAACGTGAAACCTAATCCTGAACATTTAAATAAAGCCCTGCAGATGCTAAACACTTCGGCCAATACTACTTTGATGATTGGCGATCACCCTTTAGATATTCAAACCGGTCGTAACGCGGGAACTTACACAGCGGGTGTACTCACCGGACACTTTCGGAAGTCTGATTTTTTAAATGCCGGAGCCGATCTAGTGCTCTATAAAGCCAGCGATCTATTAAATATGATAAATTAATTTTCTCCTAAACCCGGGTGACTTGAGCCGTTTATATCCGACCTCCATTGGTATTATTTATTACCTATTTACCGTTATTTTTTGTATTATCTTTACTTGACAGACTGCGCTATTTAAACTTATTATTTAAATGTGTGATTCTTATCGGCAAGACTGCCGGAGAATCTCTGAAGTATGAACTTAATTTTATTTTTTAATCTAAATACCTATTGTGAATTGTGTCGCACATTGTAATTTAATTAAATAGTTGAAACAATTTTATGAAATTAGAAGACTCTCAAAAATATCTTGCCGCCTATAAGAAAGATTACCCTGAAAAATTCGCTGCGGAAAATGAAATTTTTAATCACATTCGCCGCGGTGACCATATTTTTGTCGCCTCCGGTTGCGGAGAACCGCAATACCTTGTTCAAGCAATGACCAGTTATGTCGAATCTCATCCCAAAGCCTTTTTTGATGCTGAAATTATCCATGTCTACTCTTTAGGCATTGCTCCCTATACTGACGCCAAATATAAAGCAAACTTTCGCCATAATTCTTTTTTTATCGGTAATAATACTCGCGATCCCATCAACAAAGGGATGGCTGATTATACGCCTATTTCTCTTTCGCATGTTCCTTCATTATTGTATAGCGGTGTAATTCGCATTGACGTAGCTCTTATACAAACTTCTCTGCCCGATGATCATGGCTACTTTAGCCTTGGCGTCAGCGTGGACATAGTAAAAGCTGCTACGGAAAAAGCGGCAATTGTTATTGCTCAAGTAAACGCTAACATGCCCCGAATTCACGGTGATAGTTTTCTTCATATTAAAGATGTAGATTTTATTATTCCCTATGATGAGCCGCTCTTGGAACTAACAGGCACAAAAACAAATGAAACCATTCAAAGAATCGGTAAAAACGTAGCGCGTTTAGTGCAGGATGGCGACACCATTCAAGTGGGATTCGGCAGCCTGCCCAATGCCATAATGGTCAATTTGTATAATAAAAAAAATCTGGGGGTTCATACAGAACTTTTAAGTGACGGTCTGGTGGATTTAATCAAAGCCGGTGTTATTGACAATTCCAGAAAAACCATCGACCGCGGAAAAACGACTGCCGCTTTCAGCATGGGGGAAAAATCCACTTATGATTTCCTCAATGACAATCCTTCCATAGCATTTAGGACAATAGACTACACGAATAATCCGTTAGTTATTGCTCGAATTGAAAATATGGTCGCGATTAATAGCGCTTTGGAAATAGACCTCACTGGGCAGGCCACTTCGGAATCGATTGGCAGCATTTTTTATAGCGGCGTCGGCGGGCATCAAGATTTCATGAGAGGAGCCCTGCTTTCCAAAAACGGCAAAACTGTTCTCGCTATGAAAGCTACTTCTCGTGACGACACTATTTCCCGCATCGTTCCGGCTCTGAAAGAACAGGCGGGAGTAACTCTCAACCGCAGTGATGTTCGCTATATAGTAACGGAATACGGCATTGCGTACTTGCATGGAAAAAATATCCGGGAACGCGCCATGGAATTAATTTCTATAGCTCACCCTAAGTTCCAGCCATGGTTGATTGAAGAAGCAAAAAAACGTGGCTTGATTTTTAGAGATCAAGCTTTTATTCCCGGAAAACGCGGTGAATATCCCGAAGAGTTGGAAACGTTCCGCACTACAAAAACGGGATTACAAATATTTATGAGACCTGTTAAAATTAGCGACGAAACCCTCTTGCAGGATTTTTTTTATTCTCTGTCCGATACGAGTTTGCACAGACGGTTCCTCTCTTTGCGCAAAGACATGCCGCATGAAAGACTACAGGATTTTGTAGTTATTGATTACACAAAAGAAGTTCTCCTGGTAGTTATCACCGGAGATCAAGAAAACCAGATCATTGCCGCTGTCGGGCAATATGGGATAGACGAAAGCACCCATACAGCTGAAGTTGCGTTTGCTGTGCGCGACGATCAGCAAAACCGCGGTATCGGCTTTGAATTGTTAAAATACCTCACTTATCTTGCCAAAAGACAGGGATTACTTGGTTTCACTGCGGAAGTTCTTGTCGATAATAAGCCTATGCTTCATGTTTTCGAAAAAGGCGGATTTGACTTGAAAAAAAGATTTGACAGCGGCGTTTACGATTTAATGCTTAAGTTTAAAATATAACTTATCTTAGAAAGATTTATATTTGATGAATCCCAATGTATTTCGGGAATATGATATAAGAGGTGTAGTTGACAAAGACTTAAACGAAGAATTAGTTTTCACCCTTGGACGGGCTATCGGCACCTATGCCGCCCGGCACAAAATAAAAACCATGACTGTCGGGCGAGATTGCCGCCTGAGCTCTGAAGCTTATGCCAATTTTTTAATTCAAGGTCTTAATCACTCCGGTATTGATACAATTGATATCGGTCTTTGCGCTACTCCCATGCTCTACTTTTCCATCCGCCAGCTCAACACCGGCGGAGGGGTAATGATCACGGGCAGCCATAATCCACCGGAATTTAACGGCTTTAAGATTTGCATCGGCCCTGACACTATTTACGGCCATGAGATTCAAGAATTAAGAAAAATTATGGAAAATGGTGAATACTCAACCGGCAGTTCATCCACGCGACAACAAGATGTTGCTTCAGTTTATGAAAATTATATTTATGATCATGCAAAAATAACCAGGAAAATTAAGATTGTAATTGACGGCGGCAATGGTGTCGGCGGTTATTTTGCCCTTCCGCTTTTGCAACGTTTTGGCTGCGAAGTTATTCCCATTAATTGTGAGCCTGACGGCCGTTTCCCTCATCATTTTCCCGATCCCACTGTAGAAGAAAATTTAGCCCAACTGATTAAATTAGTGGGTAAAGAAAAGGCAAATTTAGGGATAGCCTTTGATGGCGATGCCGATCGTCTCGGTGTAATCAGCGATAAAGGTGAAATTATCTGGGGTGATAAACTCCTGCTTCTTTTTTCCCGTTATATTCTCAAGGAAAAACCAAATTCCACAATAATTGGCGAAGTTAAGTGCTCTCAGGTTTTATTCGATGATATTAAAAAACATTCCGGCCGGGCAATCATGTGGAAAGCAGGACATTCATTGATTAAGGCTAAAATGAAAGAAGAAAAGGCCGTATTAGGCGGAGAAATGAGCGGGCATTTCTTTTTTGCCGACCGCTATTTCGGATATGACGACGCTATTTACGCGGCAATCAGATTATTGGAAATTCTCTCTAAGGCAGGGGAAAAAATCAGCACTCTGCTTTCCGATATACCGCAAACTTATGCCACTCCGGAAATCAGAATTGATTGTGCCGACAATAAAAAAGCGGAAGTTGTGGAAAAAATCAAAAGACATTTCCAGAACAGGCCCGGCATTGTTGATATTGATGGAGTGCGTATCCCTTTTAAGGACGGATGGGCGCTTGTGCGTTCTTCCAACACCCAGCCGGTAATTGTTATGCGTTTTGAAGCCTCTTCCGCGAAAAGTTTGCAAAGAATCCGCAAAAAAGTGGAAGCTGTCCTAACGATTCAATAAATTCAGGCTAACCCGGTTTATCTGATTATTTTTTTATTGAATATTTTTCATTAATGTGTAATCTATTATGTAAATTGTTTGGACAAACAACCTAAGGTATTGTTGGAAGCAACTGTAAAACAAGGAGGTTTATTTATGAAGATTGTGCATCGCTTGTTACTCGTTTTGTTGATTAGTGTGTTTTTATTTGGTTGCAGTGGCAAGAAAGGTAGCACTACTGAAGGAAAACTGGTTGACGGACAAGGGAAACCACTTTCAGGAATAAGTGTTACTTTTAAACAAGTTCGACCTGTAGCAGGCAATGAGCAACTCGAGGCAAGAACGGGCATCGATGGTATATTCCGCATATCCGGCCTAATGCCTGATTCTGAATACATTATTACACCGGTATCCGATAAATGGACTACAAAGGTAACCATGAAATTTACCACCGGCAAAGAGGGACAACCGTTAGTTTTAAGTAGCCCTATTGTCATCCGTTTTACTATATTGGCAAACGGAACTATTATAGATACAAAAACCGGCTTACAATGGCTAATTTATACGGCCACAGATATTAATGCCGGCAACGTATTAAATACGGTAAAAAACATCGGAGAAGGCGGCTTCAATGACTGGAGGCTTCCCACAAAAGCGGAGCTTTCCGGTTTACAGGATAAAGCAACCTCTCCCACAGAACAATCGGAATCCTCGTCTGCTAATGAAGCCTGCTGCGTTTGGACAGCCGAGCGCAGTTCAGAAAAAATTGAATGGGAATTCTATATTGATGATGGTAATGATCTTTGGACCTCCAGTAAAATGCCGCCAAACGACAGGATCGTTATCGTCAGGAATTACAGCGGAACCTCTGCAACGGCCCAGGCTCCAACTGTGGTAGTGCCATCTCCTGTTGTCGTCCCTCAACCGCAAGCGGCGGCTTCTCCCGCCCCAGCAGCCGTCACAGCACCGGCTGTATCAGAAAAGAAGGACGCAGTTGGTGCAGCGCAAACCGGCGATACTGTAATCGTTCGCTTCGATCCAAAGAAGGCAACAATAAATACCGAAGATTTAGCCGCATTAAAAGTCTTCTATACTAAAGTTAAAGATACATCCGGCAAAATACTTATTGAAGGTCATTCTGATGCTGGAGGAGGTGCAATTAGCACCATGAAAAATTCTGTTGATCTTGCCCTTTCTACGTTGTCCCTCTTAAAGAAAATGGGTCTGAGCGACAAAGCAAAAGTGGAATTAAAGGGTATGGGGGATACAAAGCCAGTGGCTGATAATAAGACGCCTGAAGGCCGCCAGCAAAATCGCCGTGTGGAATTGACCTTTATTCCCGAATAATAAATATTTAACTTCTTATAAACAAAAGCCCGCTGATTCAAGTTTCAGCGGGCTTTTTTATTAATAATCTATTAATACATTTTTCCAAGGGAACGCAATATTATCCCAATATTTATTACCCTTTAGAAAAACAAGAAGAACGCATTCGCAAAATAAACCAATCCGGCGGCGCCCGCAGCTAGTCCGATTATCCAGATAGATTTTCTCTTCATTAAGGCGGAGATAGATGAAAGCAAGATGGCTATTTGTAAAAATATTACGGCCAGCCCGAAAATTCCGGCGTGCTTCTGGGCATCATCTCTTATGGTTTCCATTTTTTTTGCTTCTTTGGATATTTCGGCCTTTTCTTCATCGTACTTTTTTATTTTTTGTAAATAGAGTGCTATTTTCTTTTCATATTCGTTGTTCAGTGACTTAGCTGAGTTAGCTTTATTCTTTTTAAATTCCAGTTCCAACGTCTCTTTTTGAATCTCGTACAAATAACCTTTAATGCCTTTTGCCTGATAATACGCCCACTGGTTAGCGGCTTGCGTTTGAGAAAGCACCGAACGCGTGGAAAAGGCGGCCCCTTTAAAAGTGGAAAGAGTTGCGCAAACGGCAAGAATAACGGTTGTTAAGGCCAGGTAATTAAGCCATTTTTCTTTTGATTCTTCTGCCATAAAAAATTATACCTCCGAAAATATTTTTTTTACCAAAAAGTCGGATCGAAAAAAATGCCAACGACTGTTTAACTTGGTCGGGGCGGCAGGATTTGAACCTGCGACATCCTGCTCCCAAAGCAGGCGCGCTACCAGGCTGCGCTACGCCCCGATTTTTAAATTTTTTGATTTTTCCCGTAGACTTTCTTTAAGTTGGGCAAAAGCCTGCCCGCGATGGCTTACTTTATTTTTGATTTCCGCAGGCAATTCGGCTGCGGTCATTTTTAACTCCGGTACCATAAAAACAGGATCATAACCAAAACCGTTATTTCCCCGCGGTTGATCGATAATTTGTCCGCGCCATTTACCTTCAAAACAATCATAACTGCCATCTGTTCTGTAGAGCACCAGAACACATAAAAAAGAAGCCCCTTTCTTTTCCTGTGGAATTCCTTTTAATCCGGCAATAAGTTTGGCAATGTTTCCCTTATCAGTGGCGTTTTCTCCGGCGTAACGCGAAGAATAAATTCCCGGTGCACCTCCCAATACATCCACTTGCAATCCGGAATCGTCCGCCAAAACTATTTCACCGGTAAATTCGGAAACTATCTTTGCTTTTTTCAGCGCATTTTCCAAAAAACTTTCCCCGTCTTCAACAATCTCCGGCGCATTGTCATAATTATTTAAGGAAACTAATTTTACATCTATTTCTTCAAGCATAGCCCTAATTTCTTTTACTTTTCCTTCATTACGGGAAGCAAACACTATTTTCATTGCTCCAGATCACCTACAATTTCTTTTTGCCGGGCAATGATCTTTTGAATACCTCTTGACGCCAGATCGGTCATCTTGTTTAATTGTTCTTTATTAAAAGGAACATGCTCCGCTGTGC
>Ga0182027_10012151_pt1 | contig 12114 bp, 10 predicted proteins | sample 712E1DmetaG_FD_121300 | JGI IMG/M metagenome (GOLD analysis project Ga0182027, IMG submission 121300) | Permafrost microbial communities from Stordalen Mire, Sweden - 712E1D metaG (Illumina Assembly) | ecosystem: Environmental > Terrestrial > Soil > Wetlands > Permafrost | place: Sweden...
AAAAATTTTTAATTTCATTATATAAGTGAGGTAATCGGGAAAGTACTACTATCAGGTAATAAGTTAAAAGGAAAAAGGAGGCCGGAAACGGCAGACGGGAGACAGGAAATCTCATAAATTTTAATATGTAATACGAAATTTAAAGTAAAGAGTACACCATAGGGAGTAAGCAAAAAGATCGAAGAGAAGAAATGAGAGCGAATCGAAACTTTGCTCCGGTCTCCGTTGAGTCCAATTAAACAAATAAACAACCCAACCCTTCAACCAATCTACCCTTTTACGATGGTCACGTCATGAATTTTGATACCCCGCCGCTTGCGGCGGGGAATTTCATTTCATCTTTTCATTTCTTAAAATTATTTTTTATTCTTCTGATGTCCGGATTCCTTCTTAAGCGCCTTCCTCTGCCAGAGTCCGTCTCCCTTTGTTCCGGCGAAAAGAGTCGACCCTTTTATTACCAGCGAATAAACGCCGTTCTTTCCCATGGGTTCTTCAGTCCAGTTTGCGCCCTGATTAGAGCTAACCAAAACCCCGGTTGCCGTTCCGGCATAAAGATATCCGTCCGCCGCCAGAAATGAATAGATATATTGATCATCCCGGATGTCGCTCGCTTTTTTCCAGGTTTTTCCTTTATCATTTGAAATAAAGAGACCGCTGCCTGCCGTTCCGGTATAGATGTTTTTGCCGTCATTTATTAAATGTGTAACATGCCCTTCGGCCAGTGGAGTATGAGTCCAAGTATCTCCATAATCCGTTGAAGCAAAAACGCCTTCGCCAAAAACAGCTGCAAAGAGTGTATTTTTAAAATATGTAAATTCAAGAATCGAATTATTGTCGAATTCCTTGCCGCTTTTCAGCCATGTCGCGCCGGCATTATGAGAGACGTAAGCCCCTATATTTGTAGCACATACGATCTGACTGCCCGATGTAAAGAAATCATACACTTCGACCGTATTTTCCGATCTGCCGGCGGCGTTGAATTTGAGCGGTACAAGCGTTTTTCCATAGTCTTTTGAAATATATCCGCCTGTTGTTGTACCGATATAAAGGACTCCGCCGCCGTCAAGATGAAGCGAATAGATCGGATTCTTTTCCAAAGAATTGATCTGCTTTACCCACGATCTACCTCCGTCGGTTGAGATCTCCATCCCCTTTTGTGTACCCGCAATCAGTGTGCTGTCCTCCAGAATCATCGAAAAAACATACGGACCACCCTTCTGATTTACGATTGTCCATTGTGCGTTCGATGAAATTGAAGCGGCAATAATCGCCAGGATAAGAAAAAAGAATTTTTGTTTCATTGTTTGTTTTCTCTCTTTTTACTTTTATAAAATATATTCATTTAGCACTTTAATTCCTCAATGCCTGCAGTAGGAAATTTCACCCCGACAATAATTAATCAATCCCCGGGTTACCGTTTAATTCAGCGAGCAGTTCTCCGATGAAATTATTGACCTGACCAGTTTTACCGGCACTGTAGGAGTTGCGGATAATTTAATTGCCGAAAGAAGTTCCTTCTTAACGGGATCAACTTTATCCTTCTTATCGGTAAATATTTCCGCAATCGGACTCCCCTTTTTAATTTTGTCGCCGATCTTCGGATAGAAAATTATTCCGGCCTTGGGATCGATTTTATCTGCCATTGTAAGTCTTCCCGCTCCGAGTTCCAGCGATGCCATTCCGATCCGGTAATTGTCGATTGTCTGAAGATAACCGGAGTTTTCCGCGGTGAGTGTCTCGTGAAACTTCGACTTGGGATACATTCCGGGTTTTTTAATCAATTCAATATTACCCCCCTGCAGCGTGACAATTTCGATGAATTTGTCGAACGCTTTCCCCCCGGCCACAAGTCTTTCCGCAATATCAATTCCTTCGCGGATTGTTTTCGTTTTCCCGGCTAAAAAGATCATTGAACCGGCAAGAATGAAAGAAAGTTCGCCAAGGTCTCCGCACCTGTCGCCCTGCAGCACCTTAATCGATTCATAAACTTCGAGCCAGTTGCCGATATAATTGCCGAGTGGCTGATTCATATCGGTTATCAGCGCAATTACTTTTTTCTTGAAAGCTATTGCCGTATTAACGAGCGAGTCGGCCAGCGCGACCGAATCGGCATATTTTTTCATAAAGGCACCGGAGCCGGTTTTGACATCAAGCACAAGAGCGTCTATTCCTTCCGCTAATTTCTTACTCATAATGCTTCCGGTTATCAGCGGAATCGATTCAACGGTAGCCGTCACATCCCGTAATGCATAAATCAATTTATCCGCGGGCGCAATTTCTTTTGTCTGACCCGCAAGAACAGCTCCGCATTTTTTTAATATTCCGATATACTCCTTAAGACTTACGTGTATATTGAATCCCGGGATAGCTTCGAGCTTATCGAGTGTTCCGCCCGTATGCCCCAATCCGCGTCCGCTTATCATAGGTACTCCGACTCCCGCCGCGGCAACGATCGGCGCTAGGATAAGCGAGGTTTTATCGCCTACACCGCCGGTTGAATGTTTATCAACTTTTTTACCGGGAATAGAATCGAGATTAATAATTTTTCCGCTGTGAAGCATTGCATGGGTGAGATACTCGGTTTCTTTTCTATTTAATCCTTTCAGATAGGCAGCCATCAGAAAAGCGGAAAATTGATAATCGGGGATCTGATGCCCTGTGTAGTTTAAGACCAGATACTTGATTTCCTCTCCTGTTAACGCTTTACCGTCCCGTTTTTTCCTTATCAGCTCAACAGTGTTCATTTTTACTCCGTAAGGGTATATTTAAGAATGATCTTTAACTAATTTATTATTGCGTTTGTTAACGTTTGAATCTCACCGCGATTTTCTATTAACTTTCACCAATAAATATCCGACTTAAACAGAATCGAGGCTAAAATGTTCGACTCAAATTACAAATTTACCTGTATTGAACGGTTCCTAAAATACGTAAAATATGATACTCAATCGAACGAGGAATCCGAGACTTTCCCGAGCGATCCCAAGCAGATAGAACTTTCGAAATTTCTTGTCCAGGAATTGAAGAATATCGGTTTGAACGATGCCGTTCTCGACAAATACGGATATGTCGTCGCCACTCTTCCATCAAACACATCTAAGAATGTTCCGGTAATCGGATTTATATCGCATGTGGATACCAGTCCCGCCGTCTCGGGCACTAACGTGAACCCTATAATATATAAAAATTACCGGGGCGGGGATATTGTACTTCCGGGCAACCCTTCGCGAATTATTGACGCTGCCGGAAATCCGGAACTCAAAAGCATGATCGGATTAGATATTATAACGACAGACGGAACTACGCTCCTCGGTGCCGATGATAAGGCCGGAATCGCGGAAATTATCGATGCTTTGGATTATCTGATAAGGCATCCGGAATTGAAGCATGGCAAAATACGCGTTTGTTTTACTCCCGATGAAGAAGTTGGGCGTGGAACCGAAAAGTTCGATGTTGAGAAGTTCGGTGCGCAATACGCGTACACGGTTGACGGATCGACCCGCGGTGAAGTTGAATCGGAAACATTCAGTGCCGACGGAGTAACAATTAGATTCAACGGCAGAAACATGCATCCCGGATACGCCAAGGGAAAAATGATCAACGCGGTTAAAATCGCGACCTCGTTTTTGGAAATGCTGCCCAAAGAAACCCTTTCTCCCGAAACGACGGACAAAAGAGAAGGGTATGTTCACCCGATGCAGATAAACGGAAATGAAACAGAGACGGTTGTAAAGTTTATCATCAGGGATTTTTACACAGATAAGCTGAAAGAGTTCGAAGAATTTTTACGAACCTTGTGTGAAAAAGCTGTGGCTTTATATCCCGGTTCATCTTATCAATTCGAAGTAACCGAGCAGTACAGAAATATGAAGTATATTCTCGACCAATATCCCCAGGTCGAACAATATGCTATCGAAGCGTTAAACCGGCTCGGTATTGAACCGATAAATTCTTCGATTCGCGGCGGTACGGACGGATCGCGATTAAGTTATATGGGACTGCCTGCTCCGAACCTTTTTGCCGGCGGGCACAATTTTCATGCTTATACCGAATATGTGGCGGTACAGGATATGGAAGCGGCCGTTAAGATGATTGTAACCATTACCCAGGTTTGGGAAGAGAAGTCCTAGCGAAATGGTCGAAGGAATATGCCGCATAGATTAAAACGCGCAGTCAATGTTGCCCTCGTTATAAACATTTTCCTCTTCCTGATAAAAGCGGCGGTCGGAATTCTATCAAATTCGATTGCTCTTATATCCGAGGCGTTAAATTCCTTCACCGATATTCTGGTCTCGATCGGGATTAAAATCGCCGTGAACATGTCGCGTGAAAAACCCGACATGAAACACCAGTTTGGGCATAATGCCGCTCAGCCGATAGCGGCGTTTATTTTATCGGTCTTCGCGTTCGTCGTCGGAATCAATATAATAGAAGAATCTGTTAAACGGCTTCTAGAACCTCAACCAGTTACAAACTTCCTCGAAGTCTATCTTGTTCTGATCATAACCATTTTTACAAAAATTCTTTTGAACCGTTACCAGGTAAAAATCGGGAAGATGTTCGACAGTCCCGCTATCCGGGCCGCATCAGTCGACAGCATCAACGATGTGCTCGCCTCCTCGATCGCGTTCGCGGGAATCATAGGTGTAGCCCTTCATTTTGTTTATATGGACAGCGTAGCAGGAATATTAGTAGCGATGTTTATATTCAAATCGGGTTATGAGGTCGGCCGGGAGAATATCGATTACCTGATGGGCAGGTCCGCCCCGCCCGATTTCGATCAGATCGTAAAGACAACCGCTTTAGGCATCCGCGGCGTTAAGGGAATCAACGACTTAAGGTCGCACTACGTCGGCAACAAATTCCATATTGAGATTCATATTGAAGTGGATAAGAACCTGACAACATTCGACTCTCATGCGGTAGGAAACGAGGTGCGTAACATGCTGGAGAGGCTTGACCGGGTTCAGAAGGCTTTCGTGCATATTGATCCCGTATGACGCTGAATGATCTGCTTTAATGCGGATTTATTATTGATCCCGTTTGGCATACATTTTTATTATTTTTTAATTGTTAAAAGAGCAATCAATGAAAGAACTGAATAAAAAAACACTTCTTTATGTATTGAACAACAGCGCCGAATTATACGGCGACCGTCCCGCTGTATCGTTTCTTGATTCCACGCCGATTACATATGCCGAGTTGAAGACAAAAGTTTTTTCAGTGTCGGACTTTCTGAAGAGCGAAGGTATAATTGCCGGCGACCGGGTTGCCATATTGAGCGAAAACCAGCCGAATTGGGTGGTTGCATATTTCGCTATTACAATCATAGGGGCTGTCGCGGTTCCGATAATGACTGAATTTCACCCCACTGAAGTCCATCATATTCTCCGCCATTCCGAAAGTAAAGCCGTTTTTATTTCAGCCAGGTATTACACTAAAATTGAGGGGATCGAGATCGACCCGGTTCAAACAAGGGTTCTTCTCGACGACTTTTCGGTCATACCTCCCGAAACCAGGAATGATCTGCTGAAAGAGGTAATTGCAGGGGGTAAAAAAGAATTCGCAAAAATAAAAGAGGCCGCGCTTAGGTTCGTCGGTTTAATTCCGGGGGAAGTTGAAGAGGATAATATCGCGCTTATTCTTTATACTTCGGGAACGACGGGTCATTCGAAGGGAGTTATTCTCACTCATAAAAATGTCGTATCGGATGCTATTGCTACGCTTCAGATTGTTGAGGTTGTTGCGGGAGACCGGTTGCTCTCCGTACTTCCTCTCTTCCATACAATAGAATCTACTCTCGGCATGCTGATACCTCTGCTCGTAGGCGCTTCGGTTACTTATCTTGATAAGCCGCCTACTGCCGCGGCGCTTATTCCCGCGCTTGCCAGAGTTCAGCCTACTGTAATGCTGGCCGTACCTCTCATAATCGAAAAAATATACCGCGCCAAGATATTCCCCGAATTTAACAGAAGGGTTTTAATTCGCGGATTATATAAAATTCCGACTATCAGGAAGAGATTAAACCGGATTGCCGGAAAAAAGCTCTACCAGACATTTGGCGGGAAACTTAAAATGTTCTGTATCGGCGGGGCTCCGCTCGCCGCCGATGTTGAACGGTTCCTCAAGGAGTCGGGTTTTCCGTACGCGGTCGGATACGGATTAACCGAAACATCCCCGCTTGTTACAGGCACAAATCAGTTACTGGTAAAATTCCGTTCGGCGGGAAAAATTCTTCCCGGCATGGAAATTAAGATCGCTTTCCCAGATCCGAAAACCGGCGAGGGAGAAATTCTGATTAAGGGTCCGAATGTGATGAAAGGTTACTATAAGGACGAAGAGAAAACAAAAGATGTTTTTACCGCCGACGGATGGTTTAAATCGGGCGATCTCGGTGTTATTAATAAAGAAGGTTATCTTTTCATAAAGGGGAGATCTAAAAACGTTATTATCGGTCCTAACGGAAAAAATATCTACCCGGAAGAAATAGAATCGGTAATTAACGAATTTCCGTTCGTTTCGGAATCACTTGTCATGGAGAAAGAGAGTCAGCTTATTGCAAAGGTCTATTTAAGTTATGAGGAAATAGACAGCGAGTATAAGATCCACAGGATTTCGGAAGCCAAATCGAGAGAGATTGTGAATGAGATTCTATCGGATCTTCAAATTCAGGTCAATGCAAGGGTGAATTCTTTCTCAAGAATTCGCCGGATCATTGAACAGCGTGAACCTTTTGAGAAAACCCCGACCCAGAAAATAAAACGTTATCTTTATTCCGAGTAGTTCCTTCTTGATCAGATTAGCGTTAAAAATACCATAATTTCTGAAACTAAAACATTATTTTGGTGTATCATTTTTCAAAACTACGCCGGATTGGAATAAATATGAAGAAATTAATCGTAATTGCCCATTTTTTTATACTCTGTACCGGACTTATGGCCCAAAACCCGGCCGAAGTCCTTTCGAAAGATCATTCGATAGATACAAATAAAGTAATTCTGCCAGATGAACTGCATAACCGTGAGGGTCAAATTGTCACACAATTTCTCGATCATTATCATTACAAAAAGCAGCCTCTCAACGATTCGCTTTCAGCCGTAATATTTGACGAATACCTTTCGATGCTCGATGACGGCAAGCTTTACTTCCTGAAATCCGATATCAATGGATTTGAAAAATACAAATCGAGATTATGTCAGTTCATCCATGACGGGAATATTAATCCTGCATTTGAAATCTTCAATATATTCAAGAAGCGCTTTACGCAAAGAATTAAATATATCGATACTCTTCTGAAACAGAAATTCGATTTTACGGTTAATGAGTCATTTTCGCCTAACCGTGAAAAAGCCGATTGGGCTGCTACGACGGCGGAACTCGACGAACTCTGGAGGCTCCGCATTAAAAACGACGAGCTAAATATGATTCTTAGCGGAAAGAATGTTGATAAAACAACCGAAGTTCTAGCAAAACGGTATCATAACTATCATAAGATAATTTTACAGTACGAAACCGAGGATGTGTTTTCAATCTTTATGAATTCGTTTACCGAAGTCTACGATCCTCATACCGACTATTTTACTCCGGCGGCTTCCGAGAATTTTAGCATCGCAATGAAGGTTTCTCTCGAAGGAATCGGCGCGTCGCTTCGTCAGGATAATGATTATACGGTGGTGGCCGCGGTTATACCGGGCGGACCGGCCAAGAAAAGCGGACTCATTAAAGAAGAGGATAAAATCGTCGGAGTCGCTCAAGGCGAGACAGGCGAAATGGTGGATGTTATCGGATGGCGGCTTGACGATGTAATTCAATTAATCCGTGGTAAAAAGGGGACCCTGGTCCGGCTTCAGGTTATTCACGCGAAAGACGGTCCTTCCGACCCGCCTCATGAATTTAAGCTGATCCGCGCCGAAGTTAAACTTGAAGAACAGGCGGCTAAAGATACTGTTATTACTATTCCGGAAAGCGGAGTCAACTTTAAACTCGGTGTGATTAAACTTCCCTCATTCTACAGCGATTTCGACGGGCAGCGGACAGGCAAGGCAAATTATACAAGCACAACGCGCGATGTTAAAGAGATACTTGCAAAACTCAGGACAAAAAAGGTCGACGGCGTAATTATCGATCTTCGCAACAACGGCGGCGGTTCACTCCAGGAAGCGATTTCTCTTACCGGATTATTTATTAAAGACGGGCCCGTAGTTCAGGTTAAAAATTCCTCAAACATGGTGGAAGTTGATCAGGATCCCGATCCGAATATAATTTATGACGGTCCCCTCGCGGTAATTATAAATCGATTCAGCGCCTCCGCTTCAGAAATTTTCGCCGGCGCAATACAGGATTACGGAAGAGGCCTTATTCTCGGTTCCAATACATGGGGCAAAGGAACTGTTCAGAATATGATCGACCTGAACCATTCAATCATGATGGGCAATAAGAAACTGGGGCAGCTGAAGCTGACTATTGCCAAGTTCTACCGGATTACCGGGAGCAGCACCCAGCGGCTTGGCGTAAAACCCGATATTTCCTTCCCGTCGCCTTACAGCAATTCCGAATTCGGCGAAAGCGCGAAATCGAGCGCTCTCCCATGGGATCAGATTCAGCCGACGCAGTTTAAAAAATACGCGGATCTTTCAAAGTCCGTTCCCTTACTCCTTAAAAAACACGAGGATCGGATTACCAATGATCAGGAATACCAGTATTCAATGGAAGAAGTAAAAGAATTCAATGAGAATAAAGAGAAGAAAACGATCTCTTTGAATGAAAAAATCCGTAAAGAAGAAAAAGACCTGACGGAAGCCAAACGTAAGAAAAGAGAAGACGATCTCGCGAAGCATCTCGGAATTAAAATTGAACAGAAAAAGGAAGTTGACCCGGAATCGGAATCAGAACCGCCGAACGATTATGAACTTAAAGAGAGCGGAAGAATACTTGCCGATTTAATATTGTCAAAAGCTGGTTAATCTATTTGTAGAGATATCTTTTTCTTTTATCGGATTTTACTTAGATTTGTTTCCAAAAATTGACGGAGTTATAAATGGCAAAACAACAATCGTTTGCCGACAAGGCAAAAGTGAAAACAAAATCAACCAGGGTTAACGTGAAATTCATTAAAACTGTAAAATCAGCTAATGGGAGTTATAAATTTCATGAAAAATTCGTCAAATTAGACGATATTGGGAAACTTTCAACAATAAAGTAAAATGATTGTCAAAAAAAATCCCGCCTCAGCGGGATTTTTTTTCTCAACCAATCTCTTCACTATAATGTAAGGTATATACCCGCCTAAGCGGATTAAACGGCCTCCGGCGGTTTTAGTCCGACACAACTTCAATTGATGAATTAAGCTCACGCCTCAAAAGGTTTTCTATCGCAACCAGTGTGCCCCTGATGGAACTCGGACAGCTTCCGCAAGCTCCCTGGTACCGGATTTTTAATGTTAATCCATCCAGACCCGTTACCTGCAGGCCTCCGCCGTCACCCGCCAGCGCCGGGCGGACACGCTGATCGAGAATCTCATTTATCCTCTTCAATAGTGCGGTTTCTTCTTCTTTGCTTACTTCCACACCGCCTTCTTCAGTCGGGACCAACGATTTATCGAATTCCTTTATGAATTCAACCAACGGACGCTGTATTTGTCCCCATGCCGCCTTGGGTTCTTTTTCTATTGTAATGAATTTATCCATATAGAAAACCGAAACGACACCGGGAATATCGAAAATTCCTTTTGCCAGCGGGTCGGCCGCGGCCTCATCCTTATTCTGGAAATTACGCGTCTCCTTCAGCAAAATCTTTTCATTCAGAATGAATTTCAGTGCCTGCGGGTTCGGTGTAAGATCGACATCCTGAACCATTAACATGCTAATCTGCTCCTTTTCTTGCTAAACGAATGTTAATCAACTTTAGTTCTTTTGAACCGTATACAACAATATCAAAAAACAGTTCCGGATTCAAGCAAAAACCTCCTTACGGCTGTCAAACGCCAAACTGCTTCAGATGATGATCAAGATGTTTATACATCAGTGTTCCCCATTGAACCGGGGTTAACTTGCAGAAAAATGAGTGGGGATTCGTCGTGCATTTTGCTTCTCCACCGGTATGGAAATTATTGACCAGCTGGAGCAACCGTTCCTTCTCTTTCTCAAAACCCGCGGTTTCCGTTATGACGAACGCGGGATTAGTAGGACTGTTTTTCGGTACGGGGCGTTCTTTCATAATTGTAAATTTGAGGAACCTGCCAATAAGTTTGCCGATCAAACGCGGTGGAAAATATTTCTCACCCGATGCCGCTTGAAGCGAGATAACACAGTGAGCAAGCATCTGATCAACGTTCATCTTACCCCATTGTCGTTGCGAACCAGGACTTAATTTGTTGATTCTCTCAACGATTTCATCAAACGCCGGTTTGTCGAATAAATTTTTCATTTTCCCTTTCATCGATTTGTTCATGTTATGAATGATATGAAAAAGAAGATCTTTATTCAAGCGCGCGGGGAGAGGCATAACGCATAGAGCAGGGGGCATAGGAAATTAACAGAAGTTAAGAGATTGGGAAGATTGTGAAAATGCTGCGGAACCGAATGGTACTTAAGTTAAGAAACATCCTAAACTCACAAACAACACGTGATGACTGCCGATTTTCTTTTTATGCCTGGAAAAATGATTGAGTGCAAGATCAAAGCTGATTTGGGAGAGCTTCATTTTACCAAATAAATTTGGAAGGAATTCAGCGAGTTCTAATCCTAATCTTTCAATTTCTTGGAAATTCAAGTTCTCTATATCTGGAGAAATATTTTAAATGTAACTTAATGATATTGAGGGAAATATCGAGCCAAACTCCATGACTTCGTCCTATGCTCTATGCTCTCTGCTTTTTATTATCTACTACAAGCACAAATTCCCCTTTCAGTTTTTTTTCGGTAACCGTCTTCAGAAGATCGCCCGCTTTTCCGCGGAAATATTTTTCTCCCGGAAGCGTTAAATCGAACGCTATGACCAGATAAACGTTGGGGCCGAATACTTTGGATATTTCAGTCAAAATTGTTTTAAGCCGGTAAGGTGTTTCCATTATAACGATCAGTTCTTTTATCTCTTTTAGGCGCAAAAGTTAATTTTTCCTCAAATCGCTTTTGGGAGAAAGCCAGCCGGCATAATAAAATTTGTCGAGTATGAAGCCCGATCCGACAAGCGCGCTCATCAACGAATTGGCCCCCGGAATCGGGATAACATCTATTCCGGCTCCGATGCACATCTGCACCAGCAAAGTGCCGGGGTCCGAAAAAAGAGGTGTGCCGCAGTCCGATATCAGCGCCGCGGAATTACCATCCCTGATTTTACCGAAGATCTCCTGCGAAGATTCTTTCTCATTGTGCTCGTTGAGGGGAATAAGCTCTTTCTTAATTTGATAATGGGAAAGGAGGCGCCGGCTCTCTTTAAACTCTTCGCAGATTATAAAATCGGCCTTTTTCAAAATGTCGAGAGCCCTCAAAGAAATATCTTCGTAGTTTCCGATTGGCGTAGATACTATATAAAGTTTTGATTCCATCTTTGTGTTGGATCAATTTGTAGATCGAAGCGAAGTCCCGATCTGATGAGAGACATTTTATCGGGACAAGCTTCGATTATAAGCACGAATAATAAAACGCGAAGCTTCGCTTCGCGCTACAAATAAATTTTTCGGTATTATAAACCCGCAGAGGCCGGTTAAAACGGTTCATGAAGTTTATCGAGCAGCTGATTCAACTCTACGACTTTCTTTTGACCGGTCTTCCTGTTCTTAATTTCAACTTTTTCTTCTTTAAGATTCTTTTCTCCTACGATAATTTGAACCGGCATACCCAGAAGATCGGCATCATTAAATTTGAAGCCTGCGCTTACATCATTTCTGTCGTCGTACAAAACCTTATATCCTTCGTTTTCCAAATAGTGGTACATCTTCTCGCATGCTTCGAACACCTGCTTGTTCTTCATATTCAATCCAATCAGGTGAAGATCGAACGGATTCAATGGTTCTTTCCACACTATTCCTTTTTCATCATAATTCTGTTCGATAAAGCAGGCAAATATTCTTTCGACTCCGATTCCGTAGCTCCCCATTACGACCGGATGTTCTTT
>Ga0182027_10012152_pt1 | contig 12114 bp, 6 predicted proteins | sample 712E1DmetaG_FD_121300 | JGI IMG/M metagenome (GOLD analysis project Ga0182027, IMG submission 121300) | Permafrost microbial communities from Stordalen Mire, Sweden - 712E1D metaG (Illumina Assembly) | ecosystem: Environmental > Terrestrial > Soil > Wetlands > Permafrost | place: Sweden...
AGCCCCGGTTCAAGCAATCGCCCCGGCGTCCGCTTCCCCGTCGCACCTGGCAGATCGCGCTATTTTCGCGCGGGCATGCTGGTGATCCTGGAATCCGGCGTCCGCTTCCGCGTCGCACCCGGCAGATCGCTGGCCGCCTATTCCGCGCCAAGAACCCGGTACGAGGCCGGCGGCAGCGTGAGGTCGAAGACCGTCCTGTCGCCGCGCTGCCGGCCCGGTATCCGCTGCCCAGTCACCACGTCCACGAGTGTTGCGGCCTTGCCTGCGACCAGCGCCTGCGCGGCGACGGACTTTCCGCCGGGAGCCGCGAAGTTCTCGACAATGAACTTGCCGTTGTCGTAAACGAACAGGCCAACCTGGCCCGGGCCTTCCAGCACGACCGGAAGATCGCCGGCCACGGCGTCCCGTATCCGCGCCAGCACCTCCGGGGGATAGTTGTATAGATCGCCGAAATTGTCGGGAATGGTCAGGACATACAACGTTCCCTTGCCATAGGCGGCTTGCAGGAGTATGGGGTAACCCAGCCCCTGAGTCGCAGTGGAAACGATCTCCCAGGCGTCGTTGGTCGGGTAGCGGATTTCCGGAATGAGGATATCGGTTTCCGAGCGCGCCGTTTGGCCGCGCAGGGGAAACTCATGCACCAGGGCTTTCTGGCCGGTGCATTCGATCTCCGAGATCTCTCCCATGCCTCTGGCTTGCATCGCTCTCAGCAGGCCCGAGGTGATCACGACCTTCTTGCCGTCCGCCAGGTGCTTCTTCATCTTGCTCACCAGCGCGGCGTCGTACCGGGCGGATTCGGTGAGCAGCACCGTGGGCGCCTCGGTGGGGAACTCCGGAGTCAGTTCGACGGGGATTCCGAGCATCCCCAGAAAGTCGTGCAGGAAGTCCTCGCCGGAGGAATGGTACGGCTTATAGCTCTTGACGCCGATCGGCTTACCCAGTTTCCCGAGGAACGCATCCACCTGCTCGAAGACGCTGCCGGCGTAGGCAGGGATGGTATTGGGTCCCGACGCCGGAGCGTCGCGCATGGGTTGGAGTAACTGGCGGAAATCGAAGAGCGTCATTTCCGGGGCTTTGGCGAAGAGCGGCAGTTGCAGTTGCTCGGCGAAGCGCTCCTTGTCGCGCCAGCCGCCCTCATCCACCCAGCCGCCGCCATTGCCGCCGGGCTTGATGTTCTCCAGGTATCGGAACAGGTCGTAGCCCAGGTATTGTTGCAGGTGCTGGCCGGGGCTGGCCGGGTTGCGGGTTTCGGCGCCGGTGTAGACGCCGTCGAAGATGCGCGGCTCGTCCTCCAGGTTGTAACCCAGGTATTGGAAATGCCCCCACCAGTTCGGGTACTTGATCACCATCTTGACTTTCGGATTGACCTTCCTGGCCGGTCCCACCAACAGATCGCGGGACACTTCGGCCATAAGATCGAGGCGAAAGCGCGTCCAGGTCCTGTCGCCCTTCACCTGAATATCCGATTCCGTCTTACTGCTGGTGAAGAAGAAATCGTCGATGATGATCTCGTCGAAGTTCCGGGCGGTGTACTCGACAACTTCCCTCAGCTTCCTGCGCTGCTCCGGATCGGTGTAGACAATCGTCTCGAAGCGATTCCTTTCGTTGGCTACGGTGGCGATTCCACCGGCCGTCCGGACGCCTTTGCTCTGGAAGAACCGTTTCGCCGTGTCGAGAGTCTCCTGGTCCGGGATCACGCCGTCGCGATGGGTTTCCAGGTAGATCTTGTCGACCTTCAGGCCGCTGGTAATGGTGGCCCACCGGGCCTCCAGCCAGGCTGGGTCCTTCATCTGCCGGACCTCATAAGCGCGCGCGTAAACGGCGACGCGGAAGTTCTGGTAGTTGGCCGCGGAGGCGGCTCCGGCGCAAAGCAGCGGCAACAACCACAGGCGACTCTTGGTCAAAGTACGGCTCCTCAGAAGGCTTGAAAAAGACAAGTTGGGCCACAGATGAACGCAGATGAAAGAACTGCCTGATGGGGTTATCTGTGTTTATCTGTGTTCATCTGTGGCTCCATTTCTTCTTTACGGCTTCACCGTCACCGGCTGGCCCGCGTACGGCACAACCTTGTCGGGCTTGGCTGTCGAGCCGATGCCCGCGCCGTGGCCGTCGCCAACGAACACGATCCGGAACGTCCGGTTGGCGAGCATCCCCGGGAAACTGCCCTTGCGCTCGCCGATGGTCAGGGTCGCGGCCTTATCGTTCCACTCGACGGGGATCACGGCGTAGACGCCCTTCTCGTAGTTGTAGGTGTCGTTTTCGTCTTCATATAAGTTGAAGGCGGCGTCGGCGCCGCGATAGACGCGCAGTTCGATGGGATCGGCGGGTTTCTCGGCGGCGTACTCCACGTCGGGCCCCATGGGCACGATGGAACCGGCTCGGACGAACAGCGGAATTCGCTCCAGCGGAGCGGCGGCGTCGATGGCCTTGCCGCCCTCCAGGATCTTGCCGCTCCAGAAGTCGTACCATTGCGCCTTCGGCAGATACAGGTGGCGCGCGGTGGCGCCCTGCTCGGTCACCGGGCTGACCAGGATCGAAGGGCCGAAGAGAAACTCGTCGCCGGTGTTCTGCGCGCGCACGTCGGTGCGGTAGTCCATCACCAGCGGCCGCATGGGCGTGTAGTGCTCGCTGGTGGTCTTCCAGGCCACGGAGTAGATGTACGGCATCAACTCGTAGCGCAGCGTGTCGAACGCGGTCAGGATCTTCTGCGCTTCCGGCCCATAGCTCCACAGCTCGTTGTGGCTGGGCGTGCGCGTTCCATGCACGCGGAAGATGGGGCAGAACGCGCCGTATTGGAACCAGCGGATGAATAACTCGCGGTAAGCCGGATCGTCCGGGCTGCCGGAGGTGAACCCGCCGATGTCGGTGGTCCAGTAGGGCATTCCGGAGAGCGAGTAATTCAACCCGGCGGGCACCTGCCGGCGCAGGTCCTCCCAATCGGAATTGACGTCGCCACTCCAGGTGGCGGCCGAGTTCCGCTGCATCCCGGCATAGGAAGAGCGGGTCAGGATGAACACGCGCTTCTGGTCGGAGGCGGCGCGCTGTCCCTCGTACACGCCCTTGGTGGTCATGAGCGGATAGAGGTTGTTGTAGCGCGCCCCGTTGCCGATGGCGAGCTTGTTGAGGGACATGAGATTTACCTCGCGCCCCGCGGTTTCCGGCTCGGTGGTGTCCAGCCACCAGGCATCCACGCCGATCTTGAAAAGCGCGTTGTTCATCAGGTTCCAGTAATACTTGCGGGCCTCGGGATTGGTGGCGTCGTAGAGGCCCGAGCCCTCGGGGTGGGAACCGCGGCCCATCATCTTGGCGATGAAGAGGCCCTTCTTGTCCATGTCGGTGTAGACATCCGAACCGGGGGCGATGTACGGCCACACCGAAATCATGAGGTGGAAGTGGTCGTCGTGCAAGCCTTTGAGCATGGCGGGCGGGTCGGGATAGTTCTTGTTGAACTTGAAATCGCCCATGGTGCCCCACCAGTACCAGTCCTGCACGATGTTATCGGCGGGGATGTGCAGCTCGCGGTACTTGCGCGCCACCTCCAGCAACTCCGCCTGCGAGTTGTACTTGTTCTTGCATTGCCAGAAGCCGTAGGCCCACTTGCCGAACAGCGGCGCCGTGCCGGTCAGTTCGCGGTAACTGGCGACCATCTTGTCGAAGTCCGGGCCGTACAGGAAGTAGTAGTCGACCGTGTCGGCGGCTTCCGAGGTGATGTACATGCCGTGCAGGAACTTGTTGTCGAACGCTCCGCGGGATGCGTTGTTCCAGAAGATGCCGTACCCGTTGCTCGAAAGCAGCAGGGGTATGGCGAGATTGGTGTTATCCTGCGCCATCGGAACCGATTCGCCGTGGTAATTCCACACGCCGGCCTGGTGCTGGCCGAGCCCGTAGAAGGCTTCGGTGGAATTCCACATCCCGATGTCCGCTTCGGACTGGTACATTTTCTCGCCGTTGACCGTGACCGGTGTCAGGGTGTTGGGGCCGAACGAGACCAGGTGCTTGCCCCCAATCTCGCCGTAGGTGAGAGAGCCGTCCACGCGGCTGACGACGACGCGGACGCGGCTGGTGGAAATGGCGATGCCGCGCTGCTCCTCCTGCACGGTGAACTTCGCCGCCGGCCAGGAAGTCTTGACGACCACGTACTCCGGCAGCTCGGGGATGGCCGCGGTGGGGGACTGTGTGATGCGAAGGATGGAATCGGTGCAAACCTGCACGCGGAGGACGCCGGTGCCCAAAGTCAGCAGGACGCCATCGGGCTGCTGCTTGAAGGCGGTCACGGGGTTAGCGGGAACCCATTGCGCCTGAGCGCCGCCGGTTAACAGGACGGACACGAGGAGCGCGTTGCGAAGCAAAGTCGATCGTAGTGGCATATTAGCGATACCTGACGTGCCAACGATTATAAGCCACTGCGCCCTGTCGCCGCGCCCCGCCTGCGCCGGGAGCCTTGGTTGTCTCCGGGATGCGCACGCTGGCTGGCCACTCCGGTTCTGCGGCTGGCGCCGCGGTGACGCCGGACGGAAAGCGTGCGGTTCCCGCGTCCGGAGACAACACGCTGAGGCTGTGGGACCTGGAGACCGGCCTCCCTCTGGCCACATTCCACTGCGACGCGAGCGCGCTCCGTTGCGCTTTCGCCAGCGATGCCGGCGGGGCCCGCCTGCCCCGTAGCGCGGCTAGAGTCTAGCCGCGTCGTCTCAGTAACTGGCCTATTTTCAGGCACTTAGTTTTCCAAAACGGCTAGGCTCCAGCCGCTGCCCGCGTCGCCGGGAGTTGTGGCGCACTGTGGGGCGGACGCCCTCGTCCGCAGCCGGCCCCCTGGCCGGCTTCTCGCCAGTGGCAGGTACTTGATTCTCCGAGCGAAGAGCGGGACGAGGGCGTCCCGCGCGGACCAGGGGGTCCGCCCTACCGCACCTCCAGCGCCACCTCGCCAGCCTCCAGGCCCGGCGCCGACGCCCGCACCGTCACCTTACCCGCTTCCGCTCCCGAGCGCACCATCGCCAGCGCCCGGCCCTGATACGTCTTGCGATGGTTGGCCTGGACCGGGCTGATGTCGCGCAGATCGCCGGTATCCAGTGCCGCCAGTTCGCCCGGTCCGCTCACCTGCACTTCCACTTCCGCCCCGGCGCCGTACACGCGCCGGCCCTGGGCGTCCACGACCTCGATCGCCACGCTTGACAGGTCCTGCCCGCCCGCCGCCAGCGTGGCCTTATCGGGCGTCAACACCAGGTGGTGCGGCGCGCCGGCCGTGACCAGCTCGAAGCGCGCGGCCTCCTTGGAATCGCGCTTGCCGATGGCGCGCAGCACGCCGGGCTCGTTGGGAACGTCCCAGTGCAGCACCGGGTTCAGGCGGTCCGCCACCGGCTTCTCGCCCAGCGAACGGCCGTTTAGAAACAGCTCGGCGGAAGCGCAATTGGTGTACACCTCAACCGGGATCGCCTTGCGCGCGTCGCCGGCCCAATTCCAATGTTCCACCACGGCGACGCGGCGGTTGGGGGACGCGGCGGCGGGGCCGGCCTCGCGGGCGGCCACGTACACCATCGGCCGCGCGCTCCACAGCGCTTCGCGGAGATACGCGAGCGGCTTGCGGAAACCGCACAGGTCCAGCAGCCCGGCGCCGCTGCCGCGGTTCGGGAAGCGCTCGGATTCGCCGAGATAGTCGATGCCGGTCCACAGGAACTGGCCGGCCACATACTCGTTCGCCGCCACGGCGCGCCAGGCGTCGAGCGAGTGCGAATTCTCGCTGCCCAGCAGGATGCGGTTGGGGTAAGTCTTGTGGTCGGCCGCGTAATACTGCTCCAGGTAGTTGTAACCGGCCACGTCCAGCAGGTTGGCGAGTCCGGTGGCATTGGACGCCAGCGTATCGGCCAGCGCCTCGGTCACGGGGCGCGTGCCGTCCAGCCGCTTGACATCGGCGATCAGGCGGCGCGCCGTCGAAACCAGATCGATGCCGTTCAGCATCTTCGGCTTGAGACCGTCGCGGCCCATGGGGTGGCCGAAGGGATCTCCGGGGTACTCGATCTCGTTGCCGATGCTCCACAGCACGATGGAGGGGTGGTTGCGGTCGCGCAGCACCATGTCGGAGATGTCGCGGTCGGCCCACTCCTGGAAGACCTCGTGGTAGCCGCGGGTGCCGGGCGTGCCCGCGTTCCAGCCCTCTATCCATTTGTGCTTGCCGGCGGTCCACTCGTCGAAGGCTTCGTCCATCACCAGCAGGCCGAGCCGGTCGCAGAGGTCGTACTCCTCGGGCGCCATGGGATTGTGGGAGCAGCGGATGGCGTTGACGCCCAGCTCCTTCAGCGCCTTCAGCCGCCGCTCCAGGGCCGCTTCGGAGAATGCCGCGCCCAGCCCGCCCAGGTCGTGGTGGATGCAGACGCCCTTGAGCTTGAGCGGCTGGCCGTTGAGGAAGAAGCCGTGGTTGGGGTCGAAGCGGATGGTGCGGATGCCGAAGGGCGTGCGGGCTTCGTCCGTCAGCGCGCCGTTGACGAAGACGCGCGTCACGGCGGTGTACAGGTTGGGCGCGTCGAGCGACCAGAGCCGCGGTTTCGCCACCGCGGTCTGTTGCGTAAAGGCGCGGATGGCGCCCGCCGCCAGGCGGTCCTCGGTGGATACCGTGGCCACTTCATGCCCGGCGGGGTCCTCGATGGAGGTGATCAGTTTGATCGCTGATTCAGCCGCGGACTGGTTGGTCACGGGAGTCTCGATGGAGACCAGGGCCTGCGCGTCGCTGGTCCAGGGCGTGTAGACATAGGTCTCCCGGTGAACGGCGTGCACCGGCGAAGTGACGTTGAGCCAGACATGGCGGTAGATGCCGCTGCCGGTATAGAAGCGCGAATCCGCCGCCGCCGAGTGATCCACGCGCACGGCCACCACGTTGGGAGCGCCGCCGAAATTGAGGTAGGGCGTCATCTCGTATTCGAACGACGAGTATCCGTAGGGCCGGTGGCCCAGCAGGTGGCCGTTGATCCACACGTCGCTATCGCGGTAGACGCCGTCGAAGGCGAGAAACACTCTTCGATCGCGCAGCGCTTCGGGGAGCTGGAACGTCTTGCGATACCAGCCGATGCCACCCGGCAGGAAGCCGGTTCCGCTGGCGTTCGAGGCGCTATAGGGGCCTTCGATGGACCAGTCATGCGGCAGGTTCAGCTTGCGCCACGCGCTGTCATCGGCGGCGGGCAGCTCCGAGCCGGCGGCGTCGCCAAGCTGAAACTTCCAGGCGTCATCGAAATTGCGGCGTTCCCGGACGGGCCCGGCGCTCCACATCGGCAGCGCGGCCGCCAGCAGGGCAATCGAAAGGAATGGTCGGTTAGTCAACGTTGTGCTCCTCGGTCCAGGTCCACTCCCTCACGGCCGCGGTTCCGAACAGAGCCGCGAACGTCAGCGAGCGGTTTCGCAATAGCGCCGGACCTCGCGGTCATGGTACCAGGTCTTCGACCGTGTGATTTGGTGCCTTTGCCCGCGGCAAAGGAACGGCATCTCGCGGTCATGGTATTAGTTCACCACGAATCGAGAGTGGACGCCACGCGGCAGTAGGGCGGACCCCCTGGTCCGCGCGGGACGCCCCCGTCCCGCTACCAGCCCGCAGAATCAGGTGCCCGCCACTTGCGAGAAGCCGGCCGGGGGGCCGGCCGCGGACGAGGGCGTCCGCCCCACCCGGGCGCCCTCACTTCTCCGGAATCGTCGGCAACAGAATGTGCGACGGATGTTTGGCATCGTGGTAAATCGCCTGCTTCGCCGGTACGAACCTGGTTTCGGTCTCATTGTTCCCGCCTGTGTTCAGATTCCGTTCAAACAAGGGGAACTGCGCCGACGCAACTTCGATCCGCAAGCGGTGGCCCGGCTGAATCGTTATCCCGGTTTGCCACAGATCGATCGTGTAGGCGTAAATCCGGCCCGGCCTCGGGAACTCGGCCTGGCTGATGGAATTGCGGTAGCGCGCCCGCACCTTGCCGGAGCCCATCGCGAACAGCGGCCAGAACTTGCCGTTCTCATCGACCTCCATCAGGTGCACAAACCAGTCCGTGTCGCGCGCCGAGCTGGAAGCGTAAATCACCGCGGAAACCGGCCCCGCGAAGGTGTAGGGCTTGTCGAACGGCTCGGTCACGTAGACCAGGATGTCCTGGCGCGCCGCGGTGACCTTGTCGCGCTGCGCTTCGGCTTCTTTCTTCAACTCCTCCTGCGGACGCGCGGTTTTTTCTTCCTCCGCGGTGCGCTCAAGGAACGACGGATCGGGCGTGGGGTCGCCGGGATCGTAGACATAGCGGTCGGGCGGCGCGGCGGCGGCGGGCGCGGTGAAGCTGAGCTTGCCATCGCCCTTCGACGTGTTGGCGTGGCCGCCGCTGGCGAGGTACAGTTTCTCGAAGCGCGTCTCCGGCAGCGGGTATTTCGGCCCTTGCAACCACTTGTTCGAACCCATGGCGAAGACGCTCACCAGCGGCTCCTTCATGATGCCGTTGTCGATGCCCTTCAGCCAATAGTCGAACCAGCGCAGATAATCGCGCTGCAAATCGACGATGGCCTGCGGACCGAAATCGCGGCCCCCAAAGCGCCGCGAGGCCGTATCGCTGTGCGGCCACGGGCCGATAGTCAGCTTCTGATCGCCGTGGCCGTAACTCGCCATTTTGAGGTAGTTCAGCTTGGTGCCGATGCCATCGCCGTCGTACCAGCCGGATTGGTGGAATACCGGGATGTTGACGTCCTTCAGCTTGTCCAGGAACATGGTGTCGGCCCAGTACTTGTCTTGCGCCGATGGATGCGTAATCCAGTTTCGCCAGTAGCGGTTCTCTTTACCGAGCACGGCCTTGTCGAGATCGATGACCGGCAGCGAGTTCATGAGCTTGCCGAACTTCTTGTCGAGCGCGTTGGTCAGCGCCGCGCCCGAGATGTCCGCGGTGGCCTCGCTCTCCACCACGGTTGCCCACCACAAGGCGCCGTAAAGAAACAACACGCCATTCTCGTACGGCATGTTGTGGAACGGGTCCGGCGGCGAGACGTTGGGAATCATGGTGACCAGGTGCGGCGGATGCTGGCTGGCCGCAAACCACTGAACCCACCCCAGGTAGGACGCGCCGATCATCCCCACCTTGCCGTTCGACCACGCTTGCGCCGCCAGCCACTCGATGGTGTCGTAGCCGTCCTTGGCCTCGTTCACGAAGGGCTCCCATTCGCCTTGGGAGCTGAAGCGCCCGCGGGTATCCTGAAGGGCGAAGGCGTAGCCGCGCCGCGCGTAATACCGGGCCTGAAGTTCGGACATCTCCTTCTTGTAAGGCGTGCGCACCAGGATGACCGGCGCTTTTTCGACGCCCACGGGAAGGTAAATATCGGTTGCCAGCTTGATGCCATCGCGCATCGGCAGCATGACGTTGGAATCGACCTTGACTTCGTACTTCGCGGCCGATACCAGCGGATCGTCCACCGGCGGCTTGCGCAGCGCCTCGTATCCCCCGCGTACGAAAGTGGCGTGCTGCGCGGGGATCTCGCCGGAGTAGATGCGGCCGTCCTTGTCGGCGAGCACGCTGATATCCATTCCGGGGACGGTGTACACCCACTGGGTAAGCGAAAGATCGCGCGCGCCCACGGTGCGCTCCACGGCCTGCCTGCGCTCCACGGACACGGTGACCGAACTGGCGCCCAAAACCAGGCAAGGGAACTCCTGCCTGCCGCCCTTGGCCGCGTCATACCGCCGCAGCGCCTGGCTGATGAGGGCCAGCGACGTTCCCTGGAGCGTGAGCACATCCTCCTTCAGATGGATGGTGGTTGGCTTGTCGCGGACGGTCGTGGTAACGTCGGCGCCATCGCGCTTTATGACCACCTTGCCGGCCGCGCTTTCCACCACCGCCGCGATCCAGCGGCCCTCCGCGTCCGGGGTAATGGTGAGGGTGGATTCGGCGGTCTGCCCCGCCACGGAGGTCACCGTCCTGCTCTCAAACGTGCCGTCGGTCTTCCAGTTAAAGGTATTAGTGACGACGCGTTCTTCATTCACGAAGAAGATGAACGTCCCCTCGTCGGAGAAGCCGGAAAGGGGAGCCGGTTGCGACCAGGCCGGGGCCGCTGCCAGTACTGCAATCGCGAGCGACGGGAATATGCGGTTCATGTCTCATAGTACCCGGAATTTCCATTTTGGACTTTCAAATCTCATTCAGTATGAGCCCAACCGCGATCCTGTGGCCCTGCGAGCTGCAGGTTCTCCTTCGGGAGCCGTTTTTTGCCGCTGCTACGGCCGGCACCACCTCCAGCACGGCAATCGATCCGGTGCCTGACATGGCTGCGATCCGCCACGAGAATGGCGGGGCTCTTGGAGTGCTTCCGGAATGCCGTTGCTTTCTCGACGGAGTGGATCGGGCCGACTCGTTTGAAGAACGCGAGCTTCAGGTGAGGATCGTTCAAGACGTGCAGCAGGACCAGGTCTCCCCGCCTTGGCAAAGCAGTCTGAAATAGCGTCACGTTGGAATAGGGTAGCGTCAGCCGATAGGCGGCGCTATTCACGATGACCTTGTCACCGACGAGAACCGTCGGTATGGCGGATGGGCCGGCCAGGGCATATGCGTGGACGTAGGCGGGGACGAGGCTCAACCCGCCGATTACCGGCAGAACCAGCCGTATGTGCGCCTTCAGCCACGCCCGCATGACATCACCATAACGGAAATCGGAGTAGGCCGGCGCCGCGGAGTTTCTCGATCCCGGTTCACCCAAACCGCCCGCGCCGCTACGCGTACTCCCCGAAGTGCTCCCGGAAGTACGCCAGGGTCCGCGCCAGACCCTCGCGAAGAGCCGTCCGCGGTTCCCAGCCCAGCGCCCGGCGGATGGCGCCGTCGTTGGCGTAGTAGTCGCCGATATCGATCTGCTTGCGCTCCGGCGGGAACGACCGCTCCACGTATCCGGCGGGCGCGCCCAGGTCCACCAGCAGATCGGCCACCTCTTTCAGGCTGACGGGGCCATGGCCGCCCAGGTTGAAGATGCGGCCGTTCGATCCATCATCGGCGGCGGCCAGCAGAAACGCCTCGACCGCGTCGTCGACGAAGGTGAAGTCGCGCAGTTGATGGCCGTCCCAAACTTCGAACGGCTTTTGCTCGATAGCCATGCGAATCCAGGTTCCCAGGAAGGTCTGGCGGGCGTCCCTGATCCGCATGCGCGGCCCATACGTGTTCCCCAATCGCAGGGCGCAGGCCGCGATTCCATACACGTTGTGGTACAGGATATGGAACCACTCGCCCGCCATCTTGTTGACCCCGTTGACATCCACCGGGCGGCAGAGATGCTTCTCGTCCACCGGGAGGTAGTCCGGCTTGCCGTAGATCTGGCGCGTGCTGGCGAAGACGATGCGGATTGCCGGGTTGTACTTGCGGCACGCTTCCAGGATGGAGAGTTGCGCCCGGCAGTTGATTTCCAGGTCGGTGAAGGGGTCCAGCATGGAATCCAGGTGGCTGGTCTGGCCGGCCAGGTTGAAGAGGTAGTCCTGCCCGCCGACCAGGTAGCGGAAGCTGTGCTCGTCGCGCACGTCCGAGATGTTCACGCGCACGGCGCCTTCAAACCCGCGGATGTTGAAACGGTTTCCTCCGTATTCGGGGACCAGGCTGTCCACCAGTTGCACGTCCGCGCCGAATCCCGCCAGCCGGCAGGCCAGCGTCGACCCGAGGAACCCCAGTCCCCCGGTGATCAGGATGTGCTTGCCGGCGAAGACGGACTGGAACGATTCGCCGCTCCCGGGTGTCATATGCTCGCGAGTTCCTTGCCCACCCTTCAATTCTGACACCAGGCGGGATCTCGCGGCGGCGCGGGCCGGCGCTGCCCGCTCAGGACGCCTTGGTGGCGAGATGCCGATCCCGATAGATCAGCCCGAGAAGCGTGTCCAGCTTCTCGTCGATCTCGGTCAGACGCTTTTGGACTTTTGGCTGTGTCGAAACCGCCTCGGCCCATTCCAGAACGGTCCGGCGGGCGACGGCGGAAACCGAATCCTGTTCCGCGCCGCACGCGGTCTTTAGAGCGTCGTACTCCTCCTCCGATAAACGGAACGTCACCACTCGATTTCTTGTTGAATGATCCATAGCCGCCTTCCAGCGCTTGCGCTTCCGTGGGGACCGGGTCCAATAAAGGAATCGGACGAAGCCCGCCAGAACTCCATAG
>Ga0182027_10012154_pt1 | contig 12113 bp, 10 predicted proteins | sample 712E1DmetaG_FD_121300 | JGI IMG/M metagenome (GOLD analysis project Ga0182027, IMG submission 121300) | Permafrost microbial communities from Stordalen Mire, Sweden - 712E1D metaG (Illumina Assembly) | ecosystem: Environmental > Terrestrial > Soil > Wetlands > Permafrost | place: Sweden...
CACTATTACATTAGCGCCTGCTTCTGTCGCCTCATATATGGTCTCAAGGTCCACTCCTCCATCTATCTGAATATCCAGCGCAAGCACATTTTTGATGGCAATATTTCGGAGCGTGCGGATCTTCTCTGTCATGGCCTTGATATATGATTGTCCTCCGAAACCCGGGTTTACTGTCATCAGCAGCACCATTGCCACATCGCCGAGTATCCAATCAATTGAACTCAATGATGTCGAAGGATTAAGCGCAACAGCAGCTTTTACTCCTTTCTCCTTTATTGCGGCTACCGTCCTGTTAAGATGCCGGCTTGATTCAACATGTATGGTAATGATGTCTGCGCCGGCATCGGCAAATGCATCTATGTATTTTTCAGGATCTTCTATCATGAGGTGGACATCAAACGGAAGTTTGGTAGTACTGCGCAAGGCTTTAACAACAGGCGGTCCGATTGTGATATTCGGAACGAAATGTCCGTCCATGACATCGATATGTATCATATCTACGCCTGCCTTTTCAACCCTGGCAATCTCATCCCCCAATCTTGAAAAATCGGCTGATAGAATGGAACTGGCAATCCTGATCATGGTTTCACTCTCCATCACACATAAAACTTTTTGGCTTTTAATTCTGCAAATAGATATGCATATCTATCATACCTATCTTTACAGATGACACCTTCCTCTACTGCTTTCACGACACTGCAGGATGGCTCCCGAAGATGCTTGCACCCCTTGAACCTGCAGGTATGCGCCAGTTCTTTGAATTCGGGGTAATAGTACTGCAGGTCATCACTCTTGATCTCCTCGATCTCGAATGAACTGAATCCCGGAGTATCAACTACGATCCCCTCAGCACCAAGATTTATCAGCTCTGCATGGCGCGTAGTATGTCTTCCTCTTTCTGTCTTGACGCTGATTGAGCCCACCTTCATTATGGCTTTTTTGGTTGCAATATTCAAGATGGTTGATTTGCCTACTCCTGATGGACCTGCGAAGACGCTTTTTTTATCCTTCAGCAATTCCGCCAGTCTTTCAAACCCAATCCCCTCACGTGCGCTCATACCTATCAGGTTCAAATCGCACGCTGCATATTGACGCTCAAACGAAGAAAATCCATCACCTGTATCCAAGTCAATTTTATTAACACAGATAACTATATCAAGTTTTTTGGCTACGGCTGCAATTATCAGCTTGTCCAGAAGTAAAAAGTCAGGTTCAGGCGATTTTATTGCAAATACGATCACTATCTGATCTACATTGGCAACCGCAGGTCTGACCAATACCGACTTTCTATCAGAAATAGACGTTATAAATCCGGTTTTTGTAAACGGATCAGTTATTGTAAAGACGACATTATCACCAGGCAACGGTGTTATTCCATCTTTGCGGAAAGTTCCCCTTGCCTTGCATTCATAAGTGCCGTCAACGGCATCCACATAGTAGAAACCTCCTACGCCCCGTATAATGAAGCCTGAAGGCAATATCCAACCTCCCTGGTGCAGCCTGATTAAATCATTTTACATATAAGTACTCTCACTAAATAGCTTATCATCCAAAAATACACGAACTTTAGTACTGCCGTTTATCGGTACGGTGATTGAAAATTTAACTGGAAATAATCCCTTATCAACTGAAGGTTTATCCAATATGGGTTGGGGAACTAATGTATCAGACGATATTGATTCTATATATAACTTGATAGTATTGCCGTAATCGCCCGGATTGGTCAGAACTACAGATAAATCAACTATCTTTCCTGTCGTCCCGTAATTCTCCATATAAATATCAACGGGTGAATTCGCATCCGCCAAGGTATTGGGCAATGGGCTCTGGCTTTTAATAGTGGCGATCTCGCTGGTCGTATCTTTAGGATAGACAGTTCCCATTGTAAGATTAGACGCCTGCAGGATGTCCAGGGCTTCTTTCATCGTCTTGCCTGTAAGATCCGGAACATTGACCTGTTTGACTTCGGGTCCCAGACTCCTGAAGACTGTTACATCCGATCCGGGCTTTACATCTACATCAAAAGAAGGTGTCGTTCGTATTACTGAGCCCTTGGCTACCGTATCGTTGTATTCATCAACTACTGTTACGCTAAACCCTTTTTCTTTGAGGTCAATCTCCGCAAGACGCTCTTCCTTGTTCTGGAGGTCAGGCACCCTGAGAGTTTCAGGACCATCGCTGACATCGAATACAATAGTGTTATAGCCGTCAAGTTTAAGCTCCTGTCCCGGAGTTACATCCTGAGAAATAATTATTCCTTTTTGTATACTCTCATTAAATACCCTGTTTTCAGTAACATTTATTTTTTTAGCCGTCAATTCCTGTTTAACTATTTCGATATCTTGTTTAACATAATTGTCAACTGTAAATTTATTTGCGTCATCATTTAATGAAGGTATGACAAAATTGATACCAATATATACTACTGCTCCGATGATCAGCATCGAAGCGATGATTGCAAACCATAAGCCAAAGTGGCTTTTTTTAACATCTTTTTCATCGTCATAGTACACTTCTTCATTTTTTCTTTCGTTATTTTTGTCAGATTTTGGATCTATGGCAATTGGGATGTCCACTGCCTGCATCTTTTTAGTTGGAAGATCGTCATCTCCCTTTATGCGCTTAACAAATCTGCCATTTGGTTCGACCAGGACCTGGTACAGGTCGGAAAGCATTTCACTAGCCGACTGATACCGGGTTCCGGGGTCTTTGCGTATAGCCTTCATAATCAGATCATTCAGCGCCTCAGGAATATCTCTTTTAAGATGCATGGGATCCTGCGGTTGTTTTTGAACCTGCATCATAGCAACGGCTACGGGCGTATCAGCTTCAAAAGGCACTTTTCCTGTAGCCATCTCATATAGAACGATACCTAAAGAATACAGATCGGATTTGTCGTCAGTATAACCTCCCCTTGCTTGTTCGGGAGAAAAGTAATGTACAGATCCGATAGTATTTCCCGCCATGGTAATCGTAGACGCTGTTGCAGCTCGTGCAATTCCGAAATCAGCCACTTTTGCAATACCGTCATTCGTAAGCAGGATGTTCTGCGGCTTTATATCCCTGTGAATTATCTTATTCTTATGTGCGTGTTCCATTGCCGAACAGATCTGAATTGCTATTTTAACAGCTTCTTCCCAATCAAGGGCACCTTTGCTGCGTATGTATTCTTTTAATGTGATACCGTCAACATATTCCATTACAATATAGTAATTACCGTCTTCGCTCCCTACGTCATAAATCGGTACTATATTTGGGTGCGACAGGCTTGCAGCCGATTGAGCCTCGAACTTGAACCTTTTTACAAGCTCTTCATCCTGAACGAATTCAGGCCGTAAAACCTTGATAGCGACATTCCGGTTCAATAACAGGCATCTCGCCTTATAAACAACCGCCATCCCGCCGCCGCCGATTTTATCAATGATCTTATATCTATTTCCCAGCAAGTTTCCTTTCATTCGAATTATTCCCCTTGTATCTTTCATCCGTCATTAGTATTCCCAGTAATATCGCGCAGCACAATAAAATTATTCAGACTGACTGAATTTCACCGCCATTACAGTGACATCATCCTGCCCTCCGCGGGAAACGGCTATTCCAACTAGCGCTTCACATATTGATTTGACAGAAATATTGTTAAGGAAAGCTTCCAGCATTTCATCCTCCGTAACGGACCCGGTGAGACCATCGGTACATATCAGCAGAGTATCTGCATCAATTATATCATAGAAATATATATCCGGCTTAACTTCAGGGATTATTCCCACGGCTCTGGTAATCGCATTCTTGTCGGGATGATTCTTGGCTTCGGTTCTTGTAATACTTCCATTTCGGACGAGTTCTTCAATATATGTATGGTCTGATGTAAGCAGCCTGATGCTTCCGTTTCTTATAAGATACACCCGGCTGTCTCCGATGTGCCCGATAAAAAGTGAATTTCCACATATATAGGAAACTGTAAGTGTTGTACCCATCCCTGCATGTAAAGGATTTTCCAAAGATAATCTATATATGTCATAATTTGCTTCCGAAATAGTATTTCCCAGTTTCAGACATATCTCTTCTTTGGAAGTTATATCCATATCCTTTAATTTGTCGCTAATATATGCAACCGCCCGGCTGCTGGCAATTTCACCGCTATTATGTCCTCCCATGCCATCCGCAATAATAAGCGCAGTACACCCGCCGGCCAATTCCGTCAAAATCGCGTAAGAATCTTCATTATTGTCCCTTGAAATTCCTTTGCGTGATAATACGTCAAATTCAATCATGCATTTCCTCCTGACCGGATCCTGCCCTCCGTCTCGCTGAAACGCCTTCGAAGCTGGCCACAGGCCGCTTCTATGTCATTACCCAATTCACGTCTGACGGTAACTTGTATACTATTGTCTAAAAGTATCTTTTTGAATTGTTCCACTTCCCTATGACCACTTCTCTGAAAATCCATGCCCTTTACTGCATTTAGCGGTATGAGATTCACATGGCACAGCATCCCCTTAAGCAATCCGGCTAATTTTACAGCATCCTGCGCTGAATCATTTATATTTGATAACAAGGCATATTCAAAACTTATCCGCCGTCTTGTCTTGTCTGTATATATCTTACATGCTTCTATTATTTTGTCAATAGAATAACGTCTGTTAACAGGCATCAACATGCTGCGCACACCGTCATCCACTGAGTGCAGGGAAATGGACAGAGTAAGGGGAATACCTTCAGATGACAGTTTGATTATTTCGGGAACGAGACCGCATGTAGACAATGAGATTCTCCTTGCGCCAATGTTCAGACCGTTATTACTTGTGATCCTCTTAATAAACCCGATCACATTATCGTAATTGTCCAATGGTTCCCCTATCCCCATTATAACAACATTACCCGTCCTGATGCCAAGGTCGCGGTTCATCACAGCCACCTGGGCAAACATCTCGCCAGAAGTAAGATCCCTTATAAAAGGTAAACCGAAAGATGCGCAGAATCGACACCCCATCCTGCATCCCACCTGGCTGGAAATGCAAGAGGTATCCCCATGCTCATATTTCATCCGCACACTTTCGATTATATTGCCGTCATGCAACCTGAAAAGGTATTTAACAGTGCCGTCAGACGAAACAGCTTTATCAGTTATGCACGGGGCGTCGACCTGAAATATATCGCTTAGCTTTATTTGCATAGGTTTGGATATGTCGGTCATTTCATTGAAAGCAAAGATGCCCCGGTTCATCCAGCGGATGATCTGATCAGTCCGGTACTTTTCAAGGCCGCAGACATTAACAGTCTTAAGTATCTCATTATAGCTCATGTCCAATAGTTCAAACTTTTTCAATTGAATGATACCTTCACCTTTTCGGGAATTTATTACTCCTTAAGCATACGTGCGATAAAAAAGCCATCAGTGCCATCCACATTCGGATAGAGATGAATAAAGTCATTTGTTAATCTGAATTCTTTGCTCCGTTCAAGGAAACCTGCGATTACATCCTCATTCTCCACAGTATTTATCGTACAGGTGCTATACACCATGATGCCGCCCTTTTTCAAAAGTTTGGCTGAAGAATCCAGTACTTCGCCCTGAAGTTTCGCCAGATCCAGGCAATCTTGAGGTTTTCGGCGCCATTTTATCTCTGGTTTGCGTCTCAATATTCCTAAACCTGAACACGGTGCATCTACTAGAACTTTATCAGCCTTACCACAGAGAACGGAGTCTTCTTTTACAGCATCCCAAACTTCATATTCTATTGATTTGAGACCAAGTCGCTTAGAGATCCCGCTTACGAGCTTTAGTCTTGAATCATGAATGTCCCTGGCAAGAATAGTTCCATTGTCTCCCATGAGTTCTGCAAGATGTGCGGTTTTTCCGCCTGGGGCGCTGCATACATCTATGACAAATTCCCGGGGCAAGGGCGCAAGTATCCTTGAAACAAGCATTGCAGCCTCGTCCTGGATATAAAACCTGCCTTTGCGGTAAAACTCGGTTTTCATAAAAATCGAAGGATCTTCTATTATTAACGCCTCATCAATGAAGTTCCCGGGTCTTGAGGCTACACCTGATTTTTGCAGTATATCTTCGACTTCAGCCCGGTATGAAATAACATGATCTTTATCGGCTCCAGGTACTGAAAGGCGAATTGTGAAAGGAGGTTCGGAATTTCCAGCAGCAAGCAGCTCTTCCACAAACTTCTGTCCAAACTGTTCAAGCCATAAATTGACAATCCATTCAGGGTACGAGTAATTGATGGAAAGATATTTAAGAACATCATCTTCGCTGCCAGGATAACTTATAGATCCTTTTTTTGCAGAAATACCGCGAAGCATTGCGTTTACGAATGCAACTGAGCCGCGGTGGCCGTAATTGTGCGCAAGGCTTACACTTTCATTGCAAGCAGCGGATGCAGGCACCCTGTCCAAAAAGAGCAGCTGAAAAATACCGATCCTGAGAATATTCAATATTGGAGGAGAAATCCTCTCTATTCGAATTTTCGAAAATTGCGAAATGATCCAATCAATTTTTAATTTCCATTTTAATGTGCCATAAACTAATTGTGATAAAAACGACCTGTCAATTGCAGTGAAAACTGGATTATCAAGCTGTATGCCTATTGTGAGATTGGAATAGGAACCCTTGCCTTCTATATCGAGCAGAGTCTTCAAAGCCGCTTCCCTAACGGGATCTATCATAAACGATCATCATCTCCAAGCACTCAATCAGGCAAAATAATCGCCTATATGCATCCTGTGCCAGCATTCATTTACATCCATCCTTCTTGCCGAATCGAACTGGATCTGGAGCAAACTGATGCTTCCGATTCCACACCTGACAATTATTCCTTCACGTGAAACATTGCTGATTTGTCCACACCTAAAATCATCCTTACCTTCGATATCTGCGTATCCTTCAAAGAGTGAAGTTTTCCATATCCGCATCCGCTTCCCGTTATATGTGGTATAAGCCCCTGGATGCGGGTTTATGCCTCTGACAAGGTTATGCACTTCAAGTGAGCTCCTGCTCCAATCGATATGCCCTATTTCATCTGTAAGCATTGGTGCGATCGAGGCTTCGGAATCATTCTGAGGGATGCTTGCAACATTGCAGTTTTCAAGTCTTCTCAAGGTTTGGCCCAGAAGTCCCGCACTCGCCTCCATCAGCATATCATGAAGTTCTCCGGCTGTCATGCCGATTGTAATCGGGATCTCACAGGAAGTAATGATGTTGCCTTTATCCAGACCTTCATTCATAAACATTATCGTTATTCCGGTCTTTGTTTCCCCGTTGATGAGCACCCAGTTGATCGGCGCAGATCCTCTGTATTTAGGAAGCAGGGAAGCATGGACATTGATACAACCTCTTTCAGGTATTTCCAGAACTGCAGGCGGGAGAATCTTACCGTACGCCACCGTAACAATGACATCAGGAGAAGCATCCCTAAGATCGTTTAAAAACTGCTCGTCCCTCATTTTAACAGGTTGTAGAACTTTTATACCATGTGCTAAGGCAGAAATTTTGACAGGAGGGGCCGTAAGGCGTTTCCCTCTGCCGACAGGTTTATCAGGCCGCGTAACCACAAATAGGATATTATGACCTTCTTTGATGAGCATTTCAAGACAGGGAACTGAGAATTCGGGAGTCCCCATGAAGATGATGTTCATTTATCCTTACTCCTGCGAGCTTCTGCTCTCTTTTTTTTATTGATCCTATCCATCTCTTTACTATCTACATACCTGATAGCTTTATCCTTGAACAAAATACCGTCAAGGTGGTCTACTTCATGACTTACAACCCTTGCAAGATTGTCTTCGCAATCGATCAGCACATTTTCTCCGGTCGCACGCAAGGCTTGAAGCTTCAATTTCAATGGCCTTCTTACTTCCGCAAATATTCCCGGGATACTCAGACAGCCTTCTATTTCAAACTGCTCACCACTGCTTTCGATAATGACCGGATTGATCAGCTCCATAAGTCCATCACCCGGATCGACAACAATTATCCTTTTCAGCACACCTACCTGAGGAGCTGCAAGGCCGATGCCTGAAGCGTCATACATCGTTTCCGACATATCTTTTATTAAAAGCATAATTCTTTCATTAAGCTCATCCACTTCCCTTGCCTTTTTCCTCAACACATCGTCGCCGTCAACTCTGATATTCCTGATCGCCACTTTAGCACCCCGTTTTCCGATCTTTTCACATAACTTTTATTTCGTTCATTTCTTGAAATCAATCATAACATATCATATGGGTTGAGGTCGATAACAGCCGAAGCCCCATTTTTTCCGGCTGTCTTTGAAATAAACCCAGCCGTTTCCTGCATAGCATTAATAAGCTTATCCATGTCTCCGCATTTTACTATCACACGCCACCTGAATCTACCATTAAGTTTTGATATAGGTGACCGGCCCGGTCCCATCAATTCGTACTTTTCCTGATAACCTTTGAATACCTGTGATATCTTTTCCTTGATTTTCATAGCATACTCCCCTGCTAAACCATCATCTGCTGAATTTATCGCTAACGCTGCAATATTTGTGAAAGGAGGATAATCCAATTGCTTCCTTATATTTATCTCCTGACTGTAAAACTGTTCATAATCCTGTCTGCAGGCTGCATTTATGCTATAATCCTCCATATTGTATGACTGGATGACCACTCTGCCCGGATTTGCCCCCCTTCCAGCCCTGCCCGCTACTTGTGTAAGCAATTGAAACGTTCTCTCCGATGCTCTGAAATCAGGGATATTCAGGATACTGTCGGCAGCAAGCACACCAACAAGTGTGACATTCGGGAAATCATGTCCTTTGGCGATCATCTGCGTTCCTACCATAATATTGATATTGTCACGTCGAAAACGGCTGAGCAATTCATCGTGCGCATTCTTTCCTGATGTAGTATCCATATCCATTCTGATAACACTTGCTGCAGGAAAGGACTTCAATACCTCTTCTTCAACTTTTTGCGTACCCGCGCCGAACTGCCTTATATTGACACTGCCGCATGAAGGACATTTGACAGGTATTCCCGATGTAAAACCGCAATAATGGCAGATAAGCCTGTCTCCGGTCTTCACAGACATATGTACTGTGAGGGAGACATTGCAATGCCTGCATTTTGCCACATGTCCACAGCGTCTGCACAAAATAAAAGAAGAGTGTCCGCGCCTGTTCAGCATAAGCATGGTCTGCGATGCAACCTTAATATTTCTGTCGATTTCGTCAGAAAGCCTCCTGCTGAAAATGCTCCTGTTTCCGCTGGAAAGTTCCTCGCGCATATCTACTAGTTCTACTGACGGAAGCTGTGAGTTATTAGGCCTTTCATTCAGCTTCAGCAGCTTTGTTTTTATTTCCTTTGCATGATAATACGTCTCAACGGAAGGTGTTGCCGAGCCAAGGACAAGGACTGCACCTTGTCTTTTGCAACGCTCCCTCGCTATCTCTCTTGCATGGTATTTGGGGGTAACTTCAGATTTGTAAGCTCCATCATGCTCCTCATCTATGATGATCAGACCAAGGTTGTCTACTGGTGCAAATACTGCAGATCTGGGTCCGATGACTACATTTCTTGCACCACTTTTGATCAGACGCCATTGATCATATCTTTCACCAGGGGACAATCTGCTATGAAGCAGTGCGACCTGTTCGCCAAAACGGCTCCTGAACCGGTCTACTGTTTGAGGTGTAAGAGATATTTCCGGTACAAGCACGATTGACTGCAATCCTAAATCAAGGGCATGCTTTATAGCACATAGATACACTTCGGTTTTTCCGCTTCCGGTGACCCCATGTAGCAGAAACTCAACAAAAGCCCCTTTTCCGGTTTCATGAGTTATTGCTTTGATTGCACGATCCTGTTCGTCTGTCGGGACCGGAGGCACTGTTGGTTTGTTTTCGATCCTTGCAAATGGATCTCTTTTTACTTCCACCCTAACGATGTCTATATATCCGCGTTTTTTTAGGGTATTAAGCAAACTGTCGGAAACACCTGTATACCTTTTAATATCCTGTACAACCGTAAATTCATTTTCCAAAAGTATTTCAAGTACTTTTACATACTGTATACGGTCAAGGCTTTCACTATTTATCAATTCAATTATGTTGCCGGCAGGCATTGCCAGGCAGGCAGCTTTTACATATTTCGAATTGATATGAGAAGGAGAAGGAAGCAGACATCTGATTGCATCGTAGAAAGTGCATATATAGCGATCTTTGATCCACAATGCAAATTCAAGCATAAAAGGATCGAGAATAGGGTCGCCGTCTAGAAGTTTTGCGATTTGTTTTAACTTTACACCTGATAATGAACCGTATTCAGCTTCCTCTTTTTCGAAGAGCCGATATACCATTGCTTCCCGTAGAGAATTACCGGAGCCAAAAGGAACAGAAACTCTCATTCCGATCTTGATGTCGGCATGCATGATTTCCGGTACAAAATAACTATATTCCTTGTCATAGATCCTTGTTGCGTCTGCAACAAAAACTGAAGCGATAAGGGATTCCATATTCCGATTATATCAATATGTGTCTTTTCAAGCAAATGAACACGAACAACTTTTCTAGAACTGCTCACTCCTGTCGGCAGGTAAAACATCTGCGTCAGCGTATGCTGTTTCCCTTGTCTCCGAAGCAACTTCCATTTTGGTTATCGATACTTCATATGCCACTTTATTGAGTACTTCCCCACTGTCGAATTTCTTCTGATAACCTCTGCTTTGTATCCGTCCCCAGATCTTTATGTTCTGTCCCACGCTAAGACTTTCCGAATACCTGGCATTCCTGCCCCATGCGATACTGGGTATATAATCGGATTTATTGTAAGGCCTGTTTACAGCAAGCAGGATATCTGTTATCTCTCTTCCAAAAGGAGTCATCCTGTAGACAGGTTTCTTGCACACAAATCCATTCAAGTAAATCTGATTTGGATTTTTAATATTTAAAGCACTTTCGAGAAAATTGATCTCTCGTGCGAAAATCATCAGCAGCAGTCTGTTGCCTTCGCCGGTAAAACTATTATAAGAACGGAACTGTCCTTCGACCTCGATATAAAGGTTCAAATCAAGAGCCTGCCTCTTAATAAGTCTTTCAGATATAAGAATGGGTATTTTATCGTAACTTTCGCTCAGTCTGGGGACTTCCAGCATGAAACTGTAAAATCCCTCACCGTATACCTCATGGCTGAATTGAACTTCCGAGGCAATCTTTCCGGATACATTTACGATATTGTTCTCAATGATGTTGCCAACCATCCGCAACCTCACTCCCCTCTTTAACTGTCGTATATCAAAAGCTTCATCTATTGTAATATTTATTCACATAGTATTCCATTTAGAATTCCCGATTGTCCAGGAATGCAGTAATACCACCTTAACATGGTTATTAACCTACACAGCCACGAGGTATATTATATTATATATTACTGCAGATGAAAATCCCAATAGAATGAATTTTGGCAAAGTTTAAGATAAGATTTACATCATTTTCAATAATACTGCTATAAAACTGATATTTTGAACCACTTTTCAGATAAAAACTTACAAAATCAGGCAACAGGAGCGGCCGCTGCAGATATGATCGGAACGTAAACTCGCAATGACAGTTCCGCATCAAGCATCATTATCCCTCTGCCGTCATTTTCAACCCGGGCAAATTTCTTGACATTATTCTCTGCATTAGACTCCTCTTCTGTCTGCTCATTTACAAACCATTGAAGAAAAGATGTTGTTTTATGATCTTTTTCTTCAGTTGCTGCATCGACAATATCATAAATGGACTTTGTTACAATCCTTTCATGCTCCAATGTGATTTTCAGTGCACCACCGATCGAGGCAAAATCCGACGTTGGAGCGTCAATCTGTTTCAATAATACTCGTCCACCAACTTTGTTGATGTAATTAAATATAAGCATGGCATGATCGCGTTCTTCCTGTGCCTGGACATGGAACCAGTTGCCAAATCCACTAAGGTTCATAGAAGCAAAATACGCCTCTATTGAAAGATAAAGATAGGCTGAATAAAACTCCTTCATAATCTGATCATTAAGCTTGTCCTGCAAGGTTTGGCTAAGCATCGCCGGTACCCCCTTCAAAATATTATACTAATTACTTAATTTACTCCGTAATTAGTATA
>Ga0182027_10012155_pt1 | contig 12112 bp, 10 predicted proteins | sample 712E1DmetaG_FD_121300 | JGI IMG/M metagenome (GOLD analysis project Ga0182027, IMG submission 121300) | Permafrost microbial communities from Stordalen Mire, Sweden - 712E1D metaG (Illumina Assembly) | ecosystem: Environmental > Terrestrial > Soil > Wetlands > Permafrost | place: Sweden...
CAGTAGATGGAGAGATAGCCCAGGTCGTTAAGAACCGACTCTACCCGTTTGTCTCTGTCTCCGAACGGCGTTCTGAGGAGCGGTTTCGTGCTTCGTCCGGCGATCTCCTGAACCATTTTCTCCACTCGCTCCACCTCGTCGGCTATCTCACTCGCGTCCAGACTGGTCAAATGTTTGTGTGAATATGTGTGGTTTCCAATCTCATTTCCTTCTTCGACAATGCGACTCGTCAATTCCCGGTTCTTCTCTATCCATTTCCCGGTCAGGAAGAAGGTGGCGTGGACTTTGTGTTGGGCAAGCGTGTCCAGGATCAGTGGCGTGGGGGCGGATGATGCGCCGGCGTCGAAGGTTATGGCGATTTCGGAGATGTCGGGATCTCCTCTGGAGAACTCGCGCGCGTCGGACTTCATATGGATTTTTGGCGTGGAGGATGGGCGAACCTGAGGCTTCGCTTGTGGTTGGCGGTTGGTCTTTGGGACACTAGTCTTCGCGGGCTGCGATATATCGTCCGTCGGCTTCCAAAGCAAGACGAAGGCCGCGCAAGCGACGGCCAGTATAAATACCAGGTATCCCAGTATCTTCAGGCCGTTTCGCTTTCGCCGCCTTCTTCTCGTTCGCATTTTTTAGTTCTTCGTGTTTGATGCCGTCCGACTTACGCGCAGATGATCCTGAACTACCTGAACAGCTTTTTGCAACTGATTGTCTACCTTTGAATCGTCATTTGGTTCTACCACGATGTCGGGTTTTATATGCTCTTTGTTCACATCATGCTTGTTCGGAGTGAGATACCGGGCCGTTGTTATGAAGACCGCGGACCCGTCATCGAGGGGAATTTTGCTTTGCACTAATCCTTTACCAAATGAGGTGGTGCCTACCAGAGTGCCCACATGATGATCTCTGATAGCACCGGCCAATATCTCAGATGCGCTGGCACTGTTGCCATTGATCAGAACAGCGATGGGTAACTTGTAGATTTCGTGGTTATGTTTCGACTGCTCAACCTTGAGTGGGTTAATTTGTCCGCCCTGTTCGATCAGGACTATATTGCCGTTCTCGATGAATCTGCTGCCTATATCCACAGCCGAATCCAACAGACCGCCGGGATTATTTCTGAGATCGAGTACTAATCCTTTCATGCCCAGGCTCTCCAACTCGCCGATTGCCTTATCGAATTGCAGATCACTATTTTCGTTGAATCCGCTCAGCTTTAGATACCCGACTTTGTTGGTCGTGTCTTCCATGTGCCACTCAACTACCGGAGGAGAGACAAGATCGCGTTCTACCTCAACCTCAAACGGTTGAGCTTTTCCTTCTCTCTTGATTGTAAGTTTGACCTTCGTGCCGCGCGGCCCCATAATCAGCTTCCGAGCATCATCCAATTCCATATTGGTCACCACTTTGCCGTCCACTTTGATAATAGCGTCGTTCTTTTGCAAACCAACGCGGATCGCCGGAGAGCCGGGGAAGGCCTCTTCGATGGTGACTTCGCCATGCTTTTTTCGCAAAAGCGCGCCTATACCCATATAGTCTTCCCTGCTGTCCTCCTGCATCATCTTGTACTCGTCGGGATCCATGAAACGCGTGTATCTGTCGCCCAGGGATGCCATCATGCCGCGAATGGCCGCGTAGGTCAGTTTCTTGGAATCGGGCAATTTACCCTGACCTGGGAACGCATAGTACTTGGAATCCAGATAAGAATAGACGCTCCAGTAAGTGTCTACCGGGGACAGGCCTGCGCTCGCGTCGATAGTGGTTAAGCTCAATGCCGTTGAGAGCCTTGCGGGCACACCTTCCAAATTGGCAACCAAATCGTGTGTGCCCTGCGCATGACGCAGATCACTGTAAGTGAAGCCGGTCAGGAACGAGAACACGAGCAGTACGAATATCAGTATTATCTTGGTTGTATACTTCATATGAGTTTCGGATTAAATCCTTCCTGGTTTTGTCTGCAGAAGCTTCTCAGCTTCGGAAAGCTGGGCATCGCTTTTTTTGTTATCCTGGAGAATGACTTTATCGGGAGTCAGCCCCTTGCCGTTAAAATCGAAACCTTTGGAGGTCATCATCCTGCCTGTGGTCAGCACCGCCACTGATCCGTCTTTGAGAGTCAGAGGCGTCTGAGCGACTCCATCCCCGAAGGTTTTGGAACCGACGAGAATGGCGGAAGAGTTCTCTCTCAAGTCGCCGGCAACCAGTTCGGCAACGCTTGCTGTTCCGCCGTTAACCAGCACGGCCACCGGAATATGGATACCGGTCGTTTTCTCTGCCGTTATGTTGCGGCTATGCCCTCGCTCCTGCAAAGAGGCGAAGAGGCCGCCTCCGGTAATCTTGCTCGCTATGAGGTTCGCGCAGTTCATCTGCCCACCGGGATTATTACGAAGGTCTAGTATGATAGCTTTGGTGTGTTCATTGGAAGCACGCTTCAGCGCGGCGGAAAAGTCGGAGACCGCTCTGTCATTGAACTGAGAAATATGGATGTACATGATGCCATTGCCGACGGTTTTGGTGACAACGGGGGCAACCGATATGTTCGTCAGACGTACTTTCGCGAACCGGATCGGCTTAGATTGTCCGGGTCGCTCGACGGTCAGGTTGATTTCGCCGGACTTGTAGCCGGTAAGCCTATCCAGCGCCTCGGAGATGCTCAAGCCGTTTTTGAACTTAGCAATGATGGCGATCGAGGCTTTTCTTGCTTCCGCTTCTTTTATCTCTCCGTTATTGATTTTCTCAGCCAGGTCTTTCATCTCGGGAGATTCGAATGGGTTATAGGTAATGATTGGTCTGCCGTTCAGATGAGTTATGTAGTCACCGGCCTTCAGACCGGCGGCCTCTGCGGGACTGCCGGGCATCGGGGCGACTACTACGACATTGATCATACTTAGCCCTTTGACCTTCTCGTTCTTGAGTGCCAGAATTGCGCCCATTCCTGAGAAGTGACCGTGAGATGCGTCGTCCAGCAGTTTTCGTTCGGAAGGATCCAGGAAATGGCTATCCGGGTCGGATAGAGCGCTCACCATGCCTTTCACCGCGCCTCGTGCCAGTTTCGTTTCTTGCTCCGCATTGATTGGCTCTACGTAGTAGGTTTTCAGCATTCCCACCACGCTTGCCATAAGCTCTTTATTCTCGCTGGTGCTTATATCGGCCTTACCCAGTGCAACCGGCGGGCATTCGGGCGTGAATCGGAGCAAGGCGTTTGTCTGAATCGTAACGCTTGTAGTCGGCACGAAGTCTTCCTGCTCCGCGCGGAGGCGGGATCCGGCGGCGAATGCGCCTCCCGCCATGGCCGCTATTACTGACCAGACTATAATAGTCTTAGACTTACTCTGCACGTAATTTTCCTCCAAGCCTGCTCATTTTGAGCGAGGCGCGATTTCTTGACAGTCGGGATATCTCAGAGCGGGGGCGGACGGAGACTTCCCTTCCCATCTATATTACTCCATTACGAACGCTTTGGTTCCAGTTAGGTTTATCGGGAGAAAACAAGCAAACTGCCGCGAAATACAATTTCTTACTGGATTACGGGTAATGATAACACGCGCGGCGAGGAACGCGCAACAGGTTTGCCGGTGATTGCCGCAAAGGCGAACGCATGATATCTTATCAAGCGAACAACAGATCGGCTCCCTGTGACTGCGCTTTTAGTAGTTAAGCGGGTTGACGGGGTGACCGTGTACTCTCACCTCAAAGTGGCAGTGTGGGCCGGTGCTGTATCCGGTGCTGCCGACATAGCCGATAACATCACCCTGATGCACTACTTGCCCCACTCTTGAACCGAGCCTCGATTGATGACCATATAGGGTGGTGACGCCGTTGCCATGATCTATAATAACCGCGTTGCCGTATGCGCCGTACCATCCTGCCAGTATGACTTCGCCGCCTCCGGCCGCGTGTATCGGTGTGCCGGACGGGCAGGCCAGATCTACGCCTGTGTGCAGGTGGTAACGCCCGGTGATGGGATGTACCCGCATCCCAAACGGATCCGTAATGCGTCCGTTGACAGGTCGAATAAAGTGTCCATGCCACACAAGCCCCATGCGGCGCTTGCCCTGTGGGGTTTTCTCCATTCTTCGGAGCATCGCCTCAATCTGCCTGGATTCCCGTTCCAGTTCATTGAGTTTTCGCTCCCAGCTCGCTCTTTCCGCCGCCACGTCTTTGAGCGCCTGCTCCCGTTCAATCTTTTCGTCACCGGCGGCGCGATTAAGCACGGTCTGCTCATGTTCCAGGTTTTCTCGCGTCCGTTCCTCGAACACCAGCGCCGCTTTCTTTTCCTGCGCCAGACGTTTGTCTTCCCTGAAACCTTTGATGAGATCGACATCAGCTTCGGCGACTGTCTTGACGACGTAATGCCTGTTCAGCAAATCGGAAAAATCAGATGCGCCGAGCAGAACGCCCAGGTAGCTTGTGTTTCCATGTCTGTAATTCTTGACCAGGCGGTCGGCCAATTCATCGTTTCTCTTCTTAAGACGCTTTTCGATGACTACAAGTTCAGCCTGGGTCTTCGTCAGTTTTTGTCGGGTTGTGCTGAGCTGCACGCGCACATCTTGGAGCGCAGCCTGAGTGACTTCCAACTTCTGCTTCGCGCCCTTGAGTCTTTCCCGTGCATTCCTTTCGTCCTTCTTGGCCTTTTTTAATTTGAGCACGACTTGTTTTGTTCGTGAAGAGAGGTTTGCCATGTTCTTTCTGAGCTGTTTGAGGGAGGCAGCGCCAACCGGCGGACATGATGCCAAGCCTGTGAACAAGCAGGCCAAGACAACAGCTATCCAAAATCTGTAGTGTAACCGCATTTGTTTTCCTCCTTACGCTGGACTAGGCTTTCAGATATCTCTGAATGGATATGAGGCTGGCCATTGCCCCTATCACCCAACCTAGACACAAAAGAGCCCCAGCCAGCAACAGCGGATTTACGCCGCTGGAAAACTGACTGAGCACGGAGATTCCGCTTGCGAATTTATGGTTCAGATATTCTGAACCGCCCAGGATAAATACACAGGCAATGCCGCCGCCGATGGTTCCAAGCAGAGTGCCTTCAAAGATCAGCGGCAGCCTGATAAACCAGTTAGTGGCGCCCACGAGTTGCATGATTCTGATCTCACGCTTCCTGGCGTCCATCATTAGTCGGATGGTGTTGCTGACTATTATCATAGTTATCAGCAGAAGTATTCCGGCTGTTACCGCGCCGACGATTCTCACGATGTCCGCCATGTGCGAGACTTTGTCGACAATTCCCCGCCCATCTATTACCTCGCGGACGTGCGGCAGTGTGCGTAGCGTCTTTGCGGTTATAGCGGTGTAGCGCGGATTGTTCAATCTCACGCTGAAATGATCCCATTTCGCCATTACGTTCTTGGGATCGACATCCTTTAGATCGATATCGTCTTTCCAATCTCGATGGACGATTTTCCAGTAATCTTTTGCGGAAATGAACGTGACGGTTTCAACGCGGTCCATATCGCGAATCTGCCGCTCCAGGCCGATGATATCATCTTGAGATTTAGTCTTGTCCAGCCAGACCTCGATCTCGAATTTCTTGAGCTCCAGTTTGGCGGCGTTGTTCAGGCTGAGCGCGAACAGCGAGAACGCGCCGAGCACGCCCAGCGTGAGCGTGACGGTAAGGATAGACGCGATTGAATGGAACGCGTTTCTCCGAATAGCAATCAATGATTCAATTATGGCGTATTCAAGACTTCGCAAGTTCGTGGTACCTTCCTTGTTCTTCGTCTCTTGCCACTGTTCCTTTATCTAATGCGACGACTCTTTTTTCCGACCGGTCAACTATGTTCTGATCGTGGCTGGCGACCACAACAGTTGTTCCTGCGGCGTTGATTCGGTTCAGGAGTTGGATGATATCCCAGGAAGTGTCCGGGTCAAGATTGCCGGTCGGTTCGTCGGCTAGAAAGATCGGGGGATTATCCGCCAGCGCGCGGGCTATGGAGACTCGCTGCTGCTCGCCTCCGGAAAGTTGATCGGGATAAGCGTTCGCGCGATCCAGCATTCCGACTAGGTCCAGCACTTCGGCCACGCGGTTTCGGATGATTTTGCGGGGAGTGCCGGTGACGTACAGGGCGAAAGCCACGTTTTCCGCGGCGGTTTTCTGAGGGAGCAGCCGGAAATCCTGGAAGACGACGCCGATGTTGCGTCGAAGTCGTGGAACCGCTCCACCCCTCAGCTTGCTCACATCCATGCCGTTGACCAGAACCTTGCCGGTGGTGGGCGATTCTTCACGATATATCAGTTTTAAAATGGTTGACTTGCCGGTGCCGCTGGGGCCGACGATGAAGACGAACTCGCCGTCATCGATCCGCAGATCCAGGTCATGAAGCGCCTGAATCCCGCCCGGATAAGCCACCGATATATCGTTGAATTCGATCATGTCTACTCCGCCTAGCCTGGCCTGAGTCATCAATCCAGACACAGAGCGCCTTAGGGCACTTGCCAGTATAACAGATGAGAATGAACATTTCAAGGTTTTAGCAAGAGTTTATAGGGGAGGTGCATGAGTACTTTTAGCGTCCTGTCGTTTGTTTGCTAATATGCATGAAGATCGTAGGAGAGCTCCTCCCCGCTCTCTCTCTTTCACCAACGGGTTGACAGAACCTGCACGTTCATGAGAATATATGCCATAATAGTAACCAGCAACGGTTTTTTGACTGAGTTAAGATCGGCTTGCCGCCGTCGTTTTAGGAGGAGTAAGAGAAAATGGAACATGTTAAAGATCAGTTAGCCAAGGGCACGTGGCTTACATATCGACCTGAGATCAAGATAATGGACTGCACGGTTCGAGACGGCGGCTTGATTAACGATCATAATTTTGAAGATGGATTTGTTGCGGCCGTTTATAAGGCGTGCGTAGACGCAGGCATCGATGCTATGGAGTTCGGTTACAAAGCCGATAAAAAGATTTTTGCGAAAACTCAGTATGGCGACTGGAAATTCTGCAGCGAGGATATGCTGCGTCGCATCGTAAGCGACAATCCTACCGATCTGAAGATTTCCGTCATGGCCGACGCCGAGCGAACCGACTACCATACGGATATCCTTCCAAAATCGGAAAGCATCATAGATATCATCCGAGTAGCGACTTACATTCATCAATTGCCGGTCGCGCTGGACATGATAAAGGACGCGCACGACAAGGGGTACAGAGTCACCGTAAACCTGATGGCTATTTCGGCAATACAGGAGAGAGAACTGGCGGAAGCGCTGGAGATACTCTCTAACAGTGAGGTATGCGCCATCTTCATAGTGGACAGCTTCGGCGCGTATTATTCTGAGCAGATCAGAGACCTGACCGTGCAATTCCTCAAAGCGGTGGAAGGCAAGAAGATCGAGATAGGAATCCACGCGCATAACAACCAGATGCTGGCGTACGCAAACACGCTAGAGGCGCTCATATTCGGCGCTAACCGCCTGGATGCTACAATAAATGGAATGGGACGCGGCGCTGGCAACTGCCCGTTGGAGCTTCTGCTGGGATTCCTCAAGAACCCGAAATTCCAACTTCGCCCCGTGCTCAAGTGTATTCAGGATCAATTCATTCCGCTTGAAGAAGAGCGCAAGATGGAGTGGGGGTACAAGATTCCATACATGATCACCGGCCAGATGAATCAGCACCCCAGATCAGCGATAAAAATGAGAGCAAGCGACAAGCCCAATGACATTGTCGTTTTCTATGACCAGATGATAGAAGAGGAATAAGGCGTGCGCTTTTGATAGTGGGGGGAGCATCTCTGAGCGCTCCCCTGCGTTCTCAGCTTCGGTTTTTTTCTTCTTCACGCCGCACGTAAACCGACGTTACTTCCGCCCCTATAACCGTGATTAGCGATACGTAATAAGTCCAGATCACCATCACAACCACGCTTCCCAGAGAACCATAGATAAAACTGAAATGCGCGACGTGGGTTGTATACCATGGAAACGCGTTCTTTGCGAACTCGAACAACAAGCCCGCCGTCGTGCCGCCTATCAGCGCTCCCAGAATGCCGATCCGTCTGGTGGGGCAGAGTTTATAGATTATCGTGAACGCGAGAATCGACATTATCATCGGCACCAACACGCCGACAACACGGAATACTGCTGTAATCCCATTCGTCCCGAGGCCGAATGGATCGGACCTACGCAACACGGCAACCAGAGATGTGATTCCCACGGAGAGCATGAGCAGCATGCCCGCCACGACGACCAGTACAATCGCCACAGCTCTCCCGCGGGCAAAAGATACGCGCTTCACGGAGCCCATTGCCATGTTCATAACTTCCTGCAAAATCACGAACACCTGCATACCTGCCCAAAGGAGTCCCAGAATACCGATGCCGCTCAGCAGGCTGGATTCCTTCTTGAGACCAAGCAAATAGGACTCAAGTACATCGGTGCCCATAGGCAGGAAGTTGTTGATGAAGGCGATCACGCTTTGGAGGGCGGTCTCGCGAGAACCGACGATTCGCGCGAAGATTCCTATTGCCAGTAGCATAAGGGGTACCAGGGAGATGAGTCCGAAGAACGATATCGCGGCCGCGAATAGCGCGCCTCTATCCTTGTAAAACTCGATCCATACTTCTCGTGCAAAGGCCCATCCGGCCTTCAGCCTCATCTTCATAAACATCCTCTGACGGGAGATCGATCATCGATCTCCCGTCTCCGTGTTCATTATACCGCAAACGGTGACTATTCCTTAACGGTTATCTTGCTCCCGCGAATGAATAGGCCGGGAGTCAGGCCTCTATCGAGTGCCATGCGCTCCAGCAGCAATTCCTGAGGAACCGCGCACACTAGCGGGAACAGGTCGGAACTTACGGACGGCAGTCGTATGGCCGTCATATTCGGATGGTTCGGGGAGTCGATCCCCGTGAAGAGAACGACCTTGCTTCCCAGTTCCGCCATTTCCAGCGCCATGTTCACCAGAAGATCGCCTCCCGGCTCGGCGGGGGCGAATACCATCGCATGATGCCCCGGGCCGACGATCTCAAACGGGCCGTGTCGCATGGCCCCGCCGGTCAGCGCGCTGCAAAGGACATGGGTGCCTTCCTGGAAGGTTAGCGCCGTCTGCTTCGCCGCCGTCATTGAGGGGCCTCTGGATATTACGTGAAGGCAGTTCGCATTGAAAAGCATCTTTCCTGCTGCTGCGATCTCAGATCGGCGTGACGCGACAAATTCGTCCATTTCGGCGGAAATCTCTTCAAAAGAGTTGAGCAGTGGCTCGCAGTCCTCGACTGTAATTGCCCTGCTGATCAGCAGCATTAGGGCAATACTGTTTGTGTACGTCTTGTTTGAGATAGATTCTTCGCTTCCCGCGCACATCGGCAAGTTCAGACTGCTTAGCCTTGCCATCGTGCTCTCCGCATTATTGGTAACGGAAATCACGTATTTGTGATCGCGGAGGGCTTGAACGATCTTTCGGGTTTCGACGCTTTCTCCTGATTGAGAAACGGCGATGATCAGGTCGTGATCTCTGATAGTCTCTATCCCATAATAAAACAACTCCCCCGCGTCCCACACAACGACCGGATATGGTGACCTGTCGCCAAGATATACATTGGCGACCTCATGAACGAAGGCGGAACTTCCCATTCCTGTGAGGACAATGCTTCTTAATCTTTGCGGGACGAACTGAGTGACCAAACTGAGCAACTCACAACCTTCTGCCCTGTAAAAAGCCGTCAAGTCCCGAAGAGCCTTTCCCTGCTCTGCTATTTCTTCCGGAAACGCCATTTACTTCTCTCCCCAATTTGTATTACGTGCAGGCCTTTCCGACTTGAAGGTTGTGAGAAGTGTATCCGCGGGAGCGGCTACGCCTCCAATGTGCCACTACTCGCCTTTCAAGTAGAGTAACCTGCGATTCCCTGATATTCTATGCGGGTTTCATCCGAATTGTCAAACGCCGGGATTCTGCATCGATGTCATTGCGCATGAGATCAAGCCGTTACTGAGAGGCCTTCCTCCAATACCGCGATATAATTACCCACCGGCATGTAGTCCGCGAGAGAGTTCCCAGTGCCCAACGCCCAATAGTCATCATAGAAACAGGCCTCAACCTGTTTGCGGGCATAGGCGCGGACTTCTTCTTCCGTGCCGCGGCAGATCACATCCACATCCAAGCCGCCCAAAGGTGTGATGCGGTCTCCATATTGCTTTTTGAACTCTGAGACGGGGAGTATGCCATCCTCGAAAGAGTGCTTAGCATCGATTTTGCAGTACTCAATTAAGTCTTCGTAGACTTCCGACAGGTTGCCGCAAGAGTGCAATATGAATGGTTTTCCGGCTTCATGTGACTCCGAGGCCATGGTTTTGTAAATAGGAAACACGTGCTGCCGGAGAAATTTCGGACTCAGAAAGGTGGAGGTCTTGAACCCAAGATCATCGCCTTGTCTGAGCGCGCCTATGGCTTCCATTGACGCCAACTGCCTGACCGCGCTGCAATGAAGGTTACCTAGCCGTTTCAGCATCATCTCAACAAGCTCGGGATTGTCCGCCAGGGCATATGATAATCCGACCGTGCCCATCATGTAGGTCAGCCACTCGTAGGGGCCGCCGCCCGCGCCCCCTATGATCTTTACGCCTTCCGGTAAAAGGGCGGCTACTTGCTCGAAGTAACTGAAGTCGATGGGGGCAGACTCGTCGGGCCATTGGTATTTCTCATAATCTTCTGTCGTTTGAATCACTACACGGGATTCGCTTCCTATGGAGTGACTGTGGGCTGCTTCGGGTAGCGGGCAGTTAAGGGGAACTTCCATAGGCACGCAGTCGTAGCCCATGCCGTACCAGAAATCGACGTATATTCGCCAGTAGCCGGCATCATCCGGCGACATCTCGTCGAACCGCGTGCCGGTGCGTCGGGCGATGAACCCGGGGCTGGCTAACAATTCGAAGAAGGGGAGATAATCGGGTCTTCCCTTTCGCCAAAGTATTTTCAAGAATTGCCCGAAATCGCGTTCTCGTTGCAGGCTCTTAGACATTCTTTTCTCCTTATGAATTGCCGAAAGGCTGTGAATTTTGAGATTGTTCCGACCATGGGAAACCATCTGTATTCTAAAGTTGAATCGTTGGCATGTCAACTTCGGGGTGATTGAGAAATATTTGAAGGTTTTTATATCCTGTGGGGACTGATCTATTGACAGGTTTGCAAATGCCGACCGGATTTGCTAGGATGGGGGCGGGATCATTGAGATTCACATGCATCGATAGCACTGGATAATTCGCGAATTATGACGAGCGACGAACAACTGATGACAGATCGTATGCAGAATACGGACCTACCCTCTGAAGGTGGGTCGCCCTCTCATCTGGCCGATGCCGACGGCGTTAGCGAAAGGCGAAGTGACGCCTCGTTAGCCGATGACGACCGCCTGCTGGTCGCGCGAGCGCAGAGCGGGGATAATCTCGCTTTCGGTGATTTGATAGATAAGTACCAGCGCCCGGTCTATGGGATAGTCTCGCGCATGATTAATAGTCGGGACGAGGTGGATGATCTGGTTCAAGAGGTTTTCGTCTCCGCATATGGGGCTATCGGAAAGTTCAGAGGCGAAGCGAAATTTTCCACGTGGTTGCACGCTATTGCGGTCAATATTACTCTCAATCGGTTGAGACAGATGAAACGAAAACACGAGCTATCTATCGATGATCCCACGACCGGTATTGAGGCAAAAATGCAGGCCGACGGCGCGCCGTCACCGGCAAGTGCGTTTCAAGGCAAGGAACGCGACGAGGCTGTTCGCAAGGCCGTTGATGCGCTGCCGGACAAGCATCGCATAGTGGTCGTTATGCACTATTTTGAGCAATATTCTTGTGAGGAGATTGCTTCGGTACTGAAATGCTCCGTTGGAACTGTCTGGTCGCGTCTTCACTACGCGTGCCGCGCGCTCAAAGTCGATCTTCGCTGGCTGGACGAGGGCACTTAAATGAAATGTAGTTACTTCAGGAAATATCTGATGCCGTATACTGAGGGCGCGCTTCCAGAGAAGTTTGCAGCCTCCATGAAATTGCACGTAGAATCTTGCGTCTCTTGCAAGCGGGAGTTCGATCAAATTGCGGGAATGGTGGACGTGCTCAGGCAGAGCAGCTATCCTCAGATGGAGCCCGCGCGTGATTTACGTAGTCTGGTCATGTCGAAAATCGCGACCGA
>Ga0182027_10012156_pt1 | contig 12111 bp, 10 predicted proteins | sample 712E1DmetaG_FD_121300 | JGI IMG/M metagenome (GOLD analysis project Ga0182027, IMG submission 121300) | Permafrost microbial communities from Stordalen Mire, Sweden - 712E1D metaG (Illumina Assembly) | ecosystem: Environmental > Terrestrial > Soil > Wetlands > Permafrost | place: Sweden...
CCGGGAGTCCCCTCTGGTTGGCCTCGATCTGGATTTCGAGCGGGACGAAGACGCCGGGCGGGATGTGGAATTGTGAGCGGCTTTCTGCTGGACACGAATTGCGTTTCCGAGATCGTCCGCGTCAAGCCCGAGCCGCGTGTGTTGGAGTGGATGGAAGCCGCCGATGAAAGCCTGTTGTATCTGAGCGTTCTGACGCTGGGGGAAATCCGCAAGGGCCTTGCCGCTCTTCCCCAAAGCAGGCGGCGGACGCGGTTGGAGGCGTGGCTGGAGGTTGACCTGCGCGGCCGTTTCTCCGGAAGGATACTGCCTGTGGATGCGGCGGTGGCGGATCGTTGGGGGCTGCTGGCCGCCCAAGCCAGGCGCAAGGGAGCGCCGCTGCCAATCGTCGATGGGCTGCTGGCCGCCACCGCCCTTCATTACAATCTGACCATTGTCTCCCGCAACGTCTGCGACTTTGCGGCGGCGCAAGCGCCGGTCCTCAATCCCTGGGAGACCTTGTAACAGCCGGACGCCTTCAATGCCTTCATTGTGTACAATGAAGGCAGAGGTGATATGGCGCAACTCACGGTTCGCAATGTTCCCGCGGAGGTCGTGACGGCGCTTCGGGTACGCGCCGCGCGACTGGGCCGGTCGGCGGAAGCGGAACACAGGTCGATTCTCGCCGCCGCATTACGCGGGGAGGACGGCGACTTCTGGGCCCGGGCCGACGCGCTTCGCGGATCGGCCCGCCGGCAGCGTTCCGACAGCGCCGCCCTCCTGCGTGAAATGAGAGACGCGCGATGATCGCGGCGGCGGTGGTGGACGCGAGCGTCGCGGTGAAGTGGGTAGTCGAGGAACCCGACAGCGGCCAGGCGCGAATGCTGGCGCGGGCCCGCCTGGAGGCGCCGGACCTGCTGGCTATCGAGTGCGCCAACATCCTATGGAAGAAGGCGCGCATCGGCGACATCGACGCGCGGCAGGCGCACGAACGCCTGGACGCGCTGCTCGAAGCCCCGGTCGCGTTGACGCCGAGCCGCGACCTTCTTGGACGGGCGCTGGGCCTTGCGCTGGAGCTGGAACACCCGGTGTACGATTGCCTGCACCTGGCGTTGGCCCTTGCCCGAGGCGTTCCGCTGGTCACCGCCGACGAGCGTCTGGCACGGGCGGTTCGCAAGCGCAAGCACGCGGTCGGCGTGACGCTGCTTTCCGAGTTGAGCTGACGGCGGGAGGGATCTTTCTCTTCCTCTTGACATTCAACAGGAGATCGGGCATATTTCTTTTGGATGTCTACAGGAAACTCCAAAACCGACGTTCTTCAAGGCACTCTCGACCTGATGGCGTTGCGCACGTTTGAAACCATGGGGCCGCAGCACGGCTTCGGCCTGGCGAAGCGCATTCAACAGATTTCCGGCGGCGCGCTCGATCTCAATCAGGGGACGCTCTACCCGGCGCTGCTGCGCCTGGAGCAGCGCGGCTGGATCCAGTCGCGCTGGGGCGTCTCGGAGAGCAACCGCAAGGCCAAGTTCTACGAGCTGACCCGCGCCGGGCGCCGTCAAATCGAGAGGGAATCGGAAGAGTGGGCGCGCACGGTGGCCCTCATGGAGCGGTTTCTGAGGGCCGCCGGAGAGGAGCGGTAATGCGCGCCCTGTTGAGCCGCATCGCGGCGTTGTTTCGCCGGCGCCGCCTGGATGGCGAGCTGAACGACGAGGTCGGCTTCCATCTCGCGATGTTGGAGGACGAGCACCGCGCCCGCGGCCTGGATGCGCGCGCGGCCCGGCTGGCGGCGCGCCGGGAATTCGGCGGCGTTGCGCAAACCCAGGAGGCCTATCGCGAGCGCCGCGGCGTGCCCTGGCTCGAAGACTCGGCAAGGGATGTCCGCTACGCGGCCCGCGGCCTGCGCCGAAACCCCGGCTTCACTGCGGCGGCGGTGCTATCGCTGGCGCTGGGAATCGGCGCGAATACGACCATTTTCTCGCTGTTCTATTCGCTGATGGTGCGAAGGCTGCCGGTCTCGAGCCCGGACGAGCTACTGTCGCTGCGCCCCTCGGATACACGCTTCGTCCAGGTGTCGTACCCGCTCTATCGCGAGATCGCCGCGCGCACCGACCTGTTCGCCGGCGTGATCGCGCGGAACTCCGGCGGCCGGGCGGGATTCGGCAAAACCGACTTTATCGCCGCCGAGCGAGTGTCCGGCAACTACTTCGACGTGCTGGGCGTCCAGCCCGCGGCAGGTCGCCTCTTCACGGAGTACGACAATCGACCCGGAACGCGGGTGGCCGTGTTGGCCTACGACTATTGGCAAAGGGCGTTCGGGGGCAATCCCGGCGTCGTGGGCCGAACCGTAGATGGGCGCCAGGTAATCGGCGTGGCCGCGCCCGGCTTCCGTGGAATCGAGCTCGGCCGCTGCCCTGACGAGTGGCTCCCGATCGAGTATCTTAATGAGTTTGCCAACGAGCACATCATGGGGTTCGCCGAACTGGTGGTGCGCCGTCGGCGGGGAGTCCCGGTTGCGCAGGTGGAATCCGCGCTCACTGTCCTGCTCAACCGCTACAATCGGCAGATCCACAGCGACCCGTCCGATGCGTACCGCCCAAAGGCCCTGAAACAACGTTTCGAAGTTCGGCAGGCCGGCGTCGGGCTGTCGCAGGTGCGCGAACAGTTCGGCAAGCCGCTGACGGTTCTCATGGCGACCGTAGGGCTGCTGCTGCTGGCTGCCTGCGCCAACGTGGCTAGTCTCGTTGCCGCGCGCGGGCAGGTTCGGTGGCGGGAGACCGCGCTGCGGTTCTCGCTGGGCGCCACGCGGGCGCGAGTGGTGCGCCAGGCGCTCACCGAAAGCGCGCTAATCGCAGCCCTGGGTTGCGCGCTGGGCGCGGCGATGGCGCTTTGGGGCCGGTGGTACATGCTGAGCTTCCTGCCGCCGGACCTCGGCGATTCGTTTGGAAGCCCGCTCGATCGCTGGGTATTGGCGTTCACGGCGGGCGTGGCGGCGCTCGCCGCGGTTCTTTCGGGGCTCGGTCCCGCGTTGCGTTTCACGGCTGTAGCTCCGGCTGCGGCTCTGCGCGGCGAGCCTGAGCGTGGGGGCCGGCGGCGCGGGTTGAGATCCTCGCTGGTGGTTGCGCAGGTTGCGTTTTCGGTTGTGCTGGCCCTTGCTGCCGCGCTCTTCGGAACCAGCCTCGCGCAACTGCGCGCGGCCGACCCCGGTTTCGCGAATCGCAAGGTAATCGCCATCACGATGGTTCTTAACAGCCGGGCCGGTCAAGCCGCCCAGGGAGCCTTTGTGGCGAAGTTGGGAGCAATGCCCGGAGTCGCTTCGGTGGCCACCTCCCAGTTCTGGCCTTACGCCGCCCGCGAGAGCATCTCGACCCCCCGTGAGGTTCGCGTGCCCGGGTCGGAAAGAACCGCCCAGGCGCCGGCGCCGGTCGAACAGCAAGACGTCTCCGATCGATACTTCGAAACGCTGGGATCTCCACTCGTCCAGGGCCGCGAGTTCAGCCGCGCCGAGGCGAACTCCGAAAGGCGCCACGAGATGGCGATTGTGAATCAGGAGTTTGTGCGGGAGTTCATGCCCGGCGGCGGCCCACGCGCATCGTCGGCGTGGCGCGAGACATCGCCCACAAAGGGCTGCGTGAGCGGTAGGTCGCTCGTTTTTCTTCTCCTCGAGCAACGCCCGGAGCCGATTGTGTACCGGCCCGCGCCATACGGCGACGGCTTCTGCATCCTGGTCGCCGCGCAACATCCGGAGGCGCTGCTGCCCGGCCTGCGGCGCGAGGTGGCCCGCCTGGCTTCCTTCGGATTTGTCAGGGAGCCGCAAACCCTGGAGCGCCAAATCGACGAGTCGATTTATGAGGACCGCCTTCTGGCCACCGTGAGCGGCTGCTTCGGCGTCCTGGCCCTGCTGCTTGCGGCCGTGGGACTGTACGGCGTGGTGGCTTACGGCGCCGCGCAGCGGTCGCACGAGATCGGCGTTCGCCTGGCGCTGGGCGCGGAACCCCGCGGCGTGCTGTGGATGGTGCTGCGCGGCGCTCTGTGGCTGGTGGCCATGGGGCTGGCGATAGGGCTGCCCGCCGCGTTTGTAGCGGCGCGGGCCGCCGGCGCCATCGTCTTCGGCGTGCGGCCGCAGGACCTGCGCCTGTATGCCGCCACCACCTTCGCGCTGCTCGCGGCTGGCGCCATGGCCGCCCTCCTGCCCGCGCGCCGCGCCGCCGCCATGGATCCGATGCAGGCGCTGCGGCACGAGTAAGCCGCGCGGCGGGCGGCGCCGTGGACCGCGCTTTCCTACCAGGCGGGTTACCATCTCGGTATGCGCCGCCGCGATCCCGTCGAGGAAGCCTTGGACGCTCTTTCGGAATTGCGGCGGCAGCCCGACTCCGCGCAACTCCGCGCCTTCCTCGCGAACCGTTCGAACCTGGTGGTCGCCAAGGCCGCCAAAATCGCCGGCGAACTCCGCATCATCGAGCTCGTCCCCGATCTGGCCGCGGCGTTTCACCGCCTGATGGCCAACCCGGCGAAGCTGGACAAGGGTTGCGCGGGTACGTCCGCCATCGTCGTCGCGCTCTACTCCATGGATTACGATTCGGCGGACGTGTATCTCAAGGGCGTGCGCCACATCCAGATGGAGCCCTCGTTCGGCCCGCCGGTCGACGCCGCCGCGCAACTCCGCGGCGACAGCGCGCTCGGCCTGGTCCGAACCCGCCACCCGGACGCCCTCTTTGAAGTGGTTCGCCTGCTTGCCGACAAGGAACCGCGGGCGCGAATGGGCGCCGCCCGCGCCATCGGATCGGTCGCCGGCGAGACCGGAGAACTGCTGCTGCTCCTGAAAGTCCTGGCAGGCGATTCCGAGCCCGACGTGCTGGGGGAGTGCTTCTCGGGAATGCTCGCCTGCGGCGCCGAGCGCTCGCTGTCGTTGGTCCGCGGTTACCTGGATCACGAGGACCAGGCCATCGCCGAAGCCGCCATCCTGGCTCTCGGCGCCAGCCGCCTGGCGGGCGCCATCGATGCGCTCCGGGAGAAGTGGGGCCGCACGGCGCATGGCCCGATCCGGAAAACGCTCCTGCTTGCGCTCGCTACCGCCCGACAGGACTCTGCGCTCGAATTCCTCTTGTCCCTGGTTGCTGATGGAGACTCGCGGGTCGCGTCCGAGGTGGTCTCAGCGCTACGCGCCTATCGGAATGACGAACGCGTGCGGAAGGCGCTGGAAGAAGCCATCGAGAAACGCGGGACCGCCGCCTAACCGGCGCCTTCCCCTGGCCCGCGCAGGCGCCTTCAATGCCTTCCACCTGTGACAAACGCCGGCCTAGAACTTGTAGCCGAAGCTCACGCGCACGATGGGGTAGAACTTGAAGGGGGCCAGATCGCTGTTGATCTTGTTCTGTTCCGCTTGAATATTGGCCTGGACCGCGGGATTCGAGGCGATGGTGGCGCAACCCACGCCGCCGCTGACGAGGCACGTGCTGCCGCCCAGGTTCAGCTTGGCGTTGGGAGAACCCTGGAAGGCCACGCCTACCTCGAAATTCGCCGTGAAGTGGCGGTTGCTGCGCGGCACCAGGTTGCCGATTCCAATGAGGATCTCGGGCGCGACCTTGCGGGCCGTAATGGCGGCCGTTCCGTTGACCGGGTCGGCGCTGGCGCTGTAGTAGAGGGCGTTATTGAGGGTGAAGGTTTGCCCGCCGGGCACGGAAGCCGTGGCGGTTCCCTTGTTGCCGTCGTAGATCATCGTGCCGCCGCTGATGTGAAGACCGCCGGCGATGTACTGGTCGAATAGCAGCTCGGCGGACTCCAGCTTGAGCGATCCGTTGAACATGATGTTGTCGCTCGATTTAGTGAAGCTGGCGTCGTACTTGAAGTAATTGAATCCGAAACGCACGTTGGACTTGCTGGCCACGCCGGCGGCGGCCTGGATGCCGGCGCCCAGGGTTCCTGCGTCCACGGCGATGCCGAATCCGCCGGTCTTGGACTGGCCGAAGCAGCCGGCCGGCAGGACGACTGCAATGCAAAGCGCAAGACTAGCGGCAAAAAGAGATCGTTTTTTCATATTCAATTCCTCGTCATGGATCTGGCCGCGCAGATGCGGCCAGCCGTTAGGATGGCGAGAAAATGGTATCGCGCTGGCAGCCGGCGCGTCAACCAGAATCTCGGCGCGGCCGGTGATGCTCAATGCCATTGATGGTGGGGCGGACCCCCCGGTCCGCAGCCGGCCCCCTGGCCGGCTTCATGCGGGCCGGCGCTAGGTGCTCCGAGACGGGAAGCGGGTCCAGGGGGACCCGCGCGGACCAGGGGTCCGCCCCACTATTTCCGCCCGACAGCTTCTAGGGCGGCCGCGCGGGTCAGCCGATACAGACTTTCACCTTCTCGGCGATCCCCTGGGAAGTGTAGGGCTTCTGGATGAAGCCGGAAACCTGCTGGCCTTTGAACAGCGTCATGGTCTCGGCCTCGCTGTAGCCGCTCGACACGACCACCTTCACCTGGGGCCGGATCTTCCGGAGCTCGGGAAGGGCTTCCTCGCCGCTCATTCCCGGCATGCTCAAATCGAGGACCACTAGAGCAATATCGCCGGGGTGCCGCCGGAATACGTCGATCGCCTCCAGGCCGCTATCCGCCAGCAGGACCGTGTAGCCGTGACGCTCGAGGGCCCTTTTCACCATTTCCCGCACGATCCGCTCATCATCCACCACGAGGACCACTCCGGCGCCCTGGAGCGCCACATCGCGGGCCGCGGCCACCCGCCTCTCGATGGCGGCCGCCGCCGCCGGGAACAGCGCCGTGAAGCAACTGCCTTTGCCCGGCGCGCTCTCCACGATGATGGCGGCTTTGTGACCGCGCACGATGCCGGCGACGGCCGCCAGCCCCAGCCCGCGCCCCGTGAATTTGGTGGAGAAGAAGGGGTCGAAAATCCTGGACTTGGTGGCGCCGTCCATGCCGCAGCCGGTATCGCGCACTTCCAGGCAAACGTATCTTCCCGGCCGCAGCGCCGCCGCCGCCGGCTGTTGCCGGAGATACTTTTCATCCACGTCCTGAACGCCGGTGCGCACCGAGATCAGGCCGTCATGACTGCCGATGGCTTCGGCCGCGTTGAGCGCCAGGTTCATGAACACCTGCTGAATCTGGCCGCGATCGGCTTCGATCGGCGGCAGCTCTGGATCCAGATCGAGGTGCAGCGCGATCTTCTTCGAAATCGACGGCCGCACGAGGCCGCTCATTTCGGGGATGAGGGCGGAGAGGTTCAGCGCCTCCACCACGAACCTGCCCTTGCCCGAATAAGCCAGCATCTGCCTGGTGAGATGGGCGGCCTGCTCGCCGGTCTTGATGACTCCCTCCAGCAACTCGATGGCCGGGCTATCGGCCGGAAGCATCTCCTGGGCCAGGCTGGCGTTGCCGATCACGCCGACCAGCAGGTTGTTGAAGTCGTGGGCCACGCCGCCCGCCAGCAACCCGAGGCTCTCCAGCTTCTGGGCTTCGCGGAGGCGCGTCTCCGCGCGCTTGAGCTCGGTGATATTGGATAGGACCCCCACCGAGCCTCGCGATTTTCCGTCTTCGTCCAGCAACGGCACGGCATCGCCCACCAGGTTGACGGTCTCGCCGTCCTCGAACACTATATCCAGTTCGCAGTTCCGGACCGGCTGCCCGGTGGAGGCGGCCTTCTGCACCGGCAATTCCTCGTTAGGAATCTCGATTCCGTCCTTCATCGCCCGGAAATTCACCGGCTTTTCGCTCTCCGGCGCGGATTTCGAGAGATTGAGGCCGGGCGGCCTTCGCAGCAGTTCGTGAGCCGCGCGGTTGCCGGTCATGGAGCGGCACCCGGCGTCGTGAGATACAAAAATGGCCGCCGGGGCCGCATCCATCAGCGCCTGTACCTCCGCGGCCCGCGCACGCTCCTTAGTCTCGCTTTCCCGCAGCGCTTCTTCCACCTGCTTGCGCTCGGTGATGTCGAGCTCGATGCCGTCCCACACGGTCGAGCCATCCGGGCAACGCGTTGGCGTCGAGCGCAGCAGCGACCAGCGGGTTTCCCAGGTTACGCGGTGTGGGTGGCGCACCTCCACGTCGAACCGCTCCAGCCGTTCGCGCGACAACGCAATCGCGGCGGTCATTCGAGCGAAGTCTTCGGGCGCTGTATTTCGCTCCACCGTCTCGACATCCGCCATGTACTCGGCCGCGGGCACGCCGGTTATCCGTTCGATGCCGGCGCTGATGAAGTCCACGTGCGGTTGGCCGGCGGCGTCGACGCGGTACCGGTAGATGGCGCCGTTCGGCAGGTTGTCGCCCAAGGTGCGCAGTTGCGCCTCGCTCTGGCGCAGCGCCTCCAACGCCCGCATGCGCTTGGTGATGTCATTAAACAGGACCGCAATTTTTCGGCTCTCGGGCCCTCCGACGCGGTAGGCGCTCACATCGTACCAGCGATCGAGCGCTCTCGCTTCATTCACAAAACGCGCGGGTTGGCCGGTCAAGGCGACTTGTCCGTAGATTTCAAACCAATGCGCCTCATGCTCGGGCGCCAGCTCGCGCATGAGCCGGCCCTGGGCGTTCTTCAAGCCGGTTTGCGCCTCAAATGCCGGATTGACCTCCAGGAACCGGTAATCCACGGGCTTCGAGTCCGCGTCAAAAATCACCTCGATGATGCAGAACCCCTCGAGCATCGTGCCGAACATCATTCGATAGCGCTCTTCGCTTTGGCGCAGCGCGTCTTCGGCCCGCTTGCGATCGGTCAGATCGAGGATGGTGTACGCGAATCGCGGGTCTCCGGAGGGTCCGGCGCCGAGGTAGCAGGCGGTCGCGAGCAGCCAGCGATCCTGGCCGTCCCGGCCCTGGCGGGCGTATTCCATCGAGACGGGCTTGCCGGTGCGCCGGCTCTCATCGTAGAGACCAACCCACGCTCGCGCGATCTCTTCCGGCGCGCCCGCTTCGGTAGCGGATTTGCCCGCGATCGACTCCCGCTCCACCCCGAACATCTCCGCCGCGGCCGAATTGCAGGAGACGTGAACGATGCTGCCATCGACCAATTCCACGAATCCCCGCAACACCCCGGGGCTGTCGAAGAAGCTGCGCAGAACGGCTTCGCTTTCGCGCAGCGCCTCTTCGGCCTGCTTGCGCCGCGTCACATTGGCTCCGGCGGCGACGCTGCCGCGCACGCGCCCTTCGGCATCGAACAGGGGCACCGCGCCCAAGAGCATTTGGACCGTGCGGCCATCGGGGAAGACCATCTCATATTCTTCCTCTTTCACCGGCTGGCCGGTGGCCGCGGCGATCTGGTTGGGCAACTCCTCGGGTCGCAGGCCCACGCCATTGCGAAAGACCTTGTATGAGACTGCCGCATCGCCGGGACGCGCGCTGGCCGAGACGTTGCCGCCGCGCTCGGCCTGCATGACCACCTGGTCCGCGACGGCGTTGCCGGTAATGCGGAGGCACTGCGGATCGTGGGCTATCCAAATGGCCACCGGCGCGGCGTCCAGAATAGCCTGAAGCTCCCCGGCGCGGTCGGCCAACTCGCCGGCCAGACGCTGCCGTTCCTCTTCGGCCCGCTTGCGCCCGGTAATATCGCGCACCACCGAGACCGACCCGGCGATATGGCCCGCAGCGTCGAGGACGGGCGAAGCGCTTATCTGCCGGTACCGCAACTCCCCGTGGACGGGCGTCCGGACCAGCTCTTCCTGGTCCCGCACCGTCTCGCCGCGCAGGGCGCGCAGCGGCGGAGCCTCCTCCACGGGGCGGGGGCTACCATCGACGCGATATACTTCCAGGCGCCTGGCCATCCCCTCCACATCCGGCAGGCCGGAAGCGCCCATGTTGAACTCCCGGAGAGCCGATGGATTCGCCAGCGTGAACCGGCCCTGCGCGTCGGCGAACCAGACCTCGTCTGGAATGCTGTCGATCAGCGCCAGCAATCGGCCGTTCGAAGGAGCGTCCCCCGCGGCCTTGCCCGCCCCGCCGGAGCGGGCGCGAATCAGCGCCTTGGCCACCGCCACCAGGACCGGCGGATCGAGCGGCTCCCGCAAGTACGCATCGGCGCCGCTCTCGATCGATTCCGGGTAGTCGCGATGGGATTCGCCGTGGCTGGAGATATGCAGCACCGGAATGGATGCGGCGCGCGGATCGGCCTTCAGCCGCCGGCAGACATCAAAGCCGTCCATTCCACGCAAGCCGATGGCGAGAACGACGACCGCGGGCTGCTTTTCGGACGCCAGTTTGAGCGCATCCGCCCCGGTGGCAGCTTCGATCACCTCGAATCCGGCTTCACGAAGGACTTGGTTGCGCGCGTCACCAGCCGCGGCATCGTCGTCGACCGAAAGGACCGTGTGGGGCATGGGACCGCCTTGAAAAGGAGAACCGGGTCGGAATGCGTTCCGGGTTGGCCGTCCTGGCGGTTCACGCCCGGAGCCGCGGATAGACCATTCTATATCAATCAAGATGCCCCCGTACTCCAAATGGAGTCGTGAAAATCATGGGCAAGCCAACCCGCACATCCGCGACTCCACGCTCCAATGTGGCGCGGGCGCTCATGCCCCTTCCCCCACTGGTAATCGGCCCCTTTGTGGCGCACGCAGGACCGCCGGCGCTACCGCGCCAGCGCGTCTTCGATCCCCTTGGAGATTTCCTCGAAGGTGAAAGTCTCGATGAACGGCGCCCCATTCACGAACACGGTGGGCGTTTTGACCACTCCGCGCGCCACGCCGTCCTGGAAATCCTTCTCCACCAGGGCGGCCAGGCGCGCGTCGTCGAGGGCCGCCACGGCCTCCTCTGGCTTCACTCCGTGCGCGCGGGCGAACTCCGCCAGACGGTCGTTGAAATTGTCCTGTTTCGTCAGGCTGATGTTTTCGAGGCTGTAGCGCCTGTATTCCAGACCGAGCTGGGGGTCTTTTTCGCCGAAGAATCGCGCGGCGATGGCGGCGCGCCGCGCCCAGGGGTGCTTCGCCAGCGGGAAATCCCGATGCGCGAATTCCACGCGCTCGCCGTATTGGGGCAGGATCCGCTGGTCCATCATGACCCGGAATTTGGCGCAGTCCGGACATGCCAGATCCTCATAGATCAAGACGCGAACCGGGCTTCCGGCGCGGCCTTCCACCAGGCCCTGCGCGAACAGTCCGGAGCTGGAAAAGAGCAATGCCGCCGCCATGCGCGCCGTCATATTTTGACCGGAGTATCCAGGACGAACGTCAGCCGGGTCTCCGAAGGAATCTTCACCTGCGGCCCCTTCGTAATCACTTCCGACCCGGCCCCCGCCGCGCCGCCGGCTGCCGCTCCCACGGCCGCGCCCTTGCCGCCTCCGGCGATGGCCCCGATGACCGCGCCCACCACCCCGACGCCGGCGGCCCGCGTGGCGGTGTCTTTCCCGCGCGCCGCGCTCTCCCGCGAAACGGTCTGCGTGTTGACGTCCACCGTGCGGCCGTTCACCTTGACCGAAGCCAGGCTCAGGGCCACCTCGCTGCGGCCGGTGAACGTGCCGGACGCCTTGGAATCCACCAGTTTGACGACCACGTCGGCGCCGCGCGGAATCGCCGGCGAGCCGTCTACCATCACCGGCTCGTCCAGGCTGCCCGCGAACGTCTGGCCCACGCGGTTCACCTCCGAGTTCACCCCGTCGATCATGCGTACCACGAGGTTGGTTCCCGCGGGCAGTTCGATTGGCCCGGCCGGAGCGGGGGCTGGCGTGGCATCCGGGTCGGGCCTCAGGATGGTGGCGTCGCTCCGCCGCAATGTCGGACGATCTGCGTCAGCCGGCGTGGCATCCGGGTCGGGCCTCAGGATGGTGGCGTCGCTCCGCCGCAATGTCGGACGGTCTGCGTCAGCCGGCGGCGCGTCCGGATCGGGCCTCAGGACAGTGGCGTCGCGCCGCAGCAGCGTCGGCCGGCCCTCGTCAGCCCGCTGGGGAGCCTGCGCCACGGCGTCGCGGCTGAACTCGATGCGGGTGATGTCGGAAACATCCAGCGTCTGGACCTGGTCTCCGGTGTCTACCCTCACCTGCCGTGCGGTCCCGCCCAAGTATGTCCCCGTGACCACCCGGCCACTCCTGAGCGTAATCGTGTCCGCGAAACCGGCCGTGGCCATGGCCAGCACAACAACAAGACGCAGTAATCGCATCGATTCTCCTCCAGGGATTTCTTCCCTCGATTGTACGACGCGCGAGGGCCCGAATTGGTTTAC
>Ga0182027_10012158_pt1 | contig 12110 bp, 6 predicted proteins | sample 712E1DmetaG_FD_121300 | JGI IMG/M metagenome (GOLD analysis project Ga0182027, IMG submission 121300) | Permafrost microbial communities from Stordalen Mire, Sweden - 712E1D metaG (Illumina Assembly) | ecosystem: Environmental > Terrestrial > Soil > Wetlands > Permafrost | place: Sweden...
CGATCGCCATCTCCTTCAGGTCCGCGTAGCTCAGTTTGTAAGTGAGCGCCGCGCGCAGGAATTCGGCGGTCAGGTGGCTGCGCGCCACGCCTTCGTCGTCGGTCGAGATCGCCACGGGAACTCCGGCGCGGCGATAGGCCGGCAAGGGATGGTCGGCGCCGCGGATGCCCAGAATTTGGTCGTTGCTGGTGAGGTTGATCTCCACCAGGATGTGCCGTTGGCGCATGCGACCCAGCAGGGCCTGCGAATCCGTCTCGTAGAGGATGTCGACGCCGTGACCGATGCGCTCGGCCCCGGCCACGTCCACGGCTTCCCGAATGTGGAAGCGCAGTGCCTCGGGCGGCACCAGTCCGGGCGCCAGTTCGCCGGCGTGCAGCGACACATGCGCCTTGGGATACTGGGTGCGCGCGTAGCCCACCATGCGCATCTGCAGGGAGTAGTCGCGCATGGAGACGACGCCGTCTTCGGGCTGCACCAGGTTGACGCCCACCACCAGCGGCTCCGTGGATGCCAGGCGGAACCCGGCCATCACCTGCGCGAAAACCCGCTGCTTGGGCGATTCGCGCAATACCTCCATGACGTAGCGCACCGTCACGCGGCAGGCGGGCGATTCCGCATGCGCGCCGCAACCCAGGGCGGCCTGGCGCGCCCGTTCGATTTCGGCGATGCGCGCGCGCATGCGCACGACCACGGCTTCGAGACCGGCTTCCATGAGGCGGTCGCGGGTGCGGTCGAAGTTCTCATCCAGGCCGGCCTTGTCGCCAATTTCGTTGGCGGGGCGGCCGCTCAGGCCCATCAGCTCGAGGTACGATTCGTTCTGTTCGGCCGCGCGCCGGGTGATCTCGGCCAGGAACTCTCCGTGGTGCTCCTCTTTCCAGGGCCCGGCCTTTTCGAAGGCGGCGAAGAAATGATCGTGGCCGGATTCGCGCCCGGCGACGAAATTGCGCATCGAAAGGCTGTCGATCAGGGCATTGCGCAGAGCGTTGTCGCTCTCGGCGCGCGCCGCCGGGACGTTATCGCCGCAGCCGCCGCCGGCGGCGGGAGCGACGATGGCGCCCGCGCGCAGGTCGGCGCAGAGCCCGTCGACGGCGGCTGCGCGCAGGTAGCTTTCCGCGTACACCGCGCCGCTCACGTGGTTGTGCAGGTCCCCGCCCTTGGGCATGCGGAGCAGGAAGGCGTAAAGGGACGGCGGATCGTTGCGCAGTTGGGCGAAGCGCGCCTCGATGGGACCCGCGGCATCGGCCGCCATCGCAAGCGTTGGGGTAATGAGCGCCGCTATCAGCCGGAGGCGCGAAGAGGAGAGGTTCATATTGGCTCCCGCGGAGTCTCTCTGTCACCGTAACACGGCTGGGCGGGGGAGTGGCCACGCGGGTCCACCCGTCCGCCCGTCCCCTGTCCCCTTGCGCGGGCCGGCCGATTTCGTGATAATACGGCACAGATCCCACAATTCCGTACGCGGTGTCACTGATAGGAGATCCGCCTTGCGAGATGCCCTGGTAGCAGCCCTGGCTGCATGCGCGCGCAGCCGCCCGTCGCGATGGCGCACCCGGCGCTTCCTGACCGGTCTGTCCTCCGACGAACTGCAATTCATCGCCGGGTATTTGGGCTTCTCCGCCGGAAGCTGCTGGAGCCCGATTACCGCCGCACCGCGGCGGATCTCACCGGGCGGGTGCGCGGACACCGGCATGGCGGCCTGCCGGTCTCAGGATCGGGAACACAAAATGATTCTGTTGCTGGAGTTCCTGGGACGCAGTGGCATGCGGACCGCTCAGCCGCGCGCCCAGGCGGCGCACTGGAACTGAACCGTTCCGGACACCCGGCGCGCCGGGATTCTACTGCACGATGCCGGCGCCGGCCTGCGGCTCGAGCTTGATCTCGCCGAAGGCCGACTCGTATTGGGTCACGTTCTGCTGAAGCACGTTCAGCAACGCCTTGGCCTGCTGCGGGCTGACGTAGATCCCCTGGAAGTTGTGGATAGCGACCGAATCCGGCGCGGTCTGGTTCACGCGGCCAAACATGAGGAAGAAGTCCCACAGATTCACCCGCACCTGAACGCTGTTGGCGTAGTTCTCCCGGTATTCGGCAGTGTTGACCAACTGGATCTTGGGAGCGGTGGGTTGCGTCATAGCTAACAGGGTAGCACCGCTCCCGCCGGAGCCCTCTGGGAACCGGGCTTCGCCCGCCGATCTTTAGTATGATGAACTGTAATGTCCCAGCGGGAATCAACCATGGCCCCGCCGGCTGGATTCTCGCCCGAAATCCTCCCCAAGCTGGCCGATCTCGAAGCCGCCCTCGGGACGGCGCTTCGCGGCAAGACCGAGGTGGTCCGCCTGTCGCTCGTCTGTTTGCTGGCGCGCGGCCATCTGCTCATCGAAGACGTTCCCGGCGTCGGCAAGACCACTCTGGCCCATGCCCTCGCCAGCTCCGTCTCCGGCCGCTTTCACCGGCTGCAGTTCACCAGCGACATGCTCCCGTCCGACGTCCTCGGGGTCACCATCTATAACGTCCAGTCGGAAACCTTCGAATTCAAACCGGGGCCGGTCTTCACCAATTTCCTGCTGGCCGACGAAATCAATCGCACCACGCCCAAGACGCAATCCGCCTTGCTGGAGGCCATGAACGAAGCCCAGGTCACCATCGACGGGCACTCGCACCCCCTGCCCCGGCCGTTCATGGTCGTCGCCACGCAGAACCCGCTGGAACACCATGGCACCTATCCGCTGCCGGAATCGCAGCTCGACCGGTTTCTAATGCGCCTGCGCATCGGCTACCCGGACGGCGCCAGCGAGCGGGAGATCCTGCGCAGCGCCCGGACGATTTCTCCCCGCGCCGTTTCGCCGCCCCTGGTGGCCGACGATGTGCTGCGGCTTCAGGACGCGGTGCAGAGCGTCGCAGTGGACGATTCCCTGGTGGATTACATGCTCGCCATCGTCGAGCGCACCCGCAACCACGAATCGCTGGCCCTGGGCGTCAGCCCGCGCGGCTCCCAGGCCCTGTACCGGGCGGTGCAGGCGCTGGCCCTCCTGGAGGGCCGCGACTACGCCATCCCCGACGACGTAAAACGGCTGGCCGTGCCCCTGTTCGCGCACCGCGTGGCGATCAACACGCGCACCACGCTGGTCGAGCGCCGCGCAGATATGGGCGAGCGCATCATCGCCGAAATTCTGAGCCAGGTGGAAGTGCCCCTGTAGATCGATCCTAACCTGCATTTCCAGGGATCGCACGTCACGCCGGATGGGGCTCTTTCGTACAAGGACGAGCCGGTGTTGGCCCCTCGTGGGCCGCGGGAGCCTTTCGGGATGGGAAAACGAAAGGGACAACTCCGGGAGAGGCGGTTGGGCGAATAATCGGCAACGGGCCAGGCCGGCGCACGCGGTCCTGAAGTACCCCAACGATCCGGAAGCGAAGTGAGGGAAGGGCGGCGGGACTCCGGAGTCCGAAGTGGAAATTCCAGCGGAAATCCCCCGATAAACGTATTCAGCCGGGTGTTGTACCATGGGAGTCGATCGTCGCGGAACACCCGGGGACAACCGAACTTTCTTTCGCGGTAGACCGTATGAACACCAGAGAGGCAGACATGTCATTTCTTCTTAGAACGTCGCTCATTGCCGTAGCCGCGCTCTCGTCCCTTCACGGACAGACGCCTGTCCAAGGGCTGCCGCCGTTGATTGACCGGCAACTGCTGTTCGGAGATCCCGAAATCATCGGCGCCGAGCTTTCGCCCGATGGCCGCTACCTGGCTTTCATCAAACCCTGGAAATCGACCCGTAATATCTGGGTCAAGACGATCGACGAACCTTTCAGCGCGGCCCGGCTGCTCACCACCGAGACCAAACGGCCCATTCCCGTCTTTCTATGGACGCGCGACGGCAAGTACGTCGTCTATGTCAAGGACACCGACGGCGACGAGAACTTCAATGCGTTCGCGGTGGATCCCGCCGCGGCGCCTGCGCCCGGAGCCGACGCCCCGCCCTCGCGCGACCTGACCGGCCTGAAGGGCGTGCAGATCGCGCTTTACGCAGCCCCCAAGAACGATCCCGACATCGTCTACATCGGGCTCAACGATCGCGACAAGGCCTGGCACGATCTCTACAAGCTGAAGATCTCGACCGGCGAACGCACGCTGATGCGAAAGAACACCGAGCGCATCGCCAGTTGGACCTTCGACTTGCAGGGGCAGCTCCGCCTGGCCTTCCGCGTGGCCGACAACGGCGATCAGGAACTCCTGCGGGTAGACGCGAGCGGCTTCACCAAGGTCTACTCGTGCACGGTCTTCGAGAGCTGCGGTCCGGTGCGGTTTCAAAAAGACGGTAAGCGGTTCTATATGGAGACCAACAAGGGCGACGACGCCAACCTCACCTCGCTGGTTCTGTTCGACCCGCAAACCGAAAAGGTGGAAAAGGTGGAGTCCGATCCCCTGAACAAGGTGGACGTCGGCGAGACGCTTTTCTCCGAGGCCACCGACGAACTGGTGCTCACCACCTACACCGGCGAGCGCACGCGGCGATACTTCAAGGACAAGAAACTGGAAGCCGACTACCAGTGGCTGCAGAAACGGTTGCCGGGCCTGGAGGTCGAGCTAGGTTCGCACACCAAGGACGATCGCATCTGGCTGGTGAGCGCCGATGGCGACACGGAACCGGGCGTAACATACCTGTTCGACCGCGGGACTCACAAGCTCACCCCGCAGTACAAGGTTCGCGAGAAGCTGCCCCGCGAGGCCCTGGCTCCGATGAAGGCCATCGCATTCAAGTCGTCCGACGGCCTGGAGATTCCCGCCTACCTGACGCTGCCCAAGGGCGTGCCGGCGAAGGGCCTGCCCACCATCGTGGTCCCGCATGGTGGCCCGTGGTATCGCGATACCTGGGGCTACAACTCGATCGCGCAGTTTCTCGCCAATCGCGGCTACGCCGTGCTGATGCCCAATTTCCGCGGTTCCACGGGATACGGCAAGAAGTTTTTGAACGCGGGCAACGGCGAATGGGGCGGCAAGATGCAGGACGATATCACCTGGGGCATGAAGCACCTGGTGGCCGAAGGCATTGCCGATCCGAAGCGCCTGGGCATTGTCGGCGGCTCCTATGGCGGTTACGCCACGCTGGCCGGCGTGGCATTCACGCCCGACCTGTACCGCGCGGCGGTGGACATTGTCGGCCCCTCCAACCTGATCTCGCTGCTGGAATCGATCCCGCCTTATTGGGAAGCCGGGCGCAAGATCATGTACGCCCGCATGGCCGATCCGGGCACGCCGCAGGGCAAGGCCCGGCTGCAGGCCGAGTCCCCGCTCAACAAGGCGTCGGACATCAAGACTCCGCTGCTGGTGGTGCAAGGGGCGAACGATCCGCGCGTGAATCGCCGCGAAGCCGAACAAATCGTCATCGCGCTGCGCGACCGCGGGTTCCCGGTGGAATACCTGCTGGCCCCCGACGAGGGCCACGGCTTCGCGCGTCCCGTGAACAGCATGGCCATGTTCATGGCCACCGAGAAGTTCTTCGCCCAGTATCTGGATGGCCGCTACCAGAAGGATGGAACGCCGGAAGTGGTGGCCCGCCTCAAGGAAATCACCGTCGACCCGAAGACCGTGACCATTTCGAAGATCGCCGACGCGGGCCAGGTGGGTGTGCCGGCAGTGGCTGTAGCCATGCAGCCGGGCGTCTGGAAGTACAAAGCCAGCATCGAGATGGGAAGCCAAAAACTGGCGCTCGCCGAAACCACTACCATTCAGGAAGAGAACGGCGCCTGGACGGTCAGCGATGCGGTGGATACGCCCATGGGAAAGATGACCGACACCGCTACGCTCGAAAAGGGAACGCTGGTTCTCCGCAAGCGCAGCATCGCACAGGGTCCGCTTTCCATCGACATTGCGGTCGAAGGCGGCAAGGTCTCCGGCTCCATGAACATGAATGGGAAGCAGACGCCGATTTCGGCCGACCTGGGTGGAGCGCTGTTTGCCGAAACCGGTGCGCCAGAGTGCATCGCCCTGCTGCCGCTGGCCGACGGCTACACCACCACGTTCCGCAATTTCGACCTGCAGAAGCAGAAGGTAAAGCTGATTGCGCTGAAGGTGGCGGGATCGGAAAGCGTCACCGTCCCGGCGGGAACCTTCGATACCTTCAAGGTGGTGCTCTCCTCGGCCGACGGCGGCTCGGAGAATGTGACGCTGTGGATCGCCAAGGCCCCCCGCATGGCGGTGAAAGTAGTGGCCGTGATGGCGGAGATGGGCGGGGCGACAATGACGGCGGAACTCGATCAGAAGCCATAATATGAAGACCGCCATCATCGGTCTGCCCATGGTGGGCAAGACCTCGCTGTTCACGATCCTCACCGGCGTCCACCAGGAGACGCGCATCGGCGCGACCGCGGCCCGTACGGGCGTGGCCAAGGTACCCGACGCGCGCGTGGAAGCGCTCGGCCGCCTGTTCGAACCGCCCAAGGTGACGCATGCCACCGTCGAGTACGTGGACATGCCCGCCATCTCCAAGGAGAACCTGCGCGAGGCCAGCTACGTCGGCAGCCTGCGCGTAGTGGACGCCTTCGCCCATGTGCTGCGGCTGTTCGCCGACGAAACCGTCCCCCACGAGAAGGGCTCGGTGGACCCCGTGCGCGATCTGGAGGACGTCGAAACCGAACTCATCCTCAGCGACCTCATGGTGATCGAGAAGCGCCTGGAGCGGCTCGAAAAGGATCGCAAGAAGGTCAAGAACCCCGAGCTCGACCGCGAGTTCGAACTCCTGGTGCGCGCGAAGGCCGTGCTCGAGCAGAACCAGCCGCTGCGCCAACTGGAACTCGAAGGCGAGGACGAGAAGCGCCTGCGCGGCTTCCAATTCCTGTCCCAGAAGCCCATGCTCTACGTGCTGAACCTGGGCGAGGAGCAAGCGGGCTGGTTGCGCGACCGCGAGCGCGAATTCCGCGACGGGCCCCTGGCCGGGCGGCGCCACACCGCGGCCACGGCCATCTGCGGCAAGATCGAAGCCGAGCTGGCCGAGCTGCCGCGCGAGGAGCAGCGCGAGTACCTGGCCAGTTACGGCCTGAAAGAATCCGGCCTGGAGCGCCTCATCTCCGCCACCTATACCCTGCTCGGCCTGATGAGTTTCCTCACGGCCGGCGAGGACGAGTGCCGCGCCTGGACCATCCCCGCGGGCAGCCCGGCCGTGAAGGCCGCCGGCGCCATCCACTCCGATTTCGAAAAGAAGTTCATCCGCGCCGAAGTGGTGAACTGGCAGGCCCTCATCGATCACGGCGGCTACGCCGGAGTGCGCGAAAAGGGCATGCTGCGCCTGGAAGGCAAGGAGTACGTCGTCAAGGACGGCGACGTGCTGGTGATCCGGCACGGCTGAGGGTTGTGGCGGGGCACCCCCGGCAACCGGTCCAGGGAGAGCACCAGGGCCGTAACCCGCCACTTGAACGACAGACGGCACGCCCATGTGAAAGGCGGGTCGCCAGGCGCAAGGGCGTTTCTCAATACTAATCCTGGCCAAGACCGCGCCACCAGCTTCTGCCGGTCCTGAACATTCTATCGCTCTATCGCTCAAGCCGCACCCGAAGGCGCCGCGCACGTTCGCGGAATGCCTCCTCGCCACCCTCAAGGTTATTACACACCGCTTTGCGAATATCGGCGTCTTCCAGGCCGCCAGCGACGTAAGTAATTGGAGGCAGGCCTCCCGCCGGGTGAGGGCCTGCGCCGGCGATGATGATCTGATCTGCGTCCGTGTTGATCACCAGATTGGCGTTGTGAGTGACCATGATCACTTGGCGCTTGGTCTTGGCCTTGATGAACAACGAAACAAGTTCATCGAACACCGACTTCGGATCCAAGTTCTCCTCTGGCTGATCGAGTACCAACGGGCGATCGTCGGCATCGTCGAGCGCAAGATATAGAAGCAGCAACACTATGCCACGCGTACCAGGCGACAACTTGCGAATGTCGACGCCGTCGTACGCGATCTCATATCGAACAAAGATGTGCTTGGTGCTGAACAACCACTGTGCGAATTTCCTTGACCAGGCGCGGAATTCCAGCTTTTGCGTGGGTACATACGGCGCGTGCGCGAGTAGGTCCTTCCAATACCTCGTGATGAAACGGGCCATCGCCGCCTGAACGTCAGCCGCGCTCCCTGCCTCCCAAGCCGGCTTTAGATCAGAGTTCGCAAGCTTGATCAGCGAACCACGGCCATAAAAGGGCCCAGCCCTGCGACAATCTATTAGCTCGTCTTCGGCAAAGTCGCCCCAAGTGTCTGCATCGACAACCCGCGAGACCGAAAAGCTAAGTTTGCGCAGCGTCCCCTTGAAGGAGGTGGCCGATTCGACCAGCTATGGAGCTACTATCGGTTCCCTTTGAATTGAGGGACTTGCAGGAGGGTTGATGGCGCTCCGCGAGGGGAACTCCGCTCTGCACCGGCCCGCCACTCGACCAGAGAATACCACGCCTGGAACAGCCGTGACCGTAGGCCACTTCGTTCAAGTCGGCTAGGGTTCAGCCAGCGTGTTGCAGTCCGTCGTGCTGGCTGGCGATCTGAGCATACATAGCGTCGGGTGCCAGATCGATCTCACCGGGCCACGCAACCGCACCGTAATCAATGAACACCTGCTCGAAGAATTGCTCATCCCGTAGCGGGGCGAGTGCGCCGGTCAGCTCTTCCGGCCGCAATTGCACGCGTCCGGCCACCCCATCCTTAAATCGGACAAAGAGGCGGTAGTGGGGCTCGGGTTTGACTTCGACTACGTCCCAGTGCATGGAATGTCGACTCCCTTCATGCCAGCGGCTCAATTTTCGCCGGGACTGTGTTTTCGCGACAGAAACGCCAGTCCTCCAACAGTTCCTCTCTATGCATCATCGCCCATTCCCGGACCAGATTCAAAGCCCGACGTGGCAGGTGGCCTTCGATTACCTCCAGGGTGCCGATGTCAACTGTGGCTTCGAACTCGCCATATCGAGCGTGGAAATGCGGCGGAGGGTGGTCGTTAAAAAACATTCGGATCAAGATTCCATAGAACACACTGATCGTCGGCATTCGCGAAGCCGATTCTACCACCCCACGCGCATCGCTCCCCACAAGTCGTTAGCGCCCTATCGGGAGTGCCGCGGCTGGAAATCCCTCGCAGAACGGCACAAGGTTCGGGCCGCGGCACTTTCGATAGGGGCGACTTGAAGGAGGTGGCCGATTCGACCAGCTATGGAGCTACTATTGATTCCCTTTGCAATGAGTGACTTGCGGGAGGATTGATGGCCCTCCGCGAGGGGAATCCCGCTCGGCACTGGGCTGCCACTCGATCAGAAGGATAACACGCCCCGACAGCCGTGGCCGTAGGCCACTTCGTTCAAGTCGGCTTGGCGACGGTAATGGGCCGAATTGTGGCTAGTTGAAGAGCGGCGCCCTAACCGTAGAAGCAACAGTTGGCCGCGCGGAGCGTGTCGGATTCGCTGGCTCTATCATCTTCACACCAGCCTCAACGCCGCGGACCGTACCCTCGGGCAGAGGTTGGCCGGATAGGCCCCCCAGTGTCTTCACAAAGGCAACCCGCCTTCGGATGTTTGCACAGGGCCGGCCAGGCCGATCGTCAACCGGCCCCGCAAGCCCACCCTACCGAACCGCCCGCGCCGTCAGCTCCGCGGCGGCCTGTGCCAGGCCTTCGGAGGTGGCGGTCACGTGGATGGCGCCCGCCATCCCCGCTTTCGAGCGGACAATCAGCAGCGCCAATCCGCTGAAGGCCTTTCGATGGTCGGCGTGGAATGGCTCCTCCGTGGCGGCGTTGCCGTTGTCGACGGCTTCGATCGTCCCGGCGCCCGTAACGCTGAAGCGCACCAGCGAGTCGGCCATGGGGCAGAGGTTGCCGTCCTTGTCTTCGATGCGCACGGTGACGAACGAGAGGTCGTCGCCGCCGGCCTCGATGATGGAGCGGTCCGCAACCAACTCGATCTTCGCGGGAGCGCCGGCGGTCTTCACCTCGTCGGCCGCCACCTGCTTGCCGCCGCGGTAGGCCACCGCTTTGAGCGAGCCCGGGGCGTAGGGCACCTGCCACTCCAGACGCCACTTGCTGAGGAACTTGCCGTCCTTGATCAGGTCCGGGTCGGTGCGCGCCACGCCGTTAAGCACGTTGCGGCCTACCGGCAGCGCCACCGGCTCGGAGAAGCGCTTCTTGCGGCCCAGCGACTGGCCGTTGAGAAACAGCTCCACCTCGTCGGCGTTGGTGTAGGCCATCACGGGAATCGGCTGGCCCTCGCGCCCGGCCCAGTTCCAGTGAGGCAGCACGTGCACCATGGGCGTCCTGGTCCACTCGGCCTGGTAGAAGTAGTAGCGGTCCTTGGGGAAACCGGCCAGGTCCACGAAGCCGAAGTAGGAGCTGCGCGCCGGCCAGTCGGTGGCCCCCGAAGCGTTGCGGCCTTCGTGGAAAGGCGTAGGTTCGCCGATGTAGTCGAAGCCCGTCCAGACGAACTCGCCCAGCACTTGCGGCAGCTTCTCCTGGTAGAGGAACTCCGCGTCCGGACAGTACGCCCATGGCGGAGAAACGACGTCATAGCTGGTGAGCTGCAGCGAGGGGTGCTTCTGGTACTTCTCGATGGGCAGGTGGTAGACGCCGCGCGAGCTTACGCACGAAGAGGTTTCCGAGCCGTAGACGATCCAATCGGGGTGCTCTTTCAGGGTCTTCTCGTATAACCACGGCTGGTAGTTGAAGCCGGGGATGTCCACGTACTCGGCCATGTGGTTCCGCATGGCGGCCTCGGGGCTGTTGAACGCCGAGGTAGTGGGCCGCGTGGCGTCTTCCTGATGGAACAGGCCCGTCAGACGCTTGGCCTCGACCCATCCGTCGGGGCTGTCCTGTTCCGGGATCTCGTTGCCGATGCTCCACATGATCACGCTCGGATGGTTGCGGTCGCGCCGCACCATGTCGCGGACGTCGCGCTCGCTCCACTGGTCGTAATATTTGCTGTAGCCGTTCGGGACCTTGGGCTTCCGCCACATGTCGAAGCTCTCGTCCATGACCACGATGCCCATTCGGTCGCACAGCTCCAACAGCTCCGGCGACGGCGGATTGTGGCTGGTGCGCATGGCGTTGACGCCGGCGCCCTTCAGAATCTGCAACTGGCGCTCAGTGGCGCGCCGGTTGACGGCCGCGCCCAACGCGCCCAAATCGTGGTGGTCGCAGACGCCCTGGAGTTTTACCGCCCGGCCGTTCAGCAGGAAACCCTTCTGCTTGTCGAAGGCGATGGAGCGGATGCCGATGGGCGTGACGTAGCGGTCCACTACGCGCGTTCCCTGCTTGATCTCGCTCACCACGCTGTACAGGTACGGACCGTCGATGTCCCATCGCTCCGGCTTCGTCACGGTCAGGTTGGCGGTAACGGTCTGGCCCCCGCCCGCCGGGATGGCGATGTCGCCGGCGGCTTCGGCCACGGTTGCGCCGGAGGCACTGACGATCGTGGTGGAGAGCGTGACCGCGGCCGCGTCCTTCCCGTCGTTGCGCAGTTCGGTTCTCACCGAAACCGCCGCTTTGTCGGCCGAAACCTCGGGTGTGGTGACGTAGGTTCCCCAGGTCGCGACGTGCACGGGCGCGGTGATATCGAGCCACACGTTGCGGTAGATCCCCGCGCCGGGATACCAGCGCGACGAGCGGTCTTCGGGCGTCAAGCGCACCGCCAGCACGTTCTCCTTGGCGCCGTAGTTGAGGTAGGGCGTGAGATCGAACGAGAAGCTGCTGTAGCCGTAGGGCCGGTCGCCCAGATCGTGGCCGTTCAGCCAGACGCGCGCGTTGCTCATGGCGCCGTCGAACATCACGCTGAAGCACCGGCCCTTGGCGGTGTCGGGGAGGGTGAAGGCCTTACGGTACCAGCCCGTTCCGAAGATCGGCAACGCGCCGGTGTGGGGATTCTGCTTGGAATCGAAAGGACCCTCGATGGCCCAGTCGTGCGGCAAACGGATGTCGGTCCAGGCGGAGTCCTGGAAGCCGGGCTGTTCGGCGCCGGCGGCTTCGCCCTTGAAGAAGCGCCAGCCGTCATCGAAATTCAGGCGCCGCTCGCCGGTGACGGGGACGGCGGTGGCGGCGGCCATCTCCCGCGGAAGGACGGCCAGGACGGCCAGGGCACACAGGCCGGCGGCGGACAGACTCCGGAA
>Ga0182027_10012159_pt1 | contig 12108 bp, 14 predicted proteins | sample 712E1DmetaG_FD_121300 | JGI IMG/M metagenome (GOLD analysis project Ga0182027, IMG submission 121300) | Permafrost microbial communities from Stordalen Mire, Sweden - 712E1D metaG (Illumina Assembly) | ecosystem: Environmental > Terrestrial > Soil > Wetlands > Permafrost | place: Sweden...
AAAAGTGAGCAGTTCAATTTCGGCCGGGAAGACCGGGCACCTGACCAGGAACTCAACGAGGTGATATGGGTGGCCTGCCGGGGCGCTGAAAAACCCTGCCCTCCCCCGGTACATGCAGCATTCGTTAAGATTCAGGATACTACTGATGATGATTGATTCAATATTCCATCCGGATATTATGACCAAATTAATAACTACAAACAATGGATATAAGCATATTCACAGATAAAAACAGGGTTCCTGACAACAATGACCTGTCGGATTCATTAGGAAACACTTACGGTTTATGGCATCAGATCCGGGACTACGCTCATCTGAAATATCCGGATGCAACAGATGTGTGGAACTATCCTGGAGAAAAGTACGGATGGAGTTTACGGATTAAAGATAAAAAACGGGCGATAATCTATCTTTTACCTAGGGACAAGTATTTCAAAGTGGCATTGGTATTTGGACAAAAAGCAACCGATTCCATTATGAAAAGCACGATTTCGGATGCAATCAAAAAAGAGCTTGAAGCTGCAAAAGTTTATGCTGAGGGTCGGGGGATCAGGATCGAAATTAAAGATGAAATGCTTATCAGGGACATAAAAAAATTAATTGATATTAAACTTGCCCACTAAAAAAAGATACGATAAACCTATAACAGCAGATAAAAATGAAAAGAATAACAGGAATTGGCGGTATCTTCTTCAAATGTAAGGACCCCGATAAAATGAAAGATTGGTACAAAGCGCATTTGGGATTTGAAACTGATCCGTACGGGACCAGTTTTGAATGGCAGCATAGTGATGATACAACTAAAAAGGGACTTACCCTCTGGAGTCCGTTTTCTGATGAGACCAAATATTTTGAACCTTCAACCAAGGACTTTATGATCAATTATAGGGTTGAAAACCTTGCGGATCTTGTTGAACAACTTAAAAAGGAAGGGGTAACCGTTCTTGACGAAATCGAAACATTTGAGTACGGCAAATTTGTTCACCTTATGGATATTGAGAATAATAAGATTGAGCTGTGGGAGCCGAACGATATTGAGTCTGGTGAAATCACAACCGACTTTACCCCATGAATGGCAACCCGAAATAATTTAATTGATATTGCGCTTCTTTTACAACCTTTTCAGAAAAGCAGCGTCTTATGGAGAAGAAAAGTCACCCCCTCCAACCTTAGGATCATGAAGACCCCATTTTACTGTTCACTAAAAATACTGGTGCTGTTAATTTATATCACCAGTCTTCCTTCAATCGTCCTCGCACAATGGAGCACTCCTGTCAACCTTTCTCCGGATGCCGTCCAGGCACTCTTAAATGAGAGTATGGGCTCCTGCATAGGTGTCACCGGTGATACGATTCATGTAGTATGGGCAGACAGGTTCAGTTCTACCAGGGGTGCCATCTATTATACTCAGTCGGCAGACACCGGATTAACCTGGAGCACACCGATTGCATTAACAAAAATAAATGGCAATGCATGGAATCCTGCAATTGCCGTTAACGGGTCAAACCTACACGTGGTCTGGAGGGAAATCGACACTCTGAACCAACATCGTTCTTCCCATTACAGACATTCTTTGGATGGAGGAAATACATGGGGAACAAGCATAGTGCTTGATACGGTTATTGCGGATTGGCCTGCTGTAACCGTATCTGGCAATTATGTTTATGTCGCAAATGATATTGTGACATCCTCTTCTCCCTACAACACTGAGATATTTTTCCTGAGATCTTCAGATAAGGGTACTACCTGGAGCACACACCAGCAGCTTACTGTTTCTACAGGTCGTTCAGAAGACGAAGCCATCACTGCTCAGGGTCCTGATGTCTTCATGTCATGGAACGACAACAGAACCGGGCAGATGCAAATCTTCTACAAAAAATCAACCGATTATGGAGTAACCTGGGGCAACGATGTTGCAATAGTCCCCCCTGATGATTATAGTACCATGGTTTCAGCTGACGGACCAAATGTCGATGTTCCATGCGCTGGTGCTGCTTCCGGACATTATCAGATACATCTGGTACAATCTGCAGATACCGGTGCAACCTGGGGTACAGATATGGATTTAACCCATGATCCAGCCAATACTTATTACTACCCTTATATGGTCAGAGACAGTTCTGATATACATATGACATATGTTAAATCAGGTACCGGAGGACAGTACCTGCATTCCGGCGATGGTGGCAAAACATGGGATCCTCCTTATAATATGGGGTTTTCCAATATCACGCCCTTCATCGCATATACGGGTTGTGTGCTGCATGTCATCATTCCTGACTCCGGTCATATAAATTATATACGCAATCCTACCGGGAACCAGGGACCACATTGTGTCACAACCACAGGAATTTCCACTTCCGCCCCGAAAAAAGTAGTAGTGAGGATTTTTCCAAATCCTTTTATCTCACAAACAACAGTTGAAGTTTCTCCTTCAGAAGAACAGGAAAACGCCGTAATGAAAGTTTTTGACGTGGTTGGCCGGGAGATCATAAGTTCAGACTTTGGAAAGGAGAATAAAATAATTCTGGGCAGGGATAAGCTGAACAGCGGAATTTATATTTTCAGAGTATATCAGAAAGAAAAAGTAATTGCAACAGGAAAAATCCTTGCAGAATAACCTGTACGACCTGCCTGCAACAGATATAATTAAAACCTGATATAGGGGGGAATGAATGCCGGGCTACAAAAAGGTTTATAACATATTATCCTGATCCTATGAAAAAAATTCTACCTGTTTTTCTTTTAGCGTTATGTTTTGCAGGCTTTTCACAACCTGTTTCATTTTCCCCGAAGGGTGTCGGAGGAGGAGGCTCCCTCTATTTTCCGAAGTTCAATCCTGACAATGATAATGAGTTCTATGTCAGCTGTGATATGAGCGAATTATTTCACAGCACGGATTTCGGGAATTCGTATACCCAGGTTCATTATTCAAAACTACAGGTCTTCAGTAATTCAACCTATGAGTTTACCAACAATCCAAACATTGCCTATTCCAATTTCAACGATGGAAACGCCGGATATCCCGTAAAAACTACAGATGGTGGCGCCACCTGGACCCAAATCTCAGGCTATGACCTGGGTAATTACGGGACTGTTTACAAGATGGTTGCCAACTATGCGAATCCTGATCAGTTGTTGATCGGGGCATATGGTGATATCTTGTTTTCTGCCAATGGAGGCACTTCCTTCTCATTGGTAAAGCATACTTCCAACATGGGCGCCGGTTTGATCATAGGAGGGGTTTTCTGGGACGGGAGCAATATCTATATCGGAACGAATGAAGGCCTGATAACCTCGTCTAACTCGGGAGGAACATTTTCAGTTCAAATCACCACCGGAATTCCTGCCGGGCAGGAATTATGGAGTTTCGCAGGGGCAAAGTATGGAACTACCATGCGGTTTGCATGTATCACGGCGAATGCCGGAGACGTTTATAATGTCGTTATGCCCTGGGAATATAATGACTTTGCAAAGGGCATCTTTACCATGGACAATGATAACGGAACCTGGGTTTCAAGATCAGCAGGGATAAACTTTTCCAACGATTTTGTGATGTATGCCGCGATGGCAGAAAACGACATTAGTGCGATTTACCTGGGGGGCCATGACAAAGCCTTAAGCGCACCCCTGGTTTATAAATCGGCTGATGCCGGGATCACATGGAATAAGATATTCAATACGACAAACAATGCGAATATCATAACCGGCTGGGAAGGTTCAGGCGGTGATAAAGCCTGGAGCTGGAGTGAGACCTGCTTTGGAATTGCAGTGGCTCCGGGTAACGCCAGCAAGGTGCTTTTCGGAAGTTATAGCAATGTGGAATCCACGACAGATGGGGGTAATACATGGAAACAAGCGTATGTGGACACGGCAGACCAGCACACTGCAGGAATGAATACACCGCCAAAACAAACTTATACCAGCATTGGGCTGGAAAACACATCCTGCTGGCAGGTATTCTGGAATGACCAGGATAATATGCTGGGTTGTTTCAGCGATATCGGACTCATCAGGAGCACAGACGCCGGGAACAAATGGGGGTTTACCTACAATGGATTTTCAGTAAATTCTTTGTACCGGATTGTAAAAGCTGCCAACGGAAACCTTTATGGCGCCTGCTCGAACATTCACGATATATACCAGAGTACGCGATTAAAAGATTTACAATTAGATGCTTCAGATGCGAATGGAAAAATCGTCTTTTCTTCAGATGGCGGAGCAAACTGGACCCTGCTTCATTATTTCGGGCATCCCGTCTTCTGGCTGGCAACCGATCCGAATAATGCCGAACGGATGTATGCTTCCGTAATTCATTTCGGCGGTACGCAGGGAGCACAGCAAGGCGGCATTTATATGACCAACAACCTGTCTGCCGGTGCAGGTTCAACCTGGGTGAAACTTTCGAATCCCCCGAGGACTGAAGGACATCCTGCTTCCATCGAGGTCCTGAATGATGGCAATATGATATGCACTTTTTCAGGAAGGATAAATTCAGGTGGTGCATTTACCAATAGCAGCGGAGTTTTTGTGTATAACCCGGTGACTGATTCCTGGAGTGACAAAAGTGACCCCGGCATGGATTACTGGACAAAAGATATTATTTTGGACCCGACGGATGCTGCCCAGAACACCTGGTATACTGCAGTCTTTAGTGGTTGGGGAGGAGCCCCGAATGGTTTAGGCGGCTTATATAAAACCACAAACCGGGGCAGCAGCTGGGTAAAACTTACCGGTTCACAGTTTGACAGGGTAACTTCGATCACATTCAACCCCCTGAACACCAGCCAGGCCTACCTGACAACCGAGACACAGGGACTTTGGATATCCGACAATATGAATGCGACAACCCCCACCTGGGAACTGGTTGATAGTTATCCTTTCCGCCAGCCGGAAAGAATTTTCTTTAATCCGTCTAATCAGCACGAGATGTGGGTAAGCAGTTTTGGTAACGGGATGAAAACTGGTTTTCTCTACCCGGCAGGCATTAATGAGACCCATGAAGGGAACAGGATGATCAGGGTTTATCCGGATCCTGCAAAAAATAAAATAGTAATTGAAACAGGCCAGGCTGATGATCAGGGTACCTTATCCATTATAAATATTCATGGACAGGAGATCATGACACAAAAACCTGAAGGATTAAAGACGGAAATACAAATCCGTGATCTCCCAAGGGGTATTTATTTCGTAAAATTATACAGCGATAAAGGCATCTCGACCCTGAAGTTTGTGAAAGAATAAATCAAATTCATAAACATTATATTCATTTTATTTATTATCTTGCCTTCGTGAATGAGACGATCTCCATACAGGAAACCCTGTTTCAGTTAATCAAAGGCTCAATGCCGCCCAACATCTCTTTTGTTCATGCCATTTCTGAACTCCTGGGAATCAGTTACGACAGCGTATACAGGAGAGTGAGGGGGGAAAAGGAACTGACGCTGGAAGAACTCAAAAAGATCTGTGAAGCTTATGACATTTCAGTGGATACCCTATTCAATTTAAAAAGCCATCATATCAGCTTTAATTCCCTGGCCGTTGCAGAAGATGGAGTCACCCTGGAAAACTGGCTGCTAACGTTGCTTACGGAAATCAAGAAGATACATCAGTGCAAACAAAGTGAGATCATTTATTCAGCGAAGGACATCCCCGTATTTTATTATTTTGAATTCCCGGAAATAGCAGCCTTTAAGTTTTTCTTCTGGCAGCAGGTTATGATTCCTTCAGGGATCTCCGGAAATAAAAAATTATCGCTGGAGGTACCGGCAAACCTTTTTGAAAGCGGGCGCCAGTTACTTTCCTACTACATCAGGATCCCGGTCATCGAGATCTGGAGCGAGGAAACCATCTCCAGCATTCTCCGCCAGATTGAATATTGTTTCGTGGCAGGTTTCTTTGAGAGGAATGAAGACGTTTTTAAGCTGTGCGACGTTCTGGAAACCTGGCTCAGCCATGTACAGAACCAGGCTGAATGCGGATTCCAGTTTATATTCGGCACACATCCCGAAGGAATTGAAAATAGTTATAAATTGTTTTACAACGAAGTGCTGGTGAACGATAACACCATCCTGGTTTCGATGGATGGCCGGAAAGTCTGCTACAATACCTATAACATCATCAGCCAGTTGATCACTACCAACCCGGATTTTTGCGGGAAGATCGAACAATCATTACGGATCCTGATGCAGAAATCGACCATGATCAGCGGGACCTCCTCAAAAGAACGGCACCGCTTTTTCAATATCCTCCATGAAAAAGTGAGATTGCTCAGAAGCAGAATAGAGCGGATGGTATAATACTCTGATCTGGTTCTTCATCCTGCACAGGCAAAAATCAGCAGGAAAATAAAATACAGTGCACATCCTACAATCAGGATCACCCCATAACGGTTACCGCGAATCCAGTGAACCGCTGTTTTCTCTATCGTTCTCATACGGCTCTATTTTTTACTTGGTAGATGAATAACTATTTTCAAGGGACGGGATCAAATTCCCATTTATGGCATTTTTAAAAGCCATCACTGTATTCCTGAACAGTATCGCCATCACCACGGTCATCAAACCGCCAGGTATAGGCAGAATGGCACTGGCGATATGTTGAACAGACTCAACATTGACCCCGCCCCTGATCACCGGGACCAATCTATCAGGATCAGACTTGGAAGGAACTTCCCTGACCAGGTTTGAATAAATATCGATGATGCAAACACCGGGTTTCAGCCATTCCGGCCTTATGTATTCGGGCGTCTTGGATACTACTACCAGAAAGTCGGCTCTTTTGCAATGTTCAATAAGGTTCTGGGATTCTTTATTCAGGTATGTCACTGTAGAATCACCTGGCACGACCTTAGATGCAGCAGTCCTTACAATCATGCTGGTCAGTGTGTTTGAAAAGAATTCATCATCGAGGAGAAAAACCCATTCCTGGTCCTTTTGAAATTGCATCCCTGCCTCCCCGAACATCTCAAACAGGGCTGCCGGTAAACACATCGGGTATTTTGAAGTTTGAAGTTCCGGGATCAGCATGCTCAGCATATTAGCCGGGTGGAACCCTTCCACTTCTTTACAGGGATCAATTTTATTGATGATCCGGATGGGGTTTAAATGTGCAGGCAGCGGCTGAAGGATAACAATGGCATGAATATTATCGTCAAGATTTAATTTTTCAATATGGCTAAAGACTACTTCTTCCGTTATATCATCCGGTTCAATTTCCTTCCATACTTTAAATCCCATGGCCTCCGCCAACTGAACATGCAGGGGAATGTTATATTTAGCCAGGGGAACACAGGAAAATCCGATGAATGCAATTCCGGGAACTTTGTGATATTTCTCACGAAGTCCGGCTATTTCATTTTTAACATCACCAAAGATTTTATTTTTAACGGCATCTCCTTTAATAATCATGGTTTCCATAATAAGGGTTTTAATTATTGACATTGCGAAATTACCCCTGCAACAGGGAAAGCTAAAACTGAATTTAACAAGAGGTTGTACATCACTTGCAGTTCCCCGTATTGTTCTTTAATCAAAACAGGATTCATTGCGAAACATGCAACTCAGGAAAGGAACAAGGGTTAAACTGGCGGAGAACAAGAAAATGATTTCATTGGATCGGGGTATCTAATTAATATTTCATTATTTTTATCCACCAGATCATTAAAAGGAGAGTCTGGTAATGCACCTGACAACTTGCGGGCAGGATGAGTGGGAATATTGATTCCATTGAACACCAGCCATGAAATCAAAACTACTATTGACGCTGTCATTCTTCGGATTATTGATTACTTGCTTTCGTAAGCAAAAGCTATCCCTGGACAAATGGAACTGGTTAACCGGCGAATGGGTAGGTGAAGGAAAAGGAGTTCCCGGGCAGTGCGAAGGGGGAAAGAGTAAAAAGAAGAAATAGCCTTGTACCGCGAGATCAATACCCTGAATATGAAGAGGCTCATTATACTGTTCATCTTGTTTGCTGCAAACAGTTCTATAGCGCAAAATCCAATAATTTCAGGCGGAAAGATCATCCGGTATGAAAATTTCAGATCCGGTTTCGTGGATGCCCGTAATGTCGATGTATGGCTGCCTGATGGATACAAGCTGGGAAAGAAGTATGCTGTACTTTATATGCATGACGGACAGATGCTGTTTGACAGCACGCATACCTGGAACCACCAGGAATGGGGTGTCGATGAAACCATGACGAAACTTCAGAAGGAAGGCAGAATAAAAGATTGCATCGTTGTCGCTATCTGGAATATTCCTGAAAAAAGGTTTGCAGAATATTTTCCTCAGAAGATAATTGACAGCATCCCGGAAGTCACGAGAAATAAAATTCTGAGCAACCAGCTTAAAGTAAATCCGCAAGCTGACAATTATCTTAAATTTCTAGTCCGGGAATTAAAACCTTTTATTGACAGCAATTATTCAACAATCAGGGATGCCGGCCACACCTTCATTATGGGCTCAAGCATGGGTGGTTTAATTTCGCTTTATGCCCTTTGCGAATATCCCGGTGTTTTTGGCGGGGCTGCCTGTCTTTCTATTCATTCTCCGCTTTCATCTTTTGAATTGATCGATAAGAACACGGATGCCGATGTTGCCAGTAAATTCAGGAATTATCTGATGAGAAACCTCCCGAAGGCAAACACCCGGAAAATCTATTTTGATTATGGCAACCAGACCGGGGATTCATTCTATGCTCCTTACCAGAAAGCCCTGGATTCTGTTATGGTGTTAAAGGGATACACATCTTCTCACTGGATAACACGGTACTTTCCAGGAGAAGACCACTCTGAAAGATCATGGAAGAAAAGATTGAATATTCCCGTTATGTTTTTATTAAAAAAGTAAGGAAAATGGAAAAGACCTACAAACAATGTCAGAGTTGCGGAATGCCTCTGAAAAGAGACGAAAAAAGCGGCGGTACCAATGCTGATGGATCAAAAAGTGCTAAGTATTGTTCCCATTGCTATGAAAACGGACAATTTACCCGGCCGGATATAACAGTCAGTCAGATGAAGGACCTGGTAAAAACGAAACTCAAGGAGTCCGGGATCCCGGGATTTCTTACAGGGTTCTTTACTATGGGAATTCCTAAATTCGAACGCTGGAAGAAAAGTGAGGTTTGATAATGTTCATGGATGCATTGAAAGCATCGCGAACCAGGTTGAGAAAGATTTTCGTTCTTATTTTACCATTATACATGCAGGCTAATAAATGAAGTAATGCATCCGGCTTCTTTAATCCTTAAAACATAAGTTATTTTCAGCAATCACTTTAAAAAAGGGAAAATTATGAAAAAGTTACTTGCAGAATTTATTGGAACTTTATGGTTGGTACTGGGAGGTTGTGGAAGTGCTGTTTTAGCGGCTGCCTATCCTCAGCTTGGAATCGGATTCGCCGGGGTAGCGGTCGCGTTTGGTTTAACAGTATTGACAATGGTCTATGCAATCGGACACATTTCCGGTTGTCATCTCAACCCTGCCGTATCTGTGGGTCTTTGGATCGCCGGGCGTTTTGACAAGAAAGAGCTCCTGCCTTACATCGCTGCGCAGGTATTGGGAGGAATTGCCGGTGCCGGGATCCTTTACCTCATTGCAAGCGGAAAATCAGGATTTGAAATCGGAAGATTTGCAGCCAATGGATATGGAGAACATTCCCCTGGCGGATATAGCATGCTTGCCGCCCTGGTGTGTGAAATTGTAATGACTTTCATGTTCTTGTTTATCATTCTGGGGGCGACCCACTCCAAAGCTCCTAAAGGATTTGCTGGAATAGCTATAGGATTGGGATTAACCCTGATCCACCTCATCAGCATTCCTGTTACCAATACTTCTGTTAATCCTGCCAGGAGCACAAGCCAGGCTATTTTTGCAGGAAACTGGGCCTTGGGGCAACTGTGGCTATTCTGGGTAGCACCGATTGCGGGAGCCATCCTGGCCGGATTGATTTATAAAATGCTTTCGCCGGAAACAGAATAAAAACCAAGGCATCCTGCAGGCCTGAAAGATGTTCAGGGGAAAAATATAACCTTATGAGCCGCCTTAACCAATTCCTCATTTACGACGAACTTCCGCTTTGGTCTGCCCCGTTCGGGCTGATGCTTCTGGATACAATCCGGTTGGAAAAAGGGATCAATATCCTCGACATTGGCAGTGGTGCCGGGTTCCCGTTGCTCGAGATCGCAGAAAGGGCAGGAAAAACTGCTGTGGTTTACGGGATCGATCCTTCGGCAGATTCCATAAAAATGATTTCGGAGAAGATCAAACGGAAAGATATTTCAAACGCTTTTATTACAAGGGGTGTGGCCGAAAAACTTCCTTTCCCGGATCATTTTTTCGGATTGATCGTTGCCAATAATGGTCTCAACAACGTTCAGGATGAACGGAAAGTTTTATCTGAATGTTCCCGTGTTTTATCTGCCAAAGGACAAATGGTTCTCACCATGAACCTACCGCACACCTTGGTGGAATTTTATGAAGTATTTGAGCAGGTGCTTCTGGAACGGGGGTTTACAGAGGAAGTCAGGAAACTGAAAGATCACATTTTTGCAAAACGGAAACCGGTGGAATACTGGAAGAAAACCATTGAAGAAGCCGGATTCACGATCCGTTCGATCAATTTGGATGGATTTAAAATGAAATTTACAGATGGGACAGCCTTCCTGGAACATTATTTTATCCGTACTGCTTTTCGTAAGCCCTGGGAAGAGATCACGGGGGATCCGGAGATCTATCAAGCGGTAGCAGATAAATTGAACAGGATTGCTGCTTCTAACGGGGAATTGACGATTTCGGTGCCCTATGCCTGTTTCAATTGTTACAAAACAGAACACCTTCTGTCATGAAAAGCAATGGCCCCGGAACCCCGGGGCCACTGTTCTTTTTCATTCACAATTCACACAATTACGCTTTCAGGCTTTTACTTGGCTTGAACTTTACAACTTTCCGGGCAGGTATTTTAATCTCCTTTCCGGTTTGTGGGTTTCTTCCTTTCCGGGCGGCTTTCTGGTAGACCAGGAAAGTTCCGAATCCAACCAGGGAAATCTTCTGACCTTTACCCAGTGTTTTGGTAGCAATGGTCATAATGGAATCCAATGCCCCCTTGGATTTTGCTTTTGTCAGCTTTGCGCTTTTGGCAATGCTGTCGATCATCTGAGCTTTGTTCATGTTTGCGTTTTTTAGGTTAACGAATAAAAAAGACGACCGAAATTAGTAAAAAACACAGCAGAAGTCAAGTATTTCCTACATTTACATTTTTAAAATTCTATGGGTGTCATTTCGGAATCCTTTTACCGAAGGGAGAATGTTGTAGTTGTTGCGCAGGAATTGCTGGGTAAAATGCTGTTCACACAATTTGATGGATCTGTTACGGGAGGTATGATCACGGAAACAGAAGCATATGCAGGGGTTACCGACAGAGCTTCTCATGCTTTCGGAAACAGGCGAACGGCTCGCACGGAGGTGATGTATTCCCAGGGCGGCAGGGCATATGTTTACCTGTGCTACGGGGTTCATTCACTCTTCAATATAGTGACCAACAAAAAGGATGTTCCCCATGCCGTGTTGATCCGGGCTGTCAAACCGGTTGTTGGGATGGATACAATGCTCAGGCGCTCAGGAAAAAATTTTATTGATAAGGATTTTGGGAATGGTCCGGGAAAGATATCGAAAATTTTGGGGATCCATTTCAGTCATTCCGGTATGGACCTTACAAAAAAACCTTCCGTTATATCCGAACCGGGAATCTGGCTGGAAGATGCAGGTAAAACCATTCCGCCTGAGAAAATCATTACTGGGCCGCGCATCGGGGTGGAATATGCCGGCAGGGATGCGCTACAACCCTATCGTTTCCGGATAATTATATAAAAAAAAGTCCCGTCCGGAATACCCTGGACGGGACTTTTGGTTAAAGAATATGCCAATTAAGGCTTACTTTACTTTCTTGGTCAGTTCAGCACCTGCTTTGAATTTCACAACTTTCTTTGCAGGAATCTTGATTTCTTTTCCATTCTGAGGATTTCTTCCTTTACGGGCAGCTCTTTTGGAAACTGAGAAAGAACCGAAACCAACCAGTGCTACTCTTTCACCCTTTGACATTGCTTTGG
>Ga0182027_10012160_pt1 | contig 12107 bp, 8 predicted proteins | sample 712E1DmetaG_FD_121300 | JGI IMG/M metagenome (GOLD analysis project Ga0182027, IMG submission 121300) | Permafrost microbial communities from Stordalen Mire, Sweden - 712E1D metaG (Illumina Assembly) | ecosystem: Environmental > Terrestrial > Soil > Wetlands > Permafrost | place: Sweden...
TGATGAGCTATTGCAACCCGATGGCCATCAACTGCTGGGCAATGAATGATTATTCCAAGATTAAAAATGTCGGTTTGTGCCCCAACCCGACCGGCGGCGAAGAAAGATTCGCCAAAATTGCCGGCGTACCGGCTAAGGATATCTGGTACTCTGTCGGCGGTCTGAATCATCAATCATGGTTCCTGGAAATTTTATACAAAGGACAGGACCTTTATCCGGTTTTAAGAGAGAAAATCGACAAAATGTCGGTTGCCGCCCAGCATGAAGCTGCCGCCGGGGGAGAGAGCCCGATTGAAATTGAGGCGTTCAAAACCTTCGGTTATTTCACCAGCGGTTACGGTCACCTGTCCATTTCTCTGCCGTACTTCAGAAGAACCCCGCAACTCGTGGAAAAATACAAAGCAGGTTCTAACGCCCACATGTATGCAGACGCGGACGCAATTACCGCCAAACAGGATGACGAATTAAGGAAGCAGTTAAAGACCGGTTTCAAATTTAAACTGACCGAAGAACACCGGTATACCAAGATTGCCGCGGAGATGATCAACGCAATGGAGACCAATGAACAGACACGGGTTTTCGGCAATGTTAAGAATACCGGTCTCATCCCCAACCTGCTCGAAGGGTGCGTCGTCGAAGTCCCGTGCATGGTGGATAAGGGCGGGGTTCATCCGACTTACATCGGGAACCTGCCGGCACAATGCGCGGCCTTGAACCGACTGAATGTCAACGTTCAGGAACTGGCCGTCAGAGGAATCGTAGAAAAGGATAAGACTAAAATCCTGCAAGCCATTCTGCTCGACCCGTTGACTTTCTCCACACTTTCCATCGACGAAATTAAAGAGATGGTTAATGAAATGTTCAAAGCCGAAAAAGAATTCATGAAAGGCTACAAATAAGCTTATATAATATTCCAATCCGGTATTATAGGGAGCCTCTAATGTAAATTAGAGGCTCCCTTGTTATGCGCTAATCTGCTATTTTTCAAGTTGTAATCGTTTGAATGTAGTATTACAATGTAAAATAATAACCTGTATGAACATAAAATCACTTGGCTCCATGCTGTACTCTACGCCCCGGACACTACTGTTTTTTTATGCCGTATTGATTCTGCTTCTCTCCACTGTGATTTTTAGTTTCGGTTTTGTTCTAAACATTCCCGCCCTGCTGATAACTGCATCCGTTATTTTACTCATCTGGTTCGTCGTTATTTTTATCAGTCTTTTGCCGCGCACAGATGTTATTCTCCAAAATCAAATGCGCCGGCTCAAACGGGGCGCATTGATTATTTTCAGCGCTCTCTTTATAATCGGTGTCCTGGTGGCGGTAATGGTGGGTATCATCATTCCCCACGCCATTCAAAACAAGAACACCTCCCGCGATTTACGTCAGCTTCTGACCGGCGTGCAGCGGGATTACGGCTATAATGACGGCACGATTTTATCGAAACAAGCTGTGGAAAACCTGCTGCACGGCAAAAACCCGTATGACCATGCCAATATCATCGAAGCCCTGCTGGATTATAACGGTACTTATGACAGGGTCACGCCGCTGCGGGTTGGGTCATTTTATGACGTCTTCCCCTATCCGACCGAAACCCAATTACAGCAGTTGTGGGATAAAGCTGTCCAGACGCCGTCTCAAATCCCTCCGGAAATCGAATCCAGGGTTTGTTATCCGGCGGGGTCTTTCCTGCTGGCGGCGCCTTTTGTTTTCCTGGGCATTTCGGACATCCGGATTGTGTATGCTTTCTTTTTCCTTGCAGGATTGACGTATGCGGTCTGGATAATCCCGAAGAAGAAACGCCTGTTGTTCATCGGAGTGGCGATCATTAGTCTGGAACTCTGGAATTCTATCTTTTCCGGTGGTGAAATGGGTAATCTTTATTTCCCTTTTCTGCTCATCGCCTGGCTGGCGCTCAACCGGAATCTGTGGCTGTCGGCAATTTGCATGGGCATTGCTGTCACTACCAAGCAGACCGCCTGGTTTTTCCTGCCTTTTTATCTGATTCTTTTGTTTAAAACACAAGGAACAAAAAAACTGTTGGCGGGGATGTCTGTTATCGCGGCGATTTTCGTAGTCACAAATCTGCCGTTTGCCGTTGGTGACCTCAGGCTGTGGTTTGCTTCAATCACCTCTCCGATGACCGACCTGATGTTTCCGAACGGTATGGGCTTGATCACTCTGGTGGCCAGCGGTTTGGTGAAAATCAGGTCATCTTTGCCATTCACGTTTTTGGAAACGGTGGCATTTATCGCTGCCATTGTCTGGTATTTCAAATATTGCCGGCGGTATCCGCAAACCGGGTTGATTCTGGCAATACTCCCGCTCTTTTTCGCCTGGCGCAGTATTTTTCCTTATTTCTTCTACGTGGACATTATCGCGCTGGCGTATATCATGGTAAACGATGGGGATGTTTTGCAGAAAATATTGTCCGGCGCCGGTGCCGCCAACCCTGTCATTACTGTCGGACAATCCGCCTTGGATTCCCGATCAGGTCGAGAATGACGTGCCAGTGATAATAGTTTCAAGCATTGCTTGAAACTATTATCTTTTTATTGTCATTGTCGGGCTTGACCCGACAATCCACTAGTTTTCGGACAGCCTCATATAGAGGGATTTATCTGCGTGAATTAATAGAATAGTCCCTCTTTTTGACAGTCTGAGTCGAAAAAGGGTCAGAACTGTTCAACTCACGCTTTTTCGCCGGTTGGCCAAATAGTCTACCAGCACATATTGTCCCAGGCCGTCTGGGTTAGCGAAGAAGACCCGTCCCTTATTTATCTTCGCAATTCTGGTGATAAAAGCATTGTTGAGGTTGCTCTCGCCCAGCATGAAAGTGTTGATAGTGATTCCCTGCCGCGTGCAGTTTTCCACTTCCCGCAATGTCATTTGCAAAGTCTTGGCGCCGGGTGAGAACTGGTAATTGAGTTGGCCTTCTTCCAGATGGGCGGTCGGTTCCCCGTCCGTGATAATGATAATTTGTTTATTCTGCGTTTTTTCTTTTCCCAGCAGTTTTCTGGCGAGTTCCAGACCGTGCTGGATGTTAGTATATGGGTCAGACTGGTCTAAACGCAATGTTGCCAGTTCCTCTTTTTTAATCTCCCGGGCATAGCTGGAAAAACCAATAATATGGAGGCTGTCCCGCGGAAACTGACTCCGTATCAGCCCGTCGAGAGCCAGGGCTACGTGTTTGGCGGCATAGAAGTTATCCCGCACTGACATGGACAGGCTGAGGTCGAGCATCAATACCGTCGCCGAACGCGCCGACTGCTCATATTTGTAAACTTCAAAATCGGTGATTTTCAATTTGACCGGCGAATGTTGCTGTTCGCGCATCAGTGCATTCATTATCGTCTGTTTCAAATCGATATCGAAATTATCGCCGAATTCAAATCTCTTGGTTTCATCGCCTCTTTTCCACACCCCGCCTCTGTCCCCGGTCTTAAACCGCAACTGGGAAAACACGTCGTTTAAGGCTTTCTGCCCGATTTTCCTCACGCCCATCGGCGTTAATTCAAAACCGCCTTCTTTCCGCCGGATGAAGTTCGCCTCTTCCAGCACCTTGGTAACACCGGGCCTTTCCAGCGTCTCCATGCCCTGTTCCCCCAGCAGTTCCCGTACGGATTGCCGGTTGAGTGTTTCCAGTCCGCCTTCCGCCCGTGCATTTTCAATTTGCCCGTTCAGCTTGTCCATTTCCTGCAGCGTTTCCATCAGCTTCATAGCTTCGTCAAAAGTAATGCTTTCAGCCGGGATAAACGGGGTCAGTCCTTCCGCTGAATCGTCAATCAGCACACCGTCCAGGCTGGAACCCAGCAATTCCTGGAATTGTGCCCCCGCATCCTCATCGGTGAATTCGTAATTTTGCAGCGCCTTGAGTTTTCCGCCGATATCGGCTGGCAGGTTTTTCAGTTTCCTGAGGTCGGACGCCGCCTGCTGCTCAAGTTTTTGCAGCCGGTTTTTATCCGTCTCTGAACCCGGTTCAGCTTCACTTTGTGCAGCTTTTTTTCGTGCTTCGTCGAGCTTTTTCAGGATGCCGGCCTGCTCCTGTTTGATGATGTCATCCATCTTTTGTTTCATTTCGGCCATCATCGCCGCCAGGTCGTATTTAACAAGCTGTTTTTGTTTTTCCTCAAGCAAACGCTGCAGCAGCTTCTGCAGGCCGTCTAATCTTTCCTCGCCGTTTTTTGCGTCCTGCCGCTGCATTTTCCACAGGAGCAAAGAAAGGTTGCTGTCGTGCATCAGCCCCTCAGCGAGCTCGTCCATGAGCTCATCTTTGTCCAGTTTGAGGGCCGGCTGTGTGCCGTCCCATTCCGAATAACGGTAAGTGGTCATATCTTCCTAATTGCGGTAAATGTTTTTACCGCCGGAACTGGCTTTATTTAGCTTGTTATTGACGTATAGGCCTTCGAGGATGAACTCGACGGCGGAGGCCAGGATTTCCGGCTGCTCCGATTTCGTGATTTTCTTCACGGCATCCGCGAACACGCTGTTTTTTTGCAAATTGGCAGTATACTTTTTTGCCGGCATCATATCGGAAACTTCAATCCCGAAGCCATTTTTGAATTGTGCCGCCGGCGGGTCCATCTGGGGCGCGGAAAAATGACGGTTGAAAACGTTCAGGACAGCCTGATGGGCCAGGTCCTCGATAATTTTACCTTCTTTGTTTTCCTCGAAGCCTTCCAGTTCTATCTTAGAACCCATCGAGGCAGAAATATAGGGCAAATCGCTGACACGCGGCACTGCCAATTTCTCCCCCGAAATCACGGCGCGCCTGACCGCGTTTGAAACGATCGTTTCGTAGTTCATGATAGAAACGCGGACGCTGACGCCGCTGCGCTGGTTGATATCCGGATTTTTGCGACTTAATTGCGTGATTTCCGCGATAATTTCTTCCATGTACGTGGGCACGAAAGTATCGATACCCGTCCCGGCATAGTCGTGGTGTTCCTGCCGGATAATCGTAATTTCGTCGCGGATATTCAGCGGATAATGCGTCCGAACCTGGGAGCCGAACCGGTCTTTGAGCGGTGAGATGATGCGGCCGCGGTTGGTGTAGTCTTCCGGGTTCGCGCTGGCCACCAGCAAGATATCCAGCGGCAAGCGGATGCGGTAACCCCGTATCTGCACGTCCCGCTCTTCCAGCAGGTTAAAAAGGCCGACCTGCAGCCGTTCCGCGAGGTCGGGTAATTCGTTGATACAGAAAATGCCGCGGTTGGTGCGCGGGATTAAGCCGTAGTGGATGGTCAATTCGTCGGAAAGGTATTTGCCTTCGGCCACTTTAATCGGGTCGATATCGCCGAGCAGGTCGGCCATGGCAATATCCGGTGTCGCCAGTTTTTCCGAATAGCGTTCTTCCCGTCCCAGCCAGACAATTTCGGTTTTATCGCCGTTGGCGGCTACCATATCGCGGCAATGTTTGCAAATCGGGTTATAAGGGTCGTCGTTGATTTCACATCCTTTAATCGCCGGGATTTTTTCATCCAGCAATTGCATCAGGACCCGCATCAGACGCGACTTAGCCTGCCCCCGTTCGCCGAGGAAAATCATATCATGTCCGGAAAGGATGGCATTCTCAATATTGGGAATGACCGTATCGCTGTAACCGATAATACCCTGAAATACTTCGCGGTGGGCCCGCATCATGGTGATGAGATTACGTCTTAATTCCTGTTTGACGGAAACCGGTGTGTAGCCGGAGGCTCGCAATTCGCCGATGGTTAGGGCCTGGTTCTTTTTTGGCATGATATCCCCCTGAATGTAGATTTGATTTAATTATATTACGGTTCCTCCGCCTGTGTACAATAAATGGTTAATCCTCTCCCCAATGTGGGATCCAAAGGGAGGGGTGAGTGGAGTTCCTAACCCCAACCTCAGTTCCTTCTTCCTAGAAGGGAACGGAATAGGAAATCCAACACCCTTTATTCCATTCCTAATCGTGGTGGATCGGTCTATGGTAAAACGTGATTATATTTAAGGAAAACAACTAATTAGTATTTTAGACTAATTAGTTGTGAGCTTGTTTAACTTAAGCCATACTATGTTGCGACGTTCATCGCGGAAAAATGAGATTAAAAAGCTCATGTTTCTGGTAGAGACTGGGGAGGATCGACGCAGATAGTTCAATATTTTCATCAGGGCTATCCCCTGTGTGTGAATATCTGCTAAAAATTCAAAATGATTTTGTAAAGACTTCTTAAAAACGAAGACGGCCTAGAGCCGTTATTAGGCCATCTTCACTGAAGGAGAAAAATGATGTCCATAGCATCATTTCAGCTAAAAGGATAACAGTAAAAACTTATTAAGTCAAAGCGATAATCGTTCTGGTTAGTGGATTAATTTAAAACTGAATATCACAAAATAGCCAACGTTTATCCATCGAATAATTGTGAGCGAATGTTCATTTATAATTTTATTGCTGTAAATATTATGCTAAAATTTGAGATTAAATTGAATTAAATAGCGATTTGATCCAGGAAATAGCTATTAAAAGTTGCAGAATTTCATTTGAAACTGGGAATACAAGAAGAAATGCATTACACCGATGATAAAAATGAATTGCTCACAGGTTCCGTAATAAATTAGGCAGTTCGCCCGATTGACATATTTAACAAAAAAGTGTTGCTTAATTTGCGGTTCAAGCACATCGACTAAACAACCTGATCTTCAAGAATCGGACGCTAATATCGATCTGGTGGCAATCGCATTCGCTTTGTTTGTGCTCATGTTATTTTTACCTGCACCGGTTTGAAGTAGTCACCCGGGAAGGCTGTAAAATTTCCGAGTTAACGCTATATCGAAATTTCTTTCGGCTTTCTTTTGACCTTCATACCGTAACGCCCAATACCGCCTCGCAGCCGTGGGTCAAGCAGGTCTCTCAGCGCATCTCCAAACATGCTTACTCCATAGACAACCAAACTTAAAGCCAATCCGGGCCAAAAGGCCATCCAGGGGTCTCTATACATATAAGTCCTGGCGCTGCCGCTGAGCATGGCTCCCCAGCTTACGGCCGGTGGAGGAATCCCAAAACCAAGGAAACTCAAACTTGCTTCAGTTAGAATGATCGCCGGTATTCTTGTTGTAAATTGCACAATTATCGGCGCCATGATATTTGGAATAATATGATCGAAAATAATATAGGGGGTGGAAGAACCAACGGAAACTGCGGCCTGTACATACATGTTTTCTTTAATACTCATGGTCGCACTTCTTATTAGCCGCGAACCCGTAATTCCCCATGTTATTCCCAACACCAGAATTGTTTGCATTACACCGGCGCCCACAAGTGAGATTATGACCATCATCAATATTAAACCGGGAAAACACATCACGGCATCTACAAACCTCTGTACAACCAAATCAAATGTTCCGCCGATATAACCGGCTAAAACCCCGACACTTATCTCAACAACCGAGGCCACAACTGAGGCTCCCAAGCCGACAATTACAGAAACACTTGCCCCAAATATTATCCGGCTGAGCAGGTCCCTTCCCAAATTGTCTGTCCCCAGCCAGAATTGTAAAGAAGGTCCCTTCAGGGCGCTCAAACCGTGTAATTGATTTGGGGCGTAAGGAGCCAGGTAATTCGCAAAAATAGCGGTTGCCAGGAAAACAACTGTAATTACCAAACCGGCCATACCCAGCGGTTTTTCAGTAATCATCCTGAAAACTAAGTCTGCAATAAAATTTCGGCGCTTTTTTTCAGCCGTTTTATTTGACTTTATGTCTGCCATTATTTCATTTATTTCCCGATTTATTCTTTAGGTATAGTGAATTCTAGGATCCAGGAACCCATATAACATATCAATTAAAAGGTTTAGAACCAATATAACCAAACCGAAAATCATCAGTATTGCGCTAACTTCAGGATAGTCTCTGTGCTGAGTTGCATTAACAATCAGCTGACCCATCCCGGGCAGCTGGAAGATGTTTTCTATAATAACCGTACCACCGACTAAAAGCGGTACTTGCCAGCCTATGATAGTAATTACCGGGATGAGCGCATTTTTCAAGGCATGCCTTAAAACAACGACTCTTTCCGTTAATCCTTTTGACCATGCAGTCCGTATATAATCCTGTCTCAGGACTTCCAACATCATGGTGCGCATCATTCTCATTGTCATGCCGGACATTTCCATTCCCAGCACCAAGGCCGGAATTATAAACATTTTCAAATTACCCAAAGGGTCAGAGCCGAATGTGATAAGCCTGATGGATGGTGTGTAATGCCACCATATTGCCGGGAAAACTATTACCATTGTCCCAATCCAGAAGCCCGGTACTGCAATGCAAAGTACAGCAAAGCTGCGGGTCAGATAATCACCGATAGTATCCTGCCTCATCGCTGAATAAATGCCTATTGGCAACGCGATTACCTGGGCCAGAATAATTCCCATTGTTCCAAGCTCCAGGGTTACCGGCCATGCCGCTCGGACATCGTTCATCACCGGCAGATTGGACCAGAGAGACTTCCCGAAATTGCCATGCAGTAATATTTGTCCCATCCAGTGTAAATATTGTTTGTAAAGCGGAACGTTAAACCCCAAAGCCTGCTCGATGGCCAGTTTGTCCATTTTTGTGATGTCCTGAAAATTGGATACCATAATGTCAACAATATTGCCGGGAATCAGGCGAATCATCACGAACACAATAATACTGACGATGAAAATTGTGGGAATAATTAGTAATAACCTTCTAATTATATAAGAACGCATACGCTGCTTCGCCTTCAGAAATTAACTTTGTAAATACCACTCTTTTAAAAAAACGAAAATAAATTTTACTTGATTTTTTTACAAATTTATTATCACTTAATTTGGCGGCAGAAATCAAGTCTCACGTTTAATTCCAAATCTAAAAAGACTATTTCGATGATTGAGCTGAGTTTATCATCTTGTTCGATTACTGTCAAGAACGTTGTTGACAATTCAAGCATAATGTGTTATTTTTTGGGCAGTAAACCATTTATGCAAAGAGAGCAGAAATCACCGGAAAATAAAATAAGGAGAAAAAATGAGAACAAAAAAATTCTGGGAAAGAATTGGATTCAGCCTGCTCATCATAGCCGTTATGGCGCCTTCCCTGGTTTTAGCATCCTGCACCAAGACGTCTTCCACGACCACAACCGTGCAAACCACGACAACAACTGTAGCCACTACTGCAGCTAACGCGCCGCAATACGGCGGTTCCTTAACTGTCAATACCGAATGGGGTAGTCAGGCACCGTCAGGCTTTGACGACATGACCCAAACCATTTGGTCGGCATCCGTCTGGGATAATCCCTTTACTGAATGGCTTTGCAAAGGCGATATCAACACATTCGGCCCGCGGGGCACCAATGCTTTCAGCTTCCAGACTTATGAAAATGTACCGGAACAATATTTGACCGGCGAATTAGCAAAAAGTTGGACAATTAATGCCACTAATAATGCAACCACCCCGTATACTATGACATTTACGCTGCGTCAGGGCATTATGTTCACCGGCAACACAACAATCGGTATGGCCGCCCGGGAATTGACTTCCGCTGATGTCGTGTACAGTGTCAAACGTACGATGGCCACCAACGGACCGGCCTCTTATGTCTCTTTTATTAATGACGTAACCGCGCCTGACCGGTATACCGTGGTATTCACTTTGAATGGTTACACCGCCAACTGGGATTTCCTGGTCGGCGGCGGCATGGACATGGGCGCGATTCAACCGCAGGAAATGGCAACCGCCAATGCGAACGGCGAAGATTGGCACAATTCCGTCGGTACCGGCCCCTTCATTTTGACTGATTATGCCACTGGCGTCGGGGCCACCTATACCAAAAATCCGAATTACTGGGGTAGTGTGACAATCGGCGGCCAGAGCTATAAATTACCCTTCGTTCAAACACTCTATTATCCGATAATCACCGATCCGTCTACGTTACTGGCTAACGTAGAAACAGGGAAAGTTGACTGGGATCCTTATCAACATATGGAAAATGCGAGCGCGATAACCAAGGCCGCTCCCGCCGTGATACAGGATAAATATCTGTATGGTAAAGTCGACGATTTCAGAATGAACCGCCTGAACTCTAAAATTGTCAATCAAAAGTCAGTACGACAGGCTTTGATGATTGGCACAGACCTGCAAACTATCTCTAACCTTCTCTATAATGGCGGACCCATCGTCAGCTGGCCGCTGGGCCCTCAGGTACCGGGTTTCACTGGTCTGGCTCAATTGCCCGCCGCAGATAAACAGCTATATAGCTATAATCCGACATTGGCAAAACAGATGCTCGCTTCCGCCGGTTATCCTAACGGTTTTACCATTCAATTAGACGTGGACGCGTTGCACCAGGATCTCGCCAACGCAGTCGCCAACATGTGGACTCAGATTGGCGTTACACTCACGATTAATGTACTTGATACTACCAGTTTAGCTGCGGCTCACGATAACGTCACCTATCAGGATATGCTCTATGAAAATTACACGGTTGTAAATCCATTAACTGTTCTGGACCTGGTAGATGGGACTCGTATAGGTGCCAACTACCTTACCACCGAACCGTTCCAGGCGATGTACAACGCAGCTGCAGCGGAAACTAATCCAACAACCCGAACTGCAGATGAACAGCAGTTAGCAGTCGCGCAGCTGGATGACGTGGGGCAACTGGCCTTCGCCCAAACCTACAACATCAACTGCTATCAGTCATGGGTAAAAAATTACTACAATGAACTCGATGCCGGGTATTATGATCAAATGCCTATGATTAAACAAATCTGGATCAGCAAATAACACAAGTCTCTAAAACAAAAAAGAAGGTGGGGGAAACCCCACCTTCTTTTTTGTCAGGTTGTTTTAATCGTAATAATTGTGCCGGTTAAATAGCACCCCACAAATAATTTATAATATGCGGATAATTTTCTCATTACTGTGCAGGCAGATGCAGCAGACTTCTTGCGTTATCCTCAAATATCATTTTCTTTTCGGCATCGCTGATGTCCATATTTTCTATCGACTCTATCGTAGCCTTGTTATGCCTGACACCCCACTCAACATCGTATGGAAAATCGGTGGCAAACAGCATATGTTTTGCTCCATAAAGAGCGTAACTGCACATCAATCCCGGGGTATTTCCGTAAATCGCCGTATCGACGTAAAACATCTTAAGGTAATCGCGAACAGGTTTACGAAGATTCCTTTTTATATTAGTCTTGAGTAAGGTCTCTCCGAAATCAGCAAAATCAATAACCCGCTTTTCCAGGAAAGGAATCATTGCTCCCGAATGATGAGTAATAATTCGAAGGTCAGGGTATTTTTCCATCACGCCGCTATATGTCAGACGAATCATCGCCGCCGATGTTTCATATATCCAGCCGAACAAAGTATTTAGACTATACAAAGATTCCTTTTCTGTCCGGTAATCCGGGTAATCAGCGTCCCGGTGCGGATGAATAAAAATCGGCAGATTATATTTAGCCATTTTTTCATAAAGCGGGAAAAATTCAGGGGAATCCAGGGGTTTATCTTTCATAGGAGTAAATATTTGTACTCCCCTAAAATTTAAGTCTTTTATGGCCCTGTCTGTTTCTCTTAAGGCAGCATCAATATCATTCATCGGTAAACTGGCGATCGCCGCCACGAACCTGTCAGGATATTTTACTAAAAGTTCGGCCATCTCATCGTTGGCCAGTTTAGCGAGAGATATCGCCTTGTTCTTATCGGTAACGTTTTCCAAAGGCGGTAACGAGACGGTTAATACCTGAACTACATCTTTAAATTTATCCATAACGCGGAATCTTTGTTCCATGTCGTACAAAGTTGGTAAAACATCAACCATTGCAACAGACCCGACCGTTTTATCTAACGCTAATTTATATTTTGGCGGGACAATGTGACAAAATACATCTATTTTCATTTAATGCTCCTTCGAGACGTTAGAGAATCTAAAACCATCGTTTTGAAAATCTTTATTTAACCCTCGTCGCACCTGGTATTACGCATCAGTTCTTCCACTGTTTTTGGTTTGATGACAAGTTTATCCCGTCCAACCAACCCTTCCGGGATATCTGTTACATCGGAGATTTTGCTGTACACCGGAGGCAGCGGGTCGCGCCGCATCATCAGTTCCA
>Ga0182027_10012161_pt1 | contig 12106 bp, 13 predicted proteins | sample 712E1DmetaG_FD_121300 | JGI IMG/M metagenome (GOLD analysis project Ga0182027, IMG submission 121300) | Permafrost microbial communities from Stordalen Mire, Sweden - 712E1D metaG (Illumina Assembly) | ecosystem: Environmental > Terrestrial > Soil > Wetlands > Permafrost | place: Sweden...
CGGCATATCCAAGTCCAAAAAAAGCTACTAGGGATCCTAGCCAAACAATTCCAAATAAATTCGCTAATGTCTTTACTCTTATACCAAAAATCTTCACTTAATTGTGCTACTCATGGTAGCAATAAGCATATTCTACATCTAATAATTATAAATTTCTATATTAAGAAGAGTTGAGGGATTGCTTTAAATATCGTGAAATAGTTCAGAAAGGCTTACTTTTAGTGCATTTGCGATCTTTTCTATGTTTTTCAACGTAGGATTTTTTTCACCTCTTTCTATAAATCCCATGTAGCTGCGATCTACGCCGACTAAATCGGCTAAATCCTCTTGAGTTAATCGTAGGTCACTTCTTAAGGATTTGATTTTCTCGCCTAATCTCTGGTGTGTAGTAGATAAAGCTTGCATACACACAGATTAAGTCAAAAGGGACCATCAGACCAGCTTCTCCTTGTAGCGTAACACACACGGTGCTATATTCTAATTAGGATAAGGTTTTATGAATAGCATATATTGGATTTCTGTAATTATTGCCGTAGTTTCCTTTGGCGGAATGAGTAAAAGCGGAAGAGGAAGTTCAATACTCGATCGGCTATGGATTCCCCTGTATATAATTGCTTATATAGTTGCTATTCTTAATTCACGAAGCATTCTAACCGGCATAATTACTGCAGCTTTGTTGTTTTTTGGAAATGGCTTGTTGTGGGGCATTGTATGGAGACATAAATTAAGACAGAAATAAAAAAAATTTATGACTAAGAATAATAAGAAATTAAACGTAATAAATAAATTGCCAAAAATACTGCTTACGATAATTTTCTTCCCATTTATCCACATAATAAATGTTTTTAGATCAGGCAGAGGGAAGCTGTATAAACTCTTTCATTCATTATTTTCTATTTTTATAGCGCTCCCCATATGGGCAATAATAGTTGTTGTTATCGGCTACGTAGTACTTTTAGAAGGTGGCCTGTCTCTTAGCTACTTCCAAATTGTCGGAGACTCTATGCTTCCAACTCTAACAAACACAACTATTTTATTTACTTATCCCTCTAAAACTTGGTTTAAAAATTATGTTCCGCAACGAGGAGATATTGTTATGGCAACAAATGCTAAAACAACACATAACGGTAAAGAAGCTGATTATGTAAAAAGAGTTATAGCTATCGGTGGAGATATTTTAAGGATGGATGATGGCAATGTTTATCTAAATGGTAAATTATTGGATGAGCCATACTTATTAGATGCTGATTCTACTTGGCCTCCAAATACTTTTTGCGGTGAATATAAAATACCCAAAGGCAAGGTATTCTTAATGGGAGACAATCGGTTGTTCAGTACGGATTCAAGACAGCTAGGTGTGTTTGCTAATAGTGATATCGTCGCTTATATTCCTTTTGCAAAACAAAGTGATTACAAGAAGAACTGGGCGGCAAATGATAGCTCTACAGCATTGGATATTCAAGAATTTATTAAATTAATAAATGATAAACGGCAGCAGAGTGGTGTGCCAATCCTCACAGAAAATAACCAGTTAGATGAAGCAACGAGGAAAAGAGCAAATGTAATATTTCAATACGATGATACCTCGTATTCTGCAACAAGAAGTGGTTATACAACACTAAGTGCGATTGGTGATGTAGGCTTCAAAGAGTACGGGCCATATAGGGATTTTACTTTAATTAATGTGCAGTTAAGAGCAGATAGGCTTGCGGATTATTTTATGAGCAGAAGTGACTTAAAGGAATACATACTAAACAACATGTATACTTCAATCGGGGTTACCCTAAACAAGGGAAAGCTGGATAATTGCAGTTCAGATATAACAGAGTTTGTGTTATTCGGTAAGAAATAATCCATTATGTCTCCGCCCGGTAACTTAGCTTTCTACCTAACTTCGTGCCCACTCTTTCCTTACGCTAGTCGTATACTTGACTCTTGTGCCTATATATGGCTAAAAATATATTCTTTTTGTTTTTATTGAGAATTAGTGCGGTAGAAAGTCAGTTAATTTCTGTTTTAGCTTCGAAAAGTAAATTTCAAGGTGATCTAATACCGCCTTTTGATTTAGTAATTTTGTGTAACATTCTACACATAATTTAAGACAGATATACCTCTAAAATGTGTATTGCCTACACATAAATGTTGTGTATAATATTTATAGAGACCTGACTTGGGCAAACCTGTTGGGTCTCTATTTTTTGACTTTAGCCTTGATAGGGAGTATAAAAAGATTAGTGAATAAATATGTTGCTTACGGGGCTGGAATCGTAAGCTTCCTTATAGCTTATTCAATCGGGCGTTATCAGTCAGGCATCATACTCCAATGGATTGTTGCCTATGTTCTTTATTGGATTGGTAGTAAATTAATTTCTTCTAGATATAAAGCAGAAAAGGATAAAAATCAATCAAGACAAAAAAAAATTATTGTTCTTTCTTGCATAGGCTTTCTTGGATTACTCATTCCAATTCTGGGATTTATTTTTGCATTACCAGCTTTTCTAATATCTAAACAGTTGATAACAGATGATTATAAAAATAAAAGTAAGCTAATCTATTTTTCTGGAGCAGTAATTCTGATTTGTTTATTGAACGCTGCTTTAGGAACTTATCTAATGGGGAATTAATATAATCATTAATATGAATATCAAAAGGTTTTGCTCAGCTTTAGGTATTTTGCTTCTGTTTGCCTTTCTCTTCTTTGTTTCATTAATATTTTTAGGATCCAGTAAGGCATTTGCGACTAGCGGATGTTGTTCGTGGCATGGAGGGGAATCATATTGCAGTAATGGGAGATGGGTTTGTGCGGATGGCACATACAGTCCTTCATGCACCTGTGGATATAATCCACTCCCAATATATTATCCGCCTCCAATTTATATTCCTCCACCTGCGCCAAAAGCTCCTGCCATGAACGCAAGTTTTACTTATGAGCCTACTGCAAATCAAACATATAACGTGAGTATGAAATGGGATCATGTTGCTAATACTGGTTTTAGTTTAGCTTTGCATACTATTGCTGGTGGAGACCCAGGTCCTTTGACAGATACAAACAATGACTATTTTACGTTTTACAATGTGTCCCCAGGAACTTATTACGCAGACATGAAAGTCGGAATAAGCGGTACATGGTCCCAGGTTACGTATTGGAAAGTTGAAGTGCCAAATTGGGTTGCTCCAGCTCCAATTCCTACAGCAACACCAATAGTGTTGGATACATCTATGGACAATAAGCCATTTATGGTTGGATTCTTTGATTGGCTGCTCGGTTTATTTAAGAGTAAAGATGTTCCGGTTTCCGATACAGCTACGGAATCTCCCTCATACGTTTGTGATTGTTCAAAGACATGTACTCAAATTACAACGTGCGCAGAAGCTTATTACCAACTCAATGTGTGCGGGTGTTCCGTTAGGGATGGGGACGGCGATGGAATCCCGTGTGAAAACCTCTGTCAATAACATAGATTCTGCGACGCGTATTTATAATTACGATGTGAAGAGTATAATATTGCTAAGTTGACATACAGATTCGTTATAAATAAACTAACACAAATTGAGCTAAACAGATTAACTGAAGAAATAGACGTTACATTCCAGGACTTTTATCGGGCGTATTATGACAATGGAGAACTGGATTTGGGTCCGTTTTGGAATACAACTGAAAATTTCTTGAACTTTATTGAAACAAAACAAATACCATTCTCTGCAAGCGCAGGAGTAGAGTGTAAAGCTGCTTATCATGATTTATTTTTCAACAATCTAACAAATGTTTGGATAAAAGAATTACAAAATGGGAAATATTGGAATGCGTTAAATATTTGGGATAAAATCCTTAGAATAGTAAACAATTGGGAAGATGTAAGCAATAAACATGTTCACAAAGGAACTCCGTTTTACTTTCAATCAGTAACGTGTATCGAGAACGAAGATTTAGACAGAGGTTTTTCATTGATGTATGAAGGGTATCTTGAGGATTTAATTAAGAATAATAACGATGATAATTTCGATTCACCAGGGAAGTCGTTTATAACATTCAACATTGAAAACCAAGAAAATTTCTATCGCACGAAATTACTTGAAGCGAAAACATTTCTTGAGCACACCTTTTTACATTTAAGAAGAAGGTCTCTTGTTAGTTACAATGAGTTTTCAGAACATTTTCTTAAAAACGTACGCATAACAGTACTTATAAAACATCAATTCTTGCTAAATCTATTTAGAATATTAAAATTTAGTAAATACCTTCCTGGGAATTCAAAGAATTCAATTAACGGACTATTATACATGGAATCTATACTTGGCTTTTGTAGATTAATTGAGCCTGTTTACCAAGCTAGCCATGTAAATACCAATATGCTAAGCAACAAGGACTTATTTGAAAAACTGTGTTACAGGAGAAAAAACATTTTTGACAATATTAACGTGAGGAATTTTAGGACTGATGATTTCAGAAAACAGCTACGCTCGATACTACTCAAAAAGTCAGTAAGAATTGATGGAAGGAAACACAAACTCTCTCTGGGTACACGAAATATTTTAATTGCTTACGGCTTCAGAAATCTAACCGCACATGAATTACATCAAGAGCAATTTATCATTGACCATATTAACGAAATATTAATTGCAATTTTCTATTCAATATATAGAGCGTCACTTTTGTAACCTGTCTTATTGACAAGCTCAATGTATAAGTGTATAAAAAAGATTGTAGGTGTGTGAATGGGGCTTGACTCCGACACCGCGCGTGTCTAATAAGCACAAGACGGAAGACGCACTACCTACAAGGAATTATTATCATCTCTGAAATTAGAATAGAATATAAATCCCTCTTTGGTTTTCGAAACTAGTGCCGTAACTCTTTTGCCGTCCATATTGGCATTAAACTCGAATGTTTGATATCCGTCGTAATATCTAATAGATTGAATAGTAGTTGTTATTGAAATTAGTTTTTTGGCATATGGTAACAGCTCCATTCGTTCTAATTTTTCCACCTCAGTTCGCCATTTTCTAACACATAGGTGATTCCATCCAAAATTTGTAAATTTGACTTCGCAATTATTTAAAGCGGGGCACGTAACGGATTTGAAAGAAAAGTATATTTTTTTGTATTGTTCAAATGTTTTGAGAAATTTACTTTTTTTATGTTTCTTGCCTTTTTTATTCATGGCCACATTATACATCTTGAATCACATTTATATATCTTGACCTTCATTCTTAAAAAGTCTATATTCCAATTAAGTGTTTTTGGTAGAAAAAGAAGCTAAGTAAAGGAATCTTGAATTAAATAGCTTGCTAAATAAGTTCCTAATGCGTGCATATACTGAATAAGAAATGATTCCTTAAATTTTTCACTTATATCTGAAAATCTTTTATCTTCGCTATACATTGAAAATACCATAAGTGCTACTTCTTTTATAACCTTAAAAAGATAAGATGGAATAAGTAGGTCTGCATATTTGCTTGATTTATCAAATTTTTTAATCTCAGACATATAGTAGGTTTCAAATTCCTTTCCAGTTGGAACTTTAATTACCTCGCCTCTTAATTGTTTATTTCTATAATAAATTTGAGAACTTAAAAATATTCCCATTCTAAGGTCACCTTCTAAACTAATCCAAAAAGATTCGTCTAATTTTGCAGCATCATCTGGATAGCGTGTTTTAAATTCACCTGTTAACATTTTTGCAAAAGTTACAGAATTATTAAGTACTAAAACTGAAGTAATCTTTTTAAGTTCGTTATCTTTATCTTGTTCGTAGTATAAAGCTAATCTAACATCTCTAGTAATCTCTTTAATTACTTGCTCTTCAGAATATCCAGTAGGCAATGATTTGATTGGATTTTTTGGTTTACTTGAAAAAAGCATATTATATTAAGGGAATTATACACCTTGATGTGTAGTTAGTTTCTTACAAATCTACTTATGAAACTTTTTGGTTCCTTTTTGATAGCCCATGACCCGTTATTCCACACTTCGGTTTGCAGCAATTTGCCTTTAGGGGAATATTCTTTCCAAATACCTTGCATATTTTCATCAGAGGTTTCTAGAATCCTAGTTCTAAGAAGCTTTCGATTTTTTGTAGAGTAAATGCTATCTTCACGTTGCCAGACTAATCTATTTAGCGGTGAAATTTTATAAGAATCTGTTAATAGTTTTCCATCAGGAGAATAATCTTTGTAACTGCATTCACCCGAGTATAATGCACCGAATTCATTATATTCATGCTCCCTGTGGTTTCTACAAATCTTGTCACTTACTCTTGTGCGTAGTAATTCACCTGTTTCTTTGGAGTAGATAAGCGTGCGACTCTCAAACTCCGTATGCTCTTTCGGTGGGTTATACTTCGGTACGCCTGAAGATTCTGCTCCATTGTCGCTCTTGCCTAAAAAATATCCAATAAATAAAAATAACCAATTCATATAATTATTGTGATAATACAGCTAAAGTGAGCAATTTGCAAACTAATTTGGACAGTGTAAGTCTTGACCTTTAGCTAATAAAGTCTATATTCTTCTTAGGTGTTTTTAGTAAGAAACGAAGCTAGAAACTGAGTCATGTGGGACATTCCCGCATATTATTGAATTTTAGTTTATCTACACCTGCACATAGCTACTACTTTACTCCTGCTTTAGTAACATTGAGACTCCCGAGTGTTTTTAAAGGGTGCCGGTGGGGGTGGGTGCCTACGTGTGTAACATTTACACAAACTAAATGAAGCTAAGGACTAAACGAACTGAGGGATGTAGTAGTCTTGTTGACTTTGTGCGTAAAAGGTTCTAACATCATCTATGACTTTCAGCAAATTTTTTAGCCTCAATCTTTTATATAAAACTATATCAAACGGAAGTTGGATTCGAACCTTTATGCCTAGTATCACTTCGTACAACTCAAGATGTAAGAAGTCAAAAGTAAGTTGTTTTGCATTTTGTCACTATATTTAGTATTCTACGATTATGAAAAGCAAAAAATGCGGGTTTGTTTTAGCAAGCGTCTTTGATAAGAGAGGAATTGCAAAATTTGTTAAAGCTCTTAATGAGCTCGGTTATAAAATAATTTCAACTGAGGGCACTGGCAAAGAATTAGCTAAAAACGGAATTACTTTTGTTCCCGCTAAAAAAATAAGCAAAAATCCAGATAAACTTAACGATTGTATTCAAACTATCAGTTTTCAGATTGAAGCGGGCATTCTTTTTGATCGCTCAAATACAATTCAAGTTGAGGAAGCAAGAACTCTTGACATAAAACAAATAGATATGGTTATTTGCAACTTTCCTCCTCTTGAAAAAGTAATTAAAAATCCGAATGCCGATTTTAATATAAGAAATATTGATGTTGGAGGTCCATTAATGGTTCGTGCGGCTGCTACAAATTTTAAACATGTTTTAGTTGTTGTTGATCCAAACGATTATCCAAAAGTTGCCACTGCAATCCTTGATGATAAAATTACATCAAAATTTAGACAACAATTGGCTATCAAGGCTTTCAGGTACACATACTCTTATGATCTTAATATTATTAATTATTTGGAAAAGCACAATATATCCTCTTAGGTTTTATTCATAGCTTCTGAAAACGAGGAATTAATCCGACATGAGATGAGTTTCTGAAATACATCCTTTTGAAGTTATGGTTAATTGGAATAAATTATTTATTAGGGTTAGACAAATCTTTCTGTTGAATATTATATCTTGTTAAAAATTCTCCAAGTGTATTTTGAAGACTGGCGCTTTCAAGCGTAACTGACATAAAACTTGCAAGAGTATCTGTAAGAGTACCCCTTCTTAGCTCTTCGACTCCATCAATATACGGAAGTTCATCTTTATAGTCAATGCAAGGCCTTATGGATCCGTCTGTGCCCACTCTCATGGTATAAAAGCCTTCTTGACAATATATTGGGCATCCTTCACAGAGACTACTTCTTAAGGTTTGATCGGTGTCTTTTATTATTATTCTTAACCCGCTAGGCGTCTGCGTAGTTGGTTCATATTTTTCACCCATAACAAATTTATATCCTTGTTTAGAAAGCAATTCTATTATTTCTTGTGGAGAGACAAATTCACTCCTAAAGAAATCCTTATCCTCTTCGCTTCTCGGCTCTTTAAGTATGAGATTAAGTAAATTTATTTCATCAAATAACCCGTCACTTTTCGCTATATAATCTGTCAAGGTGTCCAATCCACTTCTTGTAGTTATTTTATTTGCTCTAATTGTTAGGTTTGGGTTTTTTTCTCTTACCATCCTAATACCTTCTACTATTTGGCGATGTTTATCTTCGGGCGCTTGACTTATTGATGCGAATTCTTTTGGACTGAAAGTATCAAAGCTAACTGTTAATAACGTCAGCTCCTCAGGCAGGCGTCCATATTTTTCAAGATAATAACTTAGCAACGTGCCATTAGTAGTTACGCATATTTGTTCCATACCGATTTCTTTTGCTTCTCTTACTATTCTGTCCCAGTCTTTATTTAGAAAAGGCTCTCCACCCGTTAATGTTACTCCTCTAAATCCCACATCGAATAAAGATTGGATTATCTGCATATAGCTTTCTGTATCTACAATTCCTTGCTCTATTGGTTTACTTCTAAAATCTTCCATAGCACCTGGTTTATCAAACTGTCTACCCTTGGGTCCATCACAATAATTGCAGGATAAATTACAAGCTGGTGAAACAGCTATTCTAGCTTTTCTTAATTCTAGTTGCATTTCTTTACTCATTTTTTATTTATAGCCAGCAAGAACAATCGATCTTTGCCTCCGTAGGGAAAAACATCAGATACTAGCACATCATATCCTGCCTTCCCTAATTGTTCTTCAAGTTCTTCTTTGCCATACATTACGTATTTCCTTTTGTCACTTTTATCTCTTAAAACTCTTTGTTTTTTTACAGTTATGATACCTAGAATACCGTTATCTACAAGTATCCTATTAAAATCTGCGAGCAATTGGGGTAAACTTGTCCTTTCCACATGAACAAGAGCTGAAGAACACCATAGGCCATCAAATGAATTATCTTCAAATGGTAAATTAAAGAAATTCATTACTTCAAATTTTCCACTATGTCTACCTTTAGCGATTCTTATCATTTCTTCCGATAAGTCGACGCCTAAAGTGTCGAACCCTTTTCTGCTCATATAGTCAGTATCATGTCCAGGCCCGCAAGCAACATCAAGAATTCTGTCTCCAGGCACTAGTTGGGTAAAAGTATTAATTTGATCCTGCAACACAACCGCAGCAGAACTTTCTACATAAGCACTAGCAATCTCGTTGTAATATCCTACTGTTCTTCTTGTATACTCTTTCATACAAATATTTATTCTAGTTTTTTGTAATTCTTGAAACTACCTAATAAGCTCGGAAGCAATATCTCCAAATACTTTTCGTAAAGAGACACTAGAATAGTTGCCGTTTTGCAAGATGGGAATCCGTATTTCGCTGGTACAATTGACAGGAGTTCAATAATTGCTTGTCTATAATAACCTCTATTTATATTATTATCTATTGATTTATAAATTGTTTCAACTGACGTAATTTCATCCACATCATTATTTGCAACAACTTCTTTGTAAACAATAGAGGTTAAATATGTATAATAGTTAGTAAAATTATTTAGAAGTTTGTCGATTTGTAGAGGCAACTGTTTATCGTAGTTATAACTTTTTGATGCGTTGCCTCCACCCATGATGATTATTAACCTTGCTTTTGTTGCTCCATAGCTATTAATCAAGTCTCTCGCTAAAATGGCGTTGCCTCTAGATGCAGACATCCTTATGCCATTAAGTAAGCCCATCCCTAAGACAAAATATTTTCTTGTCTGGTATTTTTTATCCAACAAAAGGCTCTCAGCATATAATTTTTTAGCAACCCAGTTTTTCAGATGCTCCTCGCATATAAAAACGTCGCAAGGAAGCCACTCGACAATCTTTTTTACTAAAGCGTTCTTTGGTTTGTCTTCATTCCTCAACACTTTAAATAAATTATCAAAAATATCCTTAGCATTGATTGATTTATTTTTGTATTCTTTTTTAAATTTCACATATAAATCAAATATTGTAAATAATTCGCTGTCAAACATAGGATCAATTATCCATTTTTTCTTATAAGTTACTCCGTATCCATCTTCTCTTAAGAAACTCCACTTATTAGTAATGTTTCTCATTCCTGTAATAATGTTATTTTTGTGAAATGGCTGAATAAATTCCACTCTATTCATCAATTCCAGAGTGGCTTCCTTCCAGACCGTATCTTCATAATTCAAAGCCAATTCACCTTTTTTATTACTGACTAGTGCATCGTGCTTCCCATACAATGAAATTATGGTGTTTATAAAAGTTGGGAAATCTTCGTGACTAGTAGTATAAGAAGATTCATAATCACCTAGAATGTCAAGTGATTTTAGTTCCCATAGGATTTCTTGGTTATAAAAATTCAGAATGTTCAACGGATTTGAAAAACTCTTCAGGATTTTTATCGGAACGCTGTAAAAGTTTTTATACATATCGAACGTTCTTTTTTCATCCTCTGTAATCGTACTTTTTTCATAAAAAATTTTTGTGAAAGTCTTAGCAACATTTTGCGCAGAATTACCGCTGTAGTGTGAGGCTATAGGAAAAAAAACATTTTTCCCATCTTTCCTAGCGCGTCTAGCGATTATGTCTCCAATAACAAACATTTTTGCATGGTTTATGTTGAGGGGACACATAGGATAAATATACGCAGATGAGATAAAAAGTTTTTGCATATTTTTGGTTTTCAATATATCAATTATCTATTTAGAGATCCGGGCAGGATTCGAACCTGCGAATTAGAGTTTATGCAACTCTTGCCTTAGGCCTCTTGGCCACCGGATCAGTTGTTGCCCAATATGGACCGGCAAAATGTTTTTTTTATCCTTAAGTACTGATTATAGTAATATTATAGGTTTATGTCAATGAAAATGCTCTAAGACGGACCGCATCGGTAAGATTTTTAAAGTATGCATTAATGAAAATTTGTTATTAATAAGTAAATATGTTATTATGTGTATATAGTACTGAGTTAGTCCTTTATATTTGGAAGATGAAAAAAATGAATAGAGAGAGATCAAATAACCCTGAAAATTTAAGACAAGGCATAAAATTAAGGTTAGAGAATACTTTAAGTCGAAGGCTAGAAGATTTTATCCCCATTTCTAACGAAGAGGTTTCATTGTATACATGCGGACCTACTGTTTATGAACGTGCGCACATAGGCAATTTAAGAGCCTATATTCATGCAGACATTGTTAAAAGAACTCTTGGATTTATGGGCTATAGGGTTAAGCAGGTTATGAATATTACCGACGTCGGGCATCTAACAAGCGATGCCGACGAGGGAGAAGATAAACTTCAGAAAAGTGCCAAAAATAAAAAAACAACGGCGTGGGAAATATCAAGAAGATATACGGAGCTTTTTTTGGCTGATATTGCCAGGGTAAACGTAATTTCTCCAGATATTGTGTGCAAGGCTACAGACCACATACAAGATCAAATAGAGCTAGTTGGAAAATTGGAAGAAAAAGGACTTACCTATTCAACAGACGATGGGATATATTTCGATACAAGTAAGATAACTGATTATGGACAATTGGCTAGATTGAATGTTGAGGGGCTTTCTGAAGGCAAACGTGTAGCAATGGGTAAAAAAAGAAATAAAACAGATTTTGCTTTATGGAAATTTTCAAAACTAGATGAGAAAAGAGATATGGAATGGGAGTCTCCATGGGGAGTTGGTTTTCCAGGATGGCATATCGAATGCTCTGCAATGTCAATGAAATATTTAGGAGATCAGTTTGATATTCATACAGGTGGCATAGATCATATACCAGTGCATCATACAAACGAAATTGCACAATCGCAGGCTTGCAGCCATGTTGATCCTGTTAAATATTGGATGCATACCAATATGCTTACGGTTAATGGTGTGAGGATGTCTAAAACTGCAGGAAATGGATTTTTGCCGAATGAATTATTTACTGGTAACCATCCTTTATTGGAAAGAGGATATTCCCCAATGGTTGTCAGGTTTTTTATGCTGCAGGCACATTATCGCAGCACGCTTGATTTTTCAAATGAAGCCTTGCAGGCATCTGAA